>Ga0302267_10004415_pt1 | contig 15416 bp, 14 predicted proteins | sample III_Bog_E1_3_FD_194555 | JGI IMG/M metagenome (GOLD analysis project Ga0302267, IMG submission 194555) | Peat permafrost microbial communities from Stordalen Mire near Abisko, Sweden - III_Bog_E1_3 | ecosystem: Environmental > Terrestrial > Soil > Wetlands > Peat | place: Sweden: Abisko... | reverse complement strand
GCGAACCTGGCGCACCTGAACGCCCAGGAGACGGACCTGGACCTGGTGGGAGCCACCGCCAGCGGCTACGCGTACACGCCGTGCATCCCGGACGCGCAGACGACATGGTAGTCGGCGGGGCCCTCATGACGGCGCGCGCACCTGGATGCGACGCACGCCGGGGCGGCTCTCCAGCACGTCGATGAGCTTCGCGAAACCGACGCTCGCGGGCAGCCGCACGTCGAAGGAGACGGCGACCTTCTTCTTGTCGTCGAGGCGCTTGTCGTAGTCGAGCTCGCCCACGATCCCGCCGATGCCGTTGATGGCGGCGACCAGCTCGGAGGTCGCGGGGGCGCCGTCCCCGAGGACGACCGAGACCCGCCGGCGGACCAGCGGATCGTTGCCGCCCTCGAAGCGCCGCAGCAGGTGGAGGGCCACCAGCCCGAGCCCGGTGACGACCACGGCCTCGACGAGCATGCCACTCCCCGCGCAGAGCCCGATCGCGGTCACCAGCCACAGCCCGGCGGCGGTCGTCAGCCCCTGCACGGAGGGGCCGCTGCGGAGGATCGCGCCCCCGGCCAGGAAGCCGATACCGGACACCACCGACGCCGCGATCCGGGAGGTGTCGACGGTGACCAGATCGTCTTTGCCGTAGCCCTGGTAGTAGACGAACTGCGACGAGACCACCATGAACGTGGCCGCCGCCATCGCCACGATGAGGTGGGTGCGGAGGCCCGCCGCTCGCCCCGGCCGCCGGCGCTCGTAGCCGATCACGCCGCCGAGCGCGCCTCCGGCGGCGATCCGGGCGATGAGAACAGCGTGGCTCAGCATCGCTCAGGGCGTTCGGTGGCCGTCCGCTGGCTCCTCGGACGCGTCGCTTCGCTGCGGTTCTCGGCTCTCCATCGCGGGCAGCAGGCTACCAGCCGGACGAGCGGGCGCCAACCAGGGGCCACTGCCGCGATTCTGCCCACCCGCCCTTGCGCTCGGGGGCGTGCCACTTATGGGATGCTCATGAAGCTCTCTCCCGAGCACGCTGGGCACACCAGACCGCCACCGCCGAGGTCGGTCGCGTCCGGGCAGCCGGGAGGCTCGTTGGCTCACCGCGTCCATTTCTATGACGACGCGACCTTCCCCGGCGAGTCCGTGGCCGCCTTCCTCGGGGTGGGGCTGGACGCAGGCGACGGCGCGCTGCTGCTGGTGACTCCCGAGCACGCGGCCGCCGTCCGCCGCGGCTTGGCGGACCGCGGCGCGCCCGTCGATGCGCTCGAGCGGAGCGGTCGACTGCGCCTGCACGACGCCGGCGCGACCCTGGGCTCGTTCATGGCCGGCGACCTCCCCGATCCGGCGCTGTTCCGCGGCGCCGTGTCCAGCCTCGTGGACGAGGTGGCCCGCGTGGCCCCGAGCGGTCGGGTGCGCGCCTTCGGGGAGTGCGTGGGGCTGCTCATCGCCGACGATCGGACGGCCGACGCGGCGCTCGCGGTCGAGCGGCTGTGGAACGACCTCCTCGGCACCCTTCGCTGCGCGCTCTACTGTGCGTACCCGCTCCAGCTCTTCGCCCGGCCGTCGCTGGCCCCGCGCTTCCTCGGGATATGCGACGCCCACGCCATGATCATCCCCATGGCGAAGCTGGCGGACGGTCCCGGCGGCCATGGCCGCTGCATCGCCGTCCTGGAGCAGCAGGCCCTGGTGCTGGAGGGCCAGATCGTCGAGCGCCGCCGCGCCGAGGCCTCGCTCCGCGATCTCGCGGAGGAGCGCGCCGTGGCGCTGCGCCGGCTCGCCGAGGCTTCCCTCCGCAAGGACGAGTTCCTCGCCATGCTCGGCCACGAGCTGCGCAACCCGCTGGCGCCCATCACCACCGCCCTCGAGCTGATGGACCACCGCGCGGATCGCTGCTGCCTGCGGGAGCGCGCGGTCATCCGCCGCCAGGCGGAGCACATGAGGCGGCTGGTCGACGACCTGATGGACGTGTCGCGGGTCACCCGCGGCAAGCTCGAGCTGCGCCGGGAGCTCGTCGAGCTCGAGACCGTGGTCAGCCGCGCCGTCGAGCTCGCGGCCCCCCTGATGGAACGGCGGGCCCATACCCTCACGCTCGACGTGCCGCCCGCGGGCCTGCTGCTGCACGCCGATCCCTTCCGGCTCTGCCAGATCGTCACCAACCTGCTCACCAACGCGGCCACCTACACCGCGCCCGGGGGCCGCGTCACCCTCACCGCCCGCGGCGACGAGGGCGAGGTGGTGCTGGAGGTGACCGACACCGGCCGTGGCATCGACGCCGAGGTGCTCCCGCACGTGTTCGAGCTCTTCGTGCAGGGCGAGCGCACCCTCGATCGCGCCCAGGGGGGCCTGGGCCTGGGCCTGCCGCTCGCGAGGATGCTCGCCGAGCTGCACGGCGGCACCGTCTCTGCCCGCAGCGAGGGCGCTTCTCGGGGCAGCACCTTCACCGTGCGCCTCCCCCGCGCGCCGGCCGACGCGGCGCTCGCCGCCCCCTCGGCGGCACCTCCTCGCGGGGTGCGCCTGCTGCTGGTCGACGACAACCAGGACGCCAGCGACATGCTCGCCGCGGCCCTCCGCGAGGCCGGCTACGACGTCGCGGTCGCCTACGACGGCCCCGAGGCGCTCGCCTCGGCGGCGCGCGCCCCGCCCGACGTCGCCCTGCTCGACATCGGCCTGCCGGTCATGGACGGCTACGAGCTGGCCTCTCGGCTGCGCGAGACCCGCGCGGGCGGGCGGCTCCGGCTCATCGCCCTGACGGGCTACGGGCAGGACGCCGATCGCGAGCGGAGCCGGCGCGTGGGGTTCGACGTCCACCTGGTGAAGCCGGTGGCGCTCGATACGCTGGTGCAGACCCTCGAGGCGCCGCCGGTCGCGGCCTGACCGCGGCCTCTCTTCCCCTGGCCAGCCTGCCTGGCCAGCTCACTTGGCCAGCTTCACCACCGTGCCGCCCTGACTCTGCGTGGTCCAGTACACCGCCTTGGCATCCACGGCGATGGAGATGGCGTACTTCTGCCCGGCGGCGACCACCGACGGCATCCCTCCCGCCTTGGGCACGCTCGACACCGTCCCTGCGTCACCGTTCAACCAGTAGACGTGGGTCGCGTCGACCGCGATGCCGAGCAGGTTGCCGGTCCCGTTCGCCAGCGTCACCGGCGTCCCGCCGCTCTTCGGCACCGACATCACCTCTCCGGTGGGGTTGGGGGCGTAAGGAGCGCTGTTGGTCCAGTAGACGTGGTCGGCGTCGAGCGCCAGGTCCTTGGGCCCGTTCTGGTCGGTGGCGAGGATGGTGGGCATGCCGCCGGACTTGGTGACCTTCTGGATGGTGCCGCTCACCGAGTCGTTGGTACCGTTGGCGAAGTAGACGTAGGCGTCGTCGAGGACGACCCCATCGGGCGCGGTCAGGCCCCCCACCAGGGTGGTGGCGGCGCCGCCGCCGAGGGGGACCTTCTTCAGGACGTTGGCGGCGCTGTCGCCCCAGTAGATGGAGGTCGCGTCGACGGCGAGGCCCCAGTTGCCGGTGACCACGCCGGCGGGCACCACGTTGGTCACCGCGCCGCCGGCGAGGGCCGTCCGGGAGATGGGGCCCTGGGCCGCCCAGTAGACCGAGGTGCCGTCGAGGGCGATCGCGGTCGGGGTGTTCGCCATCGCCAGCGTCGTCGGCGTGGTGCCCTGGAGCGGGAGGCTCATCACGCCGATGATGAGGTCGGTCCAGTAGATCTCGGTGGCGTTGACGGCGAGGCTGTTGGGGTAGCCGTTGGTGGCGATGACGACGGGCTGACACTGCGAGCTCACGCAGGCGCCGCCCAGGCAATCGTGTCCGCAGGCGCCGCAGTTCGACGGGTCGCTGGTGAGATCGGCGGTGCAGTTGCCGCCGGACGCGGTGGTGGCGGGGTTGGATCCGCCGGCGTTCGACGGGGATCCGCCGGTGCCCCCGGTGCCGCCGGTGCCGAGATCGGTGCGGACACCGTCGACGATCACGTTGCCCCCGCAGGCGCCGAGCGCGGCGGCGGCGAGCACCGAGCGCGCGAGGTAGCTCCATCCAGGTACGGGAGACGGCATCGGAACCTCTTTCTCCACGCCGTATGCCGCACCTCACCCGCGACGCCAAGGGCCAACGGCGGTCGCGCCGGGCGCGAGCGCCCCGCTACCGAGCCGGAGCGCCGGAACGCGCCCGCCTCACTCCGACGACGGCGGTGCGGCCGCCTCCCGGGGCTCGCGCGGCCTCGGCAGCACCAGGTTGAGCACCAGCGCCGTCACGCCCCCCGCGGCGATCCCGGACTCCAGCAGCGCCCGCAGCGCCGGCGGCAGCGCGGCGAACAGGCGCGGCTGCGAGGGCGCGCCGAGGCCTACCCCGAGAGAGAGCGCGATGAGAAGCGCGTCGCGATGGCCGAGCCCTCCGCGCAGGATCAACCGCAGCCCGGAGACCGCGACCAGGCCGAAGAGCAGCAGCGCCAGCGCGCCCAGCACCGGCGGGGGCATCGCGGTGACCCAGCGGCCGACCGCGGGGAGGAGGCCGAGCAGCGCCAGGATCAAGGCCATCAGCGGCCCGATGCGGCGGCTCGCCACCCCGGTGACCTGGATGACGCCGTTGTTCTGCGCATAGGTCGTGCTGGGGAGGGCGCCGACCAGCGCCGAGACGAGGCAGGTCAGCCCGTCGGCGAGGACGCCGCCGCGCAGGCGCTTCCAGTGCTCGGGGCTCTGGGTGTCCAGCCCGGAGAGCTGGGCGGTGGCGGTCATGTCGCCCACCGCCTCGATCGAGGAGACGAGGTAGATGAACGCGAACGGCAGCACCAGATCCCACTGGAACGCGAAGCCGTGCGGCAAGAGCCGCGGCAGCCGCAGCCACGCGCCGTCCCCCGGCTCGGGCGCGCGCAGCCAGTGGCCCAGCGCGCAGACCAGGTACCCCGCGCCGATGCCCAGCAGCACGCTGGCGAGCCTGGCCCAGGGGCGATGGAGGAGCTGCGCGGTCACCACCACGGCCAGCACCGTGAGCGCCACGGCCACGCTCGCCCAGGCCGGGGCGGCGGGCGAGAGCGGCGCGGCGATGTTCGCCATCGCGGAGGGGATGAGCGAGAGGCCGATGAGCAGCACGACCACCCCCGACACCAGCGGCGTGAACACCCGCCGCAGCCGGGGGACGAACGGCGCGAGGAGGATCTGCACCGGCGCCGTGGTCAAGGACAGCCCCAGCATGAGCGGGAGCCCCCCGGCGCGTCCGGCCTGCACCAGGGGCTGGAGGAACGCGAAGCTGGTGCCGGTGACGCTGAGCAGGCCGGAGCCGACGGGGCCCGGCCGCGTGGTCTGCAGGAGCGCCCCCAGCGCCGAGGAGAGCAGCGACATGCTGATCAGGTAGGCGGTGTCGGCGGGCGGGAGCTCGAGGAGGCGGGCGAGGATCATCGGCGGGGTGATGGTGCCGACCACCATCGCGGCCACCTGCTGCACGCTCACCAGGAGCGCGGTGCCGAGGGGCACGCGATCTTCGAGGCCGTACACCAGGGTCTGTTCGGCGGGAGCTCTCGTGTCCACCGGTCGACGGTACCATGCGCCCCCGGGCCGCCTTCGGTGCTAGCGTCCGGCGCCATGCCCATGCCCCGCGACGCCGCCGCCTTCGTCGTGCTCTTCGCGCTCGCCGCCTGCCATGATCCGGCACCGGGGGCGCTCTCCCCTGCGAGCGCGCCCGGCACGCTTGCAGGTGCCTCCAGCTCCCCCGCCTCCGCGGCGACGCTCGAGGCCCGCCGGCGGGAGCTGCGCGCCGTCATCGCCGACCAGTGGGAGTACGCGATGCGGACGCAGCCGGAGTACGCCACCCTGCTGGGAGACAAGCGCTACAACGACCGCTGGAGCGACCCCTCCGACAAGGCCGCCCGCGCCGACATCGAGGCGAGCCGGCGCTACGTGGCGAGGCTCGAGGCGATCGACACGGCCGGCTTCCCCGAGCAGGAGCGCCTCGACCACGCGCTGCTCCTCCGCCAGCAGAAGCTCACCGTCGCGGGCGAGCGCTTCGAGGGCTGGCTGATGCCGGTCAACCAGTTCGGCGGCCCGCACATCGACGTCGCCTCGTTCGTGACGCAGATCCCCTTCGACACGGTCAAAGACTACGACGACTACCTCAGTCGCCTGCGGACGCTGCCGGCGCTCCTCGACGGCGTGGTCGACGACATGCGCCTCGGGCTCAAGAGGGGGCTGGTCCCGCCCAGGATCCTGCTCGGCAAGGTCGCCAAGGAGGCCGAGGACATCGCCGCTCCCGCGCTGGAGGAGAGCCCCTTTGCCGCGCCGCTCAAGCAGATCCCGAAGGCGTTCTCCGAGGCTGACCGGGCCCGCATCCGCGCCGCGTGCCTCGCCGCGATCCAGCAGCAGGTCAACCCGGCGTACGCTCGCTTCGTCGCCTACGTCCGCGCCGAGTACGAGCCGCACGGCCGGCAGGATCCGGGCGAGTGGGCCTTGCCCCTCGGCCAGGAGCGGTACGCGTTCGACGTGGCCGCGACGACCTCGACGCGGATGACGCCCGACGAGATCCACGCGCTCGGCCTGAAGGAGGTCGCCCGGATCGAGGCGGAGATGCTGCGCGTCGCGAAGACGCTGGGCCACGCCGATCTGCCGGCGTTCGCGGCGGCAGCGGCCAAGAATCACGACCTCCACTTCGCCTCGCGCGCCGCGATCCTCGCGCTGTACCGGACCTACACCGACGGGATGGTCGCCAAGCTCCCGTCGCTGTTCGGGCGCCTGCCGCGGGCGAAGATCGAGATCCTGCCCGTCGAGGAGTACCGCGAGAAGGACGCGGCCGGCGCCGAGTACGGCACCGGGACGCCCGACGGCTCGCGCCCGGGGCAGGTGAAGGTGAACACCGGCGACTTCGCCTCCCGCACCACCCTGACGGTCGAGACCACCGCCTACCACGAGGGGGTGCCGGGCCATCACCTCCAGCAGTCCATCGCCCAGGAGATCGAGGGCCTGCCCCCGTTCCGGCAGCACTACTCCGTCACCGCCTACGTCGAGGGCTGGGCGCTCTACGCCGAGCGGCTCGGCGAGGAGGTCGGGTTCTACAAGGACCCTTACAGCTACTACGGTCACCTCCAGGACGAGATGCTCCGGGCGATCCGCCTGGTGGTCGACACCGGGCTCCACGCGAAGAGGTGGACGCGGCAGCAGGTGGTGGACTTCTTCCATGCCCACTCGACCTCCGACGAGATCGAGGTGCAGAGCGAGACGGATCGCTACATCGCCATCCCGTCGCAGGCGCTCGCGTACAAGATCGGGCAGCTCAAGATCCTCGAGCTGCGGGAGAAGGCCAGGCGGGCGCTGGGCGACCGGTTCGATCTCCGCGCGTTCCACGACGCGGTCCTCGGGTCGGGGGCGCTGCCGCTCGATGTGCTGGAGCAGCAGGTCGATGGGTGGATTGCCTCGCGGAAGTAGGCGAGGGCAGACCTCCGCCCCTCGGAGCCATGGAGTACCGCCGCCTCACGGCCGCGAAGCCCACGCCAGGCCGTCGGGGTCGTGACCTGCCGAGACGTGCCCCGTCACCTCGAGCACGGCCAGATCCACCACGGCGACTTCATCCTCGGGCGGGCAGGCCACGAAGGCGCGTGAGCCGTCGGGCTGCACCACGATCCCCGCGGTGCCGTGGCAGAGCGGAACACGCTTCTCCACCGCCCTGCTCTGCGCGTCGAAGACCACCAGCCCTCCACGCCGCAGAGAGGAGACGAGGACGCGCCTGCCGTTCGGCGTGAACTTCACTCGATTGGCGCCGAGGATCCCCGCGTCGATCGTCCGGAGCACTCTTTTCTCGCCGGCGTCGACGATGACGAGGCTCCCTGTCTGCGCCGTTGCGACCCAGATCTCCTTTCCGTCAGGGGAGACGTCGAAGCCTTCGGCGCCCAGCCCGACGGGCACGATGGTCTCTTCCCACGACGCGCGCTTGTCGAAGAGGCTGACCGTCCCCGAGCTCACGTTGGTCGTGACGATGCGCCGCCCGTCCTCGGACACGAAGATCAGGTGGGTTCGGTCCTGGCCTGTCCCGAGCACCCGCTCCACGCTCCGCTGCTGCGGATCGAAGGATCCGACGGCCCTGGCACCCTCCGCCGTGAACCACACGCTCCCACGCCGCACGACGATCCCGTGCGGGCCGCGCAGCGCGCCCAGATCCACGGGAGGGAGAGGCTCCTGCGCCACGAGATCCACCACGGAGAGGGTGTGGAACGTGCCGTGGCCATAGCTCGTGACGTAGGCCGTTCGGCCGTCTTCCGTGGCGACCACCTCGTGCGGGTCATCGCCGACGGGCACCCGCGCGACCACCGCGAGCGTGGAGGGGTCGACGATCGCGAGGATGCGGTCGCGCTTGGCCAGTACGAGCAGGGCCTCGGGGGGCGTCGACGCTTCCCGGCGCGCCGCCGCGGTCGGCACCTCGCCGCGGGCAGCGGGCGAATGCCTACCACACGCGACGCAGGCGACGACGACGACCAGCCCGAGGAGTCGTGCCATGGGGGGAGCCCCTCGCGCCGGAGCCACGGCCCCGCCCCGCATGGCGGGCCGGCTCACGGAAGGCTGCTCACTCCCCGCCGGAGGCGCACGAGATGGACTCCAGCGCCTCGTTGTGATTCAGCGCCGCATCGATCGTGAAGCTACCGCCCGTCCAGCTGGCCGTTCCCTTCAGGGTTCCGACGATGGTGAGAGCGCACCCGGCGGACCCACACTGGTCGGTGAAGCTCGTCGTCGCGAGCGTCCCCGAGAGCGTCTGACAGGATCCGCTGTTCGCGTCCGACGTGTACAGGCACACCTGACTCAGCGGGTTGAGGCTCTGGCTACCGGTGCCCTGCCCGCTGGACAGCGGGACGGTGATGGTGAAGCTGCTCGCGGACCCGATGATCCCGGTCACCGTGAGCGTCGAGGAATCGCCGGACACGGCCGGGCTCGCGACGCTTCCGGTGCTCGGCGTGCTCGCGCCCGGGCCCCCGTACGAGTAGGTCGCCGAGCTCGTGTCCGACACCACCTCCGGCGCCTGGCACGCCGCGCTGCTGCAACCGACCGTCGCAGCACCAGCGCCGGCGATCAAGATTCCCAGAGACAATCCAAGAGAGACTTTCATGATTCCGTCCTTGTTCAGAGTGTCCGCGAGCGCACCCGCGGCACGCGCGGTCGACCCACGAAGAATGTGAAGATCGCAACCTCGAACCACGCATGAGCGCGGACGAGCGTCAGATACCAGATGACCGTTTGCCGAAAATGCCAGCACGCGAGCGCCGCGAAGACGACGAACAGGCCGGCGACGGCAGCCAGCGCCCAGGGCCCGAAGTCGGCCAGGAGCGACCGCGCCGTCATGCGAAAGGTCGGCGTGCCCTCGCCCACCAGGCAATCTTGCGGAATCCATGCCGTCCACACCGCGTAGTGCACGGACTGAAGGAACACGAAGACCATCACCACCGCCGCCGCGACGTGCGGCGCCGCACCGGGCGCGAGGCCCGCGCCGAGGCGAGAGACGGCGACCCCGAAGGCGCCGAGCCCGCCTTGCTGCGCCGTCCACGGAAGGAACGCGCCCGAGAGGAGCACGCCGGAGCCGAGGACGACGAGGGCTACCGGGAGCGCGGTCCACCCCGGGCGGCGCCGGAAGATCGTGAGCCAGAGCACGAGGGCCAGCACGTTGTGCAGGTGCGTGAGGAGCACATCGCCCAGCTGCGCATGCGTGAGGACCAGCGCCGCCACGGCGCCGAAGAGGGGCGCTCCCAGCACCAGCGCGCGACGGGACCGCTGCAGTCTGAGCACCAGGGCCAGCCCGACCCAGGTGATCCCGACCGCCATGTCCAGCCGGGCGCCCAGGATCGTGCTCACTTCACCGAGGCCGACGGCGGCCCGCACCGCGGTCAACCCCACCGCCAGGACCACGGACGCCACCACCAGCGGCCGCGGCGGCGCCATGCGCAGCGCCAGGTAGCGGACGTCCGCCGCGAGGTGCACGACGCCGAGCAGCACCGGGCCGAGAAAGAACAGGGCGACCGGGAAGCGCAGGGTGAGCGCGAAGAGGAGGAGGACCTGCGCGGCACCGAGCGCCGCGATGCGCGTGTCACGGCGCCCGAGCACCCGGGTGAGCAGGGGGCTCCGGCTCAAGAAACGCAGCGAGGCGCCGCGGACGAGGTCGAGGGGCAGGGCAACGTGGTCGAGCGACACCATGGTAACATACCCAACTCTTCCGGCCGCGCGGACGGCGTTCCAGGTGAGCTCGGCGACTCGCAACGACCATGCCGGGTCCCGATGGTCGGCGCCGCCCTGGGTATCGCGATGGATTCGCGGGCAGAAAAGCTGGTGAAGCTTCGGCTTCGCAGGCGCTTTGCCCTTCCACGCGTGCGGTGGAACCGGCCCGGCGTCGTCGATATTTCGACTGGGCGTCGCCACCGCACTTCGCACCGCGCCGCGAACCGTCGCGCGCGGCAGCCAGCGTCGGGTCTCGCGCCGAGCACCGGGCCGAGGCTCCCCTCTCCTGGAAACGCCCTCCGTCGACGTCGATTCGAGGGCTACACCCTCAGTTCACCCCATGCGGACGGCCGAGGACCTCGCCGTCCCCGAGGGCTCGCGCGGACCGCCTGGCGGCCCCCGCGGCCACGAACGCGCCCACGTGGACACCGCCCGCGATCACGAGGGCAATCGCCGTGGTGAGGTGGCCTCGACGCTTGCGCGCGCGGTTGCGGAGCTTCACGTCGCGGAGCTGGAGGCCGAGGCCGACGTGCGCGATCACGATCAGGAACGCAGCACACCCGGGAAAGATGGCGAGGTTGCCGCCCTCCGTGGCGCGCTCGGAGCCGAGCGACATCAGCGAGGAGAGCGTGTGACCGAACGCGAAGAGAGCGGCGGCGATCCCCAGCGCGACGTGCCCACGGATGGCCGGCCCATCCGGTGCGGCCCGCTTGCCGGCGCGGAGCCGGTGGGCGAGGGGCACGACAGCCGCCGACACGATCAGCGCGACGGTGAGCCACCCGCTCCACTGGGCCAGCGTGTCTTCCATCCCCGAGGGCTTACTGCATCGCCGCCACGCGCTCCAGGCTCGCGGTGTCCGGCGAGAACGGCTCGACGACGGGGAGCGACGTCCCCATCGCGGTCCTCGGGCTGCCGGGGGTGACCGCCGTCGCCGCCGGCGGCGAGACGCGAACCTCGAAGGTGAGCTCGGTGCCCCGCTCGCCGATGAGCTTCCCGCCCGCTCCGCGCACCAGCCCGCGCATCGCCTGGTTGGTGCGCATCACCATCAAGAGGAGCCGGTCGATCTCGCCTCGTCGCGCCGCGTCGATCAGCGTCTCGAGCAGGTGCCTGCCGAGACCCCTGTGGTGCATGTCGTCCACCACGGTGATCGCGGCCTCGGCCGCGCGCGGATCGTCGCTGCTCCGGATGAAGCGAGCCACGCCGATCAGTCGCTTGCCGCCGGGGTCGGGCACCCAGGCTCCGACCGCGACGTGGTGCTCACCATCGATCTCGGTGAGATACCGGAGCATCGACGGGGAGAGATCATTCATCAGACCGAAGAAGCGGTGGTAGCGTGAATCCGCCGAGAGCTCGTGAAAAAAGCGCGCGAGCGCGGGCGCGTCGGAGGGTCGAATGGGCTCCACCACGGCCCACGCGCCGCCCTCGAGCCGGGTACCCGCGGCGAACCAGAACGACGGCGACATGACGGGCGGAGTATGGGATTGTAGCGCGTCGCGTCAAGGCATATGACGCGAAAGATGTGCGTGTCGCGAGGGCGTGACGGGCGCGACCCCTGGCAGGTGGCGAGCGCGCGACGAGAAAGGGCCCGGCCCGAGCCCGCTGGATACGCGTGCTCGGGCCGGGCTCGGTGCGGTGGGGTCTCTCTACCGGGTGGTGATCACGATCGGGCTGGACCAGGCCGACTGCGTCCCGTCGCTCCCCACCGCGGCGACGCGCGCCAGGAACTGCGAGCCCGGCGTGGGCGTGGGCGCGGTCAGCACGCGCCGGCGGCTGGTGCCGGAGTTGAGCGCGGTCCAGGTCGGCGTGGCGCTCTGGGGCGCGTAGTTGACCTCGATCGCGTACCCGGTGGCCCCCGGCGCCGGCGGCCAACCGAGGATGCCCTCGCCCACCAGCTTGCCCGGCTTGGTGTGGAGGCCCAGCACCGGCTCCAGGGCGGCCGCGGGGGTCTTCCCGCTGCGTGCGAGGAGCCCGGCCCGCGTGATGACGGCCGCGTTGCCGCCGGCGATGGCGTTGACCGCGGCCTCGTAGGTGTCGAGCGCGACCCTGAGCGCCGCGGCGTCGAGCGCCAGGGTCTTGATCGCCGCGATGAGCGCCTGCGCCAGCGACTGCCGGCTGGTGAAGCTGGCCAGGGCGGTGGTGTTGGCCTTCTGGAGGATGCCGAGCGCCTGGAGGGCGACCGGCGCGGCCTGCACCTCCGGCGACTGAGCGCCGGTGGCGCAGATGCTGGTGACGGTGGACAGGGTCTGGGAGGTGTTCTTCTTCTTGAGGGCGGTGTGCTTCACGGTGGCGTAATCGGGGTTCATGACCAGGCCTTTCTTTTCCGGTGCAGAGGCTCGAGGGCGGAGGGTGCCGAACCGTTCGGCAGGGGGTCCGATCTCGTGGTCTCTGGTAGGGGTTACTGGCCAGGACGGGGTTGTGGTCACGGGGAGGGCGATTTCTTTCCTGGAGCGCCCCCGGCGTTCACCGCCGTCTCGCGCCGTCGCCCACCTCGCACCGAGGGCGGCGAGCTACTCCTCGGGGCGGGGCGCGGACGGCGTGCTGGCGCGGTAGCTGCCGTCGGGCAGCCTGCGGAGCTGCGTCTTCACGTCGTGCCCCATCTCCCTGACGCGGTCTTCCTCCCGTCGCAGCCAGGCGTTCATCGCCTCGGTCTTGAGCGCCTCCGCGTTGCACGCCTTGACGAAGGGCCGCTCGCCGATGGGGTGCCCGTAGCGCTCCTTGAAGCCCGGCGGCGCCTCGCCGCTGAGGCACGATCGCCGCTGCCGGCCGGCTCGCTCGGCCCAGGTGAGCACCGGGACGCACTCCGCGGCGGTCAGGCTCCTGGCGCGCTCGAGCGTCTCGGGGGAGGGGTCGAGCTCGCCCAGCTCGCGATCGTAGGTGGGGACGAAGTCGATGAAGTCGTAGCAGTCGGGAAGCGTTGGCCGGGGCCCGCGGTAGACGGCGAGGTCGTTGCGGCAGATGGCGAGCTGCTTGTCCTGCTCGCTCTCGGGCGGGTGGAAGGCCATGCAGAGGGCGAGCTTGTTCTTGAGCGTCTGGTAGTCACCGGAGGAGGGTGGAGCAGGGAACGCTGCGTCCGAGGCCGTCTCGGCGGGCGCCGGGGGCTCCGTGCTGCTGGGAGCGCGGTCTGGATGCTTTCGAGATCCGGCGAGGTATCCGAGCACGCTGGTGAGCAGACCGACGACCACGAGCTGTGTAGCGGTGTGGCTCATTGTCCGCCACCCATGAGCTGTGCCAGCGACTCGGTCGGTGGCGGCAACGGGGGGATCACGCAGCTGCCGACCTTTGCGACCGTGCGGGCCAGGAAAAAATCCGTGGGAAAGACGACGTAGGAGCCGCCGTACAGGGTGGGATCGCAAACGAGGATGGTGTTGATGTCCATGACGAACTGCGTGGCGAGGTCACCGGTTCCGGGGTCGGTGCAATTCGACGTCGCGGTCGGCGTTGCCGGAGGAGGCGAGATGTCGGTGTCCGTCATGTCCGGAAAGAGGCACAGGCCCCAGCATCCGACGGGTGGATCGGTGTGGCAGAAGTCTGCAGGGACGGGGATGGGGGCGCTTGTGTCGCCGCCGGAGTCCCAGGGCAGGTTGATGGTGCAGTTGTCGGCGCCGAGCATTGCGGAGCCAAACAGCGCGAGCGCGGCTCTGTTCCTGGCGAGCATGGGAAGCCTCTCCCTGATGTCGACGGTCCGCGGAAGGCGGAGGGTCGAGGCTGGGTCGTAGGCTGCGGGGAGGGCGTGGCTCAATCCGGGGTGGATCCGCGCAGTTGCGTCAGGGTGAGCCGGGGCGGGGAGGTGAGACCGGGGACGATGCGGGGCCCTTCGGCGGTGGAGCGCACCGGCGCCTTGACGCCCGGTGCTGCCCAGCAACCGGTCCGCACTGCGGAGTGTAGTGCCACTATCATACCGTCGAACGGAGATTCTCGCTCTACTCGGCAGCCGCTGACGCCGCGCGCGACGGCCGGACCAGCACGCCCGGCCGGCGCTTGTCCGGGGCAGCGAAGACGTACCAGCGAATCTCACCCCTTCGCATAGAACTCTTCCCAGCCCTCGCCCTCCCAGCCAAGCGCCCCCTCGTCCGAAGAGAACTCCTCTGCGCGCGGCGGCAACGCGGCGTACGCCTCGGCATCCGTCTTTCGAGGCGGTTCTCCCCCGAGCAAGAGCCTGGCGAGCTGAAGCTGCTGGTCGCGAGGCAGCTTCCTGGCGATCGGCCAGAGATCGTCGGCGGAGAGCAGCTCGGCAGGCTGTCCCATCATCGTGCCACTTTCGTCGCTCGTTCGTGCCGCGACCGGGAGAGAAGCACGGCGCTTCGCCGGGCGAGGGCTCCAGAGGCGCACGCACGGTCCGTGGTCACGCAAAGCTCAGGCCGGCTCATGCCGATACTGTAGCATGTGAAGCCTCCCGTTCCTCCCGGGGCAACAGGGCATGCCAGGCCCTCGCGAGTCCGCGCCAGGCCGCCGGACCCGCACGCCAGGGAGCCGACCGCGAACGCCAGGCCGTCTGGCCCCCACGCCAAGGAGCCGACCGCGAACGCCAGGGCGTCTGACGTGCTCGCCAGGTCGTCCAGCCCCGGCGCCAGGGAGCCGACCGCGCACGCCAGGCCGTCCGGCCCCCACGCCAAGGAGCCGACCGCGAACGCCAGGCCGTCCGGCCCGCCCGCCAGGCCGTCCAGCCCGCTCGCCAGGGAGCCAACCCCGAACGCCAGGCCGTCAGACGCGCTCGCCAGGCCGTCCAGCCCGCCCGCCAGGGAGCCGACCGCGAACGCCAGGCCGCCGGACCCGCCCGCCAAGGAGCTGACCGCGACCGCCAGGCCGGCCGACCCGCCCGCCAGGGACCCCAACGCGACCGCCAGGCCGGCCGACCCGCCCGCCAGGGATCCCAACGCGACCGCCAGGCCGTGCGGCCCGCCCGCCAAGGAGCTGACTGCGAACGCCAGGCCGTGCGGCCCGCCCGCCAGGGATCCCAACGCGACCGCCAGGCCGTGCGGCCCGCCCGCCAGGGATCCCAACGCGACCGCCAGGCCGTCCGGCCCGCCCGCCAGGGAGCCGACCGCGAACGCCCGGGATCCAACCCCGCTCGCCAGGGATCCCAACGCGAACGCCAGGCCATCCAGCCCGCTCGCCAGGGAGCCGACCGCGAACGCCCGGGATCCAACCCCGCTCGCCAGGCCGTCCGGCCCCCTCGCCCGGGATCCAACCCCGCCCGCCCGGCCCTCCAGCCCGCTCGCCCGGGATCCAACCGCCCACGCCCCCCCCCGCCCCCCCCCCCC
>Ga0302267_10004414_pt1 | contig 15417 bp, 14 predicted proteins | sample III_Bog_E1_3_FD_194555 | JGI IMG/M metagenome (GOLD analysis project Ga0302267, IMG submission 194555) | Peat permafrost microbial communities from Stordalen Mire near Abisko, Sweden - III_Bog_E1_3 | ecosystem: Environmental > Terrestrial > Soil > Wetlands > Peat | place: Sweden: Abisko... | reverse complement strand
GAGACGAGATGGCAGCCGCGCCGGTTTTTGTGCCCGTTGAAGAATATCTCCGAAGCTCCTACTCGCCTGACGCCGAACTCCTGGAACTCGAAAAAATTGGCTCCCGGCGCCACCGCGCCAGTAGTGGGAACAGGCCCTGGAATGGTTGGACACGATTCCACCAGACACTCCTCAACTCGATTCCGCGCTTCCCGATCTGCCAAGAGGCTGGAACATTTTGAGTTCGCCCTTGAAAAGAACTCTACGCCCGGTCCAATTCGGCAAAGAGTTCGTTGAGGTCAACGCGGATGGGAGTGCCCTCCACGGTCAGCTCGCCGGTTTCGACCGGGTGCAAGCCAAAACGGCCAGCGGTCATGGCCGTGCGCGTGGCCGGGTCGATAATCCAGATATTCTCGACGCCAAACGCGACGTAGTCGTCTATTTTGACGCGGAAGCGGCTCATTCGGTCTTCGGGCGAAAGAATCTCGATGGCGATTAGCGGTGGATGGGTCAGAATCTGTTCCCGCGGCGCATCGGACCGCAGCACAAGTACGTCCGGGCAGCGAAAACGTGTGAGCTTGACCTGGGTGCGCACATCGGTTACCACACGAACCTTCCACGCATCCCGGCGACTCATGAAGAGCGCCCCAAGCCATAACTGCAAGAGACCATGATCGTACTCGCCCACGTTTCGCTCCTCGATCCGTCCGTCTACAAAGTCGCACTCGGGTTCATAAACGCTGTGGAGATACTCCTCCACCGTCACCTGAGACGACTCGGAATCGAAGACGGGCAGTGTGGCCATGTTTCAAGTATGCTCCACAGGCCATGGAATGCCAAGAGCGTGGGGCAGTAACTCAGCAATGGGTCTGCTCGGCCAGAAACCCCGCCAGTTCGGCGAGCGCAACCCTCGTCTGAATACCGGTTGAAAAATCCTTCACCGTCAGGATACCGGATTGGAGTTCGTCTTCGCCGAGGATGACGATGCCGGGTGCCCCAGGTCCGGATTTTCGGACCTGGGAAAGATTGAACCCACCCCCGAAAATCAACTGGAAAGAAAGACCGCCAGTTCCTTACGAGGAACCTTTGTTTGTATGCCGGTGGCGAAGGTCTTCACCGTCAGGATACCGGATTGGAGCTCGTCTTCGCCGAGGATGACGATGCGGCAGGCGGTCTTGTCGGCCGCTTCAAAGGATTTCTTGAGGCGGAAGCTGCCATCGCCGAGCTCGATGCGCAGGCCGGCGTGGCGGAGTTCGCGGGCCAGGGCCAGGGCTGCGGCGTTGAGGCCTTCGCCGAGCGGAGCGATGAAAGCGTTGGCCTTCTCTTGAATTTGGGCAGATTCCAGGGCCAGCAGCGTGAGCACCAAGCGGTCTTCGCCCACGGCAAAGCCGATTCCCGGCGCTCGGGGTCCGCCCAGCATCTCGGAGAGGCCGTCGTAACGGCCGCCGCCGAGAAGGGCGTTTTGCGCACCCAACCCGCCGTGGGTGAATTCAAACGTGGTCCGCGTATAGTAGTCGAGACCGCGGACGAGGCGGTGGTTGCGCGTATACGGAACGCCCGCCGCATCCAGCGCCGCCGTGACCGCGGCAAAGTGCTTTTTTGACTCTTCGTCCAGCGAATCCGCAATTACCGGCAGCGTATCGATGATGGGCTGGTCCTCAGGGACCTTGCAGTCCAGCACGCGCAGCGGGTTGGTGACGGCGCGCCGCTGGCAATCCGCGCACATCTTGCCGACGACCGGGACGAGTGCGGCGCGAAGTGCTTCGTTATAGCGCGCTCGGTCTGCTGCGGAGCCTACGGAGTTCAGGTGCAGAGTCCAGCCGGTGATGCCTAGCTCGTCGAGAAGCGTGGCCAGCATCTCCAGGACTTCAGCGTCGCGCAAGGGACTTTCGCTACCGGCCGACGGCGGCCCAATCACTTCCGCGCCGATCTGCGAGAACTGACGGTAACGGCCCTTCTGCGGCCGCTCGCGGCGGAACTGCGGGCCGATGTAATAAAGCTTCTGCAACTGCCCGCTCTCGCCCAACTGATGCTCGATGTATGCCCGCACAACGCCGGCGGTGTTCTCTGGGCGCAGGGTGAGCGTCTGCGTCTTCTCAGATTGCGCTCGCGCGCGATCTTCCCACGTGTACATCTCTTTGGAGACAATGTCGGTCTCCTCGCCCACGCCTCGGGCAAAGAGCGCCGTATCTTCAAAGACGGGCGTGCGAATCTCGCCGAAGTTGTAGCGGGCAAAGACGGTGCGGGCCGTCGCTTCGATGCGGTTCCAGAGGGCCGTCTCCGGCGGCAACAGGTCGCGCGTGCCGCGAACGGCTTTCAGTGTGCTCATAACCTCTCTAGTCTAAATGCGCGGCGCAGCGGTGTTTGGTCAAGTCAAGTCATTGACCGGCCCCTCCATTTCCAGTAGACTTAGAAATTGCGAGGGATGCGGCGAGTTTGCATTCTGGCCCGCAGACCACCCTGAGATAAGGAAGATCAATGGCAAATCATGTTTCGGCGCTTAAGCGCGCCCGCCAGACCGTAACCCGCACCGAAGTGAACCGCGCCAACCGCAGCCGCGTTCGCACCAGCCTGCGGGCTCTGCGCGAGGCCCTCGTCAAGGGCGATGTTGCGGCCGCCCAAACCCAGTATCGCGAAACAGTCTCCACCCTCGACAAGGGTGTGCAGAAGGGCATCCTGCACCACAACACCGTCTCCCGCTACAAGAGCCGCCTCAACGCGCGGCTCAAGGCTCTGGTTCTGGCCAAGGCTTAGTTCCGTAAAGTCGGCGGGCCGACGAGTAGCTCGTCGTTGGAATGAACGGCCAGGGGCAACCTTGGCCGTTCCGCTTTTCAGCGCGAGTTCTTAAGCGCCTCTACAGCAACTCGAAGATTCCCGCCGCTCCCATCCCTCCGCCCACGCACATCGTCACCATGCCGTAGCGGACCAGCCGCCGCCGCATCTCGCTCAACAGCGTTGCGGTAAGCTTGGCGCCGGTGCAGCCCAATGGATGGCCCAAAGCAATGGCGCCCCCATTCACATTGATGCGCTCCATATCCAGGCCCAGCGCGCGGATCACGGCCAGAGCCTGCGCGGCAAAGGCCTCATTCAATTCGATCAGGCCTATCTGGTCCAGCGTGAGCCCGGCCCGGCGCAGAGCTTTGGGGATCGCCGTGATCGGGCCGATTCCCATCTCCTCGGGCAGACAGCCAGTGGCGGCGTAGGCCACCAGGCGGCCGATCGGCCGAATTCCCAACTCCTGCGCCCGGGCGGCATCCATCAGAACCACAGCGGCGGCCCCGTCCGAGGTCTGCGAAGAGTTTCCGGCAGTCACCGTTCCCTGCGCGAGAAAAGCGGGCTTGAGTTTGGCCAGTGCTTCGCTGGATGTGTCCGCGCGAGGGCCTTCATCGGCAGAAAAAATCGTCTCGGTCACCACAGGCTTTCCGGCTCTCGCGCCCGGAACAGCAGTCGTCACCGTCACGGGAATAAGTTCTTCGCTGAAGCGCCCGGCAGCCTGCGCGGCCAGAGCTTTGCGGTGGCTGGCCAGCGCAAAAGTGTCCTGATCTTCGCGGGAAACGCCGTAGTGGCGGGCAACCCGCTCGGCGGTCAGGCCCATCGTCAGCAGGGAAGCGGGATAATGCTCTGCCATCCACGGATTGGGGCTGGGTTTCAGGCCGCCCATGGGCAGCAGGCTCATCGATTCCGCTCCTCCCGCCACCACTACCCGGTCGCCGCCCGACCGGATACGCAGATCGGCCAGCGCAATGGCTTCAAGGCCCGAGGAGCAGAGCCTGTTGACGGTTACGCCCGGAACCTCGACCGGCAAACCCGCGCGCATGGCCGCCCAGCGGGCAATGTTCCAACCCTGCTCCCCCTCCGGCTGGGCGCAGCCCAGGATCACATCGTCGATTTCGGCTCTGTCCAGTTCTGGAATCCTGTCCAAAGCCCCGCGCAGCGCAATTGCGCCCAGGTCGTCGGGACGGGTCGTCGAAAGAGCGCCTTTGGGGGCGCGGCCAACCGGGGTGCGAACGGCGCTGACCAGAACGGCTTCCTGCATAGGGTTTGCTCCTTGAACTTCGATGGCTCGTTCATTCTATGAGCTTGAAGAAAAAACTCCGCTTGATGAAACTCCACCATCGGCGATGCCGGGCCATGGGGAGACTAACCTTCGTTCATCGCTTGAGCCCGCCAACTCGCCAACTTGCCAACCCCGCACAGCGGGGCTAACTCGCCAAAAACTCTCGACCGTTATCCGGCCTAAGGCTCCGAATTCTCCACTGCCGAATAATCTGTCTGCCCCGCCGCAGGGGTTTGCGGAAAATAGCCGTCCACCAGCGCACAATAGAAACAGTCAGCGGAAAGGGGGTTTCTGATCCCTGACCCCTGATCCCTGATCCCTGACCCCTGTTAACTAGAAAATAAATACCCCCTCCCCCCCCTGGTTCTCTTTTTCTTCGCTTTCCCATGCGCGTGAGCCTCAAAGGCGCCCAAAGAACCTGATCCGGAGGGAGGCGGGGGTTTCAACCCCCGCATGAAGCCAAAAGTACCAATGCGGGCTTTAGCCCCGGAAGATGCTTGCCGATGGAATAGCTCATTCCGGCATTCCAACGAGCGTCCAAACTTTCCTGGCATAAAAATGATAGACCGTCTTGTGTTCCACCACCGAATCGGCCAGGGCATCGTGGTCCAGCCGCAACGGGCGGGGATCCATGCCGGTCTGCGCTTCGCGCACCTGCGCCGGCGATGCGGGATCGATGCCCCAATTGAAGCCGAGAACGCCACTTGGGTCGTGAGCCTGTAGGCGCTCGGTCTCTGACGCCGAGGCCAGAACCATCAGTTCCGTCGGATCGCTCGAAAAGAGGACCAGCAGAGAGACCGTTCCCTGTGCCGAACACAGCACCGCCCAGTCTGAGGAACCCGCGCCCTCCAGGCTGGCATGAACCACGTTCTCTGGATGGTGAGCCGCGTAGGTTTGCGGAATCAGGCACCCGCGCCGGTCGAGCAGATTCACGACCCCAGCAGGTAACTCCGGAAATGAGCTGACCGGCAATCGGCGAATCAAATACTGAGTCCTGAAACCGGCAACGACGATCTGGCCGGATTCTGTGAGTTGGGCCGATCTCTGTTCTGCCGAAGGCGGCGCGATCTGGGCCTTCGCAGGGAAGGTTCCCAGTGTTACAGACGCAGCCGTCAACAGAATCGCAGTGATTATCTTCATCGTCAGTTCCGCAGCGGCTTGCCGGTCTTCAGCGTAAAGGCAATCCGCTCCTGCGTCTTCCGCTCACCCGCCAACGACAGAAACGCCTCACGCTCCAAGTCAAGCAGGTACTGCTCACTGACCAGCGTGCCCGCCGTCACCCTGCCACCGGAGAGAATATACGCGGCCCAGCGAGCCACCTTTTGATCGTGCTCTGACGCGTATCCAGCCTCGCCCATCAAAAAGACGCCGGTTTCCAGCGTGGCCAGTGCCGCGGTACCGGGCACGGGAATCTGCGTCCTCGGCTGCGGAGCTGTGTAGCCTGCTCCGGCCAGCACCGCAACCTGAGCCTTGGCATCCAGAAGCAGCCGCTCGCGGTTCATGGTGATGCGGTCTGCCGCGCTCAGCAAGCCCAGCGTCCGCGCCTCCGCAGATGATGTGGAGACCTTGGCCAACGCAATGCTCTCAAACGTCCGCCGCAGCGCGGTCGCCATCTCTGCCGACTGCGCAAAGCGCGAGGGCGGATCACGCGGGTCAAGTAGCGCAAGTTGGGTGGCAGAGTCAACGGCACGCAGCAGCATCTCCTTGGTGCCGCCTCCGGCCGGAATCAGGCCCACACCGGCCTCGACCAGGCCAATGTAGGTCTCCGCGTGCGGCTGCCGCCGCGCCGCGTGCAGGCAAATCTCAGCGCCTCCGCCCAGTGTGAGCCCAAACGGCGCAGCCACCACCGGGCGCGGACAGAATTTGATGGCCGCCGTCATCTGCTGGAAGCCATGAATAACCGCAGCCAGCTCCTCCCACTCGCCCTCCTGTGCAATCAGCAACAGTTGCATCAGGTTGGCGCCCACGCTGAAGTTCTCGCGATCCCCGGTAATCACAAACCCGGCAAAGTCGCGCACCGCATCCGAGTTCGGATTAAGCACCGCGGAGATCAGCGCCAGCACGTCGCCGCCGATGGCGTTCTTCAAAGAATGCAGTTCGATGCAGCCAATGCCGTCGCCAATATCGACCAAAGAGGCGCCAGGATTGGCGCGAACCACACTCTTCGCCCGCCGGAAATCCGCAACCCGCGCATGACCGGGAACACCTGCAACCGGCTCCAGCTTGCCATTCTTCGGCTGAAAACACTCCCGGCCTTCGCTCGCATACCAGGTCGGCTGCCCCGCTGCCAGCAGCGCCTCGATGCGCTCACTCATAGGCAGCCCCAGCGCCTTCATGCGAGCAGCGGTCGAGGCCACCCCGGCCGCATCCAGCATCTCAAATGGCCCCAATTCCCAATTGAAGCCGGCGCGCATGGCACGATCAATCGAGGCCGCGTCGCCCGCCACTTCGCCAATGCGATCTGCGGCAAAGTTCCACAGCGACGCCAGAAAGGGCCACAGAAAGGCCGCGGCCTTGTCCTTGGTCGGATCGTTCGCCAGCAGAAGCCGCAAACGTTCGCAGACAGTCGCTGCATTCTTAGCCATCTCCAGCGCAGCCAGAGCCGGTTTGGCGGCCGGCCTGTACTCGAACGTCGCCAGATCCAACACCTGCCGCACATCCTTCCCGTCGGCTCCGCGCGTCTTCTTGTAGAAGCCCTGACCGGCCTTGTCTCCCAGCCAGCCGCGCTTCACCATCTCGTCCAGGACAATCGAAAACCTGCCCTGCGTCACGCCCGCGGGAAAATTCGCGGCCACATGGGCCAGAATGTCGATGCCCACCATATCCGCCAACCGGAAGGTCCCCGTCCGAGGCCAGCCGATGGCATGTCCGGTCAATGCATCCACCTCTTCAATGGTGAGCCCCTGCTCAAGCATCAGGTTTGCCGCGTTGAACATGACCGAGACGCCAATGCGATTCGCGATGAAGTTCGGTGTGTCGTTGGCGAAGACCACCTGTTTGCCCAGCGCGCGATCGGCAAACGCGGCAAAGGCAGCCACCACAACCGCATCGCTCTCTGCCGTGGGGATCACTTCCATAAGCCTCATATAGCGCGGCGGATTGAAGAAGTGCGTCCCGAAGAAACGTTGCTTGTGTGCTGCCAGCTCCGCGGCTATCTGCTTCACCGGCAAGCCGGAGGTATTGGTGGTCAGAACGGCATGGGGCGCTAGATGGGGCACAACCCGCACCAGCAGGGCCGTCTTGATGGCCAGATTCTCTGCGACCGCCTCCACAATCCAATCGCACTGTGAGAGCTTCGCCAGATCGTCGTCAAAGTTGCCGGGGGTAATCAGCGCAGCCAGTGAGGACTCATAGAAAGCGGCTGGCTTGGCCTTGGCCAGAGCATCGAGCGCAGCCAGCGCCAGCCTGTTTCTCCCGCCTTCGCCCGCTGGAATCATATCCAGCAGGAGCGTCGGGATTCCGGCGTTGGCCAGGTGGGCGGCGATGCGCGAACCCATGGTTCCGGCCCCCAGCACCGCGGCGCGGCGAACGAGAAGCGGTGCGGCATTCGGGGAAGTCGTGCTCATGCGAGTTCTCCCTGCTTCCGTTTGATTATCGAATGGGGTTTTGCGATTCGGTCGCGGCGGGAGCTTCTCCGGGTTGCCAGACGACCAGTAGGAGCAGAGAACCTGCGAACATTGCATCGACCAAATTGGTGGGACTGCCCAGGGCATGCAAAACGATTCCAAACATGGCCACAGACTCCGCCGTCGCAAACCGGAGGAGGTGTCCCGCAAACCATCGACTACGGACTGTTGAACGCTGCGTTTCCGGAACTAACGGGCTCGGAGCACGTCGGAACGCTCGTTGCCCAACGAATCCCAATAAAGCAGTGGCGATTGCGCAACAAACGATGCACCATTGCACTGTGGCGCTCACGCCCTGTGGAGCGGGTTGAACGATATGAAGAACGCGAAAAAACAACAATACGGAGACGATAAAGGCAAACTGCATGATGCGAACCGTAACGATTGCCGGATTCATGCGAACCCTCCTTGAACAGGCTGGACCTTTGAATGATCCACCCGGCGGAAACGGAAACCATCGCAGCATACGGCGCAGCAAGTGCCGGGGTCAAGGAAAACGCATGAACCACCTTGGCCCCGGTGCTGGCGAGGCCGATGTGCGGCACCGGTGGGGCGCCCGGCATTCGGGAAGAATTCGCTTCAGGCGAGGATGCAGTTGTCGATCAGCCGAGTCTGGCCCACCCAGGCGGCGACGGCGAAGAGGGTTCCGGGGGCGGCGACTTCCACCGGTTCGAGCGTAGCCCAGTCAACTGCGGCTATGTAATCGACACGGACCTCCCTCTCTGCGGCGAAGGTCTTGCCGGCAGCCTCGATCAGCCGCTCGGCCCGGCGCTCGCCTGCCGCTACCAGCGCTTCGGCCCGGCGGATGGCGCGGCTCAGAACCAAGGCCCGTGCGCGCTCGGCGGGGCTGAGGTAGCGGTTGCGGGAGCTGAGGGCCAGGCCGTCTGGCTCGCGGACGATGGGGCAGACGACGATTTCGGCCAAGAGGCGCAGGTCGGCCGCCATGCGGCGCAGGACGGCTACCTGCGCTGCATCCTTCTGCCCAAAAAAGGCGCGGTCGGGCTCGGCGGCGATGAGCAGCTTGGCCACCACCGTAGCGACGCCGCGAAAGTGGCCGGGCCGCGATGCGCCGTCGAGGCGGTCGCTCGGGCCCTCGACCTCGACAAACGTGGACGCGCCAGCTGGGTAAAGCTCCTCGACCGCTGGAGCGAAGATGACGTCGGCCCCTTCGGCCGCGGCCAGAGCGCAATCGGACTCAAAAGTGCGGGGATAGCGGGCGTAGTCTTCGTTCGGTCCGAACTGTGTGGGGTTGACGAAGATGCTTACCGCAACGGAGCCGATGGAGGCTTTGGCTGCGCGGATCAGTGAAGCGTGGCCTGCGTGGAGCGCGCCCATGGTGGGCACCAGGCCGATGGTATGGCCGCCGTCGGCGCGGGCCGCGTTTCTAAGGGCGCGCGACCATTGGCGAAGTTCGGCAACCGTGCGAAGGACTTCCATCAGACTTGTCTCAGCGTCACGGTATTCCGGGTTGCAGCCTGATTGGCTTCGAGGGCGCGGCGCACGGCCTCGGGCAGGTGATAGCTCTCTTCATCCGACGGGAAGGCGCGATGCTCGACGTCTTCGCGATAGTGCTCGATGGCGGAGCGGATGAGCGCGCCGGCGTCGGCATATTGGCGGACAAATTTGGCCGCAGGCGCAAAGGTCAGATTCACCAGGTCGTGGAAGACGAGAATCTGGCCGTCGCAATCGGGCCCCGCGCCGATGCCAATTGTAGGGATGGACAGATCCGCGGTGAAGGCGGCAGCGGCTTCGCGGGGAATGCCTTCGAGCACAATTGCGCCCGCACCGGCACGGGCCAGGGCGTGGGCATCGGCCTTGAGCTGTAGCACGGTTTCGACAGTGCGGGCCTGCACGCGGTAGCCGCCCATGCGATTCACGCTCTGCGGGGTCAGGCCGAGATGACCGATCACAGGGATCTCGGCGTCGGTAAGGGCGCGCACCAGTTCCACGCGCGCGCCTTCAATCTTGACGGCCTCTGCGCCGGCCTCTTTGACAAAGCGAATCGCGTTGGCCAGGCCCTCGGCGACCGTGCCGTGATAGCTGCCGAAGGGCATGTCGGCAACCACCAGTGCGCGGCGAACGGCGCGGCGAACGGCGCGGGTGTGGTGGAGCATCTCGTCCACCGTGACGGAGAGGGTGTTCTCGTGACCCAGCACCACCATGGCCAGCGAGTCGCCCACCAGCAGCAGGTCGATTCCTGCTTCGTCCGCCAGCCGCGAGGTTGCGTAATCGTACGCCGTGAGCGCACTGATGGGCTTGCCCTGGCGCTTCATCTCGGTGAGGGTGGGCACAGTAACTTTTGTGATGGAGTTGTCGCGCGGCGCGGGATCGGCGCCGCCGGGGAAGAGTGTGAGGCTCATGGTTGTCTCCAGTGCCGCTCCGCAAACTCAGGATGCGACCCGAACAAGATCGAACAAGCTGAGTATACGCCCGAGAGTGGGGGCGAGAGCAACGCACAAAAACACTAAGACACAGAAAGACTACTTCCGGATTGCTGGTCGCTCAGAACCAACTTGGAAAAAGCGGAACGGTTGTTCTATTCAGGCCTGTCGCGCTTTAGCAATGAGACCGATCTGGGCCAGCGCAATACCGTCGGCCAACCCAAGATCGTTGTGAGAATTGCGAAGACACCCAACACAATGTAGGGCCAAGTGAGGCCAAAGCTGCCGATGATCTGCTTTGAGTCGATTGGAGGTTGCGGGAAATGCCGAACGTTTACCATAAAAGTTCGCTGAGCTAGGCTCGCATAGATGAAGAAGCAGGGCACAAAAAGCATCATGCAACCGGCGAGTAGCCGAAAGCGCAGAGCCAGAATGCACGTCGGAAAGAGAGACAGGAACACAAGTGATATCCCCCACACTTCTTGCGAACTGTCGTTCGCGCCGACCGTGAATACAGCCATCGGATAAATCGCACAGCCAGCCATGCCGACAAGAATACCCAAGCCGAACAACGTGGCGCTAATCGCACTCTTCAATTTGGCGCCTTCCATATCGTCTTAAAGCTACCACTTCGACGACAAATCGTGAAAGCAGGACGATGGCGTCTAATGCTCGCTGCTCGCCGTCCTTGCGATGTATTCTAGGCGATTCCTAACGTATGGTCGGCTATTCGAAAGTGATCTTCAAGGAATGGACTACTACTTGCCAATTTTTGAAATCGACCATTGAACTAAGCCGCTTATCTTAGCGCTTATGGGAGCAACGCCTGTTTCATTTTCCGCACCCCTGGACGGGGCGGATCAGGGTTCCCCTTGCGGTTCGCTCGCCCCGCACTGCACACTGAAAAGACAGAATGCTTTCCCCTCTTACAACCGGAATCTGCGTTGGCCTCGGGGCGGCTGCCGGACTGGGACTGGCGGCGGGCGGCTGCGCAAACTAAGGATCCCACCCGAACAAGATTGAACGAGTTGAGTATCCGCCCGTGGGCCGACGAAGCCGGCAGACGACAGACACATTTCCCGCCTTGCCTCGAAGGGCTTTCGCGGTTCTTTCGCTAAGGGTTGCTCAACCAGGCCCGCTCTTGACACGGCACCTTGAAAATGAGAGAGTTAGGCCGATTCCGAGACAAGGGCAAAGATCGCGATCCAAGGCCTTCACACAGATTGCGCCCAATCTGTCCGTGCCGCCGCTTGTTCCAGAAGGGGAATACTTCATGAACGTCTCCCAGCTTGTTTCTCCATGCAGCAAGAAGATCGCCTTCGCGGTCCTTGCGGCGCTGATCCTGCCCATTGCTGCCGCCGGGCAATCGATCTTCCACGACCCGCAGAGCCGGTACGATGTTCAAGTTCCCGCGGGCTGGCAGCTCACACCTGACAATGGCGTCGATCAGGTCGTCATCCGAAATGGTGCCGTACAGGCGATCCTGGCCGTCGTGCAGCAGAACAAGGGCAATGCCATGACCGCGCAGCAGTTTGTGGATACTACGGCAAAGGAATTTCGGGGCCAGTGCCCGACCTTTCAAAGCCGGCAAAACGGCGCGGTCACGCTGGCCGGCTGGCCGGGCGTGTACTCGCTCTTCGTTTGCAATGACCCGAAATCGCCAACCGTTGCTGAAACATCCTCGGCTCTCACCGCAAACGGCGTGCTGATCGGCTTCACCATGATCGCCCCGCTGGCGCAGTATTACGCGAGCGTGCCGGTGCTGGATGGCATTCGCAACAGCCTGCATGTGACTGGCGAACAGAGGCCGCCCGCGGCAGCAAGCGGCGCCGACTCTCAGGCGATGGCCGAGCTCAAGAAGGCCTGCATCGTAGGCGTCTTTGCCCAGGTGGAGTGCGCAAGGCAGATCGGCCTCCTGCTCGGCAAGGAAGAGTTGCCTGCCGCTGCCGCCGCTCCAGCCCTTGCGACCGGCAGCATCTATCGCGACGGGCAAGGCCGCTTTTCACTCCGGCTTCCCGAGGGATGGAATGCGATCGCTCAAGGCGAAAACGGCGCCTTCGGCGTGCAGCTTCGTTCCGGCTCCAACTGGATCAACGTCATGCCGGCGGAAGGTGCTGCCAGCACAGACGAAGTCGTGATTCACCAGGAGCAGAAGGTGGCAGCGCGATCCAACTCTTCCCGCAAGATCCCCTTCGGGACGGGCGGCATCATCCAGCTCTTCGGCAACGGCGTCGAGCTCTCCTACGATCATTTCAGTGCAGCCACGCCACAAGGAGAAGCCATTGAAACCTACATCGGCGGCGTCGGCGGCATCACTGGCGCTAATCGTAATTTCCTGCTTTTGATCGCCGCTTTCGGGGCCGGAGAAAAGGATCAGGCTGGAGGGATTTTTCTTTCGGTCGGTCAGAGCTTCAGCGTGCCGGCGCGCTGAGAGCAGCCTGGGAACGGGAATAGCGCCGCCAGCGGCTGCGGGTCTATGGCTGGCTGGGCGGCTTCTTGTCGAGCACAACCCTCGCGTCCTTCAACTGTTCCGCTTCAACGCGAAAGCGCTTGTAATCAAAGTCGCGCTCTGAGCCGTGCTGGCGGATTCCTTTGACCAGAAGGACGCGGGCCTGGATGGTTCCCTCGCCGCCCACCGGGAGCCAGACCTCGCCGTTCACGAGCGCCTGATCGAAGTAGAAGCTGGAGCCTTTCTCGATGCGCGCCAGCAGGCCGCCGTCAACATTGAAGTTGTCGATGAAACGGGCCTCAAGATGCGCAATCTGGCGGTCGGCCTCGTCCACCCACATGGAGCCTTGCAGCTTCTTTGAGAGATCTTCGGCCAGGCCGTGCGTCTGGGCGTCTTTGCGGCCAACAAAGTCGAAGACGATGGTAGGCCGGCCTCGAAACGTCTCACGGCGAGGATTCTTCACATCCATCATCTCCAGCACTTTGCCAATCGTGATGCTTTGCGAATGGAGAGGCTGATCGGAAGGGGTCTGCTGCGCTTTTTCGACGAGTTTGGTAACCCGCTCCGTCTCCTTCTGCTGATCGCGGTCGTCAAGCGGCTTGCCGTCCTTCTTTACTAGTCGCCCGATCACGTGGCCGTTGGCGTAGAACTCCTCATACTCCTCGGTTTGGGTCTTCTTTACCTGCCCGTTGGCGTCGATGTCCTGAGTGGTCTGCAAGGAACTGTAGGTGTAGTTTTCGCGCACTTTTTCAAGCTGTTTCTGGTGTTCCTGCACCTCGCGCATGAGCTGGCGAATCTCGGGCAGGGGCGCGGCGGCTTGCCCTGCTTGTCCAGGTTGCCCGGCTGACGGCTGAGCTTGCGCCGGCAAGTGTGGCAGCAGTATCAGGAATGAGCTGGTTAACCGGACGAAGCGCGGCAAGATCATGAAGGCGTTTCCCTGGGAATGGCTTGAGTTCGATCGCTGGCAGGCGCGAGGTCTACTGCTGGTTGGACCTGAATGACAGAAAAAGGTCGCAAGCCGGATAGAGTATTGACCCCGGCCCCCCTTTTCCCCGACAATGCTACAACGAAAGTTGCAGGAATGCATCTAACTTAGCAGGATTCATCCATGAGTGAAGCCGCGGCATTGCGGGAGAGGAGGATAACACGATGTTTGCTTTGATCATGCAATGGCTGTTGTCTACCTTGGCGCTGCTGGCCGTCTCAAAGTTTCTGCCTGGCTATTATGTGGAGGGGCTCATGCCGGCCGTCATCGCGGCGCTCGTGATCGGCCTGTTGAACGCTTTGTTTGGAGCCGTCATGAAAGCGGTGACCTTCCGCTTTTTTGTTCTGATTCTGGGCGCACTACTGCTCGGTATCAACGTGGTGATGATTCTAATGGCATCGAGGCTTGTGACCGGCTTCGATGTGCAGGGCCTCAACCCGGCGTTATGGGGCGCGGCGGCGATGGCCGTGCTGGGCCTTGTGATGAGGGAGGTATGGAAAGAGGCTTGAATCGCGCCAAGCCTGGGAACCGCATCCAACCGTTCAGTATGGAGCCGCCAAGGGTTGGCGCGAGCTTCACACAGGTTTACGAATTTTCACCACACGGAGAATGACGGAATGTTCGGATTGCTGATTCAGTGGCTCTTGTACGCGATCGCCCTGATGATCGTTTCAAAAATTGTCCCCGGCTTTTATGTGGCTGGATTGTGGCCTGCGATGATCGCGTCGCTGGTGATCGGCCTGCTGAACGCGACGCTGGGCCTGGTCTTGAAGATCGTCACCTTCCCCATCAGCATTCTTACCCTTGGGCTCTTCCTGCTGGTGATCAACGGCATGATGATTCTGCTGGCGTCGCACCTTGTGCGCGGCTTCCAAGTGCACGGGTTTGGTCCCGCGTTCTGGGGCGCAGTGGTGCTGGCCCTGCTGGGCGTTTTGATCCGCGCGGTGATGAAGGACGCGTAGGCGCGCCGGGCTTCGGGAACAAATCCCAGGGCTGCGGTGTCCAATTACGGTATGGACCCCTTCCGTCTGCGCGCGCAACTGGCCCACGCAATGGGCCCATTTGTGCTCTTGGTGGCTGTCAGCCTGGTACTTTGCTGGGCTCGCCTGGGAACGCGTTCCCTTGCCGCCAGCGTCCTGGTCCACGCGTCTTACAACTTTCTGCTCTTCTCGCATGCTTCTGGGAACCGGGGGGTTCAGGCACCTGGACAAGATGTGAGAAGCAGGGATCAGGAATCAGGGACCAGAGATCAGAAGGCAAGGGCGCAAGCATCACGAAGAGCCAGAATCAGTGCAACGGATATATGGACGGCTCCAGGCAGGTCATTCTTGCCCTAGTCGACCAGCCAGGTTGCCACATCGTTGCGGAGCAACTCCTCAGCACCTAGCCTGCTCAATGGACGCGATATACTGGTGACCTCTATCCAGGTACCCGGATGATCTGTCATGTCGCATTTCGCCGATGGCTGCTTCTGTTGGCACTGTGTGTCATGGCAGTTGTTGTTTGTGTGTGTTCTGTTGACCGGCCAGCGGCAGAGTTATTCAACACATATCTTCGGAATAGCACGTTTTCGAATTGGATCAAGAGATTACTAGCCCCGCTTGTACTGATCCCCGTGTCGGCGCTGCTCTTTCTTTTTGGCTCTGGTTGCTGGCTGCTCTCCGGACGTCAACTCGGCGGATGGACGCAAAAGCCTCTGCTTTGCTGCTGGAGCACAATCTGGGCCTTGGCCGCGGAGTTCGTCTGCAAAGATATCTTCGGCCGAGGATGGCCCAATCCCACGTATATCGAGAACCATCTCTACGGATTCAGATTTCTCCATGCAGGCCCGTACTGGACCTCATTTCCCTCGGGAACTGCGACCATTGCAGCGGCTTTATCCACGACGATTTGGCTTGTGGCGCCGCGTTTGCGCCTGCCCATCCTGTTTTTGACGGTGC
>Ga0302267_10004413_pt1 | contig 15418 bp, 15 predicted proteins | sample III_Bog_E1_3_FD_194555 | JGI IMG/M metagenome (GOLD analysis project Ga0302267, IMG submission 194555) | Peat permafrost microbial communities from Stordalen Mire near Abisko, Sweden - III_Bog_E1_3 | ecosystem: Environmental > Terrestrial > Soil > Wetlands > Peat | place: Sweden: Abisko... | reverse complement strand
CGTGGAGAGCACGAAGAGGGCGGCCCCCAGCGCCGCCAGCATCCCCGTCCGCCGCGTCCGCGCCGCGAGGGCGCCGAGGACGCCGCCCAGACAGAGCAGCGCGCTCGGCCCGAGGTCGGCGAGGAGCAACCCCGCCCCCTTCACCGTGCCCAGCGACAGGGGCGGCGTGTAGCAGCCGGGCGACCGCCAGGGGACGATCGCGAGGACGTGGCGCTGGGCGCCGGGCGCGATCGACGCGGCGAACACGAGGTTGGGGCCGAGGAACGCGACCAGGAGGCCGGCGAGGATCACTGCGCCCCCCGCTCGCCGCGGGTGGAGGACGGTCGGATAGGCGAGCCAGGTGAGGCCGAGCGAGAGGCCGAGGAGGCCGAGCGAGGCCTCGTCGCTGATGCCCAGCCCCGCGGCGCTCCCGAGCAGGGCCCAGACCGTGTCGCCGAGCCGCACCGGGCGCCCGTCGTCCTCCCAGACGCGCCCCGCCAGCGCGCCCACGATGCCCAGGTAGAAGAGCCCCGCCAGCGCGTCGTGGGGCCGGAAGCTCATGGTGAAGTAGCCGAGGACCGAGTAGCCGTCGGTGTGGGGCTGCGCGGGGTTGCGGTAGACGGTGTACGGGCCGGCGAGGAGCGCGGCCAGCGTGGCCCCGACCGCCAGCGCGACGAGGCGCGCGCGCGGCGACGGCTGCAGCCCGGAGAGCAGGAGCGCGAAGGTGACGCCGATGAGCCCGAAGAGGACGTCGTGCGCGACGGAGAGGGCCAGCGACGCGTGGAGCACGTCGAGCGAGAACGCCTGCACCATGGCCGCGTGGACGTCGCCGGTGAAGTGGTAGTGGAGCACCTCGTGCCGGGCGAAGACGTTGGCGAAGGGCAGGCGCTGGCCCCGCAGCGAGGCGACCAGCGGCGTGTGCCACTTGCGATCCCAGATCGAGTAGGGCCGCGACGCGAGGGCGCTCAGCCCCACCGCCACCGCGCCGGCGAGCCCCGCCGCCGCCAGCGCCGGGCGGCCGGCCTCGCGGGGCCAGGAGGGCCGGCGCAGGAGGACGTGGGCGATTCCGCCGGCGAGCCAGATCGCCCGGGAGACCCAGGCCGCGACCTCGAGCGTGACGAAGCGGGAGAGGGCGAGGACGAGCAGCAGATCGCAGGCGACCGCGAGCGGGACGTCGAGCGCGACGGCCCACAGGGGGCGCTCGCGGTGCGCCCGGCAGGTGAGCAGCACCACCACCGGGACGAGGTAGATCAGTGTCGCCGCGAGACTCGCCGCAGTGGGCATGGCGAGGGGATACCCCGCCCGGCCAGCCCGCGTCCACACCGGGTCCACCTCACGCGCGGGCGCTGGCCGTCCCGCCTCGTTGGTGGTAGTCGGCTCGCGCATGGTCCTAACGGTGTCGGAGCCCCCTCGCGAGAACGATTTCGAGCGCCGTGAGCGCGAACGGCTCGGCGCCAAGATCGCCGTGTACGATCGCATCGCGCAGTGGCGCGAGCAGCGGGTCGCCCAGCGGCACTACTACTCGCAGGAGCTACGGCGACTGGTGGGCAGCCTTGCACCCCCCGCCAGCCGCATCCTGGAGGTCGGCTGCGGCCTGGGGGACCTGCTGGCGTCCCTCGAGGGGCGGCGCTCCGTGGGCATCGACGTCTCGCCGGGGATGATCGCCATCGCCCGGCAGCGCCACCCCGACCTGGAGCTGCACGTCGCCGACGTCGAGCGCGATCCCCTGCCCGAGGGCCCCTTCGACGTGATCGTGCTCAGCGACGCGGTGGGGCACCTCGACGACATCCAGCGCGGCCTCACCCGCCTCGGCCCGCTGCTGGCGCCGGGCGGCCGGCTCATCGTCACCTACTACAGCTTCCTCTGGGAGCCGGCCCTCAAGCTCGCCGAGCGCCTCGGGCTCAAGACCCCGTGGCCGGAGCAGAACTGGCTCTCGATGAACGACATCGAGAACCTCCTCGGCCTCGCCGACTTCGAGGTGGTGCGCCGCGGGACGGACATCCTCTTGCCGGTGGGCGTGCCGGGCGTGGCCGCCCTCGCCAACCGTGTCGTGGCCAACCTGCCGGTGCTCCGCGAGGGCGCCCTGGTGGACTACTTCGTGGCGCGCGCCGTGGTCCGGCCGGCGGTGACGCCGCTGCCTTCGGTGTCGGTCATCTGCCCTTGCAAGAACGAGAAGGGCAACATCCGCGAGGCGGTCGCCCGCACCCCGGTGATGGGCCCCGCCACCGAGCTGGTCTTCGTCGACGGCAACTCCACCGACGGCACCCGCGAGGAGATCGAGGCGGTCATCCGCGACTACCGCGGCCCGCTCACGCTCCGCCTCGTCGACCAGGGCGAGGGCAAGGGCAAGGGCGACGCGGTCCGCAAGGGCTTCACCGCCGCGCACAACGACGTGCTGATGATCCTCGATTCCGACCTCACGGTGCCCCCGGAGGACCTGCCCAAGTTCTACGGCGCGCTGGTGACCGGCAAGGGCGACTTCATCAACGGCGTGCGCCTCGTCTACCCGATGGAGGGCGAGGCGATGCGCTTCCTCAACCTGCTCGGCAACAAGTTCTTCTCCACGGCGCTCTCGTGGCTCCTCGAGCAGCCCATCAAGGACTCGCTCTGCGGCACCAAGGTGCTCTACCGGCGCGACTACCAGCGCATCGCCGACAACCGCGCCTTCTTCGGCGACTTCGACCCCTTCGGCGACTTCGACCTGCTCTTCGGCGCGGCGCGCCTCAACATGAAGATCGTCGATCTGCCGGTGCGCTACCGGGCGCGGACCTACGGCGACACCAAGATCAGCCGCTTCACCAACGGCTGGATGCTCCTCCGGATGACCGCCTTCGGCTTCAAGAAGCTGCGGATGGGGCTGTAGCCTTGCCTCCGATCTCGACCTTCCCCCTCGCTTTCCTTTGAACAAGAAGGGCCCCCCATGGTGGAGCTGACCCCCGACCTCGTCCGCGACGTGCCCAAGAACGGGCAGACCGATCCGATCGAGTTCTACCGCCGCCCCCTGGTCGGCTGGCTCTTTCGCGAGCGCATCAACCTGGGCCTGCGCCTGCTCCCCGACCGCCGGTACGAGCGCGCGCTCGAGCTCGGCTACGGGGCGGGCGCCCTCCAGCTCGCGGTCGCGGGCAGCGTGGGGGAGCTGCACGGCATCGACCTCGACGCCGATCCCGCCCTCGTCGCGCCCATCCTGGCCAGGCACGGGCGCACCTCCACGCTCGTCAAGGGCAGCCTCTTCGAGATGCCCTACGAGGACCACTCCTTCGATCTGGTCTTCTGCTTCTCGGTCTTCGAGCACCTCCACGAGTACGAGCGCGGCCTCCGCGAGGTGACCCGGGTCCTCCGGCCGGGCGGCCATTTCCTGCTGGGCATGCCCTCGGTCAACCCGACCATGGAGGTGGGCTTCCGCCTCATCGGCTTCAAGGGCATCAACGACCACCACGTCACCACCCCGGCGGCGGTGGCGCGGGCGTTCGACGGGGCGGGCCTGCGGGTGGTGCGGCAGAGCTTCCTCGACGTGCCGCTGGGGCGCCCGCTGGGCCTGCGGCTCTATCACAACTGGCTGCTCGAGAGCGCCCGGCCTTGAACAGCTACGCCCTGCTCGCGGTGGCCATCGCGCTCAACGCCGTCGGGCAGCTCCTGCTCAAGCGCGCCACCCTCGGCCAGGAGGCGGGCGCCGGCGCGGGCGCGGTGTTCTTCTCGCCGTGGTTCGTCGCGGGCGTGGGCTCGCTGGGGCTGAGCATGCTGCTCTGGGTGCAGGTGCTGCGCAAGATCCCCCTCACCATCGCCCACCCGCTCAGCGGCGCGGCGTTCGTGATCGTGCCCGTCGCCGCCCACCTGATCTGGCGCGAGCCGCTCTCGACCACGCGCATCGCGGGCATCGTGGTCATCGTCACGGGCATCGCGCTCGTGGCGCGCGGCGCGACCTGAGCGCAGGCGCCGCGTGGATCCTGCCAAGTGGGTCGGCCGGATCCGGCGGGTGGGGCTCCCGCTGGTGCTCGCCGCGGCCACGGTGGGCTTCGGCGCGCTGGTCAACCGGCACTACCCCATCGCCGACTGGCTCTTCGTCCGCTACGCCGCCTACTGGCTGCTCTCGCTGCTCTTCGGCGCGGCCTGCCTCTCCAGCGGCCACGCCCTGCTCCGGCGCGCCCTCGGCAAGCGGGTGCTGCCGCTCTTCGAGCACCTCGCGGTGGCGTTCGCGGCGGGGGTGTACCTCTTCTTCCTCGGCTCCATGCTGGGCGGCCTGCTCGGGCTCTACGGGGGCGTGTTCTTCTTCGCCCTGCCGCTGGCGCTGATCGCCGCCGGGGCGCTCCCCACCTTCCGCTATGCGCGCCGCGCGGCCCGCCACCTCGGCGGCGCCTGGCGGCGCTCGCCGCGGCCGACCCCCTGGGCGCTGCTCGTCCACGCCTTCGGGCTGCTCGGCCTCTTCGCCGTCTACTTCGCGATCCTCACGCCCAACAACGTCGCCTTCGACTCGCGCTGGCAGCACCTCGGCATCGCCGAGCACTACGCCGCGGTGGGCGCGGTGCAGCGGTTCCCCGAGGGGTGGTTCGTCGGCGCCTCGCCGCACCTCGCCAGCTTCCTCTACACCTGGGCGTTCCTCCTCCCGGGCGGGCGCATCGTCGATCACATCGAGCTCGCCGCGCACCTGGAGCTCACCGTCTTCGTGGTCGGGCTCCTGGGGATCCCGGCGCTGGTGCGCCGCCTGGTGCGACCGACGACGCTGGGCCCGGTGTACCGCTACGCCTGGGCGGCGCGCTTCCTCTTCCCCGGCATCTTCCTCTACGACTCCAGCCTCTGCCTGGGCGCCGATCACATCGCGTCGGCCTACGCCGCGCCGATCTACCTGCTCCTCCTCCGCGCCTGGAAGGACCTCACCCCGCGCACCTGCGTGCTCCTCGCCCTGGCGCTCTCGGGGGCGATCCTCACCAAGTACACCGGCGCCCTGATCCTGGTGGCGCCCGCCATCGTCGCGGTGGCCCTGCGCGCCGTGGTGCTGGCGCTCCGCGCGCTGCGCGATCGGATGCGCCGTCGGGAAGCGCCGGCGCGGTTCCGCGCGGCCTGGGCGGGGCCGCTCGCGGCCACCTTCGCGGGGGTGGCCTTCACCGCGCCGCACTGGCTCAAAAACCTCGTCTGGTACGGCGATCCGCTCTACCCCGTCCTCCACAACCTCATCAAGCACCCGCGCCCGTGGACGGCCGACAGCGCGGCGCGCTTCGACATCGGGCTGGCGCTTCAGTTCTGGCGGCCGGAGCGGACGCTGGCGGGCGTGGCGCGCACGCTGGGGGCGCTGTTCACGTTCTCGTTCGTGCCCAACGACTGGGAGCGCTTCCACGGGTCGACGCCGGTCTTCGGCTCGCTGTTCACCCTCTGCCTGGCCGCCCTGCCCTTCCTCACCCGCACCCGGCGGGTGTGGGCGCTCTACGCGGCGACCCACCTCGGCATCTTCACCTGGTACTGGATCCACCACCAGGACCGCTACCTCCAGGCGGCGCTGCCGTGGATGGCGGCGGCGACGGCGGTGGTGCTCGGGCTGGCCTGGCGGCAGGGGCGGGCGGCGCGGATCGGCGTGGGGGCGATGGTGGCGCTCCAGGTCGTCTGGGGGGCGGACGTCTACTTCATGCCGGCGCACGTGTTCCTGGGGGTCCCGGCCAAGGCGGTGATCGACATCCTCTCCCGGCCCGCGGGCAAGGTGGACAAGGATCGGCTGGTGTACTCGGACGCCTTCGTGGCGGTGGGCAAGTCGCTCCCGCCGCACTCCAAGGTGCTCGTCCACGAGTTCCATCCTCACCTCGGGGTCAATGCACCCACGGTGTCGGACTGCCCCTATCACCAGGGCGGCATCAGCTACCTGCGCACGCCCACGCCGCGGGAGGTGTTCGATCAGCTCCACGGCTACGGGGTGACGCACCTGGTGTTCCGCACCAGCGAGGCGCGGGAGCCGGACACGCTGGCGGGGGAGATCGTGTTCTCCAATTTCGTGCATGGGTATGCCGGCGCGGCCAAGACAGTCGACGGCTGGCAGGTCGCGGCGATGCCCACGGTGGCACCGGCGCCGGGGGATGCGCCGGATCCGGTACTGGTGGTGACGTGTGGCAAGGGGCAGGCGCCGGGCCTGTACCATCTGGCGGACTTGACCGTTCCAGAGCTGGAGAAGAACAAGCCGCTGCCGCGGCCGTTCGTGGCGGCGCCGGCCGGGGGGGATCTGGCGGCGCTGGTGCCGGAGGCGCGAGCGGTGGCGGTGGATCACGCGTGCAAGGCGCTGCCGGCGGGGGTGGAGGCGGGGTTCGTGGCGGCGGGGACGAGGGATCCGTATGCGGTGTGGGTGAGGAAGTGATCTCGAGCCTCGCCCCACCGATTCGGCTCGGGGGCCTCGCTACTTGGCGACCACCGACAGTGGCGAGCTCGCCCCGAAGTCGAGCCAGTAGATGCACGCATCGTCCGTCCCCCAGGCAAAGGCGGACTCGCTGGCGGTAGGAGTGAGCGTGACGGCGGGAGCGCCGCCGATGGGGAGCGCCACGATGTTGCCGGCGTTGGTGCCGGTGCTGTAGGCGTAATAGAGGTTCTGGGCGTCGACTCCGATGAGGGGCGAGGGGACCTCCGTCGTGGAGAGCGTGGCCAGGACGGTCGTCGAGGCGCCCCCGGTGACGCTCATGCGCAGCAGGCTATTGCTGCCATTGCCGAGGAAGTACCAGTTGCCGGACGTGGTCACCGGCATCACGTAGACGTACATCGACGCGCCATCGAGCAAGAAGCTGGCGGGCTCGCCGGTGCGGAGGGTCACCGGCGTCCCCCCCGTCTTGGGGAGCTTGAGGATCCTCGACATGGTCGAGAGCTGCGCGTCGCCGGCGCTCGGCGCCGCCAGGGTCGACCAGTAGATGCTGGTGGCGTCGACCGATGGAGCCCACTCGAGGCAGTCGCCGGTCTTGCAGCCGTCCGTGGAACCGGCGGGCCCGTAGACCACTTTGGGGGAGCCGCCCGTCTTCGGGATGCTCATGATGTCGTACGCGCCCGTCGACGTCATCTGGATCCAGTACAGAGTCGTCGCGTCCATGACGAGCCCCCAGCTCGTTTCGGAGCTGGCGCTCAGCAACGTCGCGGCGCCGCCTGCCGTGGGAATCGATTTGAGCCCCTGGCCATCGATGAAGTAGGCCGACGTGGTATCGACGGCGAGCCCGGTGAGGCCGTCGGTCTCGGAAATGAGCGTCACCGGTGCGCCGCCGCTCTTGGCCACCTTCTTCAATCCGCTGTCGTCCCAGTAGACGCTGGTGGCGTCGACCGCGAAGCTCGTCGATGTGGCCGCCGTCTGAGCGACGATCACGCGAGGCTGGCAGACGCCGACGACGCAGGCGCCTCCACAGCAACCGTGACCACAGCTCCCACAGTTGAGCGGATCGGTGTCGAGATCGGCGGTACACGTGGGCCCGCTGTCCGGCGGACCGCTGTCCGGTGGACCACTGTCCGGTGGACCACTGTCCGGCAAACCGCTGTCCGGCGAACCGCCATCCAGGGTGCACGCCGCCGTCGCGCTCGGCAGGGTCTCGCCGGTGCAAGCGCCGAACGCGTAGTTGAGCTCCATCTGCTGCAAGCAGGTCTGCACGCCGTCGTGGCACGGTCCGACGCCGCGGGTGGCGGCGGGCCCGGTGTAGCAGGGCGTGGTCGCGCCCGCGCTGCACGGGCAGCCGGTGTAGTCGGGGCCCGCCGAGCAGTCGACGCCGGGGCCGAAGGTGAAGCCGCCCGTGCCCGAGGTGGTCTGGACGCCGACCGTGTCCTTGTTCTGGCCGCACGCCGCGGGGGCACCGAGGAGCGTCAGCGCCAGCGCGGCGGTGAGCTTGAGTCGTCGCATGTCGTTCTCCTGTTCGATCTCCGTGTTCGCGGGGACGGAGGCGCCGCCGCGGCTCTTCGGGTCACGGCCGGCGGTCGATTCTCCGAGGGCCCCGATCGCGGGCGGGTCCGGGGGGCGCGCTTGACGCCGCCGAGCCGCGTGCGCTTGCATCGCGCGGATGAAGGAGAGGGATCGCCCCGCCCCGCGGGGGAGCCGATGGTACGGGCAGGTGCTGGTGCTCGCCGCGCTCTCGTGCCCCGGTCGCGCGTCCGCGGACGACCTCGTGGTGGCCCTCTGGCTGCGCCCCGGGGCGCAGGACCCGCGGCTCGCGCAGCGCGTGCGCGGGCAGGTGAGCGATCTGCCCGTCCGGCTCGTGGAGGCGCAGGAGCCGGGCGCGGACACGTCCTTCGGCGAGCAGCTCGCCGCCGCCGACGCCCTCGCGCGGAGGCAAGGGGCGCGGGCCGTGGTGTGGTTCGCGCTGCTCGATCCGCGCGCGCCGCGATCCGGGCTGCTCGTCATCGTCGCCGAGGCCGCCGAGGGGCGGGTCCTCGTTCGCCGCGTGGAGCCCGAGGCCCCCTCCGCCGCCGGCGCGCCCGCCGATCTCGACTCTGCCACGCTCGAGGCCGCCGCGCTGATCGTCCGGACCGCGCTCCGCGGGCTGGCCGAAGGCGCCGTGATCGGCCTGGACCGAGCAGCGATCGCGCCCGCGCCACCTGCGCCCGCGCTACCTGCGCCAGCGCCCGCGCCGCCCGCGCCGCCGCCGCGCCCTCCGGCGCAGCAGCCTCTTCCGGCGCCCGCCGCGGAGGGCTCCTGGATCGCGGCGGTGGGCTGGCATACGGCCTACGATGGGCAAGCGCTCCAGCAGGGGCTCGCGGGCCAGGTCGGCCATGCGTTCGGCCGGTGGACGGTGGGGCTCTCCGTCGCGACCAGCCTGGGCGTCGAGCTCGTGGACCCGCGGGCGACGCTCCACCTCGCGCGGGACGCGTTCGGCGCCTTCGGCGAGATCACGGCCCTCCGGACCGAGCAGGTCTCGCTGGGCGTAGGCCTGTCGGCGGGCGCGATCCTCTTCCCGCGCTCGACCGGCATGACCGCGGCCGGGGTCGAGCCCACCTCTGCGGCGGCGAACCCCACCTTCTTCGCCGGCCTCGACGCGCGCGTGCGCTGGCTCCCCCGGTGGCTCGGCGGTTTCGCCGGCGCGTGGATCGACGCCGGCGTGGACGCGGTGCCCGCCGCACCGATGCTCGGCTACGAGGTCGCGGGCCAGTTCGTCCCCACCCGCAGCCTCTGGCCGGCGCAGCCCGAAGGAGCGCTCGGGCTTTTCGTGAGGACGCCGTGACCCGATCCCGGCGCCCCGCGCCTCTCTCGGCGCGAGCATCATGACGACGCATGGCGACCACCAGGACTCCTCCCGCAAGGGCCCGTGGCGGCGCTGAGGCTCGACGCCCCTCGCCCACGAGCCGGGCCCGACCCGGCCGCCATCGAGGCGCTGATCCGCCCGGCGCTCGAGGGGCATCGCCCCTCGGCCGAGCGGCTCCTCGCCGCGCTCCTGCCCCGGGTGCGCAACCTGGTGCGGTACCTGATCCGGGGCGATCGCGACGTCGACGACATCGCCCAGGAGGCGCTCACGCTCGTGTACCGGCGACTCTCGACCTACGAGGGGCAGGGCGCCTTCCTGAGCTGGGTCGATCGCATCGCCGCCCGCGCCACCTTCGCGAGCCGGCGCCGCGAGCGGGCCCTGCGCGAGGTGTTCCCGATGGAGCCCGAGGCGCTCTCGGATCCCGGCGCCGAGCCGCCCGCGGGGCCGGAGGCTTACCTCACGCGGCGGCGCCTGGTCGCGCTCCTCGACACGATCCCGGGCGCGCAGCGCGACGCGCTGGTGATGCACCACGTGCTCGGCCTGACCGTCCCGGAGATCGGCGCGGAGCTCTCGATCTCGGACGAGACGGTACGCAGCCGCCTGCGGCTCGGGCGGGCGACGCTCCGGGGCCACATGGAAAGCGAGGAGGGGTGATCCATGGCGACTGACGACGATGACATCCCCTTGCCCGCGCTCGACGAGCGCCCCGGGCCCGCGCTCCCCATCGACGACGCCCGCGCGCGCCGCATCCTCGACGCCGCGCTCGCGCCGGACGACGCGAGCGCGAGCGTGATCCGCCCCGCGTCGCGCTGGAAGCGCTGGCGCGCCCCGCTCCTCGTCGCGGCGGCGCTGACCCTGGCGGGCGCGGCGGCGGCGGCCCTCCATTCGGCGCTCCGCGCTCCGGCCCCGCCGCCCGCGCCCTCCGCGGCGCCGCCCGAAAGCGCGCCCTCCGCAGCACCGCCCGCGAGCTCTCCCGCCTCCGAGCCGCCGGCGTGCGTCGCGCCCGACGAGCCCACGGGCTCCGTCGCCCCCCGGGCATCCGCGCCGCCGGCTGGACGAGCCGCGCCTCCCCCGCTCGATCCGGGCGCGCTCCTGCAGCGCGCCAACGAGCTCCGGGCGCAGAGGAAGTGGCGCGAGGCCGAGGCGGCCTACCGCCGGGTGCTCCAGCTCGCGCCGGGATCGCCCGAAGCGCAGACGGCCCGGATCGCCGCTGCGGATCTGCGGCTCCACCAGCTCCAGGATCCCGCCGGAGCCGAGCGCCTGTTCGACACGGCGCAGCACCAGGGCGGAGCGCTCGGCGAGGAGGCGGCCTGGGGGCTCGCCGAGACCCGCCGCGCCCGCGGCGATCGCGAGGGCGAGGGCCGCGCGCTGCAGCAGTTCCTCGCCGCCTATCCCCGGAGCGCGATGGCGACGCGCGCGCGGGCTCGCCTCGCCGAGGTCTCGTCCGGGCCGCCGTGACCCGTCCGTTCGCCCCAGCTCACCCCGCGTGCGGGATCCGCGCCGCTTCCCTCGCCAGCAGCTCCTGCCGGTGCTCCCGGTACCAGGCAATCGTCCGCGCCAGCCCCTCATCCAGCGAGGTCGTCGCCTCGAACCCGAAGCGCTCCCGCGCCCGCGAGACGTCCAGCATCCGCCGCGGCTGCCCGTTGGGGCGATTGGCATCCCACCGGATCTGCCCGCCATACCCCGTCGCTCGCGCGACGCGCTCGGCCAGGTCCCGCATGGCAATCTCGAACCCGGCCCCGAGGTTGACCGGATCGGGATCGTCGTAGCGCTGCGCCGCGTCGACGAGGCCGCGGGCGGCGTCGGCCGCATAGAGGAACTCGCGCGTCGGAGAGCCGTCGCCCCACAGGTCGACCGAGGCGGAGCCGGCCACCTGGGCCTCGACGAACTTGCGGATCATCGCCGGGATGACGTGCGAGTCCTCGAGGTCGAAGTTGTCGCGGGGGCCGTAGAGGTTGACGGGGAAGACCATCACGAAGTTGGAGCCGAACTCCTGCCGGTAGGCTTGCGCCATCACCAGGAGCGCCTTCTTGGCGATGCCGTAGGGCGCGTTGGTCTCCTCGGGGTAGCCGTTCCAGAGGTCCTCTTCGCGGAAGGGGACGGGGGCGAACTTGGGGTAGGCGCAGATGGTGCCGGCGATCACCAGCTTGGCGGTGCCGGCGCGGCGGGCCTCTTCGAGGACGTTGAGGCCCATGGCCATGTTGTCCCGGAAGAAGGTGCCCGGCAGCCGCCGGTTGGCGCCGATGCCGCCGACCTTGGCGGCGAGGTGGATGACCAGATCGGGGCGGGCGTCGGCGAAGAGCGCCCGCGTGGCCGCGGCGTCGGTGAGGTCGTAGCGGCTCGAGCGGGGGACGAGGATGTCGTCCGCGCCGCGACGGCGCAGCTCGTCGACGACCTCCGAGCCGAGGAAGCCTGCGCCCCCGGTGACCACGATGCGCAACCCTGGGAAACTCCGTACCATGGGTGAACTCCGCGGCCGTGATAGCACACGCCATCCATGGCGGCGACGGGGCGCGCGGCGGCCGCGGTGAAGGCGTGGGACCCAAGGGGCGAACGGCTCGCCGTGTCGCAGGGCGATGCGAAATTTCGTCGTGGTGGTCGCGGTCGCCCTCGCCGTTCCCCTGGCTGCGTGCCGGAGCAACCCCGAGCCCCGAGCCGCGGAGGCGCCCGGGCAGTCGTTTGCCGTCGCGGTCGCCATGATGTGCGACGTCGATCGGCAGGCCGGGCTTTCGGCGGAGACGGATCCCCTCGGCGTCGGGGCGAAGCGGACCGCGTGGATCACCGACAAGGTCGACAACCCCGATGCGATCGAGCTGCGGACCTACCTGAGCGTGAAGGGCGCGGCGGAGCAGGCGCGGATGCTGCGGGCGAGGGCCTCGGGGTGCGGCGTGGGGGCGTGCGCGCTGGCGGACTCGCTGGAGAAGAACGAGACGGGGGGCCTCTCGCCCTGAGCCGCGGCTCGGGATGCGTCAGCGCGCCATCGCCCCGCGGAACGCTGCCAGCGCCTTCTCGTCGAGCGCCGCGCCGCTGAAGACCACGCGGCCTTGCCGGTCGAGGACGAGGGTCGCCGGCAATCGCTTCTGCCCCAGCGCGTCGGCCAGCTCCAGGTTCTCGTCGACGAGCTGCACGTAGGTGAGCCCCCGCCGGCGCGCGAAGTCCGCGGCCTTGTCGCGGGGCTCGCCCACGGCGACGCCGATGACCACCCCGCCGCCGCGCGAAGCCTGGGCGGCGAGGCGGTTGAGCGCCCCGAACTCCTCCGCGCACGCGTCACACCAGGTGGCCCAGAAGCTCACCAGCGCGGCCTTGCCCCCCGCCGCGGCGTCGAGCCGCACGGCGTGGTCGTCGAGGTCACGCAGCGAGACCGCGGGCAGGACGGTCGGCGCCGCGGTGGCGGCAGGCTCTCCACCGAGGGGGACGGTCGGGGAGCGCTCTCGGGCGCTCCCCAGGATGGGAGGCGGGCTCCCCACGACGGTGGTGCAGCCGGAGGCCGCGAGCATCAGAAGAGGAGCCCAAGGCCGCACGAGTAGACGCTAACACGCAGATCGTTGCTCCGGAAGTAACGCTCCACCGCGAGATCGGCGTGCAGGTTGCGCGCGAAGTGGACGGGGATGTCGAAGGCGCCCTTCACCCCCACGGTCTGGGCGTCGAGCGGGGCGAGGTCGCTGTCGGCGGTGGCGAGGGTGAAGTCGGGCGGCGCGCGGGTGGTGAAGAAGTCGGCCCCGGTCTGGAGGTGATAGCGGTAGTTGAGGCGCACGTAGGAGAGGCGCGAGAGGCGCTGGTAGAGCTCGAGCTCCACGGTGTGGGCGCGGATCCCCCAGTCGTCGACGTAGAACCGGTAGAAGGCGTGCGCGGCCCCGTTCCAGGGGAGGGCCTGGGCGACCCGGCCCACGAAGGCGTGACGGACGCGGGTCCGGGGGAGGATCTCCAGGGCCTCGAGCCCGGTGGTGAGGGGCACGATGTTCCACCCGTTGCCGAGCTGCCCGCGCTGGAGCGTGAGGCCGTAGTCGAAGTGGACGACCGTCGTCGGCGAGAGGAGCTGTGTGACCCCGCCCGAGAGCGAAGCCGAGGTGCGCGAGGTGTGGCCGTCGTGCGCGCCCGCGAGCGTGTACTTGTCGAACCAGTCCATCAGCAGCGTGGTGCTCGCCTCGAGCACGGTGTTGTCCTCGGCGAGGGAGCGGGTCACGCCGAAGCTGCTGTTCCAGGAGCGGTAGTTCTCCTCGTTGTGGAGCCCGTTGCGCACCGTCAGCGAGCTCTCGGGGGTGGCCTTGTAGGTGGTGGTCCAGTCGATGGATCCAGCCTCGTTGGTGCGCGACGCGGTGCTGACGGCGTCGATGGCGTCGGGCGAGGCGGCCGTGACGATGTCGACGGGCAGCCAGATGCGGTGGGTGATCTTGTCGCCCTGCTTGGCGATGATCTCCGCCTGCGGCTGCTCCACGGTGGCCCACTCCGACCCGGGCCCCCCGTGCGGGCCCACCAGCTTGAGCTCCGATCCCGGGCCCCCGGTGGGGGCGGCGCGCGACTGGTAGCCGGTGCCGCTCTGATCGTAGTGCGTGTAGCGCAGGTTGACCGACTCGATGCGGAAGTACGGCGCCGGCCGGTCGAGGATGTCGGTGTCGGTGAAGCTCGGCGGATCGTCGGCGGCGGCCGGCGGCGCGAGCGCGAGGGTCGCGAGCGCGAGCGCCGCGCCTGCCCAGCCGTGGCTCCGGCGGGGAGGCCGGATCCTCACTGGCAGGCGCATCCGCCGCCCGCGGTGATCCCATCGCCGCCGGCCGCGCCCTCGCGGGTGCTGTAGAGCTTCTGCTTGCGGTGCGCCTCGAGCGCGTCCTGGGTGAAGGCCATCATCGGATCGGCGAGGCGGGCGCGACGGTTCTGGGGGACGATGACGCAGCCGGCCGAGCCGGCGGCGAGGAGCGCGACGAGGAGAGCCTTCTTCACAACGAACCTCCACGGACGGGACCGCGCCGCTTGCCGGGGCGCGCGCGCTCGCTCGCCATCATCACGTCGACCAGACCGAGCGCCGCGCCCAGGACGTCGGCGGTGAAGAGCAGCGCAAAGGTGGTGCGCGACCCGACGGTTCCGTGGAACACCGTCTCCGGCCGGGCGGCGAACAGCGTGCTCATCGCGATCTCGCTCGCCACCGGCACGGCCGCGAACGCGGCCGCCCGATCCCACTCGCCGAGCGCCACGTGCGCCGCCAGGGGGGAGAGCGCGAAGCCCACGCCGGCGACCGCGAAGCCCACGTTGCGTGGACCGTCGGTGAGGGCGTTGGGGTCGGCGCCCGCGGTGTGCATCGCCCCGAGCGCGAGCGGGAAGAGCGCCGTGGCGACCCCGGCGACCAGGGCCACCACCACCGGAGGCTCGGGGCGCGGAGGCGGATCGAGCGGATCGGGAGGCGCGGCCAGGGCGCTCCGCGGCGCGACCGCGGCGAGCAGCACCAGGAGCAGGGAGGACGCGGCGCGACGCACAGCAGCACGCTACCGACGCGGGTGGATCGGGGCCAAAATCGCGGAGGTCCCGGCCCCGGCGTCGGCTGCACGAGGCACCGCGCCGGGCGGCAGAATTGACGTAAGCTCGCGCCCATGTCCCGCTCCTTCCTGGCCCGCGCGTTGCTCGTCGCCACGTGCGCCGCCGCACCGATCTTCTCCTGCACCGCGAACCTCACCGAGAACTGCGTCTCGGGCCCCTGCACTCTCTCCGGCGCCGGGGGCGCCGGGGGCAGCACCAGCGTGGCCTCGAGCACCCAGGCTGGCACCGGCGGCACCGGCACCGACGCGGGCGACAGCGGCCCCATCGACGCGGGGCCCGACGCGGCCTCGTGCCCCCAGGTGGCCCAGACCGGCGACTTTCCCTGCGAGGTGTTCGCGGTCATCCACGCCCAGTGCAACCCCTGCCACCAGCAGCCGCCCCAGAACGGCGCGCCCTTCCCGCTGCTCACCTACGCGGACACCCAGCAGCTCTACACGCCCTCGATCGGCCTCGTCTTCCAGCAGATGTTCATCAGCATCTCGCCCAGCGGCTCGCCGCGCATGCCCTTCGGCGGGCCCTACCTCGACCCCGCCGACTACGCGACGCTCCACGACTGGCTGGGCCAGTGCGCACCGCCCGTCCCGGCGGGCACCGGGTGCGGCTGCCCGGGGACGGGGTGCGACGGGGGGCAGTGAGGTCGGGAGGTCGCGGAACGCTCTCGGGCGTTCCGCAGGGTGACCGGGTCGCGGAACGCTCTCGGGCGTTCCGCAGGATGACCGGGTGGCGGTACGCGGACG
>Ga0302267_10004401_pt1 | contig 15444 bp, 15 predicted proteins | sample III_Bog_E1_3_FD_194555 | JGI IMG/M metagenome (GOLD analysis project Ga0302267, IMG submission 194555) | Peat permafrost microbial communities from Stordalen Mire near Abisko, Sweden - III_Bog_E1_3 | ecosystem: Environmental > Terrestrial > Soil > Wetlands > Peat | place: Sweden: Abisko... | reverse complement strand
CCTCGACGGCTTCAGACCGCTCGTCGCCTGGCGGGCACTGGCCGCCGGCACCCATCCGGCGGACCGGGCGCACCGCTTCACCGCCGAGGCCCGGGTCGTCGATCCCTCCGAGGTGGCCGACCGGTACCGGTCGGCGGGGGCCCGGGTGCTGATTCCCGGACGTCCGGGGTATCCCGCCGCCCTGGTGGGCGATCCGGGTGCGCCGGCCGTCCTCAGCGCCACCGGCGACCCGACGGTGCTCGACGCCCGTCCGGCGGTGGCGGTGGTCGGCACCCGGTCGGCCACCCGCTACGGCGTCCGGGTGGCGTCGGATCTGGGGCGTGGTCTCGCAGGAGCCGGCGTCGCGGTGGTGTCCGGGCTGGCCTCGGGTATCGACGCGGCGGCCCACGCCGGGGCCCTGGCGGCCGGACCCGGTGGCGCCCCGCCGGTGGCGGTCGTCGGAACGGGCCTCGACGTCGTGTACCCGCGTGAGAACGCGGCGTTGTGGGCCCAGGTGTCCGGCTCCGGTGCGGTGTTCTCCGAGGCGGCCCTCGGGACCCCGGCCCGGCCCCGGGTGTTCCCGGCCCGCAACCGGATCATCGCCGGCCTCGCCGACGTGGTGGTCGTCGTCGAGTGCCACGGTCGGGGCGGTTCGCTGCACACGGTGGAGGCCGCCGCCCGACGGTCGGTCCCGGTGTGCGCCGTGCCCGGTGCGGTCCACAGCCCGGCGTCGCGGGGCACCAACGGACTACTGGTGGACGGCTGCACCCCGGTCCGCGACGTGGACGACGTCCTGGTCGCACTGGCGTTGGCCCGGGGGACACCCCGGGTGCCGCTCGTCCCCGACTGGCGCGCCGGGCCGGAGTCGGACGCGGGTACCGCGGTGGAACTCGACCGCGTGGAGCGCGCGGTGTGGGACGCCGTCGGGTCCGAGCCCACCAACATCGAGACGGTGCTCCTGCGGACGAACCTCTCACTCGCCACCCTGGCCGGCACGGCCGACGCCCTGGCCCAGCGGGGACTGCTGGTGGCGGGCGCCGGCTGGTGGTCCCGGGCCTGAGGCGTCCGCGGCGCTCGGGATCCCGACGTGCCACCACTACTGTGCGGTACATGGCACCGATCGCCCCGGCGGCGCAACGGCTGGCCGGACTCGGGCTGGTCCTGGCCGCCCCCGGTCCACGCACCGGGTACGACGACGTGCTGGGGAGGGCGAGCGCCACCGCCGAGGCCGCCGAGCGGGGGGGCTACACCTCGCTGTGGGCGGTCGAGACGTCCGCCCGGATTCCGGACACCGTGCCCTACGAGGCGTTCTCGTTGCTCGGGGCGCTGGGCGTGCGGACCGACCACCTCCACCTGGGCGTGGTGGCCGAAGCCGGCCAGCGCCGTGCGCCGTCGATCCTGGCGAAGATCGTGACCGGAATCGACGTCATCTCCCATGGACGGGCCGTCCTGTCCGTCGACGGCGACCGGGCGGATCCGGACGATGCGGACCGCCTGGCCGAGGCGCTGGAGGTCGTGCGGGTGGTGTTGGAGGACGAGCACCCGACCTTCGCCGGTCGGATCTACTCGGTCACCGATGCGGTCAACAAGCCGTCGCCGGTCCAGGCCGACGGCGTACCACTGGTGGTGTTCCTCCACGGGCACGGGTCCGAGGACGACGTGCTCGAGGTCTGTGCCCGCTCGGCTGACGCCCTGGTCGTCCGCGGGGGCGCGGTCGCCGTGGGCGATGTCCTGAGCTGGCTCGACGGTCGTGACGGTCCTCGGGACCGTCCGGGTGACCGTGTGGCGGTGCTCGGGCGGTTGGGTGACGGCGAGGTGTCGCCGGAGGCGGTGCAGGAGGTCCGCGCGGCCGGAGCGGACGGATGTCTGGTCGATCTGGTGCCGCCGTGGACGGCGGACCGGGTGGAGGGCCCGGGACTCACCTGGTGATACCGGGTGGAGGACTCACGCCTCGGGGAGGATGAACTCCCCGAGTTCGTAGACGTCGCTCGCCCTCCCGACGATGAGCGGGTCGAGCGGCCCGATCCGCTCCACGTCCTTGCCGGTGTAGGGCATCAGGTGGAGGACGTAGCGGATGGCGTTGAGACGCGCCCGCTTCTTGCAGTCGGACTTGACCACCGTCCACGGAGCGACGTCCGTGTCGGTCGCGGCGAACATGGCGTTCTTGGCCTCCGTGTACGCGTCCCACCGGTCGAGCGAGGCCACGTCGATGGGTGACAGTTTCCACTGCTTGAGCGGGTGCCGCTCGCGCTCGTCGAACCGCCGACGCTGTTCGTCCCGGCTCACCGAGAACCAGAACTTCACGAGGTGCACACCGCTCCTCGTCAGGTTGCGCTCGAACTCGGGCGCCTCCCGCAGGAACTCACTGACTTCGTCGGGGGTGCAGAAACCCATCACCCGTTCGACGCCGGCCCGGTTGTACCAGGACCGGTCGAACAGGACGATCTCCCCCCGGGTGGGCAGGTGCTGCACGTAGCGCTGGAAGTACCACTGGCCCACCTCGATCTCGGTGGGCTTCTCCAGGGCGACGACCCGGGCGCCCCGCGGATTGAGGTGCTCCATGAACCGTTTGATCGTGCCGCCCTTGCCGGCGGCATCGCGTCCCTCGAACAGGATGACCAGCCGTTGGCCACTCTCCTTGACCCAGGCCTGGAGCTTCAGCAGCTCCACCTGGAGGTGGTACTTCTGCTCCTCGTAGGCCTTGCGCCCCATGAGGTTGGCGTAGGGGTAGCCGCCGCTCTGCCACGCTTCGGCCAGTTGGTCGTCGGCGTCCACTGGGGGTGTGGCGTAGATGGGCTCGTCCTGCTCGAGGACGGCGTGTCCGAGTCCACCGATCTCGTCGGGGGAGAGCCCGGCGAGCACGGCCGACAACCATCTCGCCACCGTGACGCGCTCCTCGGGGGAGGCGCTGGCCAGCACATCGCGCACCGCTTCGATCTGGGTCTCGAGCGCCCCGGCCACCGCGTCGTCGACCACGTGGGTCTCGATGCCACCCGGGGAGAGGTCCGGGGAGATGTCACCGGCGGTGACCGGGCGGGGGGAGGAGGTGGGTTCCGGCACCCTCAGGAGCTCAGGTGTCGCTCGACTGCATGACCACCTTGTCGGCCTTGACCACGTAGGTGACGCGGACCTCGCCGGGTTGACGCATCGGATAGGTGTCCACGCCGAGGTACTTCTTGGCCAGCGAGTCGATGAAGGCGTCCGCCCCCTCCTCCGTGGCCTCGACCTTGCCGCGCACCACGACCACGTTGTATGGGTCGTCGGGGTCCACCACCGACACGGCCACGTTGGGGTTCTTCGACAGGTTGGCCTCCTTGGCACGGCCCTTGGCCGTGTTGAACGCGAGGTCCTCACCCTGGAGGTCGATCCACACGGGCGTCAACTGGGGACGGCCTTCGGCGTCGACGGTGGCGATGTTGGCCAGGAGGGGCCGGGCCACGAGTGCCTTGGCCTTCTCCGTGAGTCGGGTGGTCATGGGATCCTCCGCGTGATCGGTGTCGGGAAGTGGGTCGTGGCGGTGGGGTACGTGCGATCAGGTGGACGCGCTACAGCCTCCGTCGCCCCCACATTAGGGGACCCGAGGCCATCCCGAGCGGGTGGACCACCCGGTTCCGGACCGCAGGACCCAACTGCGCCGCTGCTACGGTGCGCCCATGTTGATCGGTGCGCACGTACGAGCCGGCAAGGGGCTGGTGCCGGCCCTCGAGCACGGGGCGGACATCGGGGCCGACGCCGTGCAGATCTTCACCCAGAGCCCCCGGATGTGGAAGCCGTCCCAGTACGGCGACGAGGTCCTCGCCGGCTACCGGGTCGCCCAGGCCGACCATCCGTCGGTGGTGGCGACCTTCTGTCACGCCACCTACCTCATCAACCTGGCGTCACCCGATCCGGAGCTGGCCGCCAAGTCCCGCACCTGCCTGACCGCCAACCTGTCGACCGCCGACGGCATGGGCGCCGACGGGCTCGTACTGCACATCGGCAGTCACCGGGGGAGTGGGTTCACCACGGCGCTCCCGGCCGTGGCCGATGCGCTGGTGCGTTCGCTCGACGAGGTGGACGCCGACGTCGAGGGTTGCCCGATCCTCCTCGAGAACGCCGCCGGGGCCGGAGACACGGTCGGACGCTCCTTCGAAGAACTGGCCGAGGTGATCGCGGCGACCGGTGACGACGAGCGGCTGGGCGTCTGCCTCGACACCCAGCACCTGTGGGCGTCGGGCATCCCGTTCGCCACGGTGGACGAGGCCGACGACCTGATCGACCTGATCGAGGACACCGTGGGCCTACGCCGGCTGCGGTGCATCCATCTCAACGACTCCAAGGTCGATTTCGGGGCCAACAAGGACCGCCACGAGAACATCGGTGACGGCACGATCGGCGCCGACGGACTGGCCGCCCTCCTCGGCCATCCGGATCTCCAGGGCATCCCCGCCATCCTCGAGGTCCCGGGCGAGGGGGACGGCCCCCGCACCGAGGACGTGACCTCGGCACGGGCCGTCCTCGACGCGGGCCTGACCCTGCGGGCCTGACCCGGATCCCGGCCCGGTGCGGCCGGAACGTTGTAATGAGAACCATTCCCATATAAGGTGGCGGTGTGCCCACCTTCACCCCGTCGACCCGTGCGCCGCGGTTGCCCGCGGTGGTCGCGCTGGTGACGGCGGCCCTGGTGGCCGCCGGCTGTGCCACGGGTCTCCCCCCGTCGGGGGAGGGGACGGTGGCCCATTCGCCCCGGGTCGTGCGCGTGGTGGCCGCGGAAAACTTCTGGGGCAGCGTCGTCACCCAACTCGGCGGTGCCCATGCCGACGTGGTGAGCATCATCGACAACCCGGACACCGATCCCCACGCCTACGAGCCCACGGCGGCCGACGCCCGGCGACTGGCCGACGCCCAGATCGCCGTCGAGAACGGCGCCGGCTACGACCCGTGGATGAGCGAACTCCTGGCCGCCGACGGCGGGCGTCGCGACGTCCTCGACGTGGGTGACCTGGTGGGTGTGGCACCGGGGGGCAATCCCCACCTCTGGTACGACCCGTCCTACGTCGACCGGTTCATCGGGGCGGCCACGGCCGACCTGATCCGGGCCGACCCGGTCGACCGTGCCTACTTCACCGCCCGGGAGACGTCCTACGAGGAGGTCGGCCTGGCCGCCTACCACGCCGCCATCGACCGGATCCGTGCCCGATTCCAGGGCACGCGGGTGGGGGCGTCGGAGTCGATCGTGGTCTACCTCTGTCGGGCGCTCGGACTGGACCTCGTCACCCCGCCGACCTTCCTGCGGGCCATCAGCGAGGGATCCGACGTGTCGGCCGCGGACACGGCCACCATCGAGCGTCAGATCCAGGGCCGCGAGATCGCCGTCTACCTCGAGAACACCCAGAACCTCACGCCGGACGTGGAGGCCCAGGTATCGGCCGCCCGCGCCGCCCACATCCCACTGGTCCACGTCACCGAGACCCTGGTCCCGGCGACCGCGACGTTCCAGGCGTGGCAGACGGCACAACTGGACTCCCTCGACACCGCCCTGGAGCATGCCCGTGACTGACCGAACCGACGACGAACGTACCACCGAGGACACCGGGTACGACGGCCCGGCGATCCGCTTCGAGGACGCCTCGGCCCGGCTCGGCGGCCGCGACATCTGGTCCCACGTCGACCTCACCATCGAGGCCGGCACGTTCGTGGCCGTGCTGGGCCCGAACGGCTCGGGCAAGTCGACGCTGATCAAGGCGGTCCTCGGGGTGCTGCCGCTGTCGCACGGCCGGGTGGAGGTCTTCGGTCGTCCCCCCGGTGGAGGCGGCGGCGACATCGGCTACCTGCCCCAGCGCCGGAGCTTCGACCCGAGCATGCGGGTCCGGGGGGTCGACGTAGTGCGGCTGGGGGCCGACGGCGACCGTTGGGGCGTCCCCCTGTGGTGGGGAGCGACGCGACGGGCGCGGGAGGCCCGGGTGGCCGAGGTCATCGACCTGGTGGGCGCAGGTCCCTATGCCCGTCGCCCCATCGGCGAGGTGTCCGGCGGGGAGCAGCAGCGCCTCCTGATCGCCCAGGCCCTCGTCCGCCGGCCGCGGCTCCTGCTGCTCGACGAGCCGCTCGACAGCCTCGACCTCCCCAACCAGGGTTCGGTGGCCGCCCTCATCGCCGACATCAGCCGGGAGTTCGGGATCACGGTGCTCATCGTCGCCCACGACGTGAACCCCATCGCCTCGGCCCTCGACGGGGTGGTCTACGTGGCCAGGGGCCGTGCGGTCAGTGGCACCCCCGAGTCGGTCATCACCACCGAGACACTGAGCGAGCTCTACGGCACGCCCATCGAGGTGCTCACCACCAGTGACGGTCGCCGGGTGGTCGTGGGTCAGCCCGATGCCACCTCGCACCACACCGGTTCCCACGGTCCGCATCACCACGGGCCCCACGACCACGACCCCCACGGACACACCCGGCCGTGACCGCCCTCCTCCACGCCACGACCCTGCAGGCCACCGCGCTGGCCGGGCCGACGGGCAACCTGGTCGACGACGTCCGTCGCATGCTGGCCCTGCACTTCATGGTCAACGCCTTCCGGGCGGGGGCGGTGGCCGCGGTGCTCGGGGCGGTCATCGGCTGGTTCATGGTGCTCCGCCGCCAGAGCTTCGTCGGGCACACCCTGGCCGTGGTCTCGTTCCCCGGGGCGGCGGCCGCCATCTGGCTCGGGCTCAGCGCCACGGCCGGCTACTTCGCCGGCAGTATCGCCGCCGCGCTGGTCATCGCCCTCGTACCCCGGACGCTGTCGGGGAGGGCGGGCAGCCAGGAGTCGGCGGTCATCGGCACGGTGCAGGCCTTCGCCCTGGCCGCCGGGGCCCTGTTCGTGAGCCTCTACGGCGGGTTCCTCGACAGCGTGACCGGACTGCTGTTCGGTTCGTTCCTGGGCGTATCGGACGCCCAGGTCGTGGCCCTCGTGATCGTGGCCGTGGTGGTGCTGGCCGCGATGGCCGTCCTCGCCCGCCCGCTCTTCTTCGCCACCATCGACCGCGACGTGGCCTCGGCCCGTGGGGTCCCCACGCGGTGGCTGTCGGTGGCGTTCCTGGTGGTGCTCGGGTGCACGGCGGCCGAGGTGAGCCAGATCACGGGCGCCCTGCTGGTCTTCGCCCTGCTGGTCATGCCGGCGGCCGCGGCCCAGCAGCTCACCGCCCGGCCGGTGCTCGGCCTCTGTCTGTCGGTCGGCCTCGGACTCGCCGTCGTGTGGGCGGCACTCGGGGTGGCCTTCTATTCCACGTGGCCGGTGGGATTCTTCGTGTCGACCTTCGGCTTCGCCGTCTACGTGGTGGCGGCGGGCATCCGCCTGGTCCGCACCCGTGGCCGACGGCCGGCCGGCGGGTGGCTGACCGGACGGATCGGCGCCACCGGGACGGCACCGGCATGACCGCCGAGTTCTTCGTGTTGGCCCACCCGTTCCTCACCTCGGCGTTCGGCGCGGGTTCGGCGATCGCCGTGGTGTCGGGGCTCGTGGGCTACATGGTCGTGCTCCGCGGCCAGGTGTTCGCCGGCGACGCCCTCTCCCACGTGGCCTTCACCGGTGCACTGGCCGCACTGGCGTTCGGGGTCGACCTGCGCCTCGGCCTCTACGGGGGGTGCGTGGCGTTCGCCCTGCTGCTCGGGGTCCTCGGCCAGCGGACCGGCGCCGACGACACCGTGATCGGCTCCGTCTTCGCCTGGGTCCTCGGACTCGGTGCCCTCTTCCTCAGCCTCTTCACCACCTCGTCGTCCGGTGTCGGCGGCTCCGGGGGGACCACGGGGGTCAGCGTCCTGTTCGGATCGATACTCGGGCTCTCGGGCGCCCAGGCCGTGGACGACACCGTGGTGTCCCTGGTCGTGGCCGCCGCCGTCGTGGCCATGGCCCGCCCGCTGCTGTTCGCCACGCTCGACCCGGCGGTGGCCCGGTCGCGGGGCGTCCCGGTCCGGGGGCTGTCCACGGTCTTCCTCGTGGCCCTCGGGGTGACCGCCGGGGTGGCCACCCAGGCCGTGGGCGCGTTGCTGCTCCTCGGACTCCTGGCCGCACCGGCCGGGGCCGCCCAGCGACTCACGGCTCGGCCGTTCCCCGCCATGTGGCTGGCGGCCGGCATCGCCGTGGCCTCCATGTGGATCGGGCTCACGCTGGCCTATCTCGTACCGACGGTGCCGCCCAGCTTCGGGATCCTGGGGGTGGCGACCACCGTCTACCTGTCCACCTTCGTCTGGACCGGCGTGTCCCGCCGCCGTGCCCACGTGAGGGGACCCGCCGCCCCGGCGGCGTCGTGGGCCGGTGCACCCGGTGGGGGCTGACCGGGTGGGGTCGGGCGTCAGGAACCCCGTGGCACACGCCGTAGTGTGTCCGGCGTGAGTACCACCGCCTCCGTGCACGAGCAGGCCGCTCTGCGCCTCGGGCGCCACGACCAGCGATACACGCCCGTGCGCCGGGCCCTGGTGTCGACCCTGGCCGCCGCCGGCCGGCCGCTGTCGATCCCCGAGATCCTCGGCGTCAACGAGTCGTTGCCGCAGTCGAGCGCCTACCGCAACGTGACCGCGCTGATCGAGGCCGGCGTGGTGCGCCGGGTGACCGGCATCGACGACCACGGTCGCTTCGAACTGGCCGAGGAGCTGGCCGGCCACCACCACCACCTGGCCTGTTCCCGCTGTGGGACCGTCCAGGACGTGGTCCCGTCCCCCCGGTTGGAGCGCGCCATGGACGACGCCGCCCGGGTGGTGGCCGAGGAGCAGGGCTACGTGGTCACCGGCCACCAGTTCGACCTGGTGGGGACCTGCCCCGCGTGTCAGGAGGCGACCGCGACTTCTACGATTCCGACCGCCCGTGGGGCGAGATCGTGACCCGACGCCGCCGAGGCGTCCCGAGCAAGGGAGACACATGAGCGAGGACATCCGCACCGAGACGGACTCCATGGGGGCCATCGACGTCCCCGCCGACCATTACTGGGGGGCCCAGACGGCACGGTCGCTGCACCACTTCCCGATCGGTGACGACCGCATGCCCAAGCCGCTCATCCGGGCCATCGGGATCCTGAAGGAGGCTTCGGCCCAGGTGAACGCCGATCTGGGCAAGATGTCGCCGGAGACCTCGGCCCTCATCGTCGCCGCCGCCCGCGAGGTGTCCGACGGCAAGCTCGACGACGAATTCCCGCTCAGTGTCTGGCAGACCGGGAGCGGCACCCAGTCGAACATGAACGCCAACGAGGTGATCTCCAACCGCGCCATCGAGCTGGCCGGGGGTGTGATGGGTTCGAAGGTCCCGGTCCATCCGAACGACGACGTCAACATGTCCCAGTCCTCCAACGACACGTTCCCGACCGCCATGCACATCGCCGCCGTCGAGGAGATCACCCACCGGCTGCTGCCGTCCATCCGCCATCTGCGCGATGCCCTCCAGCTGAAGGTCGAGGCCTACGGCTCGATCACCAAGATCGGCCGCACGCACCTCATGGACGCCGTGCCACTGACACTCGGCCAGGAGTTCTCGGGCTACGTGGCCCAGCTCGACGCCGACCTGAAGCGCATCGAGGGGACGCTCGACGACCTCTACGAGCTGGCCGCCGGTGGGACCGCCGTCGGCACCGGCCTCAACACCCACCCCGAGTTCGGCGTGCGGGTGGCGGCCGCCATCGCCGAGCTCACCGGACTGCCGTTCGTCACCGCCCCGAACAAGTTCGCCGCCCTCGCCGCCCACGACGCCCTGGTCGCCACCAGTGGCACCCTCCGCACCCTGGCCGCGTCCCTCATCAAGATCGCCGACGACCTGCGCTGGCTCGGCTCGGGTCCCCGCAGCGGACTCGGTGAGCTGAACCTGCCCGAGAACGAGCCGGGCTCCTCGATCATGCCCGGCAAGGTGAACCCCACCCAGAGCGAGGCCATGATCATGGTCTGCATCCAGGTCTACGGGAACGACGCCGCCGTGGCCATGGCCGGCGCCCGGGGGAACCTCGAGCTGAACGTGTGCAAGCCCGTGATCATCCACAACGTCCTGCACTCGGTCGAACTCCTCGCCGAGGCCGCCGCGGCGTTCACCGAGTTCTGCGTGGAGGGCCTCGAGCCCAACGAGGCGCGCATCCGCCAGCACCTGGAGAACTCGCTGATGCTGGTCACCGCCCTCAACCCCCTCATCGGCTACGACAGGGCGGCCGAGGTGGCCAAGAAGGCCCACAAGGAGGGCACCACGCTGCGCGAGTCGGCCCTGGCGCTCGGATACCTGACCGGTGAGCAGTTCGACGAGGCCGTGCGCCCCGAGTCGATGACCCACCCCTGACCCGGCGGACGCCCGCCCGGACGCCCGCCCGGATGGTCGTCCGGACGTCTGCCAAGACAGCTGTCCGGACGCGTGATCGCACACTTGTCCGGATGGACGGCGATCGGTCGGGATACCCCTGGTCCGACGGGTCCCCGCTCGAGCTGACCCATCGTCAGATTCCGCACTAACCTTCGACCGCGGAGAGCCCGGCACCCGGCAGAAGGAGCATCATGACCACCCATCCGGCCGACCTGCACATCGGACTGACTGACGGCACCTTCTACGGCGGTGATCCCTTTCCGGCGTTCGCCTGGATGCGGGACGAGGCGCCGGCGTACTTCGACGAGACGTCGGGGGTGTGGGGGATCACCCGCTACGCCGACATCAAGGAGATCTCGAAGGATCCGGACACGTTCTCCAACGCCGGGGGCATCCGTCCCGACTCCGACGCCCTGCCGATGATGATCGACTTCGACGCCCCCGAGCACGTGCGGCGTCGTCGGCTGGTGAGCGAAGGGTTCACGCCCAAGCGCATCCGTGAGAGCGAGGAGGGCATCCGGACCATCTGTGACGCCATCATCGACCGGGTGTGCGAGCGCGGGACCGCTGACTTCGTGAACGACATCGCCGCCCCGCTGCCGATGATCGTCATCGGCAACATGCTGGGCGTCGCCCCCGAGGACCGGGACGCCCTGTTGCGGTGGTCGGACGACATGCTGAAGGCACTGGGTTCGCCCGATCCGACCCTCATGGAGGGGGCGACCATCGCCGCCATGGAGTACGCCGAGTACATCACCGCGGTGACCGAACAACGCCGCCGGGACAATCAGACCGACGACCTCATCGGCACACTGGTGCACGCCGAGATCGACGGGGACACGCTCGACGAGTCCTCGGTCATCTACGAGTCGCTACTGATCCTGATCGGCGGCGACGAGACGACCCGCCACGTCATCAGCGGCGGGATGTACGAGCTGCTCACCCATCCGGACCAGCTCGCCCTGCTGGTCGCCGAGCGGGAGCGGCTCCCCCTGGCCGTCGAGGAGATGCTGCGCTGGGTGAGTCCCATCAAGAACATGGCCCGCAAGGCCACGCGGGACGTGGAACTCCACGGCGAGACGATCGCCGCCGGTCAGAAGCTGCTGCTGCTCTACCCGTCGGCCAACCGGGACGAGCGGAACTTCGACGAGCCCGAGCGCTTCGACGTCACCCGCACCCCGAACGACCACATGGCCTTCGGCTTCGGCGCCCACTTCTGTCTGGGCAACCGCCTGGCCCGCATGGAGCTCATCACCATGTTCGACCGGTTGTTCGAGCGGCTGCCCGATCTGGCCCTGGCGTCCGACACCGAGCCCCCCAAGCGGGCGGCCAACTTCGTGTCGGGCTACGAGACCATGCCCGTCACCTTCACCCCCACGGCGCCGGTGGGCGCGATCGCCTGATGACCCGCCCGGTGGCGCTCGACGGCGACGGGGTGACCGCCGCACTGGCCGCGGCGGACGCGCCGCACTGGGACCTGGAGGACGGCCGGCTCGTCAAGGTGGTCGAGTGTTCGAGTTTTCCGGCCGCCATCGACCTCGTGGTGGCCGTGGCCGCGCTGGCCGAGGAGGCCAATCACCATCCGGACATCGACATCCGGTGGCGGACCGTCCGACTCGTCCTCGTCACCCACGATGCCGGAGGGCTGACCGAGCTCGATTTCGCACTGGCCCGGTCCATCGACGCCACCCTGGCCCGCGCCGTCGAGTCCGACTGACCGGCTCCGGACCCTACGCGCCACCCGCCCCCGACAGGGGACGGGACCGTGATCCGGGCCCCGTCCCCGTGGGACGTCCGAGGGGTCAGTAGCCCCCGGAGCAGCCGCCCTGGTCGGGGGCCGCGTCGGGGCTGCCGTAGAAGCGTTCGGCGAAGGCCACGGCCACCCGGATCTGCTGGAGCGGAGTGGCGTAGGCGGCATTGCCGGGGAACCCGAAGGTGTTGAGCTCCGACCAGTTGGCCCGGCTCATGCCCAGGCCGCCGGCGAAGACGGAACCGTTGACGTACCAGTCGCCGCCCTCCTCGCAGACGTTGACCCTGTCCCAGGCCGCCACCTGGTAGGAGGTGAGGCCGTAGGGGAGTCCCACGGCGGCGCTGGCGACCGGAGGCGGAGGCGTGTAGACCTTCGCCGCACCGAGGGAGCCGTAGTAGCCCACGGACCCGAAGGTGAACACCCCGCCGTCCGAGGCGACGTCGACGTAGCCGTTGCCGGTCGCCGAGGTGCCGACGATGGGCTTGTTGAGCGGATGTCCGGCCAGCGACCCCTTGAAGGGGGCGCCACCCAACGCATAGGTCCCGCCGTTGCGGGAGATCACCCGATAGCCGTCGCCGGCGCCGTGGATGCCGACGGTGGGGGTGTCGACCGGAGCGGTACCGCGGAAGGGAGCCTTGCCGAAGGCGTAGACGCTCCCGTTGGCCGCCACCTCCCAGTAGCCCTGTCCCCCGGATGCCGGGGCGATGCCCGTGATGGGACTGGTGGGGGAGAGGTGTTCCGCCGACCCGAGGAACCGGGCGTCACCGAAGGCGAAGACACCCCCGTCGGAGCCGACCAGCCAGTAGCCGCCGCTGTCGGCGGTGCGGGCCATCCCGACAATGGGCCCGCCCAGGGGGTCGCCCGCCGCCGAGCCGTGGAAGCCGGCGTCACCGAAGGCGTAGACCCCGCCGTTGGCCGAGACCTCCCAGTAGCCCCGGCCGTCGGAGGTGGCCACCAGGTCCACGATGGGGCTGGTGACCGAGTGGGCGGCCACGGAGCCGTGGAAGCCGGCGTCACCGAAGGCGAAGACGCCCCCGTCGGCACCGACCAGCCAGTAGCCGTGGCCGTCGGGCGTGGTGGCCACCGCCACGATGGGGGCGTTGAGCACCAGGCCGGCACCGTCGGGGTACGAGACGGTCGTCGCCGTGGCGGCCGATGCGGCCGGTGCGGAGGTGACCACGGGGGCCAGGACGGCGGCCGACAGGGCCAGGGAGGCCAGGCCGGCGGTGGTCCGGGAGCGGGTCCTGGGCCGGGCGGATCGTCGGCGGACCGCGTTGGTGGTGTGCTGCGGAACGGACGAGTGTTTGCGGGTACGTGAGGAAACAGGGGTAGCAGAAATTGCCGAAGGCATCGGGGGTGACCTTTCCTTGGTCGGTCAGAGCCACGTCGGGTGACGGAGGGCTCGAACTCTCTTCTGGTTGGGTGGACCCCACGTCTGTGCATTCACGCCCCAGCCGGGCACCGGGAAGGGTGTGCCGGCCTGGCTTCAAGAGCCGGGTGTGCTAGCGGGTGTTCATGTCCGGTAGGTGGCTATGTGGCTACGTGAATCGCTCCTCAGCGGTGTCGTCCGGGTGTCCCGACGGTAGTCGGAGGGTGTATCGGGCCCGACCTGTGGTCGATGGCGCATCCGACGTCACCCGTCTCCGGAAGAGCATGAGTGTACAAGGGTTGTCCACCAACCGGTAGCGGGTATCCCCAGTCTGCGCCTCCCTGAAGTGGAGAACCTGTGGATAACTCCCTCATCCACCCAGGTGGACGGGCTGTGGATCGAATTCCGAATTTGTTCGGCAAGTCAGCCCTGCGGAGGCAACACGTGGTGCGCGGCGGCCCGTAGCGCGTCGACGGCGGCGGCGAGGTCGCCCTCCTTCACGAGGACCAGGTCGGTGTCGTAGGTCGACACCACGAAGACCCCGATGTCGGCGGCGGCCAGTGGCACGCTGAGCGAGGCGATCACCCCGACCAGATCGAAGGCGAGGGGCCCGACGACCCGCAGGGCGCGCCAGCCGGCTTCCACCCGGGCCCCGGCGGGTTCATCGCCCTCGTGGCAGACGACCGACAGCTCCTCGGCGGTGCGGGTGGCCGAGTAGAGGGTCGCGCCCGGCGGGGGGGACGGCCACGGCGCCGCGGCCGGGAGCCGGCACACCGCACAGCGCTCCGCCTCGACGACCAGGTCCATCGTGGACGGGGCTCAGGGGACGGGCAGGTCCCACAGCGGGAACCAGCGGTCGAGGTCGGCCTCCACCGAGAGATCGTCAGCCACCAGGCTGCGGAGCTTCAGCTCCTCTTCGGTGGACCGCTGTTCGTGTCCGGTCGGCACGAACGGGTAGAAGGTGCCCCGCTTGAACAGGTAGACGAGGTACGCCGTCGACGGCACGACGGATCCGACCCCCACCGTGGCGCCCTCCCGGTCGGCGTCCTCGGGGGAGCCCGCGGGCAGGTGGGCCAGCCCGAAGACCGAGCACAGCAGCTGCGGACCCCATCCGGCATCGGACAGGGACGAGTTGACCAGGTGGATCTGGGTGACCAGGGCCTCGATGTCGGGATCCTCCATCACGAGCCAGTGGTACCCGAAGGAGTCCTCGGACGAGGTGACGCCGGACGTGGTGTCCATCTTGAGCAACGACAGGACCTCGGTCTGGTTGTCGGCGAATCCCTGGCCGGTCGGCGGCTTGTAGCAGACACCGGCGTGACCCGAACAGGCCATCGCCGCCGCGCTCTGCAGGGTGATCGAGGCCGACGGGAGGCCGAACAGGTTGTCGAGGTCGGCCTGCACCGGCTTGGTGCGCCCGAGGATCGAGTCGAAGAGGCCCATCAGGCGGCGGTGCCGTCCGGGCCCGGGAAGGTGGGAACGGTCACGACGGGCGGCCCATCTCGGCCTCCAGGGCGGCGAGCTGGGCCAGACGCTGGTCGAGCGAGGGGTGGGTCGAGAAGATGGTGGAGATGCTGACCCCGCTCTTGGCGATGGCCGGCGTGAAGTAGAAGGCGTTGAACGACTCCGTCGACCGCAGGTCGCGGGACGGGATCCGGGCGATGTCGCCGGTCACCTTGACCAGGGCCGATGCGAGCACCGAGGGCTGGCCGGTCAGCAGGGCCCCCGATCGGTCGGCGGCGAGCTCCCGGTAGCGGGACAGGGCCATCGTGAGCAGGAAGCTGATGGCGTAGACGACCACCGAGACGACCAGGACCGCCAGCTCCACCAGCGCGGCGTTGTCCCCACCCTGGTTGTTGTTGCCGTTGTTGTTGCCCCCGCCGAATCCGCCCATCATCCCGGTCCAGAGCATCATCCGGGTGACCATGCCGGCCACCATCCCGAGGAAGCTGGCGATCGTCATCACGGCCACGTCGCGGTGGGCCACGTGGGACAGCTCGTGGGCCAGGACCGCCTCGAGCTCGGGCTCGTCGAGTCGTCGGATGAGACCGGTGGTGGCGC
>Ga0302267_10004395_pt1 | contig 15455 bp, 11 predicted proteins | sample III_Bog_E1_3_FD_194555 | JGI IMG/M metagenome (GOLD analysis project Ga0302267, IMG submission 194555) | Peat permafrost microbial communities from Stordalen Mire near Abisko, Sweden - III_Bog_E1_3 | ecosystem: Environmental > Terrestrial > Soil > Wetlands > Peat | place: Sweden: Abisko... | reverse complement strand
GCCGGAGGGGTGTCAAGGGTCGAGATGAACGCCAAACAACGGCGCCCTTGACACCCCTCCGACCACAACAAGGGCCTTGTTGCGAAAATTAGTTGACAGGAGCCGACGCTGTCATACACGGCGTTACTCGTTCCTGCGACTATCAGCAAAATGGGCGGCCAAATTCGGCCGCCCATTTTTGTTTGACCGGCGAAAGCTCAGGCGATGACGGGCTCGGCGGATTTCAACTTGACCGGAGTGAGCCAGCCGAAGCGGTCGGGCTTGAGGCCATTGGCGATGCCGAAGAACTCGTCGGCGATCTTCTTGGTGATTTCGCCCGGTTTGCCATCGGCGATGACGATGCGATCGATGGAGCGGATGGGCGAGACCTCGGCGGCGGTGCCGGAGAAGAAGACCTCGTCGGCGATGTAGAGCAACTCGCGGGGCAGAGCCTGCTCGCTGACGGTCAGCCCCATGTGGCGGGCGATGGTGAGCACCGAGTCGCGGGTGATGCCGGAGAGGGTGGAGTTGGCCAGCGGCGGAGTGTAGAGGACGCCGTTGCGGACGATGAAGATGTTTTCGCCGGAGCCCTCGCTGACCAGGCCGTTGACGTCGAGGCCGATGCCCTCCTGGTAGCCGTTGATCTCGGCTTCCATGTGGATGAGCTGGGAATTCATGTAGTTGGCGCCGGCCTTGGCCAGGGCGGGCATGGTGTTGGGTGCCAGGCGATTCCAACTGGAGATGCAGACGTCCGCGCCGCCGGTGCCGGCGATGTACTTGCCCCAGGGGAAGTTGGCGATGTAGACCTCGATGGGCGAGCCCTTGGGGCTGACGCCGATTTCGCCATAGCCGCGCAGGACGATGGGCCGGACATAGGAGGAGGAGATGCCATTGGCTTCAATCAGATCGACCACGGCGGCGCAGAGTTCCTCCAGGGAATACGGCACCTCCATGCGATAGATTTTGGCCGAATCGAGCAGCCGCTGCATGTGCTCGGGAAGGCGGAAGACCGCGGAGCCTTGCGGTTGGGTGTAGCAGCGGATCCCCTCAAAGACGCTGGAGCCATAGTGGACCACATGGCTCATGACATGGAGGGTGGCGTCCTCCCAGGGAATGAGTTTGCCGTTGTGCCAGATTTTGGGGGTTGCTTGGATGGGCATGGGGGGTAGGGGGCTCCTTGTTCTTGCCGGATCGAATACTCATCAGGGTAACGCCATCCGGCTGCCCCTGTCACGGAGCGGGGCAGATGGGCTCCCATGCCGCCACCTGGAGGTCCGAAGGAAAAGCGGCGGAAAGGCGCCGTCATCGACCCGTTCCAGGGCAGAATTCGATATTGAGAAACTGCCAGGCGGCGGGTCTGCTAGGATTTCCTGTCGAAACAAAAGTGCGGAATGAAAGCACACGGAAGAGGGGATGAGGATGGAGCCAACATTGGGACTTTCAAAGACTGAATTGAGCCGCAGGGAATTTGTGCGTTTGGCGCTGATGAGTTCAGCGCTGATGATGGGGGCGGGGACCCTGCTGGAGGGCGAAGAGACACAGGCGGGGGTGGCTTCTCATGCGGCGTTCCGTTCGCTGGCGCCGGGTGCGGTTCGTCCTGAGGGTTGGCTGCGGAGTTATCTGGAGAAGCAGGCCGCGCAATTGGGATCGCAATTGCCGGACGTTTCGTGGCCGTTTACACGGCAATACTGGGCGGAAGAGCAGGAAGGCGAGTCCTGGTGGCCGTGGGAGCAGAACGCGTATTGGATCGATGGAGCGACAAGGCTGGCGCTGGTACTGGGAGATGACAAGCTGCTGGCGAAGGCGGGCCGGCGCATCCAGTACACACTGTCCCATGCCGACGACGATGGGTACTTGGGGCCGGAATTCTTCAAGGAGCCCACTGGGGACTTTCATCGCTGGCCGCAGATGCTGTTTTTCCGGGGACTGAACGCACTGTCGGACGGACAGGGAAAGCTCAAGGGAGTGAGCAGTGAGCAGATTGTCGAAGCCATGCGGAAGCACTATCTCGGCGACAAGGCTTCGTATGGAACGCCGCAGAGGAATGTAACCAATATCGAAGATATTCTGTGGTGTTATGAAAAGACCGGCGACCCGCGGCTGCTGACTCTGGCCGAGGATGCGTGGCGGGGATTCATGAAAGTGGCCGCAGATCCGGACCACGGAGACCTTTCCGAACTACGCGTCTATGCCAATACGCCGATCAATGCGCACGGCGTAACTTATGCGGAAACCGTCAAGCAACCGGCCATTCTTTATATGTACACGGGCAAGGAAGAATATCTGAAGTTTGCCTTGGCAGGCCAGCGGCGCATCTTCGACCACCACATGCTGATCGACGGCATTCCGTCCACTTCCGAGTGGTTCCGGACCGTGACTTCGCTGGATTCACATGAAACCTGCGACATTGCCGACCACACCTGGTCGTGGGGCTACATGCTGCAGGCAACGGGCGACGGAGTGTGGGCGGACCGCGTGGAGCGGGCTTGTTTCAACGCCGCGCCGGGCGCGATCAAGAACGATTGGAAGTCGCTGCAATACTTCTCCTGCCCCAACCAGTTCCTGGCCACTCTGGACTCGGACCACAACGTGATGGAGCACGGCGGGCGGATGATGGCGTACCAGCCGAATCCGGGGCAGAGAACCGCGTGCTGCGGCGGAAACGTGCACCGTATCTTCCCCAACTATGCGATTCGCATGTGGATGAAGAGCAAGGACGGCGGGCTGGCCGCGGTGCTTTACGGTGCATCGAAGGTAAGTGCGACGGTGGGAGCCGACAACGAAAAGGTAGAGATCGAGCAGACGACGAACTATCCATTCGACGAGCAGATCCAGTTCAAGATCAAGGCGAGCCGGGCTGTGAGTTTCCCGCTTTCGCTGCGGATTCCGGGTTGGTGTACAGCGCCGAAGTTGGCGCTGAACGGGATCGCGATCCCGATGCCCAGGTGTGAAAAGGGGTTTGTGGTGTTGAGCCGCAGCTTCAAGCCCGGCGATCAAGTCACTCTGACGCTTCCTATGAAGCTCAAAGTTACGGAGTGGCCGGAGAACGGAATGGGGATCGAGCGCGGGCCGATCGTCTATGCCATGCCGATCAAGGAGAACTGGACCTCCAAGGTGGAGCGGAAGTTCACGACGCCGGAGTTTCCCAGCCTGGAAGCGCAACCTGCCAGCGCGTGGAATTATGGGCTGGCGCTGGACAAGGCAAAGCTGGAGAGCGCAATCGAGGTGAATAAAAGGGTGGTTACGGCCGAGGAAGCGCTCGATCCGTGGGGCAATCCGCCCATCAGCCTGACGGCGCCGGCGCGGAAGATCGAGGGTTGGGAACTCGAGGTCAATCCGGACAACACGGCGCAGAAATTCACGCCTTGCCTGCCGGAAGTGAGCACGAGCAAGGTCAGTGAGACGGTGGAGAAGATCACCCTGCAACCGTATGGCTCGACGCAGTTGCGGGTTACGATTTTCCCGGTGGTCAAGAGTTAGTGTGGTGAGTCAGATATTCGTTGCAGAACAACCGCAGGTCCTGATGAACAAAAAGGTTGAATGAAGAGTTTTATGGACAAAATCAGCAAGTTGGCTTCCGCTTCGCGGAAATAGCGAGTTAGCGAGTTGGCGGCAGTTCATCGCAGCCGTAACTCGTGGCAGCGAGTCGGGCTGCTCAGGATGACAGGTTGTTTTTTGATGGTTGGAGTTTTCCGCAGGCTGATTTGCGGTCTCGGGAACTCCAATCCCAATGCTAGGGCAAGTCGGAAAGCTTGACTTGCAGCGGAGCGGCAAAGTGACCTTGATTTTGGCGCGATTTTGAGCTGTTTTGGGGCAAAAACGGCTTAAAAACGGGCAAAAAAAGGCCAAAATCAGGGTTTTCCTGTTACTTATTAGTTAACAGTGCGTTTTTATATGTTGTTCATTAATGGAGGCTTACTTGATTTTCAGAGGCGCTAAGTCTGATAATAATCAATAGGGGGGTGGGGGTCGAGGCGTTTTTCGGTGGGTTTGACCCCGGAAAAAGGTCTTTCCGAGTCCTACCGTTTCGCTTCTTTTCGGCTTTCGAAGAACCGTAATGGCCTCGGTCTGAAGGTCCTGTTGTTCGGGACTTTTTCCAGGGGGCTAGAGAAATTCCTATTGGTGTAGCGTGCAGCGTGGACCGGGAGGTCCACGCTACAGCCGACCGGGAGGTCGGCGTTACTCGTTCCTGCGCGGTGGGCATAAAAACATCATGCGCTTTTGAGGGTTAATTCTGCGCAACGGAAATCGCAATTGATTTCCCTTTTGCGCAATTGATTTCCCTTGCATGCGAGGGCATGGTCGCGAGTGGTGGTTGGGCCGGTCAAACTGGTTTTTTCAGGCTACGGTTTCTTCAGGCGTGCCTTGCGGGCTGCGGCCCAGCCCTCTTTGACGACCTGATGGGAGCGTGCGACTGCCAGGGAGTCGGCGGGAACGTTTTTGGTGATGCAGGAGCCGGCGCCGATGTAGGCTCCATCCTCAACCGTGACGGGCGCCACCAGGGTGGAATCGCTGCCGACGAAAACCCCTTTGCCGATGATCGTACGATACTTGTTGACGCCATCGTAGTTGCAGGTGATGGTGCCGGCGCCGATGTTGGTCTTCTCGCCGACTTCGCAATCGCCGAGGTAGGTGAGGTGGTTGGCTTTGGCGCCCTTGCCGAGCTTGGCTTTCTTGGTCTCGACGAAAGCGCCTACGTGCGCGTCTTCGCCAATTTCGCTGCCGGGGCGCAGGTGGGAGAAGGGGCCGATTTTGGCTCCACTCCCGATGGTGCTGTCGGTCAGGATGCAGCTTGGGAGGACCAGAACACGGTCTGCCAGGGTGCAGTTCTCAATGACAGAATGGGAGCGGATGAGGCAATCGGCGCCGATTTTGGTGCGGCCTCGCAACTCAACAAACGGCTCGATCACGGTATCGGCTTCGATCTCGACGTCGGCGTCGATGGTGCAGGTTTCCGGGCGAAAGATGGTCACGCCGTTGGCCATGAGGCGGCTGGCGGTGGCGGCGCGCAGGGTGGCGTCCAGGGCTACCAGTTCGGCAATGGTGTTGGCGCCCAGGAGGACTCCAGGGTCAGGAGTTTCGAGAGCCACTACGCGCTCTCCGGCCGCATGGAGCACCGCGGCCATATCGGTGAGGTAGAGCTCGCCTTGGGGGTTGTCGGCGGTGAGCTGGTTCAGGTGGGCGAGAAGGGGCGCGGTTTGGAAGGCGTAGAGGCCCATGTTGACCTCACGCAGGCTCAACTGCTCCGGCGTAAGCATTATTTGTTCGACGATGGCCGTTACTTCAGGCGCATCCGGAGAGTTGCGGACGATGCGGCCGTAGCCGGTGGGATCGTCGGGCTGGGCGGAAACCAGGGTCATGGCCGCGTGGTTGGCGAGGTGAAAGGCGAAGACCTGCTTCAGATGCTCGGGCTGGATCAGCGGGACGTCGCCGGAGAGGACCAGGATGTTTTCGTAGCCCTGAATGGCAGCGCCCGCGCACTGGATGGCGTGGCCGGTGCCGTGCTGCTCAGTCTGCTCGACGAAGCGGATGCCGGTGGAGGCCATGGCGGTGCGGACCTGCTCGGCCTGGTGGCCGATGACGGCGTAAATGTCCTGGGGCGCAACGACCTGGCTGGCGGCGGCGACGACGTGAGCCAGCAGGGGCTTGCCGCCGATCTGGTGGAGCACTTTGGGACGCCTGGATTTGAGCCGCGTGCCCTTGCCCGCCGCCATGATGACGACGGCGAGCTTTCCGTTCTGTGGCGCTTTATTCTCTGCTGCCTTGCTCACTGTTTGTTCTCTCCTGCGCCGGGTTTTCCGCCGGGCATCGGAATGGTGATGTCGATGGGCGTGACTGGGCCCAGCTTGAGTTCGTCGAGGCCCGGCTTGATTTCCGGGCCATTGCCCACTACCAGGACGGCGAGCTTGTCGGGGTGGATGTACTTTTTGGCGGCTGCGTTGAGGCCTTCGACGGTGACCTTTTCGAGAGCCGCTCGGTAGGTTTCAAGGTAGTCGGCCGGGTAGCCGTAGAACTCCAGGCGGACCCGTTCGGCCAGCACCTTGTCCCTGGTGTCGTAGCGGAAAAGGAAGGAGTTGAGGATATTGTCCTTGGCGCGGGCCAACTCTTCCGGGGTGAACGGGCGGGTGGTGAGGCCGGCAATTTCGGCAAGGGCAGATTTTGTCGCGTCCACGGTGGAAGCGCTCTTGGTGAGCGCCGAAACCTCAAAGGCAGCGGGGTGGTCGTAGTCGAAGCCCATGCCGCCGCCGACGGAGTAGGCGAGGCCCTGCTCGGTGCGCACTTTTTGGAAGAGTCGGCTGGCAAAGCCGCCGCCCAGGATTTCGTTCATCACGGCGAGGGTGGGAACGTCGGGATTGTGGCGGTCTGTGCCGAGACCGACGATCTGGATGTTGGACTGATTTACATCTTCCTTGTCAATGAAGGCGACCATCGGCTTGGGGCCGGGAAAAGTCTCATGCCGGGCCGGCTCTACTTTGACGGGCGGAAGAGATTCAAAGGCAGCGCGTAGCTTGGCTTCCATTGCCGCAGGGTCAAAGTCCCCGCCGATGGAGACAATCAGCTTGCCGCCGATGGTGCGCTGGTGCCAGGCGTCGAGATCCTTCAACGCGACCGCGCCGATGGTGGCCAGTTCCGGCTGGCGGGTGTAGGGACTGTTGGGGCCGTAGACGAGCTTGGCGGATTCGCGCTCGGCGATGTCGCTTTCGTCGTCGTTGCGGCGGACGATGCCGGCGGCCATGGCCTGTTGCGCAAGGTTGAGCTTTTCCGCGCTGAATTTGGGATGGAGAAGTAGATCGAGAGCCAGGGTGAAGACCTGGTCGGCGTCGGCTTTGAGCGAATCCCACGAAATAGAGGTGGAGTCTTCTCCGCCGCCGGACTCAATGTGCGCGGCCTTGGCTTCGAGCAGGTCGTCGAGAGCGTCGCCGTTCATTTTCGCGGTGCCGCTGGTGCGCCAGGCCTGGCCGTAGAGGTCGACCAGGCCTGTTTTGGCGGCATCCTCGTCGCGCGAGCCGCCCGGGATGAGCACCGATCCGGAGACGAACGGGAGCTCGTGGTCTTCCTGCAAGAACAGAACGATGCCATTTTTCAGCTCGATCCGCTTGGGTTGCTGCGGCTTGAACTCGTGCAGTTTGGGGGTGGGGATTTGCTCCCATGGCTTGTTTTGCTGCGCACTCAGGCCGGCCGGAGTAAGAAGAACCGCAACCGATAACGAAACTGCGAAAATGCCCTTCACGAGTGTGCTCTTCATTGCGCGCCCCCATCTTTCTGCGCCGTGGCTGCGGGAGCTACGGTCTCAATCCATGCACTGGTGCGGTTGCCTGGTAGAAAGACCTGATTGGCCACGCGGCGAATGTCCGCCTTGGTGACCTTGTCCACTTTGTCCAGTTGCCGGAAAAGTTCGCGCCAGTCGCCGTAGCGGGTTTGGTACTCGGCCAGCGTGTTGGCGAGGCCCTGATTGTCGGCGAGGCCGCGGAGCAGGTCGGCGCGGGTACGGGTCTTAAACATGGCGAGCTCGTCGTCGGTTACATCCGCGGTTTTGAGCTTCTCGATTTCGGCGTGGATGGCGTCGCGGATCTCGGCAGTGGTGTGGTCCTGCGCGGGAACGGCAAAGAAGCAATAGAGGCCGGGGTACTTGTCGCCGGGGAAGGGGCTGAAGCCGGCCACTTCGACGGCAATCTGCTTGTCGCGGACCAGGCTGCGGTAGAGGCGCGAGACACGGCCATTGGAGAGAATGTCGCTGATGGCGTCGTAGACGGCGTCGTCCGGGTCGCGATAGTCGGGCCGGTGATAGCCCTCAAGATACATGGGCTGGGTGGCCTCGCGAATGAGCACGGTCTTCTCGGCAAACTGCTTGGGTTCGACGGTGGTCATTTCTTCGGGCTTGGGGCCGGCAGGAACGCGGCTGAAGTATTTCTCCAGCACTGGGAGCGCCTCGGAGGCCTTCACGTCGCCGACCACGGCGACCACGATGTTGGCGCCGACGTAGTACTTCTTGTGGAAGTCCATGGCCTCGGTGGCGGTAATTTGTCCCACTTCGCTGGGCCAGCCAATGCCGCTGCGACCGTAGTTGTGGGCGACGTAGGCGGTGGCCAGAAACTGCTCGACCAGGCGGCCCTGGGGGTTGGAGTCGGTGCGCATGCGGCGCTCTTCCATGACCACGTCGCGCTCTTTATAGAATTCTCTGGGGACGGCGTCCGAGAGGCGGCCGCTCTCAAGCCAGGCCCACAGCTCAAGGCGGTTTTCCGGCATGGACCAGAAGTAGACGGTCTCATCGAGGGCGGTGTAGGCGTTGACGCCGGTGGCGCCGTTGCGCTCTGCCACATCGGTGAACTGGTTGGGGACGACGAACTTGTGCGCATCGGCCTCGGCCTGCTTGACGGCTGCTTGCAAATCCGCAAGTTTTTTTTCGTCGCGCCCGACGGCCTTGAGGTACTCGGCCTCGTAGGCGTTGTTGGCTATTTCCACTTTTGCAAGGGCGACTTTCTCGGCCGGGTAGTCCGTGGTGCCGATCTGGCTGGTTCCCTTGAAGGCGAGGTGCTCGAACATGTGGGCCAGGCCGCTCTCGCCCGAGGGGTCGTTCACGTCGCCGGCATCGATGAAGGTGGTGAAGCTGAAGACCGGAGCTTCAGGGCGTTCGCAGATCACCAAGGTCAGCCCGTTGGGGAGAACCTTGGTGGTAATCCGCTGCTCGAAGCTCTTCAGATCCTGGGCCGCGGCGCTTGTCCAGGCCATTGCGACCGCCAATAGACCACTCATAAACCAGAAAAAGACTCTGCGTTGCATCCAGTCTCCTTGGGAAAGAAGCGGTGGAACCGCATTCCCACCCCTTCCAAGCTATTGCCCGCAACCGGGTGAGTCAAACCGGGCGGGCAGACGGAGAAATTCCGGTACCCGCATTCCGCGCCAGATTCGGTTGCAGCATTGCGATTCCGAAAGCGGTTTTTATCGTGTCTTGATCCCGCTCTTGTTACCATGGAACTTCGATGCAAACTGAACCGACAAACCGGCGGAGCCTGACTCGTCTCTGGCACGCGATCATCGAGGTTGCATTTATCGTCTTTCTGTTTTACTCGAATCTGCTGATGGGCGAGTTCACTGCGTCCAACGGGGCGGGGAAGAGTCTGGCTTTTGCACTGGCCGATATCTTCACCCCCGCCAACTTCGCGATTGCTCTGCTCTCCGCGCTGGTCGGCTATTTTGTCTTTGAATACCTACGCAAGAAACTTTAGCGTAATTGTGCTTTTGGTGTAGCGTACGGCGTGGACCGGGAGGTCCACGCTACAGCCGACCGGGAGGTCGGCGTTACTCGATCTTGCGGCGATTAGAATCATTGGCCGAGCTCGAGCTAGCATGCGGTACTTGCGATTGGGTAGGATTCTGGGCAGTGGCAACGATGACTCCACTTGAAACCAGCCGGCTGCTTCTTCGCCGCTGGACGCCTGCCGACCGCGAACCCTTCGCGCGCCTTAACCGGGACCCGGCCGTGATGGAGTTTATGCCCGGCTTTCTTTCCCGGGAAGTGAGCGACCAACTGGTGGACCGCATCGAAGCTCACTTCCGCCAGCATGGTTTCGGCCTGTGGGCTGCAGAGTTGCGCGAGGGCGGGCAGTTCATCGGCTTCATTGGCCTGGCGGTTCCGCGTTTCGAGGCTGCGTTCACTCCCTCGGTCGAGATTGGCTGGCGGCTGGCCCGCGAGTATTGGGGCAGGGGACTCGCCACCGAAGGCGCACACGAGGCTATCCGTTACGCTTTCGAGGATCTGGAATTGCCGTCGCTGGTTTCGTTCACGGTTCCGGCCAACGTGCGTTCCCGCCGGGTGATGGAAAAGCTCGGCATGACGCACAATCCCGCGGACGACTTCGACCATCCACTATTGGCACCTGGGCATCCGCTGCGGAGACATGTGCTCTACCGGCTGGAGCGATCGGCGTGGGCAGAGGAAACGAGGCGCTAGTGAGGCTCACGGGTGACTCCGATGCGAAGTTTCAGGGACAATCGGTTGCACGCAGATGTACTGCGCACCGCCCCTCGCCATCCGGTGCGATAATGGAGCCACGCCGGTGATCGCCCTTCCGGCATGGCATAAGACGAGTGAACCTTCCTAACTCCATTACGTTGAGCAGGATCGCCATGATCCCGCTGCTGCTCTGGATCCTCTCTGCACACTTCCCGTGGCAGGGGCCGCACGGTGAACAGGAGATCCTGGCGTCGGTGCTGTTTGTGATGGCTTCGATTACGGACGGCCTCGACGGCTACCTGGCTCGCAAGCGCAAGCAGATCACCACGATGGGCATGCTGCTGGACCCCATCGCCGACAAGATCATGGTGACCGGCGCGCTGATTGCCCTGGTTGCCTACAATCCGCAAGTCGTGAAGGTTTGGATCGCGGTGGTCATTATCGGCCGCGAGTTTCTGATCAGCGGGCTGCGGTCCATCGCTTCGTCGGAGGGGTTTACCATCCAGGCCAGCGATCTGGGCAAGCTGAAGACGGTGGTGCAGATCGTGTCCGTGGTTTCGGCGATTTTGGCCCACCACTGGTACCAGTGGCAGTTTGGCGTGCTGATCATTCCCGTGAAGTGGTACGCCGTGACCGCCATTTATTTCACGGTGGCCGTCTCCTCGATCTCCGCCATCGACTATTTCGTCGGCTTCTGGAAGCAGATCGATCACGCTTCCAAGGACCGCCGCAAGTCTTTCGTGCTGACCCGGCGGAAGAACGCGGAGTCGGAGTCGTAAATCGAAATTGCACCATCGTTGTGCATGATTGGAACGGGCGCGGCTTGAGCCGCGCCCGTTTTGCATTGGACAGACTGAGTTGAACCTTACCTGCGGAAATGGTCGCGGTCACGGTCGTTGCGCCGGTCGCCATTCCGGTCGCGATCGAAGTCGCGGTCGCGGCCGCGGTCGATGCGGGCAAAGGCTTCACGGTCACGGCCGCCGCGGAACTCCCACCGTCCCGGAATCCAGTAGCCATTGGCTTGGTAACCGGCCACCCAGAAGTATCCCGCACCGGGGCAGGGGGGAACGTAGGCCACGGGTCCCCGCGCATAGATTCCAAACTCGGCCGCCTGGGCCGGGGCCGCTCCCAGTCCTGCCGCGCAGGCCACCACCGCCGCACCCAGCATCCAGCTCTTCATTCCGTTCATAACCCCTCCGTCCTGCCGGCGCTCGATGGGAGCTGCCGTTGCGGCTCTTTTCCCGCGGGAGGCTTGTCTCGGGCTGCCTCCGGGTGAACCGCTTCTGTCCTGTTCAACCGGGATTGGGGCCAAAGGTTGCGGGCCGATGGCGAAAATAAACTTCCGCAACTTTCTCGAAAAGCGGGGTTTATGGCGGAGTTTCCCGGTCTTTGGGAAGGCGCGCCCGCGCAGATGTTAAAGTTGATTTCACTCCCATGTTTGCCACCTCACAGCACGTACACTTCATTGGAATCGGCGGAATCGGCATGAGCGGTATTGCCGAGATCCTGCTCAACCTCGGAATGAAGGTCTCCGGCTCCGACCTGCGCCGCGGGCCGGTGACGGACCGGCTGGCCCAGTTGGGCGCCACCGTCTACGAGGGGCACGAGGGTGGCCATGTCGCGGGCGCTACGGTCGTGGTGACCAGCTCCGCCGTTCATGCCGATAACCCGGAAGTGGTTGAAGCGCATGCTCGCAAGATTCCCGTGATTCAGCGCGCCGAGATGCTGGCCGAGCTGATGCGATTGAAGTATGGGATCGCCATCGCGGGCATGCACGGCAAGACGACTACCACATCGATGGTGGCCGCGGTGCTGGCGGCCGGCGGACTGGACCCGACGGTGGTGGTGGGTGGCCGTGTGGACGCGCTGGGGTCAAACGCGCGGCTGGGCACGACGCAGTACCTGGTGGCCGAAGCCGACGAAAGCGACCGCACCTTCCTGATGCTCTCTCCCATCCTGGCCGTGATCACCAATCTCGACCGCGAGCACATGGATTGCTACCGCGATATGGCCGATGTGGAAGATGCCTTCCTGGCTTTCATGGACAAGGTTCCGTTTTATGGCGCGGTGACCGCATGCGTGGACAACCCGCAGCTCAAGGCGATTTTGCCCCGGGCACGGCGCCGCGTCTTCACGTATGGATTTACGCCGGAAGCCGATTACCGGGTGGAGATACTGGACGCAGGCCAGGGCTGCTTTGCGCGCTTTCAAGTGACGACCGCCGCAGGCCCGCTGGGACCCTTTGAACTGCACGTGCCCGGGCGCCACAATGTCCTGAATGCTACGGCCGCAGTTGCCATTGCGCACCAGCTTGAAGTGGCTCCGGAGAAGATCGCCGAGGGCCTGCGCAATTTTCGCGGCGTGGACCGGCGCTTCCAGCTTCGCGGCCAGGCACACGGCATTACGGTCGTGGACGATTATGGCCACCACCCCACCGAGATTCGTGCCACACTGGCTGCCGCCCGCGAATGCGGTTACAAGAGGATCCGCGTGGTCTTCCAGCCCCACCGCTATTCGCGGACTCTTGACCTGATGGACCGGTTCCGCGAAGCGTTCAAGGATGCGGATTCGGTGATTGTGCTGCCGATTTACGCCGCCAGCGAGGAGCCAATTCCTGGCGTGACCGCCGAGCGGCTGGCCGGCGTCCTTGAGGGTCCGGCCGTGCAGTTTGCCGCGGATTTTCCCACGGCGGTTGCGGCGGTTGTGGCCCAAGCTGAAGAGGGCGACCTGATCCTGACGCTCGGCGCGGGCAATGTGAGCCAGTTGGCTCCGCAAATTCTGGCTGCGATCAGTTTGCACAATTAAGAAAAGTGAAAGGGATTCTGCGCACCGAGCAGCGAGTTAGCATTCGGCTGCGCGGAGTTGGCGGAGTTGGCGAGCGGCAGCCATCGACGCTGGTTTCATTGCCCTGTGGGCCGGCGAAGCCGGTCGGAGACCAAGTCTCTGACAGCATCATATCGTGCGGTGAGTTGGTGCTTGCCCGGTCCCAAAATCGCACTGCCAGCTTTGGTACAACTCCAATCTGTCAGAGACCAGAGGGTGAAGTTTCATTGTCACGAAGATGTGGCGAGGGTAGGTTCCCCCCGATTTTTGTTGAGCAGCCTGTAGTACGAGCCCAAATGAGCCGAAATACATCCCTCCGCGGCTAAAGCCGCGCTGATTCTGCTGGTTTTATGCGGGGGTTAAAACCCCTTCTTCCACCCCAGCGACAAGTGCCCGTCGCTGGGGACCCCGGCCTCCCTCCGTATCGAGTTTTTCCGCAGCCTGTAAAGCCCCACCGATTATGCGCACTTGCGGCACGGCTGAAGCCGTGCCCTTTCAAAGCAGGACTTATTCAGAGCTTCACTTGTGTGGTGAGTCAGACAGTTCGTTGCAGAACAACCGCAGGTCCCCTTCGACTTCGCTCAGGGCAGGCTTTCGACTGCGATTGGCGCACAGTACCCGCCAATCTCCGCTCCTGATGAACAAAAAGGTTGAATGAAGAGCTTTATATACAAAATCAGCAAGTTAGCTTCCGCTTCGCGGAAATCGCGAGTTAGCGAGTTGGCGGCAGTTCATTCCCGCCGTAACTCGCACTGCGAGTCGAGCTGCTCAGGATGACAGCTCGTTTTTTGATACGAACTTCAGACTCAGGACACTAGCTTCTCCAGTTTGCGGCTTTCGGCGGTGTCGAGGACCACGTCGGCAAGTTGGCGACAACCGAAGCTGCGGAAGTCCCTGACCTGGCGCAGGTCGAAGGCAGGAGCTGAACCCTGGGGCAAGCGGAGGCGGAAGAAATCCGCGCGCTCGACGTCCTTGAGCCAGCAGGCGGGCCGGGCATCGGCGGAGCGGGTGGAGATTTCGACGTTGGTCATCTCCAGGTTGCGGAGGTGGCGCAGGAAAAAGCCGGTGGCGGGGAGATCGCCGAACATGAAGGGGTCGGGATAGGCGGCTTCGCGTTCTTCGGGTTCCAACGCGGCCATTTGCGCGGAGCCGCCTCCGACCTGCTCAAGGAAGACATCGCTGATCTTGATGTCTTCGATGGGGTGGCCGGAAACGCCGCTGAGGATGGATGGCAACGGAGAGGCGCCGGAGCTGGTGATGTTCGAGAGCAGAATGCGGCGCATGACGCCGGGCTTGGCGTCGTTAGGGCCTCTCATGCGCGTACCCAGGCGCAGAAAGAGCGGGGCGCTGCGGATGTCGCGCAGGGTGATGTTGGTGAAAGCGATGTCCTCGACCAGGGCGCCGTCTTCCGATTCAAGTGCGAAGCCCTGGCAGCTCTCGAAGACGCAGTTGGAGATGGCGACGTTGCGGAAGCCGCCGTTCGACTCGGTGCCCAGCTTGATGCGGCCGGTGGGCACATGGTGCGGATTCGCCTCCAGACGTTTCCAGGTGCCGTCGAGGACCGATCCGAGCTGATAGCCGCCGGTGACGTAGCAGTTGGCGATTGTGAGGTTTTCCGTGGGCCGCGCGTAGCCGAGGGCGAAGGAGCTTTTGGGGCAGATGCCGTCGTCCCAGGGCGAGTTGACGGTGCAGTTGGAGACGCGGACGTTGCGGCAGCAGTCGATGTCCATGCCGTCGCGGTTGGTGTCGATGGTGAGGTTGTCGAGGGTGAGATTGTCGACGCCGGTGGCGAGGATGCCGAACCAGCCGCCTTCGAGAATCTTGAAGTCGCGCAGGAGGACGTTGCGGCAGTTTTTGAGGGCGATGGTCTTGTTGCCGACGCCGGGTTTGGTGGTGTCGGAGCGGCCGGGTTCGCGGTCCCAGCCGCGGGTGAGGCCTTTGCCCCAGATGAGGCCGGGACCGGTGATGGAGAGTCCGTCGAGGTCTTCGCCCCAGAGCAGGGAGTTGTGCCAGTGGTTGTGGCCGTAGTCCTGGTAGGGCTCCCATGCGCCTTGCGGCTCGTCAGGGTCGTAGCCGCCGGTGGTGGTGCCGTCGAGGGGCGTGGATGCGGCCAGGAGGACCGCACCGTGATCGAGATGGAGGCCGACCTTGCTCTTGAGGCGGACGGAGTAGCTGAGGTAAACGCCGGCCGGGAAGTAGACCGTGCCTCCGCCGGCCGCGGCGGCGGCTTCGATGGCGCGGTTGATGGCGGGAGAGTCGAGGGTGGCGCTGTCGCCTTTGGCGCCGAAGGTGCGGACGCTGAAGGCTTGGGGCTGGGGAAGCGTATCGGGGCCCTGGCTCTGATTTTGCAGTGCGCCCGCCAGACGGGGTGCGGCTGCTACGGACAGGCCGGTGCCGGCCATCTTCAACAAATCCCTGCGCTGCATAGAGGTCTCCTTGCGCTATGCCGGTTCGGCGGAGCGGGTTTCGCGCCGTTGGATCGGCTATTTCTGCCGAAGAGACATTTTGACACATGGGGTTGATGCGGGTTGCGAGGAGGGATTTGGTACTGGCTTCAGGAGGGTGTAGAGGGAGCGTGGACCGGGAGGTCCACGCTACAGCCGACCGGGAGGTTGATTACATGACAGCGCCGGCTCCTTCGAGCCCGAGTAGACTGGTTGCTGCTAGACGCCCAGGAACTCGGGAGAAGGAGCCTGGC
>Ga0302267_10004390_pt1 | contig 15466 bp, 11 predicted proteins | sample III_Bog_E1_3_FD_194555 | JGI IMG/M metagenome (GOLD analysis project Ga0302267, IMG submission 194555) | Peat permafrost microbial communities from Stordalen Mire near Abisko, Sweden - III_Bog_E1_3 | ecosystem: Environmental > Terrestrial > Soil > Wetlands > Peat | place: Sweden: Abisko... | reverse complement strand
CGACCCTGACCTTGATCTTCTCCTTCCAGGCGGAAAACATCATCGCCAACTGGCTGGCCGTCGTCCTCCTCGCCGTGCCGATCCTCATCCAGGTCTATTTTAATGCCGGGTTGACCTACGGTCTGATGCGCTATTTCAACGTGCCTTTTAATGTGGCAACTCCGGGATCACTCATCGGTGCCAGCAACTTCTTCGAGCTCGCCGTCGCCGTCGCCATCACGCTTTTCGGTCCGGCCTCGCCCGCGGCTCTGGCGACAGTCGTCGGCGTGCTGGTGGAAGTGCCGGTCATGCTTTCCGTCTGCAAAATTTGCCTCTCCTCGCGTTCCTGGTACGAAAGCAGTAACCCGCAGCCGTGCGCCAAGGCGTTTCTGATTTAGATGGATGCATTTAGGAGATTTCCGCGAAAGCGTGTCTCGTCAAGCCGGAGGCTTGCCAGTCCATTAGCCGGAGGTTGAGCGCACGAAGTGCGCGACACCACCGGTAACCACTCTCCAAGCACTTACCCTGGAGGGGTAACAGAACCTCTGCTACCCCTGCGGGGTAGATTCAAAAAATGGCACGCCTGTCTAGATAAGCCGAAAATGCTCTATCCCAGAGCCGGATTGATCTTCTTCGCGATCTCGTGGCTGCGCCGGGCGCATTCGCTGATGGCGATGGGGTGGTAATCAAAAATCCGGGAGTAGAGCGTGTCGTTGAGCGGCGCGGTCCATTTGGCGGGGATGGCTTGTGCGCCATGCATCGCGCCGAAGATCGAGCCGGCGGTCGCGCCGTTGCAGTCCGAATCCCAGCCGCCCATCACCGCGAGCGTGATGACCTTCTCGAAGTCGCGCTGTCCCAGCAGCAGCGCGGCTACGACCAGCGCCGCGTTGTTGTTGGTATGGACCGCATGGTAGTGGCCGAGCAGCGCGTAGATCTCGTCGAAGACCTGCTCGAACGCGGCGTAGGAGAATCGATGCCTGCGGCAAATCTCGATGACCTGCTCCATCTCGCCGTGCAGACGCGAGCGGCGCGGAATTTCGGCCATCCCCGCCTTGATGACCTCAAGCGGATCGCTCAGGGCAAAGCCGGCGGCGATCATGGCCGCGACGAACATCTCGCCGTAGATGCCGTTTTTAATGTGGCTCATCCGCGCATCGCGCCAGGCGAACTCGGCTGCGAGTTCGGGATTCCCCGGCGCGGCATAGCCCCACGAGTCGGCGCGGATTTGCGCGCCAATCCATTCGCGGTAGGGATTTTGATGCATGGCCACCCACGACCAATCGGGTTCCGAAGCTTGAGCGCCATGATGAGGGTAACGCGCAATATAGTTACGGTACGCCTGCGTCTCCGCCGTGCAGACCAGGTCGTAGGGTAGCTCCCGAATCCATGCCCGCATTACGTCGAGGGTCGTGAAGCCGCTCCCCTTGTCGAGGAGAACCTTTTGTCCGAATACCGTGTAACGGATGTCGTCATCGGTCTCCATGAAGCGGATGTTTTCGCGCTGCGAGGCTGGACAAATGAGCTCGCCCGTTTTGCCCTGCGCGGGCGATGAACCGGGAAAGTAGTCTCGCAACGGATATTCGTCCGCCGATAGACCCAGGAGATAAGTCTTGATCCGCTCCTTGCTCGGGAGACCGTTATGGGGCTCCATAAAGAGCTCCACCGGCTTGCCGAGCGCGCAACCGCAACAGCGCCCAAGCCAGGCTCCCAACATCCGGTCCGCAAGTTCCTTTCCGGTCGGTGAAGCGGAAAGTTTTCGGTTGGGCGAGGTCCGTTCCGCGCGGATTTCCTCGATTCCGCTCGGCTCGACGAACGCGAAATCGAGACGCACAGGCGCGTCCTGCAACTGGCTCCATAACCCTGCCAGAGTTGCTGGATCAGCCTTCTCAGCCTCAACCGTGCCGAGCACTTTTTCGATCCATTGTGGGTCACGCCCTTCCTCCGCAAGTTGCTTAGCTTCCTCACGGACAATCACGGCGGCGGCGTCCCAGCCGGCTAGATAAGGAATAGTGTTCATGGAGCCAGCATACGGTTGCTTATGGGAAAGTCTTCGCGTTATCATGCAAAAACTGTGCAAAAACAACCAAAGCGCCCCTACCGCATCGTGCATGCGCCCGTGGCATTGCCCCAGGATTTTCCGATCCGCGGCGAGCCCTTCTTCGAGCAGGGCGACACGCCCATCACCTGGCTGCACGGCCACGACTGCCTGGAAATCGGCTATTGCTACGACGGGGCCGGTATCTTCGTGGTCGGCAAAAAGGTCCTTCCTTTTCGCACCGGCGATGTCTCCGTCATCACGCCCGCCGAGGTTCATCTCGCGCAAAGCATTCCCGGCACGCGAAGCCATTGGGCCTGGATTTACCTCGATCCGTTTCGCCTGCTGCGGTTGCCGGGCAAGGAGATCACCTCCCTCGAGACAGCGCGCCTGGCGGGCAGGCGCTTTCGCAATCTCATCTCGCCGCAGCGCGACCTCTTCCTGGGAACACTCGTCCGGGAACTTGTCACCGAATTGAGCGACCGCCCCAGCGATTACCGCACTTTGGTCAAAAGCCTCGTTGCGAGCTTATTGGTGCGCTTGCAACGGCTGGCGCCACTGGGCCATAAGAAGGCTTTCGTCACCGCCATTGAGCCGGCCATGCGCCGGGTCGCTCCAGCCCTCGACCTGATGGCGGAAAACTACGCGGCGCCGGCGGATGCGCGTGGCTGGGCGCGGCGATGTCATCTCAGCGTGAATCATTTTCGCCGTCTCTTTCGCAAGGCCCTCGGGAAGTCGCCCCACCAATACCTCATCGAGTTGAGAGTGCTCATGGCCGCCAGCCGATTGCAGGCCACCGATGAAAAAGTCGTCCACATCGCCCACGAGGCCGGCTTCGCCACCCTTTCCAGCTTCAACCGCTCATTCCGCCAGGTGATGAACCTCACCCCGCGCGAGTGGCGCGCTGGAAAGTAAGCGGGAGCCGGGGCGATTGACCCTGCACTTTCTTTGCGCCAATCTTCCCGGAACATGCGCACGCTGGTCAAATATCTCTTTCAGTATGTCATGGCCGTGGTCTTCATTTTTGCCTGCCTAACGGCCTGGATCATTTTCGACGGCCTCCACGATCAGGGCGAAAAGGCCGATGCCGCTCTGGTGATGTATCCCCCGCCCAATCAGACCGGCCTCAAGGACGCCTCAGAACGCGATGGCCTCGACCGCGCCGTAAAGCTCTTCAAGGACGGCGATATTTCGTTCATCATTGTGGCCTCCTCCACGTCCGGATCCGGTGACGAAACGGACGCCATGGCGCAATATCTGGAAAGCAAAGGAATATCTTCCGACGTCATCGTGGAAAATCACCAGTGGCGCGAACTCGAGCCCATGGGCCGCGAAGTCGCCGACATCCTGAAGGCGAGGGACAGCCAATCGATCATCATCGTCGCCCCTTATTACGAGATCGACCCCATCAAGATTGCGCTGATTCACGAAAACCTGCGGCAAATCGGCAAGGCACACGTCGGGACGTTACGGAAGGAAGACCTCATCGACATCGGTCGCGGAGTGGTCGAACTTTGTCAATTCGTCGGCACGTTCTACGTCCTCCCGGCCGCTGAGAAGGCCAAGGAGGAAACCCAGGCCGGGTTGGCCAAAGCCACGGTCGAAGCTCAGCAAGCCAGGGATAACATGGATAAAAAACTCGATTCCATGAGCAAGTAGCCGCTGGAGCCAGTCCCTCCCTCGTTCCCAAGTTGCACTTGGGAACGCACTTGCTGAGGCAGTTTTACTGCCGACCTCGCCCGGGAAGCCTGTAATACGCGCGAAGTGAAACTTCGCGAGGATCAGGAAACGTCCCCAAGTAAAACTTGGGAACGAGGAACTTCCCATCGCTCCCATGACCTAAATCAGTCCTTCGCAGGACAATGCCCTTGCGTGAAAAAGCAGTGTCGGGCAACTTCTTAGGCCATGCCGGGCTCGACACCCCCCCTCTCATCTTCTCCCAGTGGCCCCCCGTTGGTTGGCCAGAGCCAATCCCAGGGTTTCGCTCCCGACTCCGCATCGGCCGGCATTTCGCTCCAAATTCAAAAAACCCTCAGTTCTCTCTCCTCGGACCAACTTGATCGCATCTTCGCTCGCGCCGAGGAATTGCGTGAAGAAGAAGGTGCCTACCTCGCCCCCCGCGAAGTCGCCCCGCAGGAATCCCGTTCCGCCGACGGCTTCGACCTTATGCCCCTCGTCGTCGACGGTGAGCAATGGGCCCGCATCGAGGCCGGCCTCATCCAGCGCGTGCGCGCCTGGAATCTTTTCCTGCGCGATATTTACAGCGGCCAGGAAATCCTGAAGGCCGGCGTCGTCCCGTACGAAATCGTCTACTCCGATCCCAATTTTCATCGGGGCTGCGCGCGATTGCCCGGCGTCACGGCCAGCTACCTGCAACTCACCGCCTTCGATCTTCAGCAGGACGCCCGCGGCCAATGGATCGTCATGGAAGATCATCTCGGCGTCGCCGACGGCGCGAGCTACGCTTTGAAAAAACGCCAGGTCCTGCGCCAGATCGCGCCCCGCCTCTTCGACAACCTCGAAATCCTCCCGATCGAAGACTTCGCCGCGCAGGTACTCGACGTTCTCCAGGAATTGGTCCGCATTCCCGAGGGCGGTGCGCGCGGCGTCCTCCTCGCCCAGGGCGCCACGGACGAATATTATCTCGACGACGCCGCCCTCGCGCGGCAGATGGGTGTGCCCATCGTGCAGGGCAACGATCTCGTCGTGCTCGACAGCCGGCTTTATCTCAAGACCATCGCGGGCATCGAGCCGGTCGATGTCATCCTGCGCCGCCTCGCCACCTCGAAGCTCGATCCGGTCGTCTTCGATGCCGGCAGCCGCTTCGGTGTGCCGGGCCTGCTCTCCTGCGTGCGCAAAGGCTCGCTCGCCGTCGCCAACGGCCTCGGCTCCGACCTCGCGAATAACCACGCGCTCACCGCCTATCTCACGCCCATCATCGAATACTACACTGGCGAAAAGCCGCTCCTCGCCTCGCCGCACGTGCTCGAAATGCGCGACGTCGATGTGCGCGAGGAAGTCGCCGAAAAACGCGACCAGTACGTCATCCGCCACGCCTGGAAGCGCGGCCCTGCCCACGAATGGGTCGCGCGCCACATGCCCGCCCACGACTGGAACCGATTCTGGCAGGAGATCGAGGCCGCGCCGAGCGAATACGTTGCGCACAAAATCACTGCCCAAGCCTCGCTGCCGTGCTGGACCCCGAGCGGTTCGCGCTCGCAGCCCGTCACCCTCCGCGCCTTCGCCCTCGGCCATGACCGCATTTCGCCCTGCGCCCTGGCCTGGACCGGCTCGCAGGCATCGCTGGCCGGCGCCGTGCAAACCATGGATCGCATCAAGGACGTCTGGATCATCCGCAACGTCCCCGCCGCCGCCGCCGTCGTGCACGCCCAGGCTGAGGAAGCGCCCAAGCGCTTGCGCCTCACCAGCCGCGTGGCCGAATCGCTCTTCTGGATGGGCCGCTACGCCGAACGCGCCGAGGCCACCACCCGCCTCCTGCGCATCGTCCAGATGCAGGCGTGGCCGATGACTGAAAGCGTCGCCGCCAAACAGCGCCGTCCGCTCTGGGCCGCCTTGGCGGCGATCAGCGGACACCGCGCCGATTTCTTCGTCAAGCCCGACCGGGACCTCATGATCCCGCGGGAAGTTCCCTTCTATTTCCTCCTCGACCGCCACAACGGCGGCTCCGTCCTCTCGCACCTCCTCTCGTGTCGCCAAAACGCGGAGAATATCCGCGAACATTTTCCGCCCGAGGTCTGGTCCGTCCTCAATCGACTCTACCTCGAGGTCGCGCTCTACGCCGACCAGAACTCCACTCCCCGCATGCGTCAGGGAATGGAAGACCGCAGCCTGCATCACGACATCCTCACCCAACTCGATGAACTCACCGGCGCGCTCGAGAAGCACATGCTCCATAACGACGCCTGGCATTTCTGGCAACTCGGCGTCTACGCCGAGCGCAGCCTCCTCACCATCCAGACCCTCAAGCAAGTGTTCGCACCCGAGGTCGACGGCGAATCGGTGATCGCCCCGGTGGGCAGCACCAACCTCGATCTCCTCCTGCAGATGCTCGCCGGCCAGTACGCCTACCGCAGCCTCTACCACGCCCGGCCCGTCGCGGCGCGAGTGGCGCGCCTGCTCTTGCAGGACCAGGAATTCCCCCGCTCCGCCCTCTATTGCCTCGAGGGAATGCGCCGGGCCCTGACCGCGACGCTCGGCGACCGCCCCGCCAAGGGCTCCGATGCGCCGCTCAAGCATTGCGGCCTGGTCATGAACGAAATCAACTTCATCGACATGCCCAACTACTTCCCGCCCGCCGGCGAAGGCGGCGTCCCCGCGCCCGGTGAAGACGATCTCTCCGACACCCCCACGCCCGACTTCCCCAAAAAACTGACCGAGCTGACCGACCTGCTCCTCGACTTCAACGTGCTCATTTCCGACCACTACCTCGACCACCAGGTCATGTTCCGCGAACCGGAGCTCTTTGACCTCACGCACCCGCGATGATCTTCAACATAGTCCACACCACCGCGTACGAGTATTCCGCTCCCGCCATCGAGTCGTTCACCGAACTGCGCGTCCGGCCGCGCCAGAGCAATCGCCAGATCGTCCACCGTCACGTCACCGAGGTCACGCCCCGCGCCGCGCTCGAGGAATTCAACGACTATTACGACAACGCCGTCGAGTGCCTTTCCGTCCCCTACCGGCACAAAACGCTCTCCGTCACCTCGCGCAGCACCGTCGAAACGCTGCCGCATAAACACGTGCTGGAAGCGCTCGACCTCTCGGTGAGCGAAGCCGTGCGCCTCTACTGGCCGCAGCGCCGCGAGCTCTTCGATTTTCTCATGCCGTCGATCCACTCGCCCATCACGCCCGAACTCGAGGCGCTCTCCAAACAGGAGTTGAAAAGCAGCGCCTCCTTTGCCGAATCGATCATGGGACTCAGCTCCTACATCTACGAGACCTTCACCTACATGCCCGGCGTGACCGATATCCGCACGCCGCTCACCGAGGTTCTCCGCAAGCGGCAGGGCGTCTGCCAGGACTTCGCCCATCTCATGATCGCGCTCATCCGCTGCGCCGGCTTGCCCGCGCGCTACGTCAGCGGCTATCTCGAAACCGAATCCGTCCGCGGCGCCAGCGAACTGGTCGGCGCGACCGCGAGCCACGCCTGGGTCGAAGTCTACATGCCCAACGGCATGTGGCTCGGTATCGACCCGACCAACGACATGCTCGAAGGCGAGCGCCACGTCCAGATCGGCATCGGCCGCGATTACGGCGACGTCCCGCCCCTGCGTGGTGTCTTCAAGGGTGCCAAACGCCAGCAACTCTCCGTCATGGTCACCGTCTCCCGCACCACCGGCGAAACCGTCAACGGATAAAGCATTCGCCGCAGGCAGCCGCCGCACGCCGGGCGGCGGGCTCGGTGAGTTCTGCCGACCGGCGAGCACCGATATTTTTCTGAATAACTCCGCCGCGGAGCCCGCGGCGGCTACCACGCACTTTTCCCCTCGTTCCCAAGTTGCACTTGGGAACGCCCTTGTCCCCGCAACTCCGTTGCCTGCCTTCCGTAGCGACCGCCGCGTCGTCGCGTGAAACCTGCCTCCTTCCGTCCGAAATCCTCCCCAAAAAATTCCGTTAATTTGGAAAAATTTGGAAATTTGGTCCTGCCTTCCATTCCGTCCAAAACCCTCCCCAAAAAATTCCGTTAATTCCGTCAAAAATTCATAACACCTTCCCCCACAGGTTTCGCATGACAGAACGCCCCCGACCCGATGTAATCGGCCAACCCCATGGCCCCCACGACCCCCACCGCCGAAAAAAAGCCCTGGTATCACCTTAGCCTCAGCCGGCAAATCGTCGTCGGCCTCATCCTTGGCATCGTCGGCGGCTACATCGTCAACGTCTCCTATCCCAACACCGACGCCGGCCACGCCTCGCGCGAAGCCTTCCTCGCCTGGCCCGGCCTCGTCCGCGACATCTTCCTCCACCTCATCCGCATGATGGTCGCGCCACTCGTCTTTGCCAGCCTCGTCCACGGCATCGCGGGCCACGAGGACATGAAAAAAGTCGGCCGCATCGGCCTCAAATCGCTCGTCTACTTCGAAGTGCTCAGCACCCTCGCGCTCGCCGTCGGCCTTCTCCTCGTCAACCTCATCCAGCCCGGCGCCGGAGTCACGCTCAGCGGCGACCTCACCAAGTTAAGCTCCATCGCCCAGGCCCGGCCCCACACCCTCGTCGAAACCCTCCTCCACATCTTCCCCACCAGCGTCATCCAAGCCATGGCCGAGGGCGACGTCCTGCAGATCGCCGCCTTCTCCGTCGTCTTCGCCATCGCCGTCTCCCTCGCCGGCGAGGCGGGCAAACCGATCCTCATCTGGTGCGGCAGCCTGCGCGACGTCATGTTCAAATTCGCCGGAGTCATCATGGTCTTCGCGCCGTTGGGTGTTTGCGGCGCCATCATGGTCACCGTCGGCGAACAGGGCCCGGAGGTTTTGCTCGGACTGGCCAAGCTCGTCCTGACCCTCTACTTCGCGCTCGTCATCTTTATCGTCTTCGTCTTCGGCGCGGTCATCTGGCTGGCCAGGATTCCGCTCAGGCCCTTCGTCCGCGCCATGTGGGAACCCTTCACCCTCGCCTTCGCCACCGCCAACAGCGAGGCCGCGCTGCCCGACGCCTTCGACAAAATGGAACGCTTCGGTGTCCCGCGCGGCATCGTCGGCTTCGTCCTGCCCATGGGCTACTCCTTCAACCTCGACGGCACCACGCTCTATCTCGCCATGGCCTCGGTCTTCATCGCCCAGGCCGCGCAGACTACCGGAGGTGCGCCGATGGGCATCGGCCAACAAATCGTCATGATGCTCACCCTCATGCTCACCTCCAAAGGCGTCGCCGCCGTGCCGCGCGTCTCCATGGTCGTCCTCATCGCCACGCTGCAATCCTTCAACCTCCCGCTCGTCGGTGCCGCCATGATCCTCGGCGTCGACGCCTTCATGGACATGGCCCGCACCTCCGTCAACGTCACCGGCAACTGCCTCGCCAGCGTCGTCATCGCCCGCTGGGAAAACGAATTCGATGAGAAAAAGGCCCTGGCCGAATTCGGCCCCCCCGCAACCGAATAAGCCGAGGGCTCAGGTGGTCCTGACCATTCTCCCCTTAAATACTCTCCGTCGGCTGCGTGGACTAAAAAAATAGCCGTTTTAGGCTATTTTAGCCGGATCACCCCAACTCCAATTCTTCCTCGAACCTGGTCAGGTTCCGCACGCCGGTCTTGCCCACGATGACCACATCCTCGATGCGGACGCCGCCGACGCCGGGGAAATAAAGCCCCGGCTCGACCGTGATGCTGAGGCCCTCGAAAAGCTTGCCCGCGGCGAAGCGCGGCGCCTCATGCAGGTCGAGCCCGAGCCCGTGCCCGACGCCGTGAAACATCCCGACCCAGCGGCCATCGCGCAGCTCGGTCGGATAGCCTTCGGCCTGGAAGCGCGCGAGCAATTCCTTTTGCAGCGCGGTGCCATCGGCGCCGTCGCGCATCTGTTTCATCACCCAACGTTTCCCGCTCTGCACCGTGGCATATTGCTTGCGCAGCGCCTCGGAAGCGCGCCCGCGCACGACCGTCCGCGTCAGGTCGCCGTAGTAATAGTTGCGCGCGTGGCGGGGAAAAATATCCAGCACGATGGCTTCGTTGGCGCGGAGTGGCCCGTGCCCGCGCTCATGCGGATCGCAGCCCTGAAGTCCGCCCGCGACGATGGTATTGGCGGGCGATCCGCCGGCGTGAAGCACGGCGGCATCCATTTCCGCGCGCAGCCGCTCGGAGGTGAGGGGAAGTCCCGCCCACTGGAGGAAGCCGCGTTTCCCGGGCTTGCTCGCCTTTAGCACGTCGATGCCGCGGCGCAATCCCGCCTCGGCGACACGCAGGGCGACGGTGAGCGCGGCCACTTCCTCCTTGGTTTTGCGCGAACGTTGGGGAAAAAACGGCTCGTCGGTCACGGTAATTTTCAGTCCTCTGCGGCGCAGGTTTTCCAGCAGCCCGGCGGGAAATTGTCCCGGCACGAGGAACGATTTGATTTTGTCTTTGGCCGCAATTCCGGCAATGAGGGCGGCGATGGAGTGATCCTTCGCCTGCGCGGGAATAAACTCAGAGGTCCCGTGTGCCTCCCATTGATATCGGCGCGCGATGGGCCGGGCGCGGTCGATCTCCAGCGGCGACAAGGCAGCGTGGGGCTTGCCGCGCACCTCCCACCAGACGAACGGATCGTCGGCGTAGAAGCGGGTCGCGTAGAGCATGTCGGCGTCATGGCCGCTGGCGGAGCACATCAGGCGGGCGGAAGTCATGCTCGAATTATCCTGAAATTTGGCATCGTGTCCCCAAGATTTTCCTGTGAAAATCTGAGTCATGTCGATCGCCACGCGCACCGGGGACATGGGGAAGACCAGCCTGATGTATGGGCGGCGGGTGGATAAGTTTGATTTGCGCGTCGAGACCTACGGCACGGTCGATGAACTGAACGCCACGCTCGGTCTGGCGCGCGCGCACGCCACGGTGCCCCTCGTGCAGAAGGAACTGCTGCTGATCCAAAAACAGCTGGTGGCGTTGATGGGCGAACTGGCGGTTGCGCCGCAGGATGCTGAACGTTATGCGAAGGCGAAATACCCGAAGCTGACGCCGAAGATGCTCAAGCGCCTCGACGACCTGGTGGCGAAAATCGAAAAGAAGAAGATCACGTTCGATGGCTGGGCCACGCCGGGTGCGAGCGTTGCCTCTGCCGCGCTGGATGTCGCCCGCACGACCTGCCGCCGCGCCGAACGCCTGGTGGCGAAACTGGCTTCCTCGAACGAGATCGATTATCTCGTCATCCGTTATCTCAATCGCCTCTCGGATTTGCTTTGGCTGATGGCGCGTTATACCGAGACGCTGGACGCCGGTAACAAAGTTTAGTTTGGCACTTCTTCGGCGGAAGGTTCGACCGGGGGCGCGTTGAGGTAAGCCATGGCTTGCTTCGCATTATCGCGCAAATCCTGGATCGCCTTGCCCAGGTCGACCTGGCTGAAAACCGAGGTGCCCGCGACGATCACTTCCGCCCCGGCCCGGACTGCGTGCCAGATGGTGTAGTTGTTGAGCCCGCCGTCGACCTCAATGTCGTATTTGTAGCCGTTCTGTTGGCGCAGCTCCGCGGCCTGCTTCACTTTCGGCATCATGTCCTCCATGAATTTTTGTCCGCCGAAACCGGGTTCGACGGTCATGACCAGCAGGCGATCGATGACGCTGAGATGATCCTCCAGGGCCGAGAGCGGCGTTTTCGGCTTTACGGCCAGGCCGACTTTGCAGTTAAAGGAACGAATCTCTTCGATTGTCGTGCGAATCTGGTCCTCGCACTCGATGTGAAAGGTAATGGTGTCCGCGCCCGCTTCGATAAAGGCGGTGTCAAATTTTCGTGGCTTTGAAATCATGAGGTGCACGTCGAGGGGCAACTTGGTCAGCGACTTGATCGTCTTGACGATGTCGGGGCCGAAGGTGATGTTCGGCACAAAATGGCCGTCCATGATGTCGACGTGGAGCATGTCGGCACCGCCCTGTTCTGCGCGGGCAATGTCCGCGCGCAGATAGCTGAAATCGGCGGCGATGACGGAGGGAGCGACAAGAATGGGTTTCATGAGAATTAAGTAGGACGTCTTTTATAGAAGAGGGCAAGGCGCAATGCGAATCGTTTTCGGAATCAATCTGGCTGAGCACCGGCTCGAGACGCGCGCGCCAGGTCCACGAGCCGCGTTACCTCGGCGTCGGTCACTTGGGAAAAATCCTCGTAGGCCTGACCGACGGCGGTAAATTCATCCGTCAAATTGACGGCCGCCGTTGCGCCGTTGCGTGAACCCCGCTCTTAACTTGTCATGGCTAAATTCGCCGCGGCGGCACTGTCCAGAAACCAGACTTTCGCGCCATCGACCGGCTGCACCTGTTGGACGGGATAGGAGGGCGTATTGCTTTTGATTCCGAGCACCTCACTGATCATGGCCGCCTTGTCCGTGCCGGCGATGAGAAGAAGCACCGTGCGCGCTGCATTAAGCACCGGGAAGGTGAAAGTGATGCGGGCCGAGTTGAATTTCTCCACCCAGTTGGCGATCACCCAGCGCTCCTTTTCCTCCAGACCCTTGCTGCCGGGGAAGAGCGAGGCGGTGTGGCCGTCAGGCCCCATCCCGAGGAGAATAACGTCGAAGCGGGGAAAGGCGCCGAGCCGCATCGCCGGGGTGAAAAAGGAATGCAGTTCCACATCGTAATCAGCCGCGGCGGCGTTGGCATCAGGCATCTCGGCGCGGACGCGGTGGACATGGGTGAGCGGCACCCGCTTGGATTCAAGGAGCGTTCCGCTGACCATGAGGTAATTGCTGTCGATGTGGCTGGGAGGCACGTGGCGCTCGTCGCCGAAGAAGAGATGGGTTTTGTCCCAGGGAAAATTCTGGAACGCGGGATCAGTGGCCAGCAGGCTATAGAGCTTGCGCGGAGTCGAGCCGCCGGCGAGCGCCAGGGTGAAGACCCCTCGTTCCGCCACGCTTTGTTGCGCAAGGCGAAGGAGTTCCACGGCGGCGGCCTTGGCCAGCGCGTCGGCATCGGAATAGGCTTGGCGGGTTTCCTGACTCATACCGCCAACCTACCTCTTCCAAAGAGGCAGGCAAGTCGTCCGTGCCTCTTTGAAATGAAAAAAAGCGGCCTGCCGGTCAGGCACGATCGGGGCTACTTGCCGCTCTGCTTTTCCTCCAGGCACCCCTGATGATGAGTAAAGAGATTGATAATCTCATCATCGTTCATGCTTCGGGCCCATTCCAACCGGTTTTCCAAATCCATTTTCCGTACCTCGTGAAACGGGCACGTGCACGGATTTTCTCCGTCGAACGGACACTCCGCAGATAATGAAAACATCTTTTCGATCAGACTTTTTTGTTGAGTGCTCGCAGTTGTTTCCATCGCAGGCTCCTGGTTAAGTGTGATTAAAACCTACTCTGGGTCGGAAGCAGCGACTACGCAGAAATTGGCCACAATCATTCCCGGATTGTCATTTCCAAGGCTGTGGCGACGGCGTAAGCACAAAAAACGCCTAAAACGCGTCAGATAACGCGGATGTGGCCCGACTAGGATTCGAACCTAGGACCAAGTGATTAAGAGTCACCTGCTCTACCGCTGAGCTACCGAGCCAATATTCCGGTTGTGGCAGAAGGATTAATATGCAAGCTCCGCCGAAAATGGCAACGGAATTTGGAGGAACTTAGTGGGCCATGGCCCTGAACGCCCGGAGCGCAGCCTACTTTTTCCCGTTGCTCGTCCGGCTGAGCACGTGATCAAGAAGCTGCGGACCGGTGAAGCGATGAGCAGCGTCGTGGGGGCATGAGGAGACGCAGCTCGGATTTGGTGTGGTGCGGAGATCGCGCGAGTCGCAGAGGTCGCAGTTGACCGCCTTGAGCGGCGCGAGCCCGGCATCGGGGTGACGCAAATTCGGCTGAATCGTGATGCTGCCGTAGGGGCAGTTGTCGGCGCAGAGGCCGCAGCCGATGCAGTGGTCCTCGATCACGATCTGCATGTGCTTGCCGCGATGAATCGAGTCGACGGGACAGCCCGTCATGCAATGCGGCGTGTCGCAGGACCGGCATGAAGTGGCGACCATGTAATTGGCGAAGCGTTTGCCGTCGCGCAGCATCCGGGCCATGGGGACGCCGTGGGACTCGGTGCCGTGGCGATGGATGCAGCCGCGCGTGCATTCGTCGCAACGCGTGCAGCAGTCGAGATCGAGCACCAGGACGCTCTTGGCCTCGTAAAGGCCCTGGCCGACGTACTCCTCGAGCAGCGCGGTGGGCTTGTCGTCGCTGCGCAGGCGTCCCAGCGTCTGGGCGATGATCCGGCGGCGAATCGTGGGGAAACGGTGAGCCATCTCGAGGAAATCAGCGCGATTGAGGCGGGCCAGCTCAAGATAATCGAGCGCGATGCAGGTGGCCGTGGTGAATCCCGCGGGCAGGGCGCTGGTCAGGTCGTCGCCCGCGCCGTCGAAGAGATTCTGGATGTAGCGGTCGGTTTCCTCCTCGGAACGGGAGGCATCCTCGGGCGTCAGGCCGAGCAGGCTTATTTCGCCCAGGGTTGAGCCGGGCCCGCGCGAGATGATATGGCTCGCCTCGTTGCCGTAGCGCGCCACGCTCACGCGGATGTGGCCCATGCGAATCAGGAAGAAATCGCTCGCGCGGTCGCCTTGCCGGAAAAGGGTTTGCCCCGGATTGACGCGGGCGAACGTGATTCGCTGGCGCAGGAAGTTGACGATTTTCTCGAAGTCGTCCTCGGGGATGTCGCGGAAAAGACCGTTGGAGCGCAGGACGAGATCGAGCGCACGCTGGCGGTACTCGACCTCAATGCGCTTGCGCTGGCTGGGCAGACGCATGAGGCGGTCGAGCACGTTGCGGCGTAATTCCCAAACCTCCCCGTCTTCGAGTGCGATGACGTCGGCGGAACGTGGCAGCGCGCTGAGACAGGCCATTTCACCGAAAATGAGATTGGCGGGAGTGAGCTCGACTTGAAGCACCGGCGCCGGGCGGCGATGCGGAATAAAGGCACCGAGCAGCGATCCGCTCGACGGCGGCGCGGGCGGGTAGACGTTGACCTGGAGCCGGCCGCTCTTGATCAGAAACGCGGTGTTGCCAGGATCGCCCTGATGGCAGAGATATTCTCCCGCGCGAATCCGGCGGCGCACGACGAGTCCCTGCTGCCAGAGCAGAAATTTCGGCGGAATGCCGGTAAAGATCGGGTCGGCGAGCAGATCGCGCGCGGGCAGGATTTCGCTCGAGGAACTCAGCGTGGAGACCTTCACCTTGGCCACCGGCTTGAAGCTGATCGCGGTCGTCGGGCAGGAGACCATGCACTCTCCGCACTGGACGCAGCCCGATTCGCCCATCGGTTCGTTCAGGTCGAAACCGATGCCCGCCGTCGCACCCTTGCCGGTACGGCCAATGATATCGTTGTGCTTCACTTCGCCGCACGCGCGGACGCAGCGGTCGCAGAGGATGCAGGCGCTGTGGTCGACCTGGAAAACGGGTGACGAGTCGTCGAAGCCTCGGCGTCCCACTTGTGGCGCGGCGGCGGGCGGAGGATTGGAAAGCAGGTCGAGATGGAAACGGGAAGTATCGGCGCCGGTCCGCTCCGACATCAGGCCGAGTTCGTTGTACTTGGAGAGTTCCGGCAGCATGGGCGCGGGCTTGAGATGGTCCGAGGCGAGGAGTTCCGTCAACGTCTTTACGGTGCCACGGACGCGGTCGCCGTCGGGACCTTCTGCCATCATGGTGAAGACCTCCATGCCCTCGACGACCTGATGCTGGCAGGCGGGAAGAAGTTTGCGCTCCGCAGCGCGCTTGCCGCGCTTTTGACCATAAATCTGCACAATGCAGAGCCGGCAAACCGCGACCGGCTTCATGGGGGGTTGA
>Ga0302267_10004387_pt1 | contig 15470 bp, 9 predicted proteins | sample III_Bog_E1_3_FD_194555 | JGI IMG/M metagenome (GOLD analysis project Ga0302267, IMG submission 194555) | Peat permafrost microbial communities from Stordalen Mire near Abisko, Sweden - III_Bog_E1_3 | ecosystem: Environmental > Terrestrial > Soil > Wetlands > Peat | place: Sweden: Abisko... | reverse complement strand
GCACCGAGTTCGCCGAGGGCGAGCGCGCCGATCTGGTCCAGCGCGGCATCCGCGTGCGCATCGTCGGCGAGCTCGAGGACGTCCCCACCCGCACCCGGCGCGCCATGGAGCGCCTCATCGAGGACACCGCCCACGGCTCGTCGATGACGCTGGCCCTGGCGCTCAACTACGGCGGCCGCCGCGACATGGTCAACGCCATGCGCGCGCTCGCCATCCGGGCGCGCGCCGGCATGGTGATGCCGGAGGAGATCGACGAGCAGTCGCTGCGCAGCTTCCTCACCACCAGCGACCTGCCCGATCCGGACCTGGTCATCCGCACCGGCGGCGAGAAGCGCCTCAGCGACTTCCTCCTCTTCGAGGCCGCCTACGCCGAGCTGTTCTTCACCGAGACCTTCTGGCCCGACTTCAGCGAGGCCACCCTCGACGAAGCCCTCGCCACCTACGCCCGCCGCCAGCGCCGCTACGGCCGCACCGCCGCCGAGGCGACGGCAGCCGCCACCGGCTAGTCACCGCTCACCGCGTCGAGGGGAGCGAACCGTGTTAGCCTCCCCACGGCGAGGTACCTGGTGTCGGCGGATCGGCGTCAATTCACGGGGGACTCGGACGCGCGCATACCCCGAGCGCCGGGGGCGATCGTCGGCGATCGCTACCGGATTGTGCGGGTGATCGCGCGCGGCGGGACGGGCGTCGTCTACGAGGCCGAGCACACCTGGACCGAGCGCCGCGTGGCGGTGAAGATGCTCCTGCCCAGCCACGCCTCCGGCGAGGCGGAGACGCGGCGGTTCCGCGAGGAGGCCAAGAGCGCCGCCCGGCTGGTGCACCCGCACATCGTCGACATCATCGACATGGGAAGCGACGGGGAGGACGGCGCGCTCTTCATCGTCCAGGGGCTGCTGGTCGGCGAGGACCTCGAGCAGCGTCTGGAGCGGGTCCCGCGCCTGGAGGCCGACGAGCTGGTGCGGATCGTCCGCCCCATCCTCGACGCGCTCCGCGTCGCCCACGCGCGCGGCGTGCTCCACCGGGACCTCAAGCCGTCGAACATCTTCCTCGTGGCCGGGGATGCCGGGAGGTACCCGCCCGGCGCCGCGGGCGAGGTGATCCCCAAGCTCATCGACTTCGGCGCCTCCAAGCGCCTCGACGAGGCGGGAGACCTGCTGCGCCTGACCCAGAACGGGGCGCTCGTCGGGACGCCCATCTACATGTCGCCCGAGCAGCTCCGCGGCGAGCCGCTGGACGCCCGCTCCGACATCTGGTCGCTCGGCGTGGTGATGTACCGGGCCCTGACCGGCCACCACCCCTTCGACGCGGCGAGCTTCACCGTGCTGGTCAACCAGATCCTCACGGTCCGCGCCGCGGCCATCTCGGACCCGGCGGTGCCGCGCGTCGTCGCGGCCGTCGTCCACCGCGCCCTGGCCACCCGCCGGGACGATCGCTTCGCGAGCGTGGCCGCCATGATCGACGCGCTCGACGCGTCCGTCGCAGCCCCCGGGGCCCGCCGCGCGACGCTCGAGCCTCCCCCCTCGGACGACCCCACGCTCCTCGAGGCGGGCCTCCACCGGGAGATCCAGGAGCTGGCGCTGGCCCAGGGCGACCTTCCACCGATCTCCGACGAGCTCACCAACGTCCCCGCCGAGAACGAGCGCGTGGACGAGTCCGTCAACGATGGGGGCTTCGCTCGCCGCGACGGCGAGCTCCTCCCCCAAACCCCCGTCGACGAACCGACCGGCGTGCTCCACGCCGCCCTCGCCGGCAGCGTCGCGTCGGACGGGAAGCGCTCCGCGCGTCCTCACGTCGTGCGCGTCGTCGCCGAGCCCACGCCGACCCCCGCGCCTCACGCGATCCGCCGACGACCGACGCTCGTCGTCCCGGGGAGGCGCCCCCTCCGGAAGCCCTGGCGAGGGAACGTGCGCCTGGGGCTGGTCGCGACGCCCCGCATCGCCGGGGGGGACGCGCTGCGCAAGCTGGTGGCGATGATCGACGGGTCGTGGTCGGTGAAGCGGTTCGCCTCGTACTCGACCCTCGTCGACGCCCTCTGCGAGGACGAGATCGAGCTCGCCTGGCTGCCCCCCGTCGCCTACCTGCGGGCGCGCAAGCTGGGCCCGGTGCACCTGCTCCTGGCGCTGGAGCGCGCCGGGCAGAGCGCCTATGCCTCCGCCTTGATCGCGCCCCAGCGGGCCGGCATCCGCTCCCTCGCGGACGTCCGCGGCAAGCGCGTGGCCTGGGTCGACGTGTGGTCGGCCGCCGGCTACCTGATGCCCCGCAGCCTGCTCCGCGAGGCCGGTCACGATCCGGCGCAGGTGTTCGCGTCGCAGGCGTTCGTGGGGTCGTACGCGGCGGTGCTCGACGCGCTCGACGCCGGGCGCGCCGACCTCGGGGCCACCTTCTGCTCGATCGACGACGACGGGGCCCTGGTCGCGGCGCCCTGGGTGGACCGCCCGGGCCTCGCGCCCATCGCCCTCAGCGGCGCCATCCCCGGCGACGCCATCTGCGCCGGCGGCGAGCTGTCGCTCGAGGACGCCGAGGCGATGGTGAGCCCGCTCATCGCCCTCGCGGGCGAGCCGGAGGGCGCCGAGCTGCTGCGGCGCCTCTTCGGTACGGACCGCTTCGCCGAGGTGGATCCCTCCTACTACCAGGTGCTCGAAGGCGTCTGATCCAGCAGTCATCCTGCGGAACGCCCGAGAGCGTTCCGCGACGCGGCTCGAAGCCCGGAGCTTCGAGTATGCTCGCGCGCCATGTCCCCCGCCGACGAGCGCGCCGCCGAGGCGCCGCCCGAGCGCTTCCCGCCGACCTTCTACTTCGCCAACGCCATCGAGCTGTTCGAGCGGCTCGCCCACTACGGGATGTACGTGGGGCTCTCGCTCTACCTCACCACGGTCGTCGGCTTCGGCGATCTCGAGGGCGGCTTCTGGCTCGGCAACTTCCGCCTCGTCGGCTCGCTGGCGCCGATCCCCTGCGGCGCGGTCGCCGACCGCATCACCTTCAAGCGCTCGCTCATCGTCGCCTTCTGCCTCTACGCGCTCGGCTACCTGGGGCTCTTCGCGTTTCCCTCGCGGGCGATGGCGCCGGTCTCGCTGCTCTGCCTGGCGATCGGCGGCGGGTTCATGAAGCCGGTGATCAGCGGCACCGTGGTGCGCACCGCCCCGCCGGGCCGGCAGACCGAGGGCTTCGCCATCTTCTACCGGATGATCAACGCCGGCAGCGTCCTCGGCAAGCCGCTCGCCTACCTGACCCGCACCCTGGTCGCGCTCCGATTCGTGATGCTCAACTCCATCGCGGCGAGCCTGGTCGCGCTCAGCCTCGCCGTCTTCGGCTACCAGGAGCCCGAGCGCGGCCGCGGCGAGGCGGCGCCGTTGCGGGAGACGGTGCGGGGCTACGGGACGGCCCTGCGCAACCTGCGGTTCTCGGTGTTCCTGGTGATCTTCGCCGGCTTCTACTTCATGGCCGAGCAGTTCTACATGACGTTCCCCAAGTACGTGACGCGGGTCATCGATCCCGACGCCAAGTTCGAGTTCATCACGCTGATCAACCCGGCGCTGATCGCCGTCCTCCAGGGCGTGGTCTCGCGGCTCACCCGGCGGCTCAGCCCGGTGGGGTCGATGCTGGCCGGCATGCTCATCGCGTCGCTGTCGATGCTGGTGATGGGCACCCTGCCCGGGCTCGCCGGCGCCTGCGTCTCCGGGGCGATCTTCGCCCTGGCGGAGATGACCTTCTCGCCGCGCTACTACGACTACATCGCCAGCTTCGCGCCCCAGGGCAAGGCGGGCATGTACATGGGGCTGGCCTTCGTCCCGATGGCGATCGGCGCGTGGGTGGGCGGGCCGCTGTCGGGCTTCATGATCTCGCGCTACCTGCCCGCCCAGGGGCCGCGGGAGCCGTTCACGGTGTGGGCGTCGTACGCGGCGATCGGGGTGTTCTGCGCCGGGCTGATGCTGGTGTACCGGCGGGTCTTCGCCGAGCCGGCGCTCCCGGCGGCGGCGTGAGCGGTGTCACTCCCGCTCCGCCACGGGCGCGGGGTACAACCCTGGACCATCATGCCGCCGATGCCTCCGTTCCACCTCGCCTTCCCCGTCCACAGCCTCGCCGAGGCGCGCGCCTTCTACGGCGGCCTCCTCGGCTGCCCCGAGGGCCGATCCAGCGACGCGTGGGTCGACTTCGACCTCCAGGGTCACCAGATCGTGGCGCACCTCGCGCCCGAGGAGTGCGCGGCCGCCGCGACCAACCGGGTCGACGGCGATGCCATCCCGGTGCGTCACTTCGGGCTGGTGCTCTCCATGGACGCCTGGAGTGCGCTCGCCGAGAGGCTGCGGGCGGCGGGGGTGGCGTTCCTCGTCGAGCCGCACGTGCGCTTCGCCGGGCAGGTCGGGGAGCAGGCCACGATGTTCTTCCGCGATCCGTCGGGAAACGCGCTCGAGATGAAGGCGTTCGCCGATCCGGCGCGGCTCTTCGCCCGGTGAGTCAGAACCGATACGCCGCCGAGAGCCCCGCCAGCGGCGCCTTCACGTACGAGGTCAGGTACGGCGAGACGTAGGCGTTGAGCTGCTGGTTGACGGCCGTCTCCATCGCCTGCCCCTGGGACGGCAGGCTCACCCCCACGTTGGCGGCGAGGCACTGCAGGTAGGAGAGCGACGCCCGCACCACGAGATGATCGCCGGCCATCAGCCACCGCCAGCCAATCGTGGCGTGGACGTTGTGCATCGTCGCCGAGAGCGGGATGGTCGCGCCAGAGCCCGCCGTGACCCGCTGCGAAGACCCCGCCTCGGCGAGGACGGCATTGACCACGTCGCCCTCGGTCGTCGTGCCCCCCAGCGTCACCAGGGTGTAGCCGCCGAGGAGCTCCAGCCCGTGATCCGCGAAGGGGCGCCACCCCGCCGAGGCGCGGAGCACGAAGGAGTTGCTGAGCGCGTTCTGGATGAAGCCGGCGACGGTGCTGTCGTACGCGCCGACGCCGGTGAGCAAGCTGTTCACCGCCCCCGAATAGGCGCCGGGCATGACGCCCGCGCCCACCTGGAGGAGGAGGCGCCCGGGGAGCTCGGCGCCGAGGAAGCCGCCCAGGGCAAGGGGGAATTCGGTGGAGATGCCCACGTCGAGCTGGAAGGCGCGCGGGCCGGAGGCAGGCGCGTCGACCGCGTCACGGTCGGGCCCTCGCGGCGCGGGGGAGAGCGCGGGCTGGGGTCGCCAGGCCGGCGACGGCGCGGCGGGGACAGCGCCCTGGGGGCGAGGGCCGGCGTCACCGAGCGGCGGCACCTCGTAGGGGGCGAGGGGCGGGAGGGGAGCGGGCTCCTGCGCGAGCGCGGGAGCGGAGGCAAGGCACACGAGCGCGCACGCGAAGACGATCGTTCGCAACGAGACCTCCTGTCGGCAATGCATCGACTGGGGCGATTGCCTGTTGATTTCTCTGTTGCGAGGGCAGCGGCGAACATTCTTCGGCGCTGCACGGAGACGATCGGCGGTTACCGAGGTCGTCTCCGCGGGGAGGGGCGGTGTGGCTGGCGAGGGAGGCTGGGGCGCGCGGAACGCTCAGGGGCGGCTCCGCGGGAGGCCGCACGAGGCGGCCGGAGGGAAGAGAAGACGACCCTTCAGGTCACTTCTTCTTCTTGGGAGGGGCGGCCTTGGGCTTGGGCTTGGCCGCGGCCTCCTCGACCTTGGGCTTGGGCTTGGCCGGGGCCACCGCGGGCTTCGGCTCGGCCTTGCCCGCCGTGGTCACGGGGGGCTTCTCGGTCCTGGTCGCGGGCTGTCCCTTCGCCGCCGGCTGGGCCCCTGCCTGGGCGCGTGCGGCGCGGGCAGCGGGGCTTCGCTTGACGGGCGCGGCCGCCGACTTGGGCCGGTTGCTGCTCTTGGCGCGCTGGACGCTGGCCTGGGCCATCGCCTTGACCGCGCCACGCGCGGGCTTGGAGACGTGGGCCGAGCGGACCGCGCCGCCCGCAGCGCGGATGCTGGCCACCGGCGGACCGGCGCTCCAGTGCCCGCCACCGCCACCGCCGCCACCGATGCCGATCGCGACCGACACCGAGAAGGCCGCGTGGACCTGATCAGGTGCCATCCGGTAGCTGCGCCAACCCGCGTCGGCGAAGTGGACCTGATCGACGAAGGCCCAGCGGCTCTCGTCCACCACCACACCGGCCGGGCCCATCGGGGCCCAGCCGACGTTGCCACCGCCGTAGCGCCAGTCGACCCACGAGGGCGCCCACTCCGTGCCCGGGATCCACACCCAGCCGTAGTCGTCGTGGTCGACCCAGCGGCCGTAGTGGTAGGTGGCCCAGCCGTACTCGGTGTCGTACTTGCTCTCGTAGACCCACGAGCCATCCTCGTTGGCGGACCAGGAGCCGTCCGAGGAATAGGGCGAGAAGTCCTCGCCGGCAACGTCGTCCGCCGGCTGCCACACCCGCCCGTAGGTGGGCTCGTCGATCCAGGTACCGTAGTCGCCGAGGGGCTCGGTGAAGTCCGCTACGACCACGTCGTCCGCACCGCCCTGATCCTGCGCCTGTCCATCCGCCGGCGGGGTGGGCGGCGACTCGGCGGGCGTGGCGGGTCCGCCGCACCCGATCTGCGCCGCGGCGAAGGCAGCGACGGCCAGAGCCAGACGACGGGAACCCTTGAGCGCCAATTTGGTATTCAACATCCGGTCTCCTCGAAAAGGATTGCCAGGGCGCCCATGGGGCTGAGCCCAAGCGGAGCCAGGCTAGGGACATGCACCGCGGTCGTCGAGCGAGAACGCCCCCCGCGAAACGAAAACGGCGCGAGCCGTGGTGGGACGGAGCAAGACGAAAAAGAGTGCGGTGCCGGCCGTCACTCCGATCGCGAAAGGTACCTCCGGCCCGACGCGTCGAGCGTCAGGGTGAGGTCCCGCCCGGAGGGGGGCTCCCCGCGGAGCGCCGCCTTGAGCGGGCGGAAGCCCTCGGTCATCGGGATCGCGGGCACCACGCGTACCCGGTGGGGCAGAGCGGCGGCGGGGTGCCGGGCCGCCAGCGCGGCAAAGAGCCCGGGGCCATCGAGCGCGGCGCCCTCGTGGAGGACCACGGCGGCGACGGGGACCTCGTCCATGAGGGCATCCGCCGAGGCGGGCACGCCGTAAACCACGGCGAGCGCCACCTCGGGTAGCTCGTAGAGGGTGTCCTCGATCGGCCGGCTCGGCACCGGGCCGGCGGCGGTGTGCACCACGTCGGCGAGGCGGTCGACGAACCAGTAGTCGCCGTCCTCGTCCCGGCGGGCGAGGTCGCCGGTGGTCAGCCAGGTGTCCCCCGCCTCGAAGACGTCGCGCGCCAGCCGGGGGGGCGCTGCCGGCGCCCGGGAGTCGAGCCGCGCCGCCAGCAAGCCGATCTCGCCGTCGCGCGCCCGGCGGCCCCGGCCGAGCGGGTCGCGGGCGATCCCGCCCCTGGCAAAGTCGTAGGTGAGGAGCGCCACCTCGCTGGAGCCGGGGAGGGGCCGCCCCAGTGCGCCGACCTTGTCGCCCGCGGCGTTGGCGAGGACCAGCGCCCCCTCGGTCGAGGCGTAGAACTCGAGGACGCCGACCCCGGTGCGCTCCGTGAGGCGGCGCCACGCGTCGGCGCGCATCCCGCTCCCGGCGAAGAGGCGCAGCGGGCTCCCGCGCTCCGCGGGCGTGGACGGCGCGCGGAGGAGCTCGCGCCCCATCTCGCCGGCATAGAAGACGACGGTCGCGCCGTACGCCTGCACTTCACCCCAGAACACGCGCGGCTCGAAGCGCGGCGCCAGCGCCAGCCGCGAGCCGCCCACCAGCGCGCCGCCGACGGAGACCAGCAGCCCGGCCGGGTGGTGGAGCGGCAAGCAGCAGTAGACGGTATCCGCGGAGGTCAAGGTGCACGCCGCCGCGGCCCCCAGCGCGGAGAGCGCCCAGCGACGGTTGGTGATGTGCGCGGCGCGCAGCCCCCCACCCTCCCCTCGCGCCACGATCACCATGGCCAGATCGCCGGCTCGACCGGGGTTGGGCCGGTACCACGCCGGCACGGCGACCGCCGCGGGGTCGATCGCCTCCATGTCGATGACGTCGGCCTCGAGCTCCCGGCCGGCTCCGCCGCCGAGCACCAGCACATGGCCGGGGAAGGCGGCGCGGGCGCGCCGGGCGCCGGAAGGATCCGCGACCAGGAAGCGCAGCGGGGTGAGCCCGAGAGCGAGCCCCAGCTCGCGGTCGTCGAGGCGGGGGCTCATCAGGACTGCCACCGCGCCGAGCCGGCTGCACGCGGTGACCATGGTGAGGTAGCTGGGCCTCCCGTCCATGAGCACGCCGACGCGATCGCCCCGGCGCACGCCGCAGGCGAGGAGCCCGCGCACCACGTTGTCGACGCGGAGGTTGGCCTCGGCGTAGGAGAAGGCGCGCCCCAGCCACAGGAAGAAGGTGCGCTCGGGGATGGCGCGGGCCTGCTCGGCGAGCGCCAGCCCCGCGCTGATCTCGGTGTCGTCGTCGAGCCGCCGCAGCCGCAGCAGCCGCGGGAGCTGGTAGCGGAGCGCGTCGGCGCTCTCGCCCACGTCGACCACCGCCTCGCCGAGCCGGTTCCAGGCCGACCCGAGCGCCTCGGCCGCGACGTCGTAGAAGAGCTCGATGTCCAGCGAGGAGGCGATGGCGGCGTTCTCGACCTCCTCCTGGTCGCCGTCGTCGGGCTCGGCCGGCGCGCCGTCGAGCTCGGGGAGGAGCGCCGGCCGGGGCCCCTGCCCTTCGCGCCAGCGGATCCACTCCAGCACCGTGGGCCAGGTGGAGCGGTTGGCGGTGCCGCCCACGACCAGACCGAAGTGGCCGGCGGGCAACGCCACCTCGAAGGTGGGCGCCCCGGGTGCGGCGCGCCGGATGGCGCGGACCGCGCGCGGGCGGGCGATCTCGTCCCGGGTGCCCACGAAGTAGAGCACCGGAGAGCGGATGTCGGCGAGGGTGACGGTGCGCCCGTCGATGACGAAGCCGCCCGACATCATCCGGTTGTGGACGATGAACTCGTCGACGAACGTGCGCAGCGCCGGCCCCGGCCAGGCCACGAAGCCCTCCCCGCCGAGGAAGCGCCGGCGGGCCTCGCGCTTCACCAGGGCCTGCCGATCGTGGAGCTTCTGCACGAAGTCGACGAGCTGGCCGAGCTCCTTGCGCACGCTCACCAGCTTGAACGCCGTCGAGGTGATCACCCCCGGGAGGCCCTCGATGCGGGAGAGGGTCGGCTCGACCAGCGGGCGCACCGCCTGGATGATGCGGCCGGCGACCGCGGTGCTGACCTTGGGCAGATTCTGGTGGATGTCGACCGGGCTGCCGAAGGTGATCACCGACGCGACGCCCGCCGAGCCCAGGTACGCGGCCGCCTGGTAGGCAAACATGCCACCCTGCGAGTAGCCGGCGAGGTGGACGTCGCGCCCCGTCGCCGCGCGCACCCGGCCCACCGCCTCGGCGACGGCGCGGACGTGGTCGTCGAGGGTGCGGCGCATCCCGCCCTCCTCGCGCTCGGGCGCGCCGAAGTCGATCACCCACGGGTCCACGCCGCCCGCGCCGAGCGCCGCGACCGCGGAGATGTCGGGTGCGACGTCGTAGACCTCGGCGGTCACCATCAGGGGTGGGACGAGGAGCAGTGGGGGGCGAGATCCCGCGTCCGCGCCGAGCTCGCCGTACCGGCGCAAGCGGTAGAGCTTGCCCTGATAGGCGAGCGCATAGGGTGCGCCGAGCCGCGGCCCCAGGCGCCCGAAGCGCATCACCTCCAGGGCGTTGGCAGCCGCCTGCTCGAGGCGACCGAGCGCGCGCGGAGGGCCAGAAGGAGGAGCACTCACGCCGTCCCTCTTATCGCGGATGACGCGCGGCGACCGGAGGACAAAAAAAAGAAGCGCCCGTTCGACAGTGGGGGGACTGTCCGCGGGCGCTTCGCCGAAACACTAATGCAGCTGGCGGGCCAACCCATGAACCCTTTCATTCCAAAGGGTTGCAGCCGCGGCTGGAGCGCGTGGCCCCCATCCGTGAAACCACGGTGTGCTCCATTGAACGGTGCGACCTCGAAGCGAGACGACCGGCACCCGCGCCGGAGCCCTCCGCGGCGGGTGCCGCGGGCAGCGCGCTCATCGCGAGGTCCCGCCGTCGGCGCCCGGGGCAGATTCGCTTGCCGCCCCCGCCCGAAACGTGGCCGTCAGCCTCGCTCCAAAAACGCCTGAAGTCGCGTAACTCATGAGGAAATTCCCGTCCTGGAAAAGGGATTGCTCGGGTGCGCGGGCCGATAGTACCGTCGCCCTCATGGAGCAGACTCAACTGAGAACCTACGGCGTGCGACGCGTCTACGAGGCGACACCAGGGGAGGGTGACACGATCGCCTTGCGGCTCCGAGACCGGGTGATCGAGCTGGGCACCCGCGAGAACGACGCCTACGGCAAGCTGGTCGAGTGGTTGCCCACCAACCGGAAGGTGGCCGAGCTGACCGCCGCCGCCGGCATGGACGAGGCGCGCCTCGGACGGCTCGCCAGCGCGCTCGCCGACGCCGGGCTCCTGTACCGGCGCGCCGACCTCCCCGCGGAGGTGACCGGCAAGCAGTTCTATGACGAGCACTTCGCCCCCGCGCTCGACTCGTGGCTGAGCGAGGCGTTCGCGCACCCCTACTGGGAGCGGATGATGACCGGCAAGGGCTCCGCCCGCCTCTACACCGGCTGGGCGATGGAGCTCTACCACTACACCAAGAACGCCAACCGCCACATGCCCCTGTCCTGCGCCCACACGCGCGACAAGGCCATCAAGCTGCTGCGCGCCAAGCACTACGCCGAGGAGTGGAACCACTACCACTATTTCGCCACCTCGCTCCGGGCGCTGGGCTTCACCGACGCGGACATCGAGTCGTCGGTCCCGCTCCCCATGACGCTGGCGCTCTCCAACTTCATGCGACAGGCCGCCAGGGAGGACATCCTCGCCTACTCGATCTGCTCCGCCGTGCTCGAGGGCACCACGGTCAACCGCAAGACCTACAACCCCTACCACGAGAAGGTGACCGAGCTTTACGGCATCCCCAAGGCCGCGGTGCAGCCCATCTACGACCACCTCGATCTCGACATCCAGTACCAGCACTCCAACCTGTTCCTGGACATCGTCAGCACCGTCGACTCGCTCAGCGCGGCCCGCGCGGCGCGGGTCCTCGAGTACGGACACCAGCTCGTCGAGCACATCTGGATGTGGACCGACAGCATCGAGAAGTACTACGGCAACGACGGGAGCCCGGTGCCGCGCCGCCCCTTCGACCCCTTTCTGGACTGAGGGAGAACGACGATGAACACTGCAATCCCGGTTCTGCGACGGAGCGCGAAGGTCTCGCGCCGAGACGGACGCGTGCTCATTCAGCACCTCGACGAGGAGATCTCGCTCGAGGGCGCAGGCGCCGCGCTCCTCGATCGGATGCTCCCTCTCCTCGACGGCAAGAACAAGATCGAGCAGATCGCCGCCCGCCTGGAGGAGAGCCCGGCGCGCGTGCGCTCCCTCGCCGATTCGCTGCGTGGCGCGGGCGTGGTCAGCTACCTCGACCCCGGTCACGAGGGCGGCGGCACCATGACGGGCGCCGAGTTCTACGCGGTCCACCAGCGGTACTCGCGCTACTGGCTCCGCGACGTGTACCAGCACCCTCTCTGGGACAAGATCACCAACGGCACGGCGAGCCGCGCTCAGGTCATCGGCTTCGCCTTCGAGAAGTACCACTACATCGAGGGCGCGTACGAGCACATGGCCGTGGCCGCCGCCAACTCCACCAAGGAGATGATGCCGCACCTGGCCCGGCACTTCATCGAGGAGTACCTCCACGGCGACATCTACCGGAAGGGCCTCCAGAGCCTCTTCCCCGACGATCTGGTGCTCCACGCCCAGCCGCTCCCGAGCACCCGCGCGCTGGTCAACTTCCTCAGCGAGACGGCGGCCCGTAGCTCGTTCGCGTACTACGCCGGCAACGAGGTGCTCCAGCTCACCGAGAACACCAGCGACGGCGCCGTGAGCGGATCCATCGACGACTTCTACGCGGCCATGCGGCGCCACTACCCCTGGAGCGATCGCCTGGTCGGCTCCTTCATCGCCCACACCCACGCCGACCAGAAGCTCGGCCACGAGAACGTCTTCCAGGAGATGTGCGACTCCATCCCCCCGCTGTCCGCGGCCGAGGTGAAGGACGCGCTCAACGTGGCCAAGCTGATGACCGAGCACCTCCAGCTCTTCATGGATGGCATCGACATCCATTACGGCAACAACCCGAGCGTCCCTCGCCTGCCCTGCGACCTCCTCTCGGAGTAGGTTCCAACTCGGAGGCTCTCCCCCCAGCCCTTGGAGTAGACCCGTGCTCGACGACGTTGCTCTCGCCCGCCTGGGCTACGACGCGGAAGATCTGCGCCGGCTGCGTGAGAAGGCCGAGAAGGGCCTGAGCACGGTCGCGGACATCCGGCGGGTCATCGACCGCTTCGGCTACCTCGCCGAGTGGCGCAGCGACTACCGGATCCGCTCGGTGCGTGCGTCGCTGCGCAGCGAGCGGATCACCTGCATCGACGCGGCCGTGCTGGCCTACGGGCTCCTGGAGTGGTTGCCCGGGGTGAAGCGCAAGGTGCTCGCGATCCATCGCCGCGACGCCGCCGGCGAGGAGTGTGGGCACTGCGTCGCCCTCTACTGGGGTGCCGACGGGCGGGTGGGCGCGCTGAGCAAGTCCAACTACGCCGCGCTCGGCCACCGCGATCCGGTCTTCGCCGACGAGATGGCCGTCGCCGAGAGCTATGCACGCGGCTACCTGTCGATGGGTATCACCCCCCTCTACTTCGGCGTCACCACGCTCGAAGAGGTCGCCGGCGAGCTCGACTGGCGCTTCTCGATGGACGACATCAACCACCTCTCCGCGCGGATCCAGGGGAAGTACGCCTACGAGTTCTCCACCGAGGCGCCGCGCGCGCCCGACCCGCTCGCCCACGACGGCACCCACGACGGCACCCACGACGGCAGTCGCAAGCCGGCGGCCATCCCCCAGCCCCCCGCTCGCCTCGACATCCGAGACCTGCCTGACCTGCTCGGCCGCATGGCCCGCGGCCCTGCGGACGACCTGGCGCGCAACGCCCTCACGTTCTACCGGGGCCGCACGCTGATCGGGCGACTCACCCGCAGCGAGCTGCTCGATCACGTGGACCGCCTCGCGGCTCACCTCCAGGGGTCGCTCGGCGTCCGCCGTGGCGATCCCGTCGCCATCCTCTCGCAGAACGCGCTCGAGATCCCGGTCCTCGTCCTTGCGCTGCTCCGCCTCGGCGCGCCGATCGTGCCACTCAACCCCGCCGCGCCGCCGGAGGACTGGGCGTACATCCTCCGTCACTGCGGCGCGCGCGGGCTGGTGGCCTCCAGCGATCTCGTCGCCGCGGGCGAGGCTGCGCACGACGGGCTCGCCTTCGCCGTGTCCCTCGACGACCTGTGGAACTCCGCTGAACCTCCGACGGCTGCAGGCGCCGTTCCGGATGCGTCGTCGAGCCTCCAGGACGAGCTCGCCATCGTCCTCTACACGTCGGGCACCACCGGCAACCCCAAGGGCGTCGGCCTGAGCCACGGCAACATCCTCGCGAACGCGTGGTCGATGGCGCAGAACTTCCGCCTCGACAGGACCACGCAGTTTGCGGTGCTGCCGCTCTATCATGCACACGCCTTCGGCTTCGGCCTGATGACCAGCCTGCTCACCGGCGGGCACCTGGTCTTCACCGACCGGCTCGATCCCTTCGCCTGGATGGACGTCATCCGCCGCGAATCGGTCGAGGTGACCAGCGTCGTCCCCACCCTCCTGGCCACGCTCCTCCAGGTCAAGGTCCACCACGACAAGGTGCCCACCCTGCGCTGCGTGATGGTCTCGTCGGCGCCGCTGGAGCCGTCGCTCGCCTGGGCCTTCGAGGAGCAGGCGGGCATCCCCCTGGTCCACGGCTGGGGCCTCTCGGAGTACACCAACTTCGCCTGTTGCCTGCCGCCGGACGACGCGCCGGCGCACCACCGGCACATGCTCTTCGGGCGCGAGATCCCCTCCATCGGGCCGGCGCTGGCCCCGACCGAGGTCACCGTCCGCGGCGGCGACGGCAACGAGGTCGGTGAGGGCGCCCTGGGCGAGCTGTGGGTGCGCGGCCCCAGCCGGATGCGCGGCTACTTCAAGGACGAGGAGGCCACCCGCAGCGCCCTCCACGAGGACTGGCTGCGCACCGGGGACGAGGGTTTCTTCGCCCTGGAGGGCGGGCGTCCGGTGTTCTTCGTCACCGGGCGTATCAAGGAGATCATCTGCCGCGGCGCCGAGAAGTACAGCCCGCTCGCCATCGAGCGCAAGCTCACCGCCGCCGTGCCCGAGATCGGCGGCAAGCTGGTGGTGGTCGGGTTCCCGCACCGCGTCCACGGCGAGGAGATCGGCGCCTACCTGGAGACCGCCGAGCTGTCGGCGGAGCTCCACGATCGCCTCAAGCAGGGCATCGAGGGGATGCCCGCGGATCTCCGGCCCAAGGTGGTGCTGCACGGCGCGGCGGCCGTGCCGCGGACGCACACGGGCAAGGTCCAGCGCCGCAAGCTGGTGGGGCTGTTCGAGCGGTACGACGAGTGCCGCGGAGCCCTGCAGCTCAAGCCGTCGCGGTTCCCGGACGCGCCGGACGCCGCAGTGCCGGTGGTGCCGGCCGCAGGTCCGGTGGGGGCGCCGGAGCGGCCTTCTTGAGCTTCATCCCCCGGCTTTGATGGCCTGACTGTCGACGTCGAGCACCATCCGGTAGCGCGCCTCGTTGCGCCGCACCCGCTCGATGGCCGTGTTCACCTCCGCCAGCGGCATGCGCTCGACGACGGGCGCGATGCGGTGGCGCGCGGAGAAGCGCAGCATCTCGGCGATGGTGGCGCGATCGCCGATCTCGCTCGCGGAGATCGTCTTCTGCCCCTGAAAGAGCGCGGCGGCATGGATCGCCATCACGCCCGGCGGCGAGCCCACCAGGCAGAGCGTGCCGTTCGGGCGCAGCGTCTTGATCAGGGTGATCCAGTCGAGTCGCGCGTGCACCGTGGAGAGCAGGAGGTGAAAGCGCCCGGCCTGCTTGTGGAGCTCCCGCGCGTCCCGCGAGGAGACGAAGTGGTGGGCGCCCATCGCCAGCGCCTCGTCCCGCTTGCTCTCGGAGGAGGAGAGCGCCGTGATCTCCGCGCCGAAGGCCCGCAGCATCAGCAAGGCGATGTGCCCGAGGCCCCCGATGCCGATGACGCCGACCGAGGACGTCGCGTCGACGCCGTAGCGACGCAGCGGCGCATACACGGTGGCGCCGCCGCAGAGGAGCGGCGCGGCGACGGCGCTCTCGAGCTCGTCCGGGATGGCGAACGCGTAGCGCCCGTCGGTGCGGATCCGCGCGGCGAAGCCGCCGTGGTGCCCGACGCAGGTGGCGGTCTGGTGCGGGCAGAGGTTGTCCTGGCGATCGAGGCAGAGCTCACACGTCATGCACGCGCTGCGCTGCCAGCCCACGCCGACGCGCTGCCCGACCGCGAGGTGCCCCGCGGCGCTGCCCACCGCGGT
>Ga0302267_10004386_pt1 | contig 15473 bp, 14 predicted proteins | sample III_Bog_E1_3_FD_194555 | JGI IMG/M metagenome (GOLD analysis project Ga0302267, IMG submission 194555) | Peat permafrost microbial communities from Stordalen Mire near Abisko, Sweden - III_Bog_E1_3 | ecosystem: Environmental > Terrestrial > Soil > Wetlands > Peat | place: Sweden: Abisko... | reverse complement strand
CCGACCAGCGCTCCCACTCCACCAGCAGCAGCCCCAGCGCGCTCTCCCCGCCCGGATACGAATGCCGTTTCAGCAGCTCCGCCGCCGTAGGGGGCGACCCGGCCCGCGCGTCCAGCAGGGAAATGCTCACCTCGCGCCGTGAAAAAGCGCTGTAAAGGACAGGGAAGTAGCCCATCACCACTGCCAGCAATCCGAGGCCGGTGCCCGACTCCAGAATCACCACCGCCCGCACCCAGCCGCTGTGCGGCGTCACATCGCCCAGGCCCAGCGTAAACAGCGTTGTCCCGCTCACATACAGGTCAGACCACGCCCCCACCCCCTGTGCAGCATCGTTGAACGGGCTGCCCAGCGCGTAGTAGATCAGCGCGAATCCCACCACCATCGCCCCCGCCCACACCGCCAGCAGAATAATCAGCGACATCGGCCCGTAGTAGCTGAACACCGTCTCGCGGCGCTTCAGGCTGCAGAAGCGCCTGGTGAGGAAAGCCCACGGCCGCCACGTGACAAGATAGAAAATCCGCGTCAGCCGGAAGCGCCCCGTCGCCCGGCGCGGCAAGATGATGGTCTGGAACGCATCCAGCAGCACCGCGAACAGGCAGATCACCCCGGCAATCTGCGTCACAATCCGCATCCCGCACCACGCTCCGTAGATTCAATCTACCCTATTTGTCATTTCCCCCGGGTGGCCGGGTAGGAAAGCCGGGTGCGGAAGCACAAATCCACTGCGAGCGATCAGCGAGTGCGCTGCGGCGGACCGCACCGCAGGTGCCGATTCACCGCGCCAGCTTGTAAGCCTCACTCCCCGCCAGCAGAAACGCCCCCGTCCCAAACACGTAGCTTGACGTCGGCGCATACACGCCCGGCGCCCCGCCCACCGGCTGAATCGATCCCAGCCGTCCGTCCGCGTACACGTGCTTGAGCAGCCCCGCCCATGCCCGCTCCACCACCGGCCGGTACTGCGCCTTGTCGAGCAAGCCCGCATTGACGCCCCACGCCAACCCAAACGTGAAAAAGGCCGAGCCCGACACCTCGGGCAGTTTGTAGCTCGCCGGGTCCAGCAGGCCCGCCGTCCACAATCCATCCGGGTTTTGGATGGATGCAATCTCCGCCGCCATGGCGCGAAACTGCTCCACATACCGCGCCCGATCAGGATAATCGGCCGGCATCTCCGCTAGCACCCGCGCCAGCGCGGCAAACACCCACCCGTTGCCGCGCGACCAGTAGAGGCTGCGTCCGTTGGCCTCGTGCGCATTCAAAAACGATGCATCGCGAAAATACAGATGGTCCTGCGTGTTGTAAAGCAGCCCCGACGTGATCCACCACTCGCGAACCATAAAGTCCAGGTACTTCTGATCGCCCGTCATGCGCGCCAGCTTCACCAGCACCGGCGGCGCCATGAACAGCGCATCGCACCACCACCAAATTGGCTTGGCCGGATCGTCCGGAATCCGCATGATCGCGTCGATGTTTTTCCGGGTCGGCTCCAGCATCGCCGCATCGTGGGTCCGCGCATACAGGTCAAGGTAAGTCTGGCTCACGGCCAGGTCGTCCGCATGCCCCAGCCGTGGCCCCGGCGACCATGCAAACTTCCTTCCCATGCGCATCATCGCCGCGCGATATTTCTTTCCGCCTGCCGCATCCGGAACCGCCATGAATCCCGCATAGAGGGCACCGAACGTCCAGTCCTGATCGAACCCGGCCTCAACTCTGTCCAACTGCCAATCGGCCACCTTTTTCATGGCACGGGCCACATCTTTTTTGTCGATCTTCGCCGACAGGTCCGTAGCCAGCGGCAACGCCGAAGCCGGCGCATCACCAATCCAGCGCGCATTCTCCGGGCCCTGCGCCATGGCCGGAGTCGCTCCCATCCCCAGCGCCGGCACGAACGCCAAAATGACAGCCAATCCCGCCGTGCACCGCATCGCACGCACAACCCGTCCCCGCTTCATCGCTATCCTCTCTGTTGACCCCGGCCCCCAATCGAGATCCAGCACAAACCTGGGTGCCCCTGCTGTCGATCTTGGGGCCTGGAAAAGCACAGCCTCTCGCCAACACGCGTCGAGCCTAGCCGCCGCTTGGCGCGCCTGTCAATCTGCGTTCGCGCAACCACCCTGTTGATGCGCATCGGGCCTGCGCGCTACCCTTGGCAGGGCAACCCATCGCCCTCGACACCCAGGAGAACCATGCGACTCACACTCATCGCCCTCTTCGCCTGCACTGCCTCCCTGGCCTCCGCGCAGGCAATCGATCACTGGACCCCCGCCCAGATCCTTGCCCAGGCCGTCCAGCTCGAGCCCAAAGCCCAGGGTCCCGACGGCGCTGCCAGCACCAAGCTCACCGAGTATCCCAACCACTACACCATGGTCGCGCTGCGCCACAAAAACGGCGGAGCTGAAATCCACGACAACTACGCCGACTTCTTCTACGTGGTCAAAGGCCACGGCACCCTGCTCACCGGCGGCCCCGTGCAGGACGAGAAGATCGTCAGCCCCGGCGAGCACCGCGGCTCCGCGCTCCAGGGCGGCGCGCAGACCGTCCTCAACAAAGGCGATGTCGTCCACATCCCCGCCGGCGTCTCGCATCAGCTGCTCATCCCCGCCGGCAGCACCTTCGTCTACTTCGTCGTCAAGGTCAAAGAACAATAGGGCGCGCCGCCGCGGCCCATTCTTTCGCATCACTATTTGCGAAGAACCGCCCGCGGCTGCAATGATCCTCGCGAAGTTTCCTTGGGAATCCCAGGCCATGATGAAAATCGCAATCGCTCTTGCAGGGGCAGCCGCCTTGACCCTTCACGTATCCGCCCAATCCTCAAGCTGGCCGCCCACGCCGGGACACATCACGCTGAAAGTCTGGCCCGCCGCCGCGCCCGGCAATCCCGCCAACCCGCCCGCAGAAGCCGACACGACCACTTCCAAGGACAACCTGGTCGCCGGCCGTCCCGTCATCCGCCTCGGCAACGTCTCCGCGCCCACGCTTACTCTCTATCCGGCCAAGGGCGTGACCGGCCCCAATCCCGCCGTGGTCGTCTTTCCCGGCGGCGGTTACCAGATCCTCGCCATGGACCTTGAAGGCACCGAAGTGTGCGACTGGCTCAACTCCGCCGGCGTCACCTGCGTGCTGCTCAAGTACCGCGTCCCGGACTCCGGCCCCTATCCCAATTACCCCGGCGCGCTTCAGGACGCCCAGCGCGCCGTCGGCCTGGTCCGTCAGCACGCCGCCGAGTGGGGCATTGACCCCAGCCGGGTGGGCGTCCTCGGGTTCTCCGCCGGCGGACACCTCGCCGCAGCCCTCAGCACCCACTTCGACAAGCGCGTCTATGATCCCATCGACGCCGCGGACCAGCTCAGTTGCCGTCCCGACTTCGCTGTCCTCGTCTATCCTGCATACCTAACTCAGGAGCAGCAGAGCTTCGCGCCCAGTCCCGACCTCGTCCCGACGGCCGCCACGCCACCAACTTTCCTAGTGCAGGCTGAAGACGATCCCGTCCACGTGGAGAACGTGCTGGTCTACGCGCAGCAGTTGAAGAACGCCAAGGTCCCCGCCGAGCTGCACGTCTACGCCCAAGGCGGCCACGGCTACGGCCTGCGTCGCACTGCGCTGCCGGTCACCACCTGGCCGCAAAGCGTGGAAACCTGGCTGCGCACCATCCACATCCTCCCCGCGCGCGAGTAGCTGGGCGCTCTATCCATTCCATGTCATTTCGCGGAATGAAGGGGAAACCGCGAACCCCCTGCGAGCGAACCGCGAGTCCGCCGCGGCGGACCGCACCGCAGGTGCCCGCTCTACAATCACCTCATGCGTCTCGCCGTGCTCACCATCTCCGACCGCTGCGCCCAGGGCTTGTTTGAGGACACCGCCGGTCCCGCCGCCGCCGCCCTGCTGCGCGCCGAGTGGCCCGCGGCCGAGATTGCAGCCCACCTGCTCGCCGACGACGAGGACGCGATCGCCGGCCTGCTTGAAGAGCTCAGCCGCGAAGGTGCTACTCTCATCCTCACCGTGGGCGGAACCGGCCTGAGCCCCCGCGACCGTACGCCCGAGGCGACTCGCCGCGTGCTCGACCGCGAGGCTCCGGGCCTGGCCGAGGCCATGCGGTCGCTCGGCGCCGCGCGCAACCCCTACGCCTGGCTCTCCCGAGCCGTCGCCGGCCTCTGCGGCCAAACCCTCATCGTCAACCTGCCCGGCAGTCGCCGCGGCGCAACAGAAAGCCTTGCCTCCATTCTGCCCCTCGTCCGCCACGCTCTGGAGATCGCCGCCGGCAGCCAGGACCATCCCTGAATAAGGTTTACTTCCGGAAAAGCCGGGTGCGCCATCCTTGCGACGCTCTTGTTTTTGTCGCAAGGGTGGGAGAGCACAAAGCCTGGCCTCGACGAATGGAATTATCTGCGCCCGTATGCAGCAAACGCTTTCCGCCAATCCCTATCCCGCGCCGCTATGCGACCGCCGGAGAATTCCCTCGCCGCTCTCTAACCAACCGCATTTTCAGCCCTTGCGTCGCTTTCCACTAATCGACGATGGTTGGGAAACAGCCGGTAAGCGTACAATTCGCTTACCCATGGCCGCTTCCCGCAAAAACTCCGTCAATCGCCGCCCAGGGGCCGTCAGCATCCGCGACGTGGCCCGCCGCGCCGGCGTCTCCATCGCTACCGTCTCCCGCGCCGTCAACCGCATCGCCACCGTCGACCCCGCCCTCTCCGAGCGCGTCTGGAAGGCCATCAACGAGGTCGGCTACCTGCCCAACACCCAGGCCCGCGCCCTGGTCTCGGGCCGCAGCCGCATGCTCGGGTTAATTGTTTCTGAGATCACCAACCCTTTCTTTCCCGAGCTGGTCCAGGAGTTTGAAAATCTCGCCGTCGCCCAGGGGTACGAAGTCCTCATCGGCTCCACCAACTACTCGCCCGAGCGCACCGAGTCGCTCATCCGCCGCATGCTGCAGCGCAATGTCGACGGCGTCGCCGTCATGACCTTCGGCATTGAGGAAGAGCTGGTGCAAAAGCTCGTCGACCGCGGCTTTCCGCTGGTGTTCATCGACGCCGGCCCCGACATGCCCAATATCCGCGTGCTCAAGGTCAACTACGGCGAAGGCATTCGCCAGGCCGTGCAGCATCTGGCTGCGCTGGGCCATCGCAGTATCGCCTTCATCAGCGGCCCGTTGCGTCTGCGCTCCGCCGTTGCCCGCCGCGACGCTTTCCTCAAGTCGATGGCCGAACTCGGCCTCATCGTCCCCGCCGATCACATTGCAGAAGGCGACCACACCATGGAAGGCGGCATTACGGCCGCGGAGAAGCTCATCGCTCTGGCCGAGCTTCCTACTGCGATTCTCTGCTCCAACGACATGTCCGCCATCGGCGCCCTGCATGCCCTCTACCGGACCACCCACACCGTCCCGCAGGACGTCTCTGTCGTCGGGTTCGACGACATCCACCTCGCCCAGTTCATGCTGCCCCCGCTCACCACAGTGCAAATGTCCTGCAAAGATCTCGCCGCCGCATCCGTTGAAGCCCTGCGCGCCGGCATCGAGAACGACCATCCCAAAGCCACCAAGACCCAGTGGCACATCTCCACTCAGCTGGTCGTCCGGCAGTCCTCCACATTTCCAAAAGGAACACTGCCGGCCCTCGTCGAGCGGGCTACGGGTAGCCGCACCTAATCCGCCCCGGAGGGACGGCCCGAAAATATCCCAGGGCAAGTCCGTCGCAGTGGACGCCTCCCTGGGAACCCGCGCCAATCCAAACCTCCGCCCCGTAGGGGCGGATTGAACGGCGCGCAACCCACCCGTTCCCCCGAACAGCCCATCTCCGCTGCTCCCTTCGTGCTATGGTCCGGCTCCCCGCCCAGTGCTACCGTTTCCGCAGGAGAATCACGTGACTCTCATCAGCTTCCTCGCCAAGCAGTTCATCGGCGTCATCGAGTGGAATGAACCTGCGGACGGCATTCTGACCTACCGCTACCCCATGCAGGATCTCGAGATCCAGAATGGCGGGCAGCTCACCGTCTCGGAGTCGCAACTGGCCGCCTTTGTCAACGAAGGCAAGATCGCCGACGTCTTCGGCCCCGGCCTGCACACGCTGAACACCCGCAACCTGCCCATCCTGACCGACCTGATGAACTGGGACAAGGACTTCGAGTCGCCGTTCAAGTCCGAGGTCTACTTCTTTTCAACGCGCCTGCAGATCGACCAGAAGTGGGGCACCGCCACGCCCATCACCATCCGCGACAAGGAATTCGGCGCCGTCCGCCTGCGCTGCTTCGGCATCTACTCCTATCGCATCGCCGACCCCAAGGTCTTCTTCAACCAGGTCGCCGGCACCCGCCAGGCCTACTTCGCCGCCGACCTCGAAGGCCAGCTCCGCGACACCATCCTGGCCGAAATCACGCAGACCTTCGCCTCCAGCGGTCTGCCATTCCTCGACCTCACCGCCAATCAATCCGTGTTGGCCGGCAAGATTGCCGAGCAGGTCAAGCCGGCCTTTGCCTCGCTTGGTCTGGAGCTCAACCAGTTCGTCGTTGAAAACATCTCCCTCCCCGACGAGCTCGCCAAGGTCCTCGATCAGCGCATCGGCATGAACATGATCGGCGACGTCGCTCGCTACACGCAGTACGCCGCTGCGGAATCGCTGGACCTGGCCGCCGCCAACACCGGCGGAGGCGCAGGCGTGGGTATGGGCCTCGGAGCCGGGGCAGCTGTCGCTCAGGTGCTGGCCGCCTCGCTCAAGGCTTCATCGCCTCAGCCGGCCGCCGCCACTGCTCCAGCCGCTGTCGCCGCTCCCGCCGCCGCCGCCACGAAGTTCTGCATCGACTGCGGCAAGGCGATCCCCGCGCAGGCGAAATTCTGTTCCGAGTGCGGCAAGGCCCAATGAACTGTCCGGCCTGCGGCGCTCCCATCACGCCCAAACCGGACACCGCCGGCTACAAATGCGACTACTGCCACGCCGTCTTTTATCCCGGTGAGGAAGACGACGGCGTGGTGGTCGCTGCCGCTCAGCCGGACCCCACCGGCTCCGCGCTCTTGTGTCCCATCTGCACGCAGGCGCTGGTCCACGCTGAAGTCGCCAAGACCCCGCTGCTGTTCTGCTCCCAGTGCCGCGGCCTGCTCCTGCCCATGAACGTATTGCCGGGCCTGATCGACGATCTGCGCGCTGCCAATCCTGACAAGCCGGCCGTCCAAGCCCCACCCGACCACGGCGACCTGAAGCGCAGCATCGCCTGCCCCCAGTGCCATCAGCGCATGGACACCCACTCCTACGCCGGCCCCGGCAACGTCATCGTCGACTCCTGTGGAGATTGCTTGCTGCTCTGGCTCGACCGCGGCGAACTTACGCGCATCGCCCACGCGCCGGACGAAGACGAACAGTCCGGCTCGGATTGGTAAGGAAGTATTTGGGGGCTTGAGGCGGCTTGCGAATCCAGGCCGTCCGCCTACTGCGGCGTCTTGCGCACCGGCTTGTTCACCGGCACCACCTGCACCGTCACGTCGCGCACTTCGGCCAGGAAGCGGTTGAGCACCGAGCCGCGGATCAGAATGTCCCACCGCGAGCGCACCGGCTGGCCAAAGACGACATGCGAGATGCTCTCCTGCTGCGCAAACCGGATCAGCGCATCGGAGACATTGCGGTCTACCAGATTGATCACCTGCGCGCCCAGGTCGCGGGCCATGCGCTCGTACTCTTCCAGGCGATGGAAGCCTTCCGGATCGCCGTGGCCTTTGTCGTCCGGCTTGGTCACGTGGATAGCAAACCAATTCGACGCCAGCCGTCCGGCGATGCGCGCGCCCACGCGGATGAGCCGCTCGGTGCCGGGGCGCGTGCTCAGGCACACCATCACCTTCTCCGGAATCGGCGCCTGCTCCAGCCCCTGGATGCGCCGATACTCGGAGGCCCGATTGCCCACCTGCTCGGCCGTGGTGCGCAGGCTCAGCTCGCGCAGCATGTTCAGGTTGCCTTTGCGGAAGAAGTTGGCCAGCGACTGCTCCACCTTTTCCGGCGCGTAGATCTTTCCCGCCCGCAGCCGTGTCCGCAGCTCATCCACGGTCACGTCCACGTTCACCACTTCGTCGGCGCGCTTCAGGAAACTATCCGGCACCGTCTCGCGGATCACCGTGTTCGCCGAGCGGTTCACCGCATCGTTCAGCGTCTCCAGATGCTGAATGTTCACGGCGGTCATCACGTTGATGCCGGCGTCCAGCAACTCCTGCACGTCTTCGTAGCGCTTGCGGTTCTTTGAGCCGGGCACGTTGGTGTGCGCCAGTTCATCCACCACCACGGTGTTGGGATGACGCGCCAGAATCGCGTCCACATCCATCTCTTTCAAGGTCACGCCGCGATAGGGAATCTCCTTCAGCGGAATCACCTCGAGATCGCGGATGCGCGCCTCGGTCTCCTTGCGCCCATGGGTTTCGACCAGCCCGATCACCACGTCCACACTCTGCTGGTGCATCATCAGGTGGGCGTCGTTGAGCATGTGGTAGGTCTTGCCCACGCCCGGCGCGGCGCCAATGTAGATGCGCAGCCTGGCGGCTTCCGGCTTTTTTTCGAGCACAAGTTCAGCCATCAGCCCACCTCAACCGGACGCCGCGTCGCGCCTACTGTCGCTATCGGCAGCGTGAAGCGAAAGGTTGTCCCATGGCCAAGACGGCTCTCCACGGCAATCTGGCCGCCCAGCTGCTCAATCAGGCGCCGCACCAGCGCCAGGCCCAGCCCCGACCCCGCGTCCGACATGGGATTGAAGCGGTCGAAGATGGTGCTCAGCCGCTCGGCCTCAATGCCGCGCCCGCTGTCGCGCACCGTGAACTGAACGGAGTTTTTGAGCTCCTCGGCGGCCAGCAGCACCTCTCCGTCCTCCGGCGTATAGCGCAGCGCATTGGCCAGCAGGTTGTCCAGAATTGTGCGCAGCGCGCGCCGGTCGGCCTCGACCACAGCCAGGTCCGCATAGGCCCGCACCTCCACGCGAATCCCCTTGCGGGCAGCCTCATCGCAGTAGCGGTCGCGCGCGTTGGTCAGCGCCCGCAGCGGACGCACCTGCTCGAGCTTCAGCTCCCGCGTGCCGGTGTCGAGCTCGGCCACTTCGATCAGGTCGCCCATCAGCTCGTCCAGCTTTTCCGACTCCTTGCCAGCCGCCGCCACCAGCTCCGCCTGAAGCGGCTGCAATTCCCCGCCGAACCCCTGGCCCAGCGCATAGAGCCCCCGCCGCAGTTGCAGCAGCGGATCGCGCAGCTTGCGGCTGGCAACATTCAGAAAGCGGGTCTTGAAGCGGTCTGTGTCCTGCAGGCTGGTCACGTCTTCGAGCGTGGTCACCGTGCCCAGCAGCCTGCCTTCGGAGTCGCGCATGGGCGTGGTGCGCAGCCGGTAGCTGCGCTCCTGCTTGCCAATGCGCATGGGCAGCATCGACGCTTCGTCCTCTGCCGCCACCGCCTTCTGCATCTGCACCGCATCGCGGATCGCGCTCAGAATCTTGTCGCCGCCCGGCGTGTTGGCCAGCGCCAGCCGGTCGCCCGCCGCCTCGCCCAGCAGCTCCGCCGCCGCCTGGTTCACCTTCAGCAGGTGCCCCTTGCCGTCGGTCACAATGATCGGCTCAAAGATCGATTGAAGCACCGCATCGGAGAGCTGAAACTCCATCTGCCTGCGTCCGGCTTCCGAGTCGTGCAAATCCCGCAGCCGCACTGCCAGCCGGTTCAGCTCGGCGGCAATCACGCCAAAATCGTCCCGGCCCTTCCACTCCGTGCGATGCTCCAGGTTGCCCTGCGCAATCTTGCGCGCATCCTTGGCCAGCCTGTTGACCGGTTGCAGCACCAGGTAGCCTGTGGCCGCCATCACCAGGATCATCGCAATCACCAGCCCCCACGCCAGCCGCAGCTCGCCCGCCGCCGCGAGCGCGCGATGCGTGGCTGCCACCAGCCAGCACATCAGCGTGGCCAACGCTACACACCCGAGAATGAGCCTCTGCGTCAGGTTGAGCACAACTCCAGCCTCCCCAGCCGGATCACAAAATGTCGTGAGTCTATGCAGTGTATCCGGACGGGTGGTTCCAGGAAAAGGCCGGCTCCCCGGTCCGGTTTCCACGCTGGGAGCGAGTCGCCAGCGCAGGCGACTCCCTTATTGTCGCGGATGAGGCCGTATTCAGCAATGATGCGCTCTTTTGATGCCCCGGCAACCGTGGTCAAGCACTCACCATGGCGCTGCGGCGAACTCCCCCGCGCCCGTTCGACGCCAAGACTAGTTTCCCGCGGCGAGTGCCCAATTGGGCAAAGAGGAGAGAAGTTCTCCGCTAAGGGGAATGGATGTGCAAGTTATTGCGCACAGGAGCGCAATACCGTCGCTAAGTTATTGGATTATATGGGTAAGTGTTTGGGGTTTCGCGTGCATATTAGGGGGTGGACCGAGTCGCGCAGCGCGCGAGTTTCCCCCGTATCGGCAAAGAGAGATTTCGGGTTTCTGAACCAGTTCGCACCCTTTGGGGTCGAGCAGTTCAACTGCAATCAGGTAAGATCAAAAGACTGTTCCTTGGAGATCGACATGAAGCGTTTTGCAATTATCGCCGTGACCGCACTTGCCGTCGGATGCGTTGGCGCAACCCAGGCGTCCGCCACTCCCATCAACCCGTCCAACCTGGTTGTCAATGGCAACTTTGCTGACAACAACCTGAATGGCGGCTGGGGACTGTTCTCGAACGGATCGGTCACTGGCTGGACCGGCTCTGAAGGCGATATCGAGCTTGACACCGCGGGCCCGATTGGTCCCGGCGCAAACCACTTCTCCGTCAATAGCCTTGAAGTAAACGCCAACACGCCTGAGACCGTCTCGCAGACGATCACCGGCCTGGTCGTGGGGCAGACCTATGAGCTGGTCTGGGAGTACGGCGGTCGCCCAGGTTCAGGCGGCACCGAGTCCATGGTTGTCGACCTTGATGGCAGCGGCATCCAGACCGATTCGTCCGGCATCGTCTCTGTCCTCACCTGGACCGGCGAGTCGTACTCGTTTGTCGCGACCGGGACCTCCGTGACTTTGGACTTTGCAGGCCAGACTCCCGGCGCCGGTGGCAATGGCTCCTACGGAAACGAAGTGACCGGTGTCGGCCTCTACGCAACTCCTGAGCCCTCCACCTGGCTGCTCATGCTCTCCGGCCTCGGCCTGCTCGGCTTCGCCATGTGGCGGAAGCGCGATGTTTTCGCTGCACAGCCCGTCGCTTCCATCTAGCACCGGCTCTTCAACAGCCGTCACCGATTCAATTCCCAGGTCTCGCAAATCGAGGCCTGGGAATTTTCGTTTTGGCGCTGAGCGTCCGCGCCGCGATTACTCTCTGCCCCAACCGCTGCTGTCATCCCTTCTATTTTCACTCAAACTGCGGCGCGGGAATCCTCAATGCTTCGACAGACTCTGGCTGTCTGAACTCAACAAGCAGCGTTCTGAATCCTGGGCGTGCCGGGGGCAAGCAAAGAGACTCATGCGAGCGGCCAGCGAGTTCGCCGCGGCGAACCCCACCGCGGGTGGTTACGGCACCCGGCACACGGCCAGCGTTCCATTGTGCCAGCGGCAGTCCAGGCCCGGTTCCTGAGGCAGCGACACCACCACCCAGTCCACGCCGAACTGCTCCTTCAGCCGCTGAAAGTCTGCCGGCCCAAACCGTTCCCAGCCGGCCTGGGCCAGCTCCTGCTCATGCCACACCGGCCCCAGGCTTGGCACCTGCATCACCACGGCCGTGTCCTTGATGCCGTCGGCCAGCTGGCTGCGCTCGGCAATGGCGCGAAAGCTGTGAAATCCCTCGCCCGGCTCGGCCAGGTAGCGCGGCTCCAGCGCAAAATACGCGTCTACCGGCGTATTGCCCCGCACCCAGCTGAAGGCCTCGATCCACGGGTTGGCCGTCGCCATCCCCGGCAGCTCCAGGTGCGCGCCCTCATCGATAAACGCCCGCTGCACCCAGAACATGCTGCCGTTGACGACGAGCAGGTACACCGCCCAGCGCCAGGCACTGGTCTTCAACAGCAGCCGTCCCAGCAATCCGCCGCCCACCAGCGCCATGAATACATACACCAGGTGCAGGTAGCGCATGGGCTGCAGTGGGCTCAGCCGCACCAGGGCTTCCGGAGCCAGTATCGCCATGGCGATCGCCTGGTAGAAGACGCCGAACGCCAGCACCGCCAGCGCAAATCGCGCCAGCCGCTCCTCGCCGCGCCGCTCAGCCACGCGCCACAGTGCCCAGAACAGGACCAGCGGCCCCACCGCGCCCAGCCACTCATACCAGGTCCAGCGATAGAGCGAGTAGTAGGTGCGCGTGCTTAGCGCCTCGTGCCAGCTGTCTGTGGCAGGCGCAAAAATCCACGCCAACGGCACCGCCGCCGCGGCCATGGATGCCTCCGTCGCCCGCGCCAGAAAGGGAACAGGCTCCATCAGAGCCATGGCCAGGAACCCGCAAAAGCTCATGCCCAGAACCGCCATGATCGGGTGCAGCGCCAGCGCCACCACCAGCAGCGGCAGCGCCTGCCAGCGCTTGTTTTCGAGGATTCGCGTAATCGCCACCAGGATCAGCGCCGTGGCCAGGTTCCTGGGATGCAGATGCTGGTCGGCCAGGTTCAGCGCCGTCCCCGCCACCGGCAGGGTAAACATGGCTGCGACCATGGCTACCGCCGCCCACCGCGCCCGCGCCTCTTCAAACAGCTGCGCCGCAATCCGCTCGACCGCCCACAGAATGAGAAACAGCGCAATCAGCTGCCAGGCCAACTCGGCCCACGCCACGGGGATGCCCGTCCAGCGGACAAACTCCGCCATCCAGTTGTCGAAGACCGTGGCCTGCGTTTGTAGCCGGAAGAAGTCTGCATTGTGCGGATAGAGCGCCGGGTTCAGGTCCGCCTTTACGGCGGTGAGATAAATGCCGTCGTCCTCAAAGCCTGGGTGATAGCCCATCACCAAAAAGCCGAGCACCGTGAACAGCAAGACCAGCCCTGTCTGCTTGAATCGCATTTTCCGCAGCAACTAGAAATTCCTCGCCCTTCAGGGGGTTTGCCGTTCCCGCAGGAACCCTGCCGACCATGATACGTTCCGCGACCGACCCGCTGGCTCGCCGACTTGCAGAGGCGCCAATCTATTCGCTGGTTCCTATTCCCTCAGTCCGTGCCTTGTTCACATCGCCGGCAGCAACAGCCGCAGCAGCAGAAAACCACCCACCCCGGCAAAGAACACCAGCGCCATGCGGATCCCCGGTTCGCGGTTCACCTCCGGCACCAGGTCCGTCGCCGCCACATAGAGCGCAACTCCGGCAGACACCGGCAGCCCATAGGGCAACAACTGCGGCACCAGTTCGATCACCAACACGCCGCACAACGTTGCAGCCGCCAGCACCACCGCGGAATAAAACGCCATCGACCGGCTGCGTCCGCTGGCAAGCATCACGCTGGCCATCGTGAACCCCTCCGGCGCCTTGTGCAGCAGGATGGCGAGAAAGATCAGCATCCCCAGCCAGTTCGACACCACAAAACCCGAACCGATAGCAACGCCGTCAAACAGCGCATGCACACTCAACCCCACCATGACCGAGTTGCCGGTATGCCGCGAGACAAACTCACCGTGGTGCGTCTCCTCGCCAAAGTGGAAGTGGGCATTGATGGTGTGTTCGAGCAGGTGCACCACGCAGTAGCCGGCCATGATCAACACCGGCCCCAGCCGCGGGCTGAGTTTCAAGCTCTCCGGCGCCATCTCGATGACGGCGGTGGCCATCAGGAACCCCGCGCCCAGCGCGACAAAGTAGCGCAAGTAACGCTCCACGCCGCGGGCGCGCACCAGCACGAGGCCGCCGGCGATATCGGCGAGCGCGGCAATGGTGCCCAGCAGCAGTGAGAGCTTCAGCATCGGGTCAACCGCTGTGCCGGATGTGCATCACATCGCCATCCTGCACCACGTAGTCCTTGCCTTCCAGGCGCAACGTGCCCTTGCCGCGTGCCGCCGCCTCTGACCCCGCCTCCAGCAGCGCGTCCCAGCGAATGGTCTCCGCGCGAATGAAGTGGTGCTCCAGATCCGAGTGAATCGCGCCCGCGCCCTGCGGCGCCTTTGAGCCCAGCGGAATGGTCCACGCGCGGCACTCGTCCTCGCCCGCGGTGAAAAAGCTGATCAGCCCCAGCAGCTCATAGCTCTTGCGGATCAGCCGCACCAGCCCGCTCTCACGCAGGCCGTAGCTGCCCAGGAACTCCGCGGCCTCTTCGTCGTCCATCTCCGCCAGCTCCGCCTCCACCTTGCCGCAGATGGCGGTTGCCCCGGCATTGGGCCTGCCGGCCACTTCATCCAATTTAAAAGCGCCAACGGCGCCTTCCAGGTCGTCGCCCAGCGTGGTGCTCTCGCCAATGTTGACCGCGTAGAGAATCGGTTTCTGCGACAGGAACATGAAGCCCTTGATCAGCTTCTTCTCGTCTACCGTCATCTCCAGCTCGCGCAGCGGCTGCTCTTTTTCAAGTGCCTCTTTCGAACGCAGCAGCAGAGCCTGTTCGCGCTCCAGCTCGCTGGTGCGGCCTTTTTTCAGATCTTTTTCCAGGCGCTCCAGCCGCTTTTCCACCTGCGTCAAGTCGCTGATCATCAGGTCAAACTCCACGCTCTTGATGTCGCGCAAGGGATCGATAGGGCCCACGTGTGCAATGGACTCGTTCTCAAAGGCGCGCAGCACGTGGATCAGCGCATCCACATTGCGCAGGCTGGTCAGGAACGCGGTCTCCTTCAGCGCCTCCTGGCCGATGGCCGCCACGTCCACGTACTCCACCGTCGCAAACGTCGTCTTCTTGGGCGAGTAGAGCGCGGCGAGCTTTTCCAGCCGCTCGTCGGGCACGCGCGCCACGCCGATGTGTGCCTCGCGCGAGTGGCCGCGGTCTTCGAGCTTGGCTTTGGTCAAAATTTTGAATAGCGAAGTCTTGCCCACCTGGGGCAGGCCGATAATGCCAGTTTTCATCTGCGTCCTATCTCGATCCGAATCGCGGCCCCGCACCATGAACGGCGCGCGTCAAGGCCATCTTCGATGATACAAGACGACGGACGAAGGGGCTGAGGGACCAGCGATTAGGGACCAAGGGACCAGGGACTTAAGACGAGTGGCTCACATTAAAGGCTTGCCGAATGCGGGAGAGAAGATGTCGAAGCGAGAATTCGCTCCGCTACGTTCCGAAAGGCAGGCGAGCGCTTGTCAAGATCCTCCTCGTTGAACGGGCCGAACAAGCGGGACCAAATCGAGCGGATCAATTTGACAAGGTCTTCTTCCAAGACCTCGCGCTCTTCGATCGCCGACAAAGCCTGGACGATGCTTTGCGCCTCGGGCGCGTATTCGTTTTCCGGGGCGCCAGCCTCAACGAGCGACTCAATATCCTCGTCTTTCAGCGCCTCATTGACAATCGACTCAGCCACGATCATGTCTTTCCCCTGGTTCCCTGGTTCCCTGGTCCCCTGGTCCCTTGGTCCCTAGCTTTTCACGCTCTCCGCTCGCGCCACAAGCACCACCGTGACAAGGCC
>Ga0302267_10004379_pt1 | contig 15501 bp, 17 predicted proteins | sample III_Bog_E1_3_FD_194555 | JGI IMG/M metagenome (GOLD analysis project Ga0302267, IMG submission 194555) | Peat permafrost microbial communities from Stordalen Mire near Abisko, Sweden - III_Bog_E1_3 | ecosystem: Environmental > Terrestrial > Soil > Wetlands > Peat | place: Sweden: Abisko... | reverse complement strand
CGCTCCCGCCTACCCCTCCCCACCCTCCCTCTTCACCTCCAGCAGCAGCTCCTCGATCCGCGACACCGCATCCAGCGAATCATCATAAAAGAACCGCAGCTCCGGCATATACCGCAGCCCCAGCGCTTGCCCGGCAATCCGCCGCAACCTCGCCGCCGCCGTCCCCAGGGCCTTCAGCGCCGCCTTGATCGCCTTCTCATCCCCGCCGGTGTCCCGCCGGATATAGACCCGCGCCGACTGCAGATCGTCGGTCACCACCACCCTGGAGAGCAGCACGCCCTCCAGCCGCGGGTCCCCGAGGCTGCGCAGCGCCACCGTGAGCTCTTCCGCCATCCGTCCCGCGACGCGCGTCGCTCGCTTCACTGCGGCCATGAATCACCTTCGTCGTCGTCGTTTTCGTCGCCGGGCCCGAGCGAGCCCCCTCGGGAGAGGGCCTGCTCGATCCCACCTCGTACCCCGGTCCCGCCTTCGCCGAAGGGGACGATCTCCGTCGCCCGGTCGGTGAGCACCGCGTCCGGGAGCGTCCCTGCCAGGGAGGCCACGTCGGCCAGCACCTGGTCGCAGACGGCCGCCGCGTTGGAGACCACCGCGACCCCGAAGTGGGCGCGGCGCGGATCGTCCAGCCCGCCGACCTCGGCGATGGACACCCGGAGCCGGTTCTGCGCGCGCTCCTTGAGCGATCGCACCACGCTCCGCTTGTCCTTGAGCGAGCGGGCTCCGACGATCTCCAGGCTGAACCGCATCACACCGACGAACATCCTGCTCCGGGCTGGGGGAGCGGCGTAGCTACCACGTCCGCCCGCGGGTCACCATTCTCCGCCCGGCTCGCCCGCTCGGCGCGCGCCGCGTCGGGGCGTGGCGTGGCGTGGCGTCCCTGTTGCATCCGTCCCGCCCCGAGGAGGACGCCATGAACCAGCCCAACGAGCCCGTCGGGCCGCGCCGCGCACCCGCGAGCGACCCGGCGGGCACCATCTCCGCCGACATCGACCACGCCCTCGAGTCCCGCAGCGCGCCCCGCGGCACCTGGCGAGGGAGCGTGGAGGAGACCGTGAAGCACGACTGCCGGGTGGCCTGGCGGGCGATGAAGCAGCGGCCCTCGCTGGGGGTCCTGGTCTTCGGCGGCCTGGCGATCGCCGCGGCCGACGCCGTCGGGGTGGGGGAGCTCGCGATGGGCCTCGCCGTCGGCTACGGGGCGTACCGGGTGCTGCACCGGGGGAAGTCGGTCGGCGAGAACCTCGAGCACGGGTGAGCAGGCCGCGCCGACGGCGGCGTCCAGGGCCTCTGCGGCGTCAGCCGCCGTCGGCGCCGGCGTCGGCGTTGCCGCCGTCCCCTGCGTCGCCATAGCCGCCGTGGCCCACGCACGCGCCGGTGCAGCTGGTCGCGAACCCCGTCCCCGGGCAGCCGGCGTGCTGCATGGTGCCGTCGTCGCAGGCGCAGTTCTCGAGGATCAGGCAGCCGCCCATGTCGCCGGCGTCGCCCGCGTCGTCCGCGGGGGCTCCGGCGTCGCCGTCGTGGCCGGTGCACGCCTCGGCGCAGGTGGTCGTGGGCCCGGCGCACGTCGCCGTCTGCACGGTGCCGTCGCCGCACCCGCAGCTCACGACCCAGTCGCACGTGACGGTGGGGGTGGTGCTGGTGCACGCGGCACCGAGGAAGACGATCGCGAGGGTGAGGGATCCAAGAAAGTAGTTCATGGACCGAAACGTAGACGGTGCCGCAGGCGAGGCAAGCGGCAAGGCCACGGCGACGCCTCGCCACCGCCGCTCGTGGTGACCGTGAATGCGGTCCGCGGAGCCGCAACAGATTCAGACGTGTCGAAACGTGCGCATCCACCCTCGTCCATGCGTCCGTGCGCGCGTCACGGCGCTGCCCGAGCGCCCGGTGAAATCGGATGCGCACCGCGCAAACCTGCTAGAGTCACTCGATGAATGGATCCGTCGTCGTAGTCTTCCGTGACGCCCTGGCCAACCTCCTGGACTCGGTCGACGCGGTCCTGGAGGTGGCGCGCGCGACGGAGCCGGCGCCCGAGCCCACGCGCGTCCTCGCGGCGCAGCTGCAGGCGCGCTTTGCGTCTGCGGAGCGGCTCGCTCACGGGAAATTCGTGGGGAACCGCTTCGACGCCCAGCGGGTGGCCACGCTCTGCGGGGCCATCAACAGCGTGGCCGGCGCGTACCTGAGCTACTGCGGGCAGTCGCGGCAGTCCTCGGTCGGCCACCCCAGCGCGGGGGTCACGGACGCCCTCTCCGCCGCGGTCGAGACCGCCCGCGGTGATCTGCGCGACGTGGAGCGCCTCGGGAAGAGCCGGATGCGCCTCGCTTGATGCGACCGGTGCGCACGTCGGGGCTCGTCGCGGTCGCGCTCGCCAGCCTGGCGTGTGACCCTGCAGCGTCAGGGTCGGTCGGGTCGGTCGCGACGGTCGGGTCGGTCACGTCGAGCGCAGCGGGCACGTCCGGCGAGTCAGGCGCAACCGGAGCATCGGGTCCATCAGGTCCAGACGCCGGCACCCCCCTGCGCCACGGTTCTCCGCTCGAGCCAATCCCGACGGCGTGCAGCGCGCCCCGCATCATCGTCTCCACCGTCGCGGGCAATACCGAGAACCATTACGCCTGGGCCGCGACCCGCCAGGCGATCCTCGCCAACCCTCGGTTCAAGGTCGTCTCCCACCCGCCGGAGGTGGCCGGGGAGGTCTATTTTCGCCAGATCGAGGAGCGCCTCCGCGCCGCCGACGCGGGAGAGGCGAGGCGGTCTCTGATTGCCTATTGCAAGGACGCCGACACCTGCAACCGCTTCGCGGCGATGCACGAGACCGTGGTCCGCTCGAGCCACCCGCGGCCGATGTGCGGCGTCGTGCCGGGCGAGAGCGACACCTACCAGATGGTCGACTTCCAGTGGAACGGCCCCCAGGGCGACCTGCCCAGGGGCACCGATACGCCCGGGCAGTGCGCCCGCGTCGGCGCCTGCCTGATCACCGCGGACCCGGGGATTCCGGGCGATCCCATCAGCGAGTGCCTGGAGACGCCCTCGAAGTGGAAGGCGCACTGCGCCCTCCAGCGCAGCTGCGCCGACGTGGTCGCCTGCCTCCGGCCCTGAGCCCGGCGGGTCAGAAGACCCCGGGCAGCGTGCGCAGCACGGCCGCCGCGGCCCGCGCCGTGGGGATGACCGCCTCGTAGTGGTCGGGCGCCCGGTGGAGCGGGGCCGCCACCACGGCTCCGTCGCGCTGACCGAGGATGCGGTCGAGATCGTCGCCCAGCGCCGCCATGGTGGGATAGCGGTTCTCCGGGCGCTTTCGCATGGCGTTGAGGATGACGGCCTCCAGCCGGGGATCGAGGGCGGGCCTGAGCAGCGTCGGCCGCCGCGGGGTCGCGAAGAGGTGCTGCGCCACCAGCTTGGGGTCCTCGGGCGCGTCGAAGGGGAGCTGGCCGGTCGCCATCCGGTAGATGACCACGCCCAGGCCGTAGACGTCGGTGCGGGCGTCCACCGGATCGCCGAGGGCCTGCTCCGGGGCGATGTACGCGAGCGTGCCCAGCGCCATGCCGGTCTGGCTGAGGCTGCTCGCCTCCGTCAGCTTGGCCATGCCGAAATCGACGACCTTGAGCGAGTAGGGCGCCCCCCGCTCGCCGACCAGGAACAGGTTGTCGGGCTTGACGTCGCGGTGGATGATCCCGGCGCGGTGCGCCGCCTCGAGCGCGGAGGCGGCCCGCGCCATCATCGGGACGGTGAACGCGTCCTCGACGTGCCCGTCGCGGCGCAGCAGATCGCCGAGCGACTCGCCATGGAGGAACTCGAGCACGATGAAGGGCGCGCCGCCGGGGCGCTCGCCGGCGTCGAGGACCTCGACCACGTTGGGGTGGCCAATCGATGCCGCGACCTCGATCTCGCGGAGGAAGCGCTCTCGCGAGACGCGATCCTTGGCAATGTCGCGGTTGAGGATCTTCACGGCGACTGCCCGCCTGGTGTGGACGTCCTCCGCCAGGTACACCCGCGCCATGCCGCCGCGGCCGATCAATCCCTTGACCTCGTAGCGCCCGTCGAGAATGGCGCCCACTTCCCTGGTCGGGCGGGCGCGGAGGTTCTGCACCTGGGGAGCCGTGGACAGCGCCGCGCCATCCTCCGGGCAGAAGCGGCGCGCCGCGTCCTCGTAGATGCGGTGGCAGCGCGGGCAGTAGTTCACGCGGTCATGGTCGGCGGAGACGCGGCGGGGCTCAATACAATAGGACCGCCGATCTAAATCACCGAGCGAGATTGTCGAACAGTGCGGGCATTGCCACCCGCACCGCGACCGTGAGGGAGCGGAGGCTCGGGAGGGCACCCAGGCTGGGTGCGGGCGATGGCCTCCGCTCGCTGACGCTTCGCGGTGCGGACTGCCGTTGCAGAATCGTGCACGGTGATTTAGCCCACCAGGCCACGCAGGTAGCGAGCCGCCGCACGGGACATCGGGTTCTGCGGCTCGTAGAGGTCCGTCCCCGGCGCGGGCGGCGGGGGCGGGGCGAGCGGGCCGGAGAGCTCGCCGAGGATCCGTTCGACGTCGGCGAGCAGCGCTTCCATCGAGGGATAGCGGTGCTCCGGCCGCTTGCGCAGGGCCCCTTGCACCACGCGATCGACGCGCGGGTCGAGCCCCGGGGAGCGCGAGCTCGGCGCCGGCACGGGCTCGTAGAGGTGCGCCGCGACCAGCCGGGCGTCGTTGCGGGAGTCGAAGGGCAGGCTGCCGGTGAGCATGTGAAACAGGGTCACCCCGAGACCGTAGACGTCGGTGCGGCCGTCGACCGGATCGGCGAGGGCCTGCTCGGGCGCCATGTAGGGGACGGTGCCCACCGTCATGCCGGTGGCGGTGACCGCCCCCTCCTTGAGCTTGGCGAACCCGAAGTCGACGACCTTGAGCCGCCCGTCCACGGTGAGGAAGAGGTTGTCGGGCTTGACGTCGCGGTGGACGACGCCCGCGGCGTGGGCCGCCGCCAGCGCGGAGGCGGCGTCCCTCACCCGCGCGAGCGCCCAGGGCTCGGGGAAGCTGCGCTCCCGCTCGAGGACGTCGCCCATCGACTCCCCTTCGAGGTACTCCAGCACCATGAACGGGACCCGGTCGGGCCGCTCCCCGGCGTCGAGGATGCGGGCGATGCTGGGGTGGACCAGGGCGGCGGCGACGTCGAGCTCGCGGAGGAAGCGCTCCCGCGAGACGGTGTTGCCGGCGTGCTCGCGCCGGAGGATCTTCAGCGCCACGCGCCCGCCGGTGCGGGCGTCCTCGGCCAGGTAGACGCGCGCCATCCCGCCCTCGCCGATGAAGCCGCGGATCACGTAGCGCCCCTCGACGACGGCTCCGGTCTCGCGCGTCGGGTGGACCACCGCCTCGCGGACCGTGGGTATCGATCGGGCGAGGGGCGCGGCGGCCTCGACCGCCTCGACGCCGGCCACCAGCCGCGCGCCGTCTTCGTGGCAGAAGACCTGCTCCGGGTCGGCGAAGGCGCGCTGGCAGGTGGGGCAGATCATGGGAGGTCCGCGGTCACCACCCGGCCCGGGGTCGCGCGATCATCGCTCCTCGATGCGGAGGAGCCGGGCGGGGGCCATCAGGAAGGGCTCGCCCGCGATCGCGGCGAATGCGCCGCGGATGGCGCCCTCGCGGGCGCGGTGGGTGATCACCACCACGTCGACCGGGCGGCTGACCTCCTCGGCCTCCCCCTCCTGGACGATCTGCTCGATGCTCACCCCCGCGTCGCCGAGGGCGCCGGTGAGGCGGGCCATGACCCCGGGCCGGTCCGCGACGAGGAAGCGCAGGTAGTACCGCGAGACGACGTCGGCCATGGGCAGGATGCGCCGCGGGGCGATGGCGATGGCGCGCGTCTGCATGCCCGCCACCCCCGCCAGGATCGAGCGCGACACGTCGAGGATGTCGCTCACCACGCTCACTGCGGTGGGCAGATCGCCGGCGCCGCGCCCGTAGACCAGGCTGGGGCCGAGCGCGCGGCCGTGGAGAAGCACGGCGTTGAGCACGCCGGAGACGTTGGCCAGCATGCTGGTGCGCGGCACGAAGGCGGGGTGGACCCGCAGCTCGATGGCGTCGCCGAGGTCCCGGCCGACGGCGAGGTGCTTGATGACGTAGCCGAAGCGCTCGGCGAAGCGGTGGTCGACCTCGTCGATGCCGCGGATGCCTTCGGTGGAGACCTCGGCCGCGTCGACGCTCGCGCCGAAGGCAAGCATGGCCAGCACCACCAGCTTGTGGGCGGCGTCGTGGCCGTCGACGTCGAGCGACGGATCGGCCTCCGCGTAGCCCTTGGCCTGGGCCTCGGCGATGGCGGAGGCGAGCGGCTGCCCGCCCTCGCGCATGCGGGTGAGCACGTAGTTGCAGGTCCCGTTGATGATGGCCACGAGCCGCTCCACCCAGTCGCTGGCGAACGCCTCGCGCAGGGTGCGGATGATGGGGATGCCGCCGCCCACCGCGCCCTCGAAGGCGAGGTCGACGCGGCGCTCGATGGCCAGCTCGACCAGCCGCGGCCCCCGCCGGGCCAGGAGCATCTTGTTGGCGGTGACCACGCCCAGCCCCCGGGCGATGGCGCGCTCGATCAGCGCCCCCGCCGGCTCCTCGCCGCCCATCACCTCGACCACGAGATCGATGGCGGGATCGTCGATGACGTCGTCCGCCGAGGTGGTGAGCAGGGCCCGATCGCACTCCGGGACGCGCTCCTTGGCGAGGTCGCGCACCAGCACCCGGCGCACCTGCACCGGCACGCCGATGCGCTCGCCGAAGTAGCGGGCGTTGTCCGAGAGCAGGCGCAGCACGCCCCCGCCCACCGTGCCGCAGCCGAGCATGCCGATCTGGATGGGTTCCTTGCGCATCGATCGGCGTCGCTCGGCGGGCTCGCCGGCGTCCGGCGTCTCGGGGGTGGTCATGGCGGCGCAGCGTAGAGCCGATCGCGGGGGGCCGTCGAGTTCAGCGCTCGCGGTGGGCGCGGCGAGACCGGGGCCCGGCAGCCCCGGTCCTCGCCTCGAGGTCATCCATCTTGGTCCTCACTTCAGCCGAAGCCGCACCGGTCACGGAGCCCACCCTCAGTAGAGCGTCTGCTCCCCTGCCCCGGGCATCCGCGGGAGCCCCTTCCAGCTCAGCAGCGGCTCCAGCAGCCGCCGGGACAGCTCCGCCGTCTGCGGCTCGTCCACCTCGACGTGGGCGGTCACCTTCAAGGCGTACACCCGCAGCGTCGCCCCGAAGCTCTCCAGCGCCGCGCCGACGCTCGCCTTCCCGCCCGGCCCGGCCACCCCCGGGACCCGCGGCAGCCCCAGCAGCTTGCCGTACTGCCAGTGCGCCGCCTGGAGCGCCTCGATGAACGAGCCGCCCCCGAGCTTGCGGATGCGCTCCCCCAGCGACTCGGTGGCGATGCGCCCCAGCCTCAGGTCCGACTGCCCCCACTCCAGCTCGTAAGGCAGGAGGATGAAGCCCAGCCCGTCCGGGTAGAGCTCCGCCAGCAGCCCCTGCGCCTCGAACCCCTCGGCGTACCCGTCCGGCAGCTTGGCGAACCCCGACAGCCACTCGTGCAGCGCCGTCCAGCACCCGTCGAGCGCGCTGTCGGCGTCGGCCACCTCGCTGGGCTCGGTCCCGGCGCTGGCCGCGGCCAGGCGCTCGGCGAGCCGCGCAGCCGCCGCGGCGCGGAGGGTGGTCAGCTCCTCGGCGAGCGCCTCGCTGGCGCGCTTGATCGATCGAGGCAGCTCCGGGACCTCGGCCGCGACCGCCAGCAGCCGCTCCCCCAGGGCCACCGCGCCCGCCGCATCGAAGCGCGGGAGCTGGATGAGGTCGTCAACGGTGAAGCTTCGGTCGGAGCCGGCCATGACGTCCCTAGGCGAGGTTGGGCAGGGCGACGACGTCGACGTGGAGCACCTCGCCAAAGGCGGCGATCTCCTTGAGGCAGGCCTCGCTGGGCCGGCCCGAGGTGCGCAGCTTGGTGCAGGTCGCCTGCGCGCCGTCGAAGACGGTGTTGGAGATCTCCTCGATGTTGATGCCGTGGCGCTTGAGCACGCCCAGGGTGTTGGCGAGCACGCCGACCTTGTCGAGCATGCGCACCACCACGGCGTAGCGGGCGGGCGTGGTGGCGCAGATGTTCACCACGTTGGGCACCGTCTCCTCGGTCATGAAGGCGCGGACGATGCGCGCCGTCTCCCGGGCGATGGCGCGCTGCGCCTGCTCCGTGGAGGCGCCGATGTGCGGCGTGCCGTAGACCGTGCCGCGCCCCAGCAGCGGCGACTCGAAGGGGGCCGAGCCCTTCTCCGGCTCGCCCGTGAAGACGTCGAGCCCGACGCGCAGGCCCTTCTTGGGGATCAGGTCGTAGAGGGCGTCGTAGTCGAGCACCTCGGAGCGGGCGGTGTTGACGACGATGGCGTGGTCGGGGAGCGCCTCGAGCACGCTGCGCCCGATGATGCCGCGGGTCTGCGGCTTGAGGGGCAGGTGGACGGTGAAGATGTCGGAGCGGGACGCCAGCTCCTCCAGGGTGCGGGCGAAGCCGACGTCCATCTTCTGGGCGCGGCCGGCGCTGAGCGAGCGCGACCAGACGTGGGGCTCGAGGCCGAAGCTGCGGGCGCGCTGGAGCACCTCGAGGCCGACGCCGCCCAGCCCGGCGATGCCGATGCGCTGGCCGAGCAGGCCGCGGGCGGCAGCGTAGCGCGCCTTCTCCCAGCGGCCGGCGCGGAGCTCGGTGGTGGCGTCGACGATGCGGCGGTCGAGCGCCAGGATCATCCCCATGGTCAGCTCGGCCACGGCGATCGCGTTCTTGCCAGGGCAGTTGGCGACGTAGACGCCGCGGGCGCTGGCGGCAGCCACGTCGACCGTGTTGACCCCGGCGCCGGCGCGGACGATGAGGTTGAGCTGCTTGCCTGCCGCGATCGCCTCCTCGGTCACCTCGGTGGAGCGGACCACCAGGATCCCCACGCCGTCCAGCGCGGAGGGCAGGCTCTCCCGGGTGAGCTCCGGCCGGGAAACGATCTCGATCCCAAGTACCTTCAGCTCCTCGAGGGCGCCGAGGTCCATCTTGTCGGCCACGAGCAGTCGCATGAGGCGCGGAACGCTAGCAGAAAAGCTCCGGCTCGCGGCGGCCCTTCTCGCCCTGGGGCCCACCTTGGGCGGGACGGGCGGCTGCAGCGGAGACCACCACGTGTCGCCCTGGGGGGCGGGGGCGGGCCCGGGGCTCGACGCTTTCCTCCAGCGCCCCGACCTGGCGGCCGAGCTCGCCGTCATCGACGCGGAGACGGCCACCCTGGGCCTGACCCCGACCGAGGAGATCCGCGTCGAGCTCCCGCCCCGCGGGTCGGGGCGGCCGGCCGTCCTCCGCGGCTACCAGGGCCTCGACGCCGCTGGGCGCAAGGTCCACGCCGTGCGCGTCGCCACCGCCCACGGCGTCGTGCTCGCGGTGGGGCCCCTGGAGGCGGCCGATCTCGACCGCAACAAGGCCACCGAGCTGGTGCCGGCGCTGCTCGTCGGCGCCGGCGGCGAGGGCGGCGCCTTCCGCTCCGGCTCCGACCTCAACGGCGACGGCACCCTCGACGTGGTCCTCCGCAACGACCTCGGCGCCCTCTCCATCTGGCACCTCGGCGAGCTCGGCTCGGGCCTCTACCCGGTGACCATGGCCACTCCCCCGTCCCGCGGCATCGACGTCGAGGGCTCGGGCCACATCGACCTCTGGGGCCAGCTCCCGGCCGATCCCGTCGATCCTCTCGCGCCCAGCTTCGCCGACGTCGCCACCTTCACCGGCGGCGCCTACTCCGACGACACCCCCGCGGCGCGCGCATGGCATGGGCGTGAAGCCGCCCGGCCTCCACCGACGGCAGTCGGCGACGCCGCCCGCCTCCGCGCTGCCCTGGAGCGCGCCTGGCACGCGGTGCTCGGAGGACAGGCTCCGGAGCCTGTTCTCAAGGCGCTGCGCCGCGAGCCGGTGCCGCCGCGATTGCGCGCCTCGTTCGATCTGCACGTGCGCACCATCGCGGCGATCACGCCCCGGTGAGCGCGCCGCGAACGTGCTTTCGCATACGGAGCTGGTTGACACCAATCGGCGGGGACGTAACGGTGCGCGGCCATGGAATCGTCCTCCGCTCCCCCTCCCCGAGTCCGCAGCCGCGAGCGCCAGAGGGAGGACACCCGCCAGCGCATCTACGACGCGGCGATGGACATCTTCCGCCGCGACGGCTTCGACGTGGCGCGCGTCGACGACGTCGCCAAGGCCGCCGGCGTCAGCCACGGCACCTTCTACTTCCACTTCGCCACCAAGGACGAGGTGCTCATCCAGTGCCTGCGCGCCTCGGAGGTGCGCGTCGTCGCCATCATCGACGCGGTCCCCGCGGACGCCCCGCTGCTCGCCGTGCTCGACGCGGCGTCGGTCGCCATCACCCAGGAGTGGGAGGGCGACCCCCGCCTCTTCCCCGACGTGGCCATGGTCGCCGCGCGCCACCTCTTCCGCGGCCACGTCACCCAGATGGCGTCCCACGAGGGGACCGGCCCGGCGAGCGGCTCCAAGCCCACCGCCACCGCCGTCTACGAGGGCGGCTCCGGCCCCAAGTCCCCCGAGGCCGCCAAGAGCCTCACCTCCGCGGTGCTCGCCTCCCGCTTCGCCTCCGCCGCCGAGCGCGGGGAGCTGAGCGGCCTCCTCCCCCCGGAGGTGCTCGCCAACCTCTGCCTGGTCAACCTGTTCGCCGCGACGCTGTCGTGGTGCGCCGACCCGACGGTGCGCCCCCTCGGGCTGACGCTGGCGGGGATGAGCCGGCTGTTTCTCGACGGAGTCCGCGGCCCCGTCGTCTGAGGGGCAGCTCAGCGCGGCGGCGGCCGGGGCGGCCCGGGATCTCCCGTGTACGTCGGGCCCGGCCTGGGCTGCGGGATGGGGTGCGGCTCCGGCGGCGTCGGCACCGTCGGATCGGGCGGCGCCGGAAGGACCTGCTGCGGGTCCGCCGAGGCGACGGTGGTGGCTGCCGAGCAGCCCACGTCCGCCGTGGTCAGAGCGAAGGCGAACGCCAGCGCGGAGCCTGTGAGCACGCGAGTCATCATGGTGACCTCCCGGTCGCTCGCGTGCAGCATCGCTCGTGCCTGAGGCGTTTCTCGGGGGTACCCGCCGCGTTTCCTGTGTGCTTCCACGCAGGTGCGCCGTGGGCGGCCGCACCGCATGCGTCGCGGTGCAGCCCCTGCGCATGCTTGATCCCTGACCCTCGCTCGGCGTAAACCGCAGGGTGATGCGCTCGCCCCTTGCCACCTTCCTCGTCGCCGCCCCCGACCAACCTGGCCTCGTCGCGAGGCTCGCCGGATTCTTCTACGACGCCGGCCTCAACATCATCGACGCCGGCAACCACACCGACCCTCACGCCGAGGGCGGCCCCCGGTTCTACATGCGCCTCGTCGCCGACCTGGGCGGCCTGGGCGCGCCGCCGGCCGTCGCGGCCCTGGGCGGCTCCGCCACCCGCAGCGCGCTCGAGGCGTCGTTCGGGGCGCTCTGCGCCGCGCTCACCGCGACCTGGTCGGTCGGCTACGACGATCACGTCCCGCGCGTCGCCATCCTGGTCACCAAGGATCCCGCCTGCCTCTACGACCTCATCCTCCGCCAGCGCGCCGGGGAGCTCCCCTGCGAGATCCCGCTCATCGTCTCCAACCACCCCACCCTGGAGTCGGTCGCCCAGAGCTTCGCCATCCCCTTCTACTGCCTGCCCGTCACCGCCGAGACCAAGCGCGCGCAGGAGCAGCAGATCCTCGAGCTCTGCGCCCGCCACCACGTCGAGCTCATCGTGCTCGCCCGCTACATGCAGATCCTCAGCGAGGAGCTCCTCGCCGCCGCGCCCCCGGTGATCAACATCCACCACGGCTTCCTCCCCGCCTTCCAGGGCGCGCGCCCCTATCACCAGGCCCACGCCCGCGGGGTCAAGCTGGTGGGCGCGACCGCACACTTCGCCACCCGCGACCTGGATCAGGGTCCGATCATCGAGCAGGACGTGGCCCGCGTGGACCACACCATGGGCCCCGAGGAGATGGCCCGCCTCGGCCGCGACGTGGAGCGCGTGGTGCTCTCCCGCGCGGTGCGCGCGCACCTGGAGCGGCGCGTGATCGTGGAGGGGCGGCGGACGGTGGTGCTCTAGGCCCGCGATGATCCCCCCCGACTACGACGAGAACGGCTGGGCCCGCGGCGCGGTCACCGCGCTGCCCCCGAGCGAGGTGTGGACCCTGCTCTCCCCCGAGGCCGACGGCCGCGTCGACGGGGTCCGCCTCACCCACCAGGCGCTGACCTTCTTCCGCGCCCGCCTCGCGGTCGTGCAGACCAAGCGCTACCCGGCCGGCACGCTGCCCATCGCCGACCGCGTCGAGATCGACCTGGGCGAGAAGGGGTCGACCACGATGACGCGGGTGATGGTGGTGACGCTGCCCATCGATCGCGCGCCGGAGGCGCTGGCGGCGGGGTACGCGGGGGCGAAGGCCATCGGCGGGGCGGGGTTCGATGCGATCCTGCCGCGGACGCGGCGGGTCTGGCAGGTGCGGGAGTGGCTGGACGCGCCGGGGGACGCGCGGGCGCCGCTGGCGGTGGCGGCGGTGCTGGCGTCGCTGCTGCTGGCGCCGATCGTGCCGCCGGAGGGGGGCGCGATCTTCGGGGTGAAGGGAGCGCGGGAGAGGCTGACCCGGAGGGGGTTTCGGGGGTGAGGATGCCACGGTCGCCGCGCGCTGACCCCACCCGTCCCCGCAGCGACTCCCCCTCGCGAGCCCTTGACGGCTCGCGTCCGGGCCCGTAGCTGTCGGCCGTGCTGACCAAGATCCTCATCGCCAACCGCGGCGAGATCGCCTGCCGCATCCTCCGCACCTGCAAGCGCCTCGGCATCGCCACGGTCGCCGTCTACTCCGACGCGGACGCCGAGGCGCCTCACGTCCGGCTCGCCGACGAGGCGGTCCGGCTGGGCCCGCCGCCGGTGAAGGAGAGCTACCTGAACGCCGACGCGATCCTCGCGGCCGCCCGGCAGACGGGCGCCGACGGCCTCCACCCCGGCTACGGGCTCCTCAGCGAGAACGCGGGCTTCGCGCGCCGCGTGGCCGAGGCGGGCGTCACCTTCATCGGGCCCCCGCCCGCCGTGCTGGACGCCTTCGGCGACAAGATCAAGGCGCGCCAGGTGGCCCGAGCGGCCGGCGTGGCGCCGCCGCCGGGCACCGACGGTCCCATCGACCCGGAGGACACGGCGGCCCTCGCCGCGCAGGCCGAGCGCATCGGCTATCCGCTGCTGGTCAAGGCGGCCGGCGGCGGCGGCGGCATCGGCATGGCCGTGGTCGAGGATCCGGCCAAGCTCGCCCGCGCCGTGACCGCGTGCAGCGACCGCGGGCGGTCCTCGTTCGCCGATCCGCGCGTGTACCTGGAGCGCTACGTGCGCTCGCCCAAGCACATCGAGGTGCAGGTGCTCTGCGACGGCCAGGGCGGCAGCGTGGCCCTCGGCGAGCGCGAGTGCAGCGTGCAGCGCCGCCACCAGAAGATCATCGAGGAGACGCCCTCCGCGGCGCCCTTCTTCGCCGGTCCCGAGGGCGAGGCGCGGCGGCAGGAGCTGCTCACCTCGGCGCTCCGCATCGTCAACAGCGTCGGCTACGTGGGGGCAGGCACGGTCGAGTTCGTGGCCAGCGCCTCGGGGGAGCTGTGGTTCCTGGAGGTCAACGCGCGCCTCCAGGTCGAGCACTGCGTCACCGAGATGGTCACCGGCATCGATCTCGTCGAGCAGCAGATCCGCGTCGCCTCGGGCGAGCGCCTCTCGGGCGCGGTGCTCCAGCCGGCGCGCCAGGGGCACTCCATCGAGGCGCGCGTCTACGCCGAGGATCCGGCCAAGCGCTTCGCCCCCCAGCCCGGCACGCTCGCGCGCGTGGTGTGGCCGAGGACGGGGGACGATCTGCGGGTCGAGACGGGCGTCGCCGAGGGGCTCGCGGTGACCCCGTTCTACGACCCGCTCCTCGCCAAGATCGTCGCCCACGGGAGCGATCGCGACGCCGCCATCGCGCGGCTCGATCAGGCGCTGGCCGACACCGTCATCGATCTGGTGGCCCCCTCGGGCAACCCCGCCGGGACCAACCTGACCTTCCTGCGCAAGGTGCTGGCGGCGCCCGCGTTCCTGGAGGGGCGCTACGATACGTCCTTCGCGGAGGCGCTCGCCAAGGGCTGATCACGATGGGGGCTCCGCCCCCAAACCCCGCGGTGGTATGGCGCGGCCGTGAACGCCCCTTCCCTCTTCGAGCGCGCCGAGCGCTGGCTGGCGCACGATCCCGACCCCGGCGCGCGCGCCGAGCTGGCCGCGCTGATGGAGCGTGCCCGGACCGACGACGCCGCCCGCGTCGATCTCGGCGAGCGCTTCGCCGGCCCGCTCGAGTTCGGCACCGCCGGCCTGCGCGGCCTCCTCGGTGCCGGCGAGAGCCGGATGAACCGGGCGGTGGTGCGGCGGACCTCGTTCGGGCTGGGGGAGTACCTGCTCGCCCAGACCCCGGACGCCCGCGCGCGGGGGGTGGTGGTCGGCTACGACGGCCGCCACATGGGGCGCGAGCTGGCGGAGGACACCGCCTGCGTCCTCGCCGCGCTGGGCATCCCCGCCCGGATCACCCCGCGCCCGTGCGCCACGCCGCTGCTGGCCTTCGCGGTCACCGCCCTCGGCGCGGCCGCCGGGGTGATGGTGACCGCCAGCCACAACCCGCCCGCGTACAACGGCTACAAGGTCTACTGGGGGAACGGCGCGCAGATCATCCCCCCGCACGACCAGGGCATCGCCGCGCGCATCGCGGCCGCCCCCGCCGGCGACGCGATCCCCCGGCTCTCGCGGGCCGAGGCCGAGCAGAGGGGGCTGGTGGCGCTCTTCGGCGACGACGTCGAGCGGCGCTACCTCGACGCCGTGCGCGGGCTCTCGGTGCGATCGGACGGTGACCGCTCGCTGCCGATCGTCTACACGCCGCTGCACGGCACCGGCAACCGGCTCGCCCGCATGGCCCTCGCCGAGGCGGGCTTCACCGACGTCACCACCGTCCCCGAGCAGGCCGAGCCCGACGGCGACTTCCCCACCGTGGCGTTCCCCAACCCGGAGGAGAAGGGCGCGCTCGACCTCGCCCTGGCGCTCGCCCACGCCCGCGGGGCGGCGCTGATCATCGCCAACGATCCCGACGTCGACCGCCTCGCCCTCGCCGTCCGCGGCGACGACGGCGCGTACGTGCAGCTCACCGGCAACCAGGTGGGCGCCCTGCTCGGGCACTACGTGCTCACCGAGGGGCCCGGCGCCACAGGGGCGCGCGTGGTGCTGGCGTCGCTGGTGTCGTCGCCGATGCTCGGCGTCATCGCCCGCTCGCTCGGCGTCCACTACGAGGAGACGCTCACCGGGTTCAAGTGGATCGCCAACCGCGCCATGGACCTCGAGCGCGAGACGGGCGCTCGTTTCGTCTTCGGCTTCGAGGAGGCGCTCGGCTACACGGTGGGCTCGGTCGTCCACGACAAGGACGGCATCAGCGCCGCGGTGATCGCCGCCGAGCTCGCCGCCGTGCGCCGCGCCGAGGGCAAGACC
>Ga0302267_10004367_pt1 | contig 15523 bp, 12 predicted proteins | sample III_Bog_E1_3_FD_194555 | JGI IMG/M metagenome (GOLD analysis project Ga0302267, IMG submission 194555) | Peat permafrost microbial communities from Stordalen Mire near Abisko, Sweden - III_Bog_E1_3 | ecosystem: Environmental > Terrestrial > Soil > Wetlands > Peat | place: Sweden: Abisko... | reverse complement strand
CACCTATCTGGCCTTCCGCTCGGACAATCCAATCATTGCGGCAGGGCTTGAGCATCTTTCCGCCGCGCAGATTACCGCTGCATCGGTTCCGCCGCCGATTGCGGGCGAGCCGCTGCCGGAAGGGGTGTGCTGGATTCCGTTGGTGCCGCTGTGCGGATCGGCGCGGGCGGAGGTTCAGTATCCACAACTGTACGTGATGCCGTATGCGGACCTGGTGGCGATTGGAGACGCGGTGCGCAGCCGGGTGAAGGCGGTGGTGAATGCGCTGCTCGGGCTGGGAGGCAACGGCGTGAGGACGTGGTTCCTGAAGACGGTGGTGAGCGTGGCTCTGCTAGCGGTGAATGGGAAGAAGATTGCGGGCTGGCTAGCTCCGGCGCTGGGCAAGCAGGTGGGCCCGGCGTCGTAGCTAAGTTCTCTTGTTGGAGTCGAGGGCGTTGCGATCCCACCCTATTGCGGTGAGTCTGAGATTCTTGTCATCCATTGCAAAGAGCAACCGCAGATTCTTCGGCTCACCACCCCCGAACTGAAAGGCGTTCGGGGCCCCGTTCGCTTAGAATGACCGTGTTCTTTATGATGCGAACTTTAGACTCAAGGCCCTAGTGATCCGGCCCTTGAATAGTGTGTAGGCTTCCCACCCATTTCGCGATGAAACCTGCGAAATGGATGGGGCACGATGCTTCTATTGAAGGACGGGAACGATGGATTCGTAGGCGCTGTAGACGCCTTCGAAGACCGAGTCCCAACTGGCCGTCTCAGCATACGCGCGGGCGGCGATGCGCATTGCGGCTAGCTTGTCTGGATTGTCGAGCAGGTCCTGGATTGCGCCGGCAAAACCTTCGTCGGGGACGATGCGGCCGGTCAGGTTGTCGCGCACGATGGTCGGAGGTCCGCCGTCTGGCGTGACGATGGCGGGAACGCCGGATGCCAGCGCTTCAAGCACCACGTTGCCAAAGGTGTCTGTATGCGAGGGGAAGACGAAGATGTCCATGCCGGCATAGGCGCGGGCCAGCTCTTCACCACGCAGAACGCCGGTGAATTCGGCGCGATGCAAGCGCTCGCGCAGCCACGCATCTTCTCCACCGTGGCCGACGATGCGGAATCGAAATTTTTGCTGGCTTTGGTCGAGGGTCTTCTGAATCTCAGCCAGCAGCGCAACGTTTTTTTCAATCGAGAGGCGGCCAACGAAGCCGAGCACGATCTCATCGTCTTGGGATGCGCGCTCGCGTTTGGATGGATGAAAAAGCTGGGCGTCAACGCCGCGTGGCATCAGGTGGCAAGGCCGTCCGGTGGCGGCGGTGAGCCGCTGGCAGAGGCAGGGATTGGGCGCGAACAGGACACGCGCACCGCCGTAGAAGAGCGAGGCGGCGGCCATGGTCATGTCTTCGATCTTCTGCGCGGTGGCGGCGGAGTGGCGCTCGGGCAAGAGGCGCAGGAACCAGTCAGAGCGGCGGGCCAGATACTCGTGCACGTTGGTGTGCCAGCTGGCGGCCAGGGGCAGCTCAAGGGAGTGCGCCAGACCCGCGCCCAACATACCCAGCTCCGATGGGCCGGTGATGTGAATGACCTCAGGGTCGAAGCGCTCCATGACCTGCTCGACCAGCGGAAAGTGACGCAGGAAAGCGGGGTCATAGCGCAGGTCTTTTTCGAGTGCGAAGGAGAGAAAGCCGCGCGGCAGTTCGAGGGTCCATATGGAGCCGTCTTCAAGGAAAGAGGGCGTGCGGCCGCCGGCGCGAATACAGAGGAATGGGAGGTTGCGGCGGCGCGCGAAGGCTTCAAAGTGGCGGCTGGTATGGGCAACGCCGTTGATCTCGTGGAAGGAGTCGGGGAAGTAGGCGACGCGAGGCGGGCGGGTCAGGGACATGGCTTGGACGTTCTCTGGATTTCGCCTCAGGGGCTTGAGCCTGTGAGGGCTGCGGCAGGTGAAGGTTGTGCTATCCCACCCTTCTCCGCAAAGAACGCGGAAAAGGATGGGGCACCCTGCGTTGATTGCTGCGCAGCTGCCGCTTTCTAGCCCTCGTTGTCGCCGAGGGCTAGGCGGAGTTGGTGCTGTTCGCTCCAGGCCATGCGAAGGCCACCACCCACTGGGCCTTGACCCAGCAGTTGCACAAAGCCGATGAGGAAGCGCATAACGCGTGGCGCCGAACCGGTTGGCCATAACTCGGAGAGCGGCCGGATTGCGCCGTTGGCGTCGGGGTGGTAGACGCGCTCGTCCCAGTGGCGCGAACCCTGAGGAAACTCAGGATAGTTGCGGATGGCGTCGATGGTGGAGGTGAGAATGCGGTGCTTCCACGGCTCGGCATACTGCGGCATGAAGAGCACGTTGCTGACCCGGTCGCGGCGAATCTCGTGGACGAATTCAGTAAAGCTCTCAGCGCGGGTGAGGTTGATGTTGGCGTTCGGTTCCACACCGTGACGGTCACCGCCGGAGACGAGCGGCATGTTCCACTGCTCGGCCAGGCGGCGCACTTCGCGATTCTCTTCCCAGTGGCGGAGGCCGTTGAGCTCAAGGGCGTGGAGCCATGCGCCGTTCTTCTGCAGGAACTCGTTGACCAGAAACTTGCTTCTCTGCTCGCCCACCAGGTAGAGGTCCCACATGGGGTGGTTGAAGATGACCAGCACGTTGGGCTCTTCGTTGAGTGCGATGAGAATCTCGGTGAGGCGGGCGTCAGAGGGATTGGCCGTGAATTCGGCCAGGGTGGCCATCCACTGCTGGGCGCGCTGGCTGGGCAGGTTGTGAATGCCGAGGTGGAAGGCCTGCACACCGCCGTAAGGAGCGGTCCACTCAACCGAGACTGGAATCTGGCGCGCGCTGGGGACGGTGCGCAGCAGCATGGGGGCGTTGATGTTGTCATGGTCAGAGATGGAGACCATGGAGTCGAGGCCAAGCTTCTGGACCTGGCGGCTTTCGAGGTCGTAGGCGAGCTTGGGCGTCATGGGCGGGGTCCAGTAGCTGGCGGCGTAATTCACACGCACGCCATGCATCTGCTGGGAGCGGCGCTCAAGACGCGCGAACATGGGACGCATGACTGGGTACTGATTGCCCAGGTTGGCGAGGAAGTCGAGTGTTTCCTTCGACTGATTGGTGTGGCTGTGCAGGGACACACCAGTACTGAAACCCTTGGCCGCAGCCTGATCGCGCCAGAGGTAGGAGATCGTCGACGTGGGCATAAAGCTCCTTGGACCGGGGCTCGTGGCATAGGGGGTGGCCGAGGCGCCGGTTGCCGATCCGCAGGATTTGCCGGATTTGCAGCTCCAGTATCGACGGGGAGCAGTGAATGGATGGTTAACAGGAGGACAATAGCGGTTCAATTCCCGAAGGAACCAGGAGAGTACTGGAAGAACAGTTTTCAGTTTTCAGTTTTCAGCTTGTGCGTTGAGGGGGAGGCTTGCTGACTCGGCTGGCTCGCTATCGAGGCTGACTTGCTGGTTTGCTAAGAACCTGTTTAAAAACCAGGTATCCGGAAGCAAGGAAGTCCTATTCGCGGTCAGATTGCGCGGTTAGGGTTTGGGTATGTATCCCAGTGATTTGACGGATGGGCAGTGGTCGAAGCTGGAAGTGTTGTTGTGCGAGTCGGAGGAGAAGCACCATGCCGGTGGCAGGCCACGCAAGTATCCGTTGCGGCGCGTGACAGACGCCGTGCTGTATGTGGTCAAAACGGGCTGCCAGTGGCGTCAGTTGCCGATAAATTTTCCTCCCTGGCAGACGGTCTATCAGCAGTTTCGGGCTTGGCGGCTGCAGGGACGTTGGGAACGAGTGACCCAATCCTTGCGGGAGCAGGGCCGCAAAACCGGCGGGCGCAGTCCAACTCCTACGGTGGCGATCATCGATTCGCAGTCGGCCAAGACCACCGGAAAAGGGGGGCGCGTGGCTACGACGCAGGCAAAAAGATCAAGGGCCGCAAGCGCCACATCGCCGTCGATACGCAAGGCAACCTGCTAGCGGCGGTGGTGCATTCGGCGGGGATTCAAGACCGCGTTGGCGCCCGCGCCGTGCTGATGCGCTTGTTCTGCCGCTTCGACACCGTAGTCAAGGTATTCGCCAACGGCGGCTACACGGGCACACTGATCGGCTGGGCCAAGGCCATGTTTGGCTACGATGTCGAGGTGGTCAAGCGAAACGAGATGCACACCTTCAAGGTGTTGCCCAAACGCTGGATCGTGGAGAGGAACTTCGCCTGGATGGGATGGTCCAGAAGGCTGAGCAAAGACTATGAACTCTGCCCAACCTCGTCGGAAACTATGATCTGGATCAGTTTCGCTCACACGCTGCTGAAACGATATGCGTAGTTTTTAAACAGGTTCTAACACCGCTATTGATCCGGCCCTCAAATTGACGCACCGTGCCCCATCCATTTCGCAGGCTTTATCGCGAAATGGGTGGGAAGCCTACACACTATTCAAGGGCCGGATCGATAAATCGCTAACTTACTGGCTCGCTAACGCCGAGTCTTCGCCATTTCGGGGCTGAGGAAGTCGTCGAAGGTCCAACCGGCCATGAGGTCTTCGTCGTGGCAGGGGGCGGCAACGCGATTGCCGGACGCGTCTGAGGCGGTTGCGTTGGCTGCGGCAATCTGGGCCTCGGGAACGAGGTAGTTCTCAGTGAGTCCGCGCTTGAGAATCTCGAAGGCCTGCTCGGGGGTATCGGCAAAGTTGAGCAGCTCAATGTCCTTGGGCGCGATGGCGCCGGTATCGACCAGCACGTCGAGGTTGAAGACCTTCTTCCAATACTCCGAGCCGTAGATGACGACGGTGATCTTTTTGGCCAGCTTGTGGGTTTGGGCCAGGGTGAGAATCTCGAACATCTCGTCGAGGGTGCCGAAGCCGCCGGGGAAGACGACCAGAGCCTTCGACAGGTAGGCAAACCAGAGCTTGCGCATGAAGAAGTAGTGGAACTCGAAGTTGAGGTCAGGGGTGATCCATGGATTGGGGAACTGCTCAAAGGGCAGCTTGATGTTGAGGCCGATGGTTTTGCCGCCTGCCTCGTAGGCGCCGCGGTTGGCTGCTTCCATGATGCCCGGTCCGCCGCCAGAGGTGATGACGAAACGCTGGTTGCGGGTGGGCAGTTGCATGGACCAGGTGGTGAGCATGTGGGACAGACGGCGTGCGTCCTCGTAGTAGCGGGCCATTTCAACGGCAGCCACGGCGCGCTTGAGCTGCAGATCGGTGGCCTTGCCCGCGGCAATGTCAGGCGCGGTGGCGGGCTGCTCGTCACTGGGCGCGGCATTGCGCGAGCCGGTGTTCTCCAGCAGTTCGAGGGCGTGGTCAGCGGCCTCGCGGCCACGGAAGCGGGCGGAGCCGAAGAAGACGATGGTGTCGCGAATCTGCTCGTGGCGGAAGCGGGCCAGCGGCTCGATGTACTCACTGACGATGCGGATCAGCCGGCCATCGGGACCGTTGAGGAAGGCAGGGTTCTCATAGGCCAGGGGAGCGGAATCAAGATGCGGCGGGGCGCCGTTGTCGGGGCCATTGCCGGGAATGGATGTGGAGGCTGTTTTTTTGTCTTCCATGGCGGAGTTGATCTTCCCTTGGGGGCTGAAGCCCCTTATCGCTGCTGAAGATAACTGTACGGGCTGAAGCCGGTAGGCTTCAACGTCGGGGGTGACCGATATTTGGTTTCGGGTTTTGGTTTGGGTCAGGTTTGGCGGGGCGAGTGTGTTGCTGGTCGTAGAGTTTGGTGCTGGTCCAGGAGGGGCTGAAGCCCGCTGCCTTCAATGCCGGGAGGCGGCGCTAGCGGCGGTGAACCACGTCGCGGAGGGCGATCCAGAGGTTGAGCAGGCCGAGACCGGAGACTAGGCCACGCACTGCACCGTTGGCGGCGTAGATGGAGAGCGTGGGGAAGTGAACGAAGATGGGATTCTGATCCCAGAACATGTGCGACCAGGGGGCGTAGCAGACGGCGAGACCGACGTACATGCGCAGCATGATGCGCAGGAACATCTCAGCACGCTCAAGCCAGCGGGGAATGCGCTGGGTGGGATGGGAACGGACTGGAACGGGGCCGGATGCGAGACCGCGCCGGACCACTGGCTCAGGCAATGGAGCCGGGGTCGCACGGAGCGGGGACGATTTCAATTCCGGCTGCTGGGACATGCGGTTTCGCCCGGCCTCCCCGGAAACTGCGTTCTGGCAGTAGTTTGGCCCTGGCGGAAGCTCCGGCTAGGGCTGGGATGCCGTACTCAAACGGTAACACAGCGGAGGGCGGCGGAGGGGCCGTGGGCAGTGGCGGCCTTATAAGATCCGGCCGTTAAATAGGGTGTAGGTTTCCCACCCCATTTCGCGATAATGCCTGCGAAATGGATGGGGCACGGTGCTTCTATTTGAGGGCCGGATCAATAGCGCGGGGCGGCGTCGGAGGCCAGCGCTCCGGGGGCGGGCTGGAACTGGTAGTCGCCGTAGTCGATGGTGAAGACGGCCGCGCCACCGACGCGGACATGGCTCTCAGAACGGTTGCGCGCCGGGAGCCAGAACTGGCCGGCGTGGACAAAGCTCTGGTCGATGAACGTCTTTGAGATCCAGAAGGACGGATTCTTGGCGGGGCTGGCTTCGATTTTGACCAGAGCGAAGTCTGCCGCGTCTACCCAGACCTTGCCCCGATAGAGGAACCTGGACTGGGTGATGGGCTCGACGGCGAGGATGTAGGCAGGCCGTCCGTTCACCGTCTCAGAGCCGGCCAAGGTGAAGCTGTAGTTGGCGGGCGTCAGGGCGGTGGCGGCGTGGTCTCCGGCAGCCTCGCGCTCACTGTCAACGGCGCGCTTGAGCACCTTTTCGCAGAGCATGTGGGAGCCGGACTGCGAGACAACGCGGAAGGTTTTGCCGGTGCTGGCGTTGTAGCCAGCCTCCACATCCATCGACGCGGCCAGATGGGCGGAAAAGCCGCTGTACTCCACGTGGTAGTGGCGGACAGAGCTGTAACGGGTGAGTTGGCTGGCGCGGGCCTGGTTGCGCTGGACCATCTGTGCAACCACTTCAGCCGCAGTGAGCGAGGCCGGCGGAGCGGCAGGGGCGGGGGAAGCCGCGAAAAAGGCAAAGAGCAGGGCGGCGGCCGGGAGAAGGCGGAACGCAGCGGGGTAGCTCATGCCAGCATCATAGTCCGAATTCGGTTTGTCTCCGGTGAATGCTGGGTATTCGTGGGGGTAATATCCGATAAATCCGGGAATTTTCCCCGTTCCGGACTCTGGGACGAGTTCGCGCTATTCTGAATGCACCCATGAACCGGCAGCGAAGAAATCCTGTCCTGGCAGCGCTCGGCGCGTCTGCCCTGTTGATTGCAAACATCTCAGCCTATGCAGCGGCACCGGAGGGCGCCAGCACGGTGATTCCCTATCTTGACGAGCAGCCAACGCGGGCGCGGCACGGCATGGTGGTGAGCGTTCACCATCTGGCGTCGGATGCCGGGCTGGAGGTGTTGCGCGCCGGGGGCAACGCGGTGGATGCGGCCGTAGCCACGGGGTTTGCGCTGGCGGTGACGCATCCGGCGGCGGGCAACCTGGGCGGCGGGGGCTTTCTGCTGCTGCGCAAGCACGACGGCAAGACGGTGTTTCTGGACTTTCGCGAAAAGGCTCCGCTGGCCGCGACCGAAAGCATGTACCTGGATGCCAAGGGCGAGCCGGTGGAGGACGCCAGCGTAGTGGGCTACCGGGCGATTGCCACGCCGGGGTCAGTGGCGGGGTTGGCTTACGCGGAGCGCAAATACGGGCGGCTAGGGCTCAAGCAGGTGATGGAGCCGGCCATCCGCCTGGCAGTCGAGGGCTTCCAACTGACAGCGGAAGAAGCCGAAGAGCTGCATGACGAGGATCTGGCAAAGTTTGCCGCATCGAAGCGGATCTTCCAGCGCAATGGCGACTTTTACCGCGAAGGCGAGGTGTTTCGGCAGCCGGAGCTGGCCGCTACGCTGAAGCGGATTGCGGCCGACCCGGAGGAGTTTTACCACGGCAGGATGGCGCGCGAACTGGTGGACGAGTTGAAGGCGGGCGGGGCTTTGGTGACGCTCGAAGATCTGGCCCAGTACAAGGTTGTGGAGCGCGAGCCGGTGGTGGGCAGCTTCCACCAGTACACGGTGATCGGCGCGCCACCGCCCTCGTCAGGCGGAATTGTGCTGCTGAGCGCTCTGAATATTCTGGAGGGATATGACCTGGCCAAGCTGAGCGACCGCTCACCGGCGTGGATACACTTGGTGGCGGAGGCCTATCGCCGGGCGTATATGGACCGAGCCGAGTATCTGGGCGACCCGGATTTTTCCGTGGTTCCAACAACGGCGCTGACCGCGAAGAGCTACGCAGCGGCGTGGCGGGCGGGGATCGACGCTGGAAAGGCGACGCCAAGTGCGGGATTGAAGCGGCCTGAGGGATTTCTGCCCGAGCCGCCGAAAGCCACCAGTCGCGCCGCCGAGGGCAACCACACCACACACTACTCGGTGGTGGACGCCGAAGGCAACGCCGTCTCCGTGACCACGACCTTGAATGACAGCTTTGGCTCGCGGGTGACGGCCGGCAGGCTGGGATTTCTGCTGAACGACGAGATGGACGACTTTGCCGTAAAGATGGGCGTGCCCAACATCTACGGGCTCATCCAGGGCCCGGCCAATGCCATTGCGCCCGGCAAACGGCCGCTGAGTTCGATGACGCCGGCCATTGTGCTGGAGGATGGCAAGCTGCGCTTTGTGCTGGGTTCGCCGGGTGGAGCGAGGATCATCACCACGGTGGCGAACATCTTTCTTTCGGCAGCCGAGGGCGGGCTGAACATCCAGCAGGCGGTGGATGCGCCCAGGTTCCATCACCAGTACCTGCCCGACCGGCTGAACGTGGAACCGGGCCTGACGGCTGAGACGCTGAGCGCTTTGACGGCAATGGGCTACGAGGTAAAGGTGAAGGACGGGCACTGGTCGAACGGAGAGTGCATTGCCGTGGACCCGAAGACAGGCGAACTGGAGGGCGGACAGGACCACCGTAGCCATTACGGCAAGGCGGCGGGCTACTAGGGACTGAGGAACTATAGATCCGGCCCTTAAAGAGTGTGTAGGCTTCCCACCCATTTCGCGATAAAGCTTGCGAAATGGATGGGGCACGGCGCTTCTATTTGTGGGCCGGATCAATAAAGGACTGGGCTTGCGACCACAGAATTTCGTACGGTTGAGGTCTCTGCTTTCCCACCTTTTCGCCAGGAAAAAGGCGAAAGGATGAGTCGCCTTGTGGCCGCACGGTTCGATCTTTATAAATAATTCATGGTTAGACAACCCTCACCCTGTAGCGGCGCATCCTATTTATGCCCAGGGTTTTGTCTTCCTCTTGGATGAACGAAACCCGTATTCGGAACACCCGGAAAAGGGCAAAATCGGGCCCAGCCAGTTGATCCGCGGACAGGATCGACGCGGTGTAAGCAACGCGAATCCGCCCTTCAACCCAACTTGGAACGCACTACCTTCCTCAGATGTGCGCGCGTGGGATTCAGGACTGCGCTGAGCTGTTTTCAGCCCTGGATCCCCAAGCGTATCCGCCCTTGAAGAATGCTTAGCATGGCCTCCCCAGAGCCGTTGCGAGGGCGGGGGCATCTGCCTGCGCACGGGGCTGGAGCGCCTGGGCAAATGGAAAGGTGAGAAAATAGGGCCAGCGTCCGCTCTGAGACCAGACCCCTCGGACGCGAGGAACCCTACTTGAGCAACTTGCGCGTTCTTTCAACACACCTTTTTCTCGCCCAAAGACTGCATCCGGGAATATTGGAGCTGGCTAGCCGTGCCGGGGCTGAGGGCGTGGAGATCTTCGCCGCCCGTCAGCATTTCGACTACATGAGCCGCGAGACGGTTCGGGAGCTGGGCAACTGGTTTCAGTCGAATCCGCTGCGGCCGTTCTCCATCCACGCGCCGCTCTACCCGGACCGCGAGATGGGCCGAGCCGGAGCGCTGGCGGTGAACGTGCTGCATCCGGAGAAAGCGCGCCGCATCGACTCCATGGACGAGATCAAGCGCGCGCTTGAATCAGCCGAACACATTCCGTTTTCCGCAATGGTGGTGCACCTGGGCGAGCGCAGCGACGAGTGGTCACAGCGCTCGATGGAGTACGCGCAGACCGCGCTCGAGCATCTGGGGGCATTTGCGCGGCCCATGGGCGTGCGGCTGGTGGTGGAAAACCTGCTGAACGAGGCCACCACGCCCGAGCACCTGATGGAGATTTTGCGCATAGGGCACCTGGACAATGTGGGCGTCTGCCTTGACCTGGGCCACGCACACATGACGGTGGGCACGGCCGAGGCGCTGGCCACGTTTGGCAACCGCATCGCCACGCTGCACGTGCATGACAACCACGCTACCAAGGACGAACATCTGTGGCCGGGCGACGGCAGCATCGAGTGGGCAGCGGTGGCTGAAGCCGTGAAGAAACTGGCGACGCCGCCTGTCACGGTGTTGGAATTGAGTCAGCACCTGCCCTGCGATCCGGCGCTGCTGCCGGGCCAGGTTGCCAAGGCTTTTGCGCTGTTTGACTGAGACACAACAGCCGCTCAGGAAAGAAAAGCCCGGCCACTGGAGGCCGGGCTTTTTGCGCAGTTGTGTGGGAGGGTTAGCAGATGCGGGGCAACTGCTCACCGATCTGGGTGGGGATGACGCGGTTCGATCCCATGGCAGTGCGGGAGACCAACATGCGGGGATGCTCGGCCACGACGGTGCCGATGCTGGCGGCTTCCTGGCCGAGGGGATGGGCGCGCAGAACAGCAAGGACCTGGTCCGCCGCTTCGGGGGCGACGAAGAAGACCACCTTTCCCTCGTTGGCGACGTAGACCGGATCAAGACCCAAGAGCTCGCAGGCCGATTGCACCTCAGGGTGAACGGGCAGCGCACTTTCGACGATCTGCACGCCGACGTTGGAGGAGCCTGCAATCTCGTTGAGCGTGGAAGCGAGACCGCCGCGGGTGGGGTCGCGCATGGCGTGAACGGCGGGGCCGACTTCGTCCAAGACGAGGGAGATAAGGCCGTTCAGTGCGGCACAATCGGAGCGGATCTGGCTTTCGAACTCCAGGCCTTCGCGGACGCTCATGATGGCCATGCCGTGGTCGCCGATGGAACCGGAGACGAGGACCGCGTCGCCGGGCTGGGCGCGATGCGGTCCCACTGCGATGCCTTCACGGATGAGGCCTACACCAGCGGTGTTGATGTAGACGCCGTCGCCGTGGCCGCGCTCGACCACCTTGGTGTCCCCGGTGACGATCTGCACGCCGGCGGTCGCAGCGGCTTTGGCCATGGATTCGACGATAGCGGCGAGTTGCGCCAGCGGAAAGCCCTCTTCGAGAATGAAGCCGGCGGTGAGGAATTTTGGAATTGCGCCGGAGACGGCAAGGTCGTTGACGGTGCCGTTGATGGCCAGCTCGCCGATGTTGCCGCCGGGGAAAAACAGCGGCTGCACGACGAAAGAGTCGGTGCTGATGGCGATGCGTCCGGCTGTTATGTCGAGCACGGCGGCGTCGCCGAGGTTCTCAAGCGCGGCGTTGCGGAAGGCGGGCAGGAAGAGATGCTCGACGAGTTCGTTGCCGAGTTTGCCGCCGCCGCCGTGGCCCATGACGATGGTGGGGTAGTCGGCCAATGGGAGCGGGCAGCTCCAGTTGGAGAAGTCGGGGGGATTCAGCTTTTCGTTCTCAGCCATTCTTGGCTCCGGTGGGAAGGTTGGAGCGGCTTCCCTCAGGGGTTAAAGCCCCTATCGATTCTATTGGGTTTTATGTACGGGCTAAAGCCCATACCCTTCAACTAAAGCCCGTACCGTTCAGCTAAAGCAATTGGCCCTGAAGCAGTTCTGCTGTTGCGGTAGAGGGGTTCCTTGTGGTCCCACCCTAGTGTGGTGTCTCAGAAGTTCATGGCATAAGTCGCAAAAAGCAACCGCAGATTCTTCGACTCACCACCCCCAGACTGAAGAAAACGTCAGGGGCCCCGTTCGCTCAGGATGACAGCCTTCATTTTGTTATGAACTTCAGTGACAGAACCCTGGGCGCAAAAACAAAGACGTGGCGAGGATGGGGCACCCGAAGATTGTTGCTGTGCTGGCTTTCGGCATGGCTAAAGCTATGCCCTTTCAAGACCAGGTGATGAAACTGCTTCAAGAACTGGCTTTGCCTGCGCTGGCAAGCTCTTCGGCGGAGAGGAAGCGGCCGTAGTTGTAGTAGGCGGCGCAGGCGCCTTCGCTGGAGACCATGGTTGCGCCGAGGGGGTGGCGGGGAGTGCACTCTTTACCGAAGGCCGGGCATTGGGCGGGCTTGAGCGAGCCGCGCAGCACCTCGCCTGCGTGGCAGAGCGGCGACTCCTGGGTGTGGATGCCGGTGATGTTGAAGCGGATTTCGGCGTCGAAGTCGCGATAGTCCGCGTTGAGCCGCCAGCCACTTTTCGGGATGACGCCAATGCCGCGCCAGGCGCGATCGGTGACTTCGAAAACCTCCGACAGCAGCTTCTGCGCAGGTTTGTTGCCTTCAAAGGTGACGGCGCGTTCGTAAGCATTCTCGACTTCGTGGCGGCCTTGTTCGAGCTGGAGCACGGTGCGGCGAATGCCTTCCAGCAGATCGAGCGGCTCAAAACCGGTGACGACGATGGGGACTTTGAATTTTTCAGCCAGCGATGGGTACTCCCAATAGCCCATCACGCTGCAAACGTGACCGGCGGCAAGGAAGCCGTCAATCTGGTTGCCGGGGGCGGAAAGGATGGCTTCAATGGCCGGAGGGACGAGCACGTGGGAGACGAGCAGGGAGAAATTCTTGATGCCGCGCCGCTTGGCGATGTGCACGCTCATGGCGTTGGCGGGTGCGGTGGTTTCGAAGCCGACGCCGAAGAAGACCACTTGCTTGTCCGGATTTTTCTGGGCGAGATCGACAGCGTCAAGCGGCGAGTAGACCACGCGCACATCACCGCCACGGCCCTTGATCTGGAACAGGTCGGCGTCAGTGCCAGGAACGCGGAGCATGTCGCCGAAGGAGCAGAAGATGACGCCAGGCTGGGCGGCGATGGCCAGCGCCTTGTCGATCAGTTCGAGCGGCGTGACGCAGACCGGGCAGCCGGGCCCGTGGATCATCTCGACATTGGCGGGCAACATCTGGTCAATGCCGTTTTTGATGATGGAGTGGGTCTGACCGCCGCACACTTCCATAATCTTCCAGGGGCGCGTGCAGACGGAGTGAATCTCCGCGGCCATGGCGCGGGCTATTTCGCCGTTGCGGAATTCGGTGAGGTATTTCATGGGGCGGCTATGGCTCCTGGCGCTGGGGAAGGGCGGCGGCGTTGCTGTCCCACCCTTCCGCAGAAAACGCGGAAGGATGGGGCACGGTGCTTTGATGGGCCGGGACGCGGCGAAACCGGGTGAGGTATTTTCATTGCTTTTGGATAGGCTTGGTGACGGGTTCGAGGGCGCAACTGCCGTCAGGGCAGGCCGATTGGGGCGCATCGGCGGCGCGGGCGAAGGCCTCTTCCTCGGTAGCCAGCTCCTCGTCGAGCATGCCCATCTCGCGGAAGATGGCGAGGGTCTTCTCGGCGCTTTCGGCGTCGAGCACGGAGATGGCAAAGCCGACGTGGACAACGGCGTAGTCGCCTACCTGGATCTCGGGGACGTAATCGAGACAGACCCGCTTGAGCACGCCGCCAAAGTTGACGCGGCCCATACGCAGGTCGCCTTCGCTGAAAATTTCATCGACTCTACCGGGGATAGCTAGGCACATAGGTCTACGTTATACCGCGCGGGAGAGGCGCTGAAAAGTGATTTAAATCACTAGCTGATGAACGGCCTTGCTGCAAGCGGCGAGGTATCCTGAAAAACCCGAGTTGGCGTTACGCCGCAAGCGGCGGGGAATCAGACCCGGAAGAGATTGATCCGGCCCTCCAATAGAAGCACCGTGCCCCATCCATTGCGCAGGTTTTATCGCGAAATGGGTGGGATACCATCACCCTATTTAAGGATCGGATCAATAACGCATCAGGATGGGAAAAAGAGCGCAGCGCAGGCGCGGGGCGGGAAACGGGCACCAGCGGCAGCGGCGATTCTGGGTTGGATGCGGCTCAAATTCTGCTAAGCTACCGGCGGTTGGATGAGGCGGAAGATGGCGGCATCGGAAGGGGTTGTGCGGTGGATACGGCGGGGAATGTGGGCTACAGCGCTGGCGCTGGCGGCCACGGCAGGTGCGCAGGCCCCGGCGGCGGGCGCTCCGGCCCCGACTGCAGCCGCTCCAGCTTCGGCGGCGCAGAAGCCAGTTGCAGCAGCTCCGGTTCCTGCAACTGGAGCACGGAAGCCCGCTCTGGTTCCTCAGGCAGCCACGAAAAAACTTCCGGCGGCAACGGCTACCCCGCCCGCACCGGCGGTCAAGCCAGAGCCAGAGCCAGTGAAGGCGGCCCGCGACTCTGACTGGCTGAGGGTGCAGGCGCTGGTGGTGGACGGCGCGGATGTGAACGCCAAAGGCTTTGACGGCCAGACGGCGCTGAACCTGGCCAGCGCGGCTGGCCGCATCGAGGTGGTGAAGTTTCTGCTGGCGCGGGGAGCCGACGCCAACGCGGCCACTGCCGACGGCCGGACGGCGCTGATGGAGGCTGCCGAAAATGGGCGCGCGGAGGCTGTTGCCGCGCTTCTAGCCAAAGGCGCGGATGTGAACGCCAAGGCCAGGGACGGCGGCACGGCGCTGATGCGGGCCGCGCAGAAGGCAAATCTGGAGGTGGTGAGGCTGCTGCTGACCAAGGGAGCCGACCTGAGCCCGAAGGACGCGCGCGGCTGGACGGCGCTGCTCTACGCTACCGGCGCCGCGGATTTGAACGTGGTGCAGGCGCTGGTGGCCAAGGGCGCGGACGTGAATGCGGCGGCCAACGACGGCGCGACGCCGCTCGATAGCGCAGCCGGCAACGGCACCCTGAACATCACGCTGCTGCTGCTGGCCAAGGGAGCGCAGCCGAATGCGAAGACCACCGGCGGCAGAACTCCGCTGATGAGCGCCGCGGCCAGGGGCAATGCGGATGTGGCGCGCGCGCTGCTGGCCAAAGGAACTGACGCCACGGCAAAAGACGCCGGCGGAAAGACGGCGCTGGATATGGCGGCCGAGGCGCATCAGGCGGCGGTGGTGGAGTTGCTGATGAAGGCGGCGAAGACGCCGTAGGCTCGACTGGTTGCCGTTGGAAGGCTGGCGTTCGTGGCTTCCCACCCTTTCCGCAAAAGACGCGAAAAAGATGGGGCACCCGAAGTGTGGATGCGTGTGAAAAAACTAGAGCATTTTTCCCCTTGGCATAGCACTCTGGGTGCCCATCCTCCGGGGCCCCCACGAACAGGTCTTCGTTCGTGGGGTGGATACTCGCCGCGTTCTTGTTTTTGCGGCTAGTGTGGGATAGCAAGGAACCCCTCAACAGTAACAAGAGAAATGCTCTAAGAAGCTGTCTAGAGAATTTCTAATTTAAGTATTTACATTTATGCAATAATATTGCTGCCCGTGGAGAGGGGGCAGGATGCAATCCTATTCGCAGGATTTGCGTGAGCGCGTGTTGTGGGCACTGGATCGCGGCGAGAGACCGAGTTCGATTGCGCGGCGT
>Ga0302267_10004361_pt1 | contig 15542 bp, 11 predicted proteins | sample III_Bog_E1_3_FD_194555 | JGI IMG/M metagenome (GOLD analysis project Ga0302267, IMG submission 194555) | Peat permafrost microbial communities from Stordalen Mire near Abisko, Sweden - III_Bog_E1_3 | ecosystem: Environmental > Terrestrial > Soil > Wetlands > Peat | place: Sweden: Abisko... | reverse complement strand
GGGGTGCGGCTGCATCTGTATGAGAAGCTGCGTCCGCGCAAGGACCGCAAGATGGGACACCTGAGCGCGGTGGCGGCTACGGCGGAGGAAGCGGTGGAGCTGGTGCTGAAGGCGAAGAGGATGCTGTAGGGGCGCGAAGAGAATATTATGCAACTGAGTTGGTTACGATTAGCGCCAACCTAGGCCTGCGGCCTAGGCTGGTATGTGTCGGGCCCCCGGCCCTGTCAAGACGATCTACACATCGATGAGAACTTTGCACTAGTAGTCGACGCCCTTGAGGAACTGCGATGGCGGCACGACCTGGTAACGGGATGGGTCGCTCTTGACCAGGGCATCTGCGAGCCCGTTGGAGACAGTCGCCCGCCCATTGGCCTCGTTGTCCTGGATCTGCGAGCGGTCCAGCGTGTAGTTCTGCATGGCCTTGCTCTGGGCGTCGATGTCGCTCATGCTGGCGTCAAAGGCTTGCGCGCTGGCGATGCGCCGCTGGTCCGCCGCTTTCGCATTGGCATCCGCGCGTGCGCCTGCCGCGGCGATGCCCTGCATCACGGCTGCCTGCTCCGCCTTCACGACATTCGGGTCCTGGCTCGCGCTCTGCATCACGGCGAGCAGCGTGGCGTTTTCCGCGGCAGCAACCGTATTCGGCAGGCTGGAGTTGCTGAAGCCCAGCGCCCAGGTGGGCGCGTTCGGCTGGCCAATCTCCTGCAGGCGCGCGGTGGCGGTGCGCGCGCCAAAACCGTCCTGCAGGTTCAGATCGAACGCGACCTGGATGGCTCCGCCGCCCAGCGGCTTGCTGCTGGTCAGGTGGAAGGTTGCGGCGGGCAGGTGCTGATTGGCGCGGCTCTGATTGACGAGGCTGCTGTAGGCGGTAAAGACGTCGCCGCCAAACGGGTACGCAATTCTTCCCGGCATCGCGGCGCGCGAGTTCACAATGCCCTGGATCATCAACGCGAGGCCCACACGTTCGCCCTTGGGGCCTTCAGCCTGGACCGAGCCGCCGGCGATGGAATCGACTTTCCAGCCGTCGGGGAGGCTGATGTACACACTGCGATCGCCGGCAGTGACGCGATGCAGCGGCGGCACGGCGCCTGCGGCGGAGGCGGCAGGCGCGGCCGCGGCGGGGATGGGATTCGCCGTGTGCCAGGCCGCGTCCAGCGCCTTCAGCATGACCGGCTGCGACTTGGTGAAGGTGGCCGCGTTGTCGGTCAGGATTGCCGCGATCGGCTGTCCACCCGCCGGCATATTTACGATCACTTCTCCGGCGATGGGCGCATTGCCGGAATTCTTCGCAATCAGCGTGAAGAACGCGCCGTACGAGGTCGTGCCCTTGATCTGGAAGATATTGCTGACGGCAGGCTTTGCGCCAAAGTGCCCGTCCACCTGCTTCAGCATAAAGCCCATTGCGCTCTGCGGCGTGTGTTCGGCGTCGATAGTGCCGTACACCACCTGCGCACCGCCAGGTTCGTTGATGTACTGGAGCGTGTCCTGCGCGGCGAGGCGTTGTGGCGCAGCCATGACGGCAAGGACTGCGAGCAGAAGAGGAGAAGCGACAACAAGACGGACAGACTGTAAACGGGCAATGCAGTGCATGGGAGAAGGCTCCTGCGGGTGTCGGAAGTTTTTGTGATCGATGAATCGATGATGTGACGTTATCCCGCAGGCGGGGATGTGTCAAAAGGCAGGAGCCGAGGGCAGGAGGATGCGGAAATGGGGCCATCTCCGCCGTCGACTCGATGCCAGTGCGGGATCGCTGTGGGTGCTTCGGGCGGGCGTGCCACTGGCGGTGATTCGCAATATAATTCGGGGTTTTCCGTTGGTAAACCGTTCCCTTATTGCAGTCGAGTGGTCCTACCGGAAGTCCGCCTAACCGTGGGCTGCGCGTATTTCGGGCGCTCCGGCGATTTTCTCCCTGAAGATCGTCAAGTGTCACCGAATGAGTGGGGTAGACATTTTTGGCGTGATCCATTTGTTACTTGACAGTTCCACAGTGGAAGGAGCACCCTCTCCTTCGCTCTACTTTTCACACAACAGTCAGTGACCGCCGACACACTTGTTCGCTCCTGGGCAAAGTCGAGGCAGTAAGACCGGCGGCACGGCCATGTGATCAACTTTCGGAGGCTTATCGATGCGAACTCTACCTATGCCGCGGCGACTTGGATTGCGCCGACACATCCTTCCCCTCATCCTCTGTTTCTTCTTCGCGGTCACGGTTCACGCGCAGGTGGCGGGAACCGGGACCATTCAGGGCAGCGTCGCGGACCCGAGCGGCGCTGTCATTGCGGGCGCAAGTGTAACTCTGACCGCGGCCTCGACCCGGGAGCAACAAACTACCCACACGGACAACAGTGGCGTCTATATCTTCCCCAACATCCCGATCGGCAGCTATGCGGTGTCCGTCAGCGCCGCAGGGTTTGAGACCTACACCAGCAGCGGCAACACGCTGGAGGTGGGAAGCAATATCGCCATCAACGTGAAGATGACCGTGGGCAGCCAGGAGCAGCACGTCGAGGTGAAGTCCGAGGGCATCGCCCTACAGACCGAGGACGCCACCTTCAAGCAGACCATCGACTCCACCCAGCTTACCGAGATGCCTCTGAACGGGCGGCACATGACGGACCTCATCCAGCTCTCCGGCGGCGCGACCAACGCGGGCGGCGGCGACTTCGCCAACGGAAGCAAGTATTCCTATGCATCGGTCTCCATCTCCGTCGCCGGCGGCCAGGGGAACACCATCCTCTACCGGCTGGACGGTGGCGACAACAACGACTACATGGGCAACACCAACCTGCCCTTCCCCTTCCCCGACGCGGTTTCGCAGTTCAGCGTGGAAACCTCCGTGCTTGGCGCGCAGGATGGAATGCACTCCGGCGGCCTGGTCAACGTGGTCACACGCTCCGGAGCCAACACCTACCACGGCTCGGCGTTTGAGTTCATCCGCAACAACTTCATCGACGCAACCAACTTCTACGCCACCTGCACCCCGGTTGCGCCCGCCACCAGCTGCACCTCCAAGGACATCCTCCACCAAAACCAGTACGGCGGAACCTTCGGCGGCAAGATCCTGCGCGACAAGCTCTTCGCCTTCGCGGGATACCAGTTCTCGGTCGCCAAGCAGCTCAGCGCGAACACCACGGCGCACGTTCCGACGGCCGCCAACCTGAACGGCGACTACTCGGTCACCGCAGGTTCCAACTGCAGCTCCGCCAACCAGCAGGTGCTCGATCCTCTCACCGGCGCCAAGCTTATCGGCAACCAGTACAACAACCCGGCAGCCGGACTCAACAATCCCGGATCTCCCAATCTCCCTACCTACAACGCCCAGGCCCTGGCGTTGCTCAAGTATCTTCCTACCCCGAACCCGGCGGTGGATACCCAGGGCTGCGGCGTGGTCATCTTCGCCGTGCCCAACGACGTCTACGACAAGCAGTTGGTTGCCCGCGTCGACTACGACATCAACGCCAGGCACAACCTCTATGGGCGATACCTGCTGGACGGCTATCAGTTCCCGTCGTTCTACTCTCCCACCAACATCCTCGTCACCGCTCAGTCCGGCAACCCGCTGCAGCGCGTGCAGAGCGTCACCCTCGGCGAGAACTGGACCATCAGCTCCAACCTGGTCAACTCCGCGCACGCGACCGTGCTTCGGCGCGTCAACAACCGCGGCTATAACGCGGGCGACATCAACGCCACCACCCTCGGCGTGCAGATCAGCGTCGCCGTCCCTAATGGATTGCAGCTCGCATCCAGCGGAGGCACCGGAGGCTTCACCATCGGCGGAGGAACCAACTCCGTCGCCCACTTCAACGACAACACCCTCGCCATCGACGACGATCTCACCTTCGTCCACGGCAAGCACCAGATGGTGATGGGCGGCGAGTTCGTGCGCAACCAGCTCAACATCACCAATGCCTACGAGTCCAACGGCATCTTCACCTTCAACAGCTCCTACAGTTCCTACGGACCCTACGGAAGCAAGACCAATTGCACCCAGAATCCGAACTGCAACACTACCCAGGCAGGCGACCCCGCGCTGGACTTCCTGCAAGGCGCGATGGCCCCCTTCCAACAGAGCAAGTTCCAGGGCAACGCTCTACGCGCTCCTATCCCCTCGCTCTACTTCCAGGATACCTACCACGCCAGCAAGCAGCTTACGCTGGTCGCAGGCCTGCGCTGGTCGCCGGAGTTCGAGCCGGTCGATACCAAGAACCGAGGCATCGTCTTCAGCCAGAGCGCCTTCCTCGCCAACCAGTTCAGCACCGTCTACAGCGGAGGCCCACTGGCCTTCCCAAGCAATGGCTCGACGCCCAACGGCGCGCCCGCCGGCGCTCTGTTCTACGGCGATCCCGGCGTGCCGCGCGCCTTCACCCAGAATTCCGTCTGGCAGTTCGACCCCAACCTCGGCTTCGCCTACGACGTCAGCGGAAACGGCAAGACCGTCATCCGCGGCGGAGCGGAGTACATCTACAACGAGCCGGAGTTCTTCACCGGCCAGCGCAACCAGCAGAACCCGCCGTTCGCAACCGCGATTACCCAGTCCTCGGCGGGATACACCCCGTTCACCACGCCGTGGAACATCCCCGCGGCCCTGGCCAACGCGGGCACCATCAGCGGCAGTCCCTTCCCGCAGCCTGGGATCAACGTTCCCGGCCAGACGCACTTCTTCCCCAACTCGCAGTACATCGTTCAGCCAAGCAAGTTCCTTCCGGCCCGAACCATGCAATGGACTGCCAGCGTGCAGCATGAATTTCCCCACGGCTGGCAGCTCCAGTTCGACTACATCGGAAGCAAGACCTCCCACATCGAACTCGGCCTGCCTCTGAACCCCGTGGTCTACATTCCCGGAACCTGGAACGGAGCCGGAAGCTGCATCGCTCCCGGCACCAGCCTGGCCATCGCAGGCACGGGCACGGGAGCATGTTCCACCGCCTCCAACTACCAGGCGCGCTCTTTGCTTGTGCTCCAGGGTGCGGCCAACGCCACAGGCACTCCCTCCCAGGGCAACTCCGGCCTGGGCTACTCCTACGGCGGAGGCGGTTCCGTCCTGATCGGCGACGGCGGAATGGGCAACTATCACGGCCTCATCACATCGCTGAATCACCGGCTCTCCTCCACCTTCAGCATGCTCGCCAACTGGACCTACTCCAAGTGCCTCGACATCGTTGACGAACAGGGCGATATCGCATCCACCAACGTCGAGAACCCCAACAATCCATCGCTCGACTACGGCCCCTGCGGCTTCGACTATCGCCACATCGAAAACTTCGTGGTGGTCGCCAGAAGCAACTTCTCCTTCGGCAACACGCTGGAGAAAGCTGTGGTCAACGGTTGGGAGATCGCTCCTCTGATCCATATCCAGACCGGCGCGCCCTTCTCCGTCACGCTCGGTTCGGGATCGTCCAACGACGTCTCGCTGACCGACGTGAACAACGACCGCGCAAACCTGGTTCCAGGACAACCCATCTATGCCAAGGTGCCGCAGTTCTTCGCCGGACAGGGAGCAGCCAACCGCCAGTACCTGAACAAGGCTGCCTTTACCACCGCGCCCACCGGGACCTACGGAAACACCGGAAGAAATGCCTTCCGCGCACCTCCGGCCTTCCAGATGGATGCGCAGCTCTCGCGCATCTTCCCCATCCACGAGAGGCTGAACATGGCCCTCCGGCTGGAAGCATTCAATGTGCTCAACCACCCGAACTTCGGCACGCCGACGGCAACCATCAGCTCCGGAACCTTCGGCCAGATCGGAGGCACCAACCTGACCAGCGCTCGCGTCTTCCAGGGAGCCATCAAGTTCACCTTCTAACAGCGCGGTACCCATAGGGTGCCTCCAACCCCAAAGCAACGGAAACTCTACGACACGAAAACTGCCCCGCTCTCAGACGACAGACGTTGAGAGCGGGGCAGTTTCATTTTCGGTCGGCGGCTGCGCGAAGGCAGGTGCGCGAGATTGTCGGCCGAGGCAATCGGAGACTCAGATCAGCGGGGGGAATCGCCGGGATCCGTGGGGACCACGGTGCGGCGGGCTTTGCGGTAGACGTTGGCGACGGCGAGGGTCCAGAGGGGGGCGAGGTCGACGCCGGGGATGAGCTTGGCGGCGAAGGAGGGCAGGAACTCCCAGTGCCAGCCGAGCAGGAAGTAGAGCGCGCCGGCCATGACCAGGTCGACGATGTCCGCGGCGGGGGACTCGGCGCCCTCGATGAAGATGGGCAGGATCGCGAGCTGGAGCGCGTCCGCCAGGACGGCCAGCAGCAGCGCGGTGCGCAGGCGTGGCCCAGCGGAGATGGTGACGGCGAAGGGTGCGGGCTCCGGCGGGGGCGCGGGTTGAGGGGTTGCATCCATGCCAAGTCACCTGCCTGTTGGACGCGGCAAATGACGTTCGGGGCCACTCACCCTTCGCGTCATTGCGAAGTGCGGTTGGTGAGAGCCCGATGTTGCTACTTTAGATGTCGCGGCGTCAAACGGGCAGCGCGGACCTCGGCAATCTCGCGGTCGATTTCTTCGTTGGAGATAGCGCCCGCTCCGGCAGCCTTGGCCAGTTCCCAGCCCTCGCGCAAGCTCGCCCTGGCAGCAGCAAGGCGCTGCTCAAGGTCTTCGGTACATAGTTCGCGCAACGACTCTTGACACATAGCGATCTCCTAGACGAAGCGTAGCCTTTTTGGCCACGCTGGGCAACTTGCGATGCGGACGAAGCGCTGATTGCCAGTTCCCATTTCGGCACCGCCGAAAATATGTAATTACGACCACGTTTTCCAAAGGCCAAGAGCGAATATAAAGAGAAGGTATGAGGAAGAAGACCACAGTTCTTGAGCTTTGCGCAGGTGCCGGTGGCCAAGCGCTCGGGTTTGAAGATGCCGGATTTGATCATGTGGGGCTGGTCGAACTCGACAGCTATGCCTGCAAGACCCTGCGATTCAATCGGCCTGGATGGAACGTCATCCAAGAGGACCTTAATGACTTCAATGCCAAGCCCTATGCGGGGGTTGATGTGATTGCGGCTGGATTACCCTGTCCGCCTTTTTCGAAAGCCGGTAAGCAATTGGGGCAGAACGACGAGCGCAATCTGTTTCCCGCTGCGCTGCGCATTATCGAGGAAGTCAAACCCAGGGCTGTCGTCATAGAGAATGTCAGGGGTACCGCGGCACTCACTGGTCGGACAAGACCGTGATTGTTGGCGCTATTCAGAACCGTTCCAGCAGGGATCTGATCTCGGTTTCGGCGAAAATCTGGCAGTCGGAGTAAAGCTTTGCGAGCGCGTCCGGGAGGGGGACCCGCAAAGAGGCCATCACCTCTTCGAATTTCGGGAACTCTCGGCGAAAGGCGCCAATCTTCTCGATATTCGCCGAAAGCCGTGAACTTCGTTCCGCAGCATCTTGCCAAACTGTACTCCAATAGCGGCACGTAGCGCAGTTGGCAGGGCAGCGGCTGCCGTCATGCGACAGAAATGAGGCCCAGCCCGAACTTGCTAGGACGAGGGCCTTGCGGCCATCGTCTCGACGTTTTTCGCTATTACATTCTCTGCAAGAGACGAGGACGTTGCCCGGAATGTGCAGTCCAGCGCGATATCGATTCATGCCGTCCAAGTGCTCTATTACAGGATTGGCTTCCGCCAGGTTTTGAAGGCAATATGGGCAACGGTTAGCAAATCGAAGACGAACAAGTTCCCCGTATTCCTCGCCCTCGATTCGCAATCCCCATTCGCGGCAGACCTTCCTGCTTAGCTCATGAAGGAACATGCTGATCATTTTGTTAGCGACATCGGACTTAGCCCGCTTTGTCGCAGAACGCAACTGAGATGTGGCGTCCGTCACTGATCGCCACCCAGTAGCCAATCCACGTCGACACAAAGGACTTGTGCCAGGGCTTTGAGCTCATAATCGAGAACGTACCGACCGTCTCCCTCGACCTTCGCAGCCCGGTCAAGTTGAACGCCGATCCGCGCAAGCTTACCGGATAGCGCGTCTTGAGTAAGCGGCGGGTGCGAGGAATTTCGTGCTTCGGCAATTCGCCTTCCGGCGATATTCTTCGAGCGTGATTTCTTGATCACACCCAGAGGTTACTTGGCCAAGGGCTTCAAAATGTTCTAGATTAGAACGCCGCGTGGCCATAAGAAATCTTGGGTCCGCCTCAGAGATGACCGAGATTTGCATGGGCGTCTTCCCACGGATTCATCGGATAGGGTTCGTTTCGTAACATCCAACGTACTGGTATTTGGGGTCGAACCAAGGTTACGTAGGGCCTATTTCTCGCCAATCCTCTAACCACTGCGCTTGGCTTTACGATCGTGAGACCAATAGAACATCTGGCCGTCTTTTCGTCGTGCCTAACGAGGATGTAAGGGTGCCGAACCGCCTCAAGTGGGATCAACCAATGGGAACCAGATGTGCTTCCTATGCCAACTTCCGCACCATTGACCAAGGCGTCGAGCACCTTTCCACGGTCAAACTGCAAATAATAGAACACAAGCATCTTAACCTTGTTGCTAATGTAGGCTTTCTCTATATTCTCGAGTTCGTCCACAGTGAATCGGCCGGTACGCTCGGTATCAATTACTTCGTCAATAGCCAGGCGTATGAGATTTGGAACGTCCCTTCTGAAGCGCTTCCAGCCTCCCGCATGCTCGAGTATCTCGTCCTCAAGAAGCTTTAGCGGCTCATAGTCTTGGTGCGACCCAGAAGGCCCCAGAGAAAGCGCGACTATCATTTCTATGACTCCGATGATTAGCTGTTGAGGATACCGCACCGTGACTAACGCCAGGGTGTGACTAAACTCTCAAAGGATCGCTGGGCCTGGTACTGCAGCGCAGGAAATGCGTGAACTTCGTCCGTGGATGCTTCTGGCATCAACACGGCGACTGTCGCGAGGGTCGCATTCCACAATCCAGAATCAATTACTGGGCTCCCAAACTGCGCGAGAATGTCGAGCGCGATTCAGCCCACATCCTGAAACTCACCGAGCTCGGCTGGCGCGTTCTCGCCGTGTGGGAATGCCAAGTGAACGATCCGAGTCTGCCAGACCGAGCCAAGGCGTTTCTGGAAGCTCCCTACCCGATGTCTTCGGACCAGGATTCCAGGTAGGCTTTGAAGTCGGACATGAATTTGCCGGCGTCGGCGCCGTCGACGATGCGGTGGTCGAAGCCGAGGGAGAAGAACTGGATGGTGCGGATGGCGATGGAGTCTGCGCCGTCCTTGTCGGTGACCACCACGGGCTCCTTGTTCATGCCGCCGATGCCGAGGATGGCCGACTGCGGCTGGTTGATGATGGGCAGGCCAAACTGCTCGCCGAAGATACCGGAGTTGGTGAGCGTAAACGTCCCGCCGGAGATCTCGTCGGTGGCGAGCTTCTTGCCGCGGGCGCGCTCGGCCACGTCCACAATGGAGCGGGCGATGCCGAGGAAGTTCTTCTCCTCCGCCTGCTTGATGACGGGGACGATGAGGCCCCAGTCCAGCGCGACGGCGATGCCGATGTTGATGCTTTTGTTGTACTGGATGGCGTCGCCGGCAATGTGTGCGTTGACGATGGGGTGCTTGCGCAGCGCCATGACCACGGCGCGCGTGATGAACGGCATGTAGGTGAGCTTGACGCCGTTGCGCTGCTCGTACTTCGACTTTTCCTTCTCGCGCAGGCGCACGATGCGGGTCATGTCCACCTTGAAGACGGTGTGGACGTGCGGGCTGGTGGCCTTGGACTCCACCATGCGGCGGGCGATGATCTGCCGCATCTTGGACATGGGGACGAGCTCGCCGGGGAGGGGCGCGGCGGCCTTGGCCGGTGCGGGGGCCGCAGGGGTGGGCGATCCCACCCGTGACGGGGCGGCTGTCACGAGTGGGGCACCCGCATTCGTGGCGGCGGGGCTTTCCAGGTGGGTGAGGATGTCCTGCTTGGTAATGCGGCCGGCCGAGCCCGAGCCGGGGACCTGGGCGAGGTCCACGTTGTTGTCCTTGGCGATCTTGCGGACCAGCGGCGAGGAGCGCAGCTTTTCGCCGGATGCGGCGGCCGGGGCTTCAGACCCCACCCGTGACGGTGGAGCTGTCACGAATGGGGCACCCGCAGAGGTGGTGGGTGCAGCAGTGGGTGTCGCTGAAGCAGGGGCTGCGGGTGCAGCGGCACTGCCACCGATGACGGCGACGACGGTGTTGATGCCGACGGTGGAGCCCTCGGGGAACTTGATCTCGGTCAGCACGCCGGCGGCGGGCGAGGGAATCTCCGCGTCCACCTTGTCGGTGGAGATCTCGAAGAGCGGCTCGTCGCGCTCCACGGTGTCGCCCACGGCCTTGAGCCACTTGGTGATGGTGCCCTCGGTGATGGACTCGCCCATCTGCGGCATGGGGACGTCGGTGCCGGGGCCGGAGGCTGCGGCGGGCGCGGCAGCGGGGACGGCCGTTGCTGGCGCGGGTGCGGCGGCTTCCGGTGCGGACGGGGCAGGAGCTGCGGCGGCGGGGGCGGGTGCGGCTGCCGCGGCTCCGTCGCCGATGACGGCAACGACGGTGTTGATCTGCACAGTCGAGCCCTCGGGCGTCTTGATCTCCTGCAGGGTGCCGGCGGCGGGCGAGGGGATCTCCGCGTCCACCTTGTCGGTGGAGATTTCGAACAGCGGCTCGTCGCGCTGGACGGTGTCGCCCACCTTCTTCAACCACTTGGTCAGCGTTCCCTCGGTGATCGATTCGCCCATCTGCGGCATCACTACGTCAGTCGGCATGGCAATTCCTTTCAATCTATTGGGGCCCGCGGCGCAGTCTTCCCGGCGCTGGAGCGAACACCCGTCGCCTTCCGATTATAAGTCCCGCCGCGGGAAACGCCGCCGGCAGTCTTGCCACCGCCGCGGCGCGCGGCGTAGCGTGGAAGGCGACGGCCCACAGCACACAGTACGAAAGCCACGCACGCCATCAGGAGACGTCCCCATGCGCCTGAACCGAACAGCCCTGCGTTCCTCCGTCGTTCTCTGCGCGTGCCTGGCCGGCGCGGTGTTCGCCGCGCGTCTTTCGTGGACGACGATCGCTCACGCGGAGGACCGGGCGGCGATGCGGGATGCGATGCGGCAAGCGCCCTCCGCGGTGCCGACACTCCAGGTCTACTCCCGCGAGACCGTGGTGGACGTGACCGTAACCGACAAGGATGGCAAGCCCGTGCATGGGCTGACCCGCGACGATTTCACGGTGAAGGAAGATGGCAAACCGCAGGCGATCCGGGGCTTTGAGGAGTTTGGAGCGGACGCGCCTGCAGCCAGCGCGCCGCCCAAGCTGCCGCCGCACGTCTACACCAACCTGCAGCCGCCGCCGGCCAGCGGAGCGGTGAACGTGATGCTGCTCGACTTTCTGAATATTGCGGCCATGCCCGGGATCGAGATTCTGGGCGCGGAGGATGCGCAGGGGCGCGCCTTTGCCGCGCAGAATACCGTGAAGCGCGAGGCGAAGAAGTATGTGGCCACCATGCCGGCGGGGACGCGGGTGATTGTGCTGGGCCTGTCCAACAGCCTGCGCACGCTGCAGGGGCTCACGTCCGACCCGGCGCTGATTGGCGCGTCGCTGGATACGCTGGACTACAACGCGCAGGGCCGCGTGGCCACGTATCAGGAGTTCTGCGCGCAGGCAGAGCTGCGCACACGCATGACGCTGGAAGCGATGAACCAGATTGCCGCCGACCTGGCCGGTACCAGGGGCAAGAAGAACCTGCTGTGGTTTTCCGTGGGCATTCCCTGGCTCACCGACCCCAGCGCTCACGCGGAGTGCCTGCCGGACTACTCCTCCGATCTGCTGAAGACGTATGGGCTGCTCGCGGCCGCGCAGGTCACCGTCGACCCCATCGACGCGCGCGGCGTTACCACCATGCCCAACGCATTCATCACCTCGACCGGCGCACTGTGGGAGAACATCCCCGCACTGCCTGCGCCGCAGTGGATCGCAGCTTCACGTGCCTACATGCAGAAGACGGCGGAAGAGGAGCTGGCCATGGAGTCCATTGCGGAGGCCACGGGGGGAACGGCTTACTACAACTCCAACGACCTTGCGGCGCAGATCTCGAAGGCCATCGACAAGGGCTCGCACTACTACACGCTGACCTATGTGCCACCGGGGAAGAAGTACGACTGGGGCCACCACTCGATCAAAGTCACGGTGGAGCAGCCGGGCCTGCATCTGCTGTATCGCCGGAGCTACGATGCGGTCGATCCGGCGACGATCCAGCCGCCGCCGGCGCTGGCGATGGGGATCGAGCCCGCGCGGTCCGCGGCTGCTGGGCCGGTGGACATGCGCGCGGAGATGGGGCGGAGCATGCCGACCTCGCAGGGCGTGCTGTTCGATGTGCAGGTGGAGCCGAGCACGGAGACGGTGAAGCCGGGCGATCCGGCGGTGTTCGGCGTGTTGGATGTGAAGCTGAAGGCCAAGCCGCTGGCACGCTATGGATTCACCTACGCGTTTCCGGGTCGCGAGATTGTGCTGAAGCCAGCGGATGACGGCACGCAGCGCGGCTCGCTGGAGTTCGACCTTGCGGCGTACGATGGCGACGGCAACGTCGTCACCAGCCTGCGCCAGGCCATCGAACTGAACCTGACCGCGGAGCAGGCTGCGCAGCTCGCGCACTCGCCGTTCCGCTACTTCCAGCAACTGGACCTGCCGGCCGGTGCGCTGTTTGTGCGCGTTGGCGTGCTGGACCGCACGGCCAACAAGGTGGGGACGGTGGAGATTCCGGTGACGGTGGCGAAGCCTGTGCATACCGCCGCGCAATAAGGTTATGTTCGCGGCTCGGTGCCGGGACGCGGGGCGTACGATGGTTCCGCTGACCGAAGGAGATTCGATGCGCATCTTGAGCGCCGCTGCCCTTGCCGTGATTCTGTCCGGTTCGATACATGCGTACCCGCAGAGCCCGTTGCCGCTCTCCGGCTGTGCTACGCCGGCGGAGGTGCGTGCGACATTCGAGACCACGCTCGCGCAGGAATCGCTGGTCAAGTTGAAGATCAAAGACCGCGTTGTGCTGCAGCAGAAGGTGCTGGACGAGCTGCTGGCGAAGTATCCGCACGAGTACTTGCTGTACGAGCAGCAGATAAACCAGGCGCAGATACTCCAGATGTACGCGACGGACGAGGCGGCGACGGACGCGGCCAAGCAGAAGTTCGAAGCGCTGCGCGACCGTTGGGTGAAGGGTGCGAAGGACCATCCCGACGATCCGCTGGCGCTGCTGCTGGCAGGCCGCGCCCTGGAGGGCAAGGACACACCCGAAGCTCTGCGCATGCTCGACGCCGCCAAGGCCGAGGCTCCGGAATTTCCGTGGCCCGCGCACGAGCTGGCGCTGCAGTATTGGTCGGGAAAGTTTGCCGATGACGCGAAGATGAAGGAGAACCTGGAGGCGTTCTACTCGCTATGCCCTGCGTGGACTGCCGATTCCTCGTACGGCGGCATGAGGGACCGCATGATGCTGCAGAAAGACCTGCCCGCGATGGGCAAGACGACAACGGCCCTGCGCGCGCGGCTGGAAACAGAGACGGACCCGGTGCGGCTGAAGGACTACCAGATCCTTTGGCAGCGTGAGTTCCTGGTGCGGCCTCCCAGCGAACACGATGCGCTGCGCCAGCAGATCCGGCTGGACCTGAAGCGGCTGGAAGCGCTGGCGCCCAGCGGCGATGCCGGCTATCGCTCGTTCCTGGTGGAGGGCTACGGGTTGAGCGGCGCCTCCAAGGACGAGCTGGCAGCCATGGCGGATGCGGCCGCGCGCGACTTTCCGCACGGCGCGCCGGCCGAGACCAAGCTGTGGGATGAGTGGAACAAGCAGCATCCGCGGCCCGATGGACAAAAGGATCTGGACGCGTGGAAGGCGTACGAAGCCGCCGATCTCGACCAGGTGAAACAGCTTATCCGCGAGTTCCCGGACGATGTCTATGCGCAACGGAGCGAGCTGCTGCAGGTTGCGCTGGACGATGAGTTCATCTCCCAGGAAGACGGCATTGCGGCGCTGGACCGCTATCTGCAAGCGATGCAGGACTACAGCGGATTCGGCACCATGTCGTTCCAGGATGTCGATCCTCCGCGGTTCCTGCTGGACCATGGCTGGCAGCCGGAGCGCGCGCTGGAGCTGCTGAAGAAGACCAGCACCTACCGCGACGGCGGCCATACGAAGGTCGACTGGTGGGACAATATCGCCGACTCCGACCTGAGGCGGTTCCAACGCGGCGACGACTCCCAGGACCGCGACACGCTGGGCATGATTCTGAAGGCAGCGGCGCTGGCGGGCAAGCCGGATGAGGCGCTGAAGTTTCGCGCGGCGATTGAAGGGCCGCTGCCGAGCGACAAGAACGCCCGGGAGACGTACTGGACCAATCGCGCACGATTGGCCGCGCTGGACAAACGCCAGCAGGACGCGGTCGTCTACTACCGGCTGGCGCTGGACAGCCGCACGCACCAGCCGAAGTATCGCCATGGCCTGCTGCGCGACGAGCTGACCGCCGAGTTCCACGACCTGTGGAAGGTGCAGGGCGGTACGGAAACAGCGTGGCTGGCATGGAACCCGCCGGCCTCTGCCGCCGCGAGCGCAGTCTCTACAGACAAGGACAAGGCCGCGATTGCGAAGAGCGCCGCCGCAGCGAAGAAGCCGGACGCCGATGGCGACTGGCGCGATGCGGGCAAAGACATGCCTGCGTTCGAGCTGTCCGACTTTGCCGGCAAGACGTGGCGGCTCGGCGATCTCTCCGGCAAGGTGGTCGTCATCACCACATGGGCTACGTGGTGCGAGTGGTGCCGGCTGGAGGACCAGTACCTGGAGAAGTTCTACGAGAAGGAAAAAGACCGCAAGGACGTGGCGATCCTGAGCTTCGACGTGGATGAGAATCCCGGCCAGGTGCTGCCGTTCATGCAGAAGCAGGGCTACACGTTCCCGGTGCTGGCGGCCTTCTCCATTCCGCAGAAGATGCAGGACCTGGTGCCGCGCACCTGGATCGTTGGCGCGAACGGCCATTGGCTCTGGATGAAGAATGGATTCGACGACGCGCAGACGTATGCGGATTTTGAGAAGGAGATGCTGGACCGGATTGAGAAGGCGAAAGCCGGCCAATAGCCGTACCCGTTCCTAGTACCCTTAACCTTATGCCCGACCTCAAAGCCGCAGTCATCGGCACCGGCGGGGCGGCGCAGCTTCATCTCGCTGCGTACGCCGCGTCGCCGCACACGGTGCCCGTCGCCGTCGTCAGCCACTCCGCAGAGCGCGCCGCCGCGCTGGCCGCCGAGCATGGTATTCGCCCCTACATTTCGGCGGAGGCGATGCTCGCCGCAGAGCGCCCCGATGTCGTCTCGGTCGCAACGTTGGAGTGGGACCATGAGGCGCCGGTGCTGTTGTCGCTGGCCGCCGGCGCACACGTGCTGTGCGAGAAGATCATGGCAGACACGCTGGCCTCGGGCGAGAGGATGCTCGCCGCCGCGCGCGCGGCGCACCGCACGCTCGGCGTCAACTACAACTACCGTGCCGTGCCGGCGCATGGACTGCTGCGGCAGGCGATTGCCGCCGGCGACTTTGGCTCGCCGTGCCTCTTCTCCGCGCACATGCACGCGTACCTGTTCCCGCAC
>Ga0302267_10004348_pt1 | contig 15579 bp, 16 predicted proteins | sample III_Bog_E1_3_FD_194555 | JGI IMG/M metagenome (GOLD analysis project Ga0302267, IMG submission 194555) | Peat permafrost microbial communities from Stordalen Mire near Abisko, Sweden - III_Bog_E1_3 | ecosystem: Environmental > Terrestrial > Soil > Wetlands > Peat | place: Sweden: Abisko... | reverse complement strand
CAGGTGCGGCGTCGAGGATGGCATGCCACCGCGTGGGCAGATTCCCGTCTTGCGACAGGGCAGCTACGGAAGCGGCTCACCGTTCCCGATCGCCGGGGAGTGGTGCCCCCTTCCGGCACCTCGGAGGCATGCCCCACATGATTATGGCGGCGTCAAAGTTGGGCGTTATCGGCTGGGGACGTTGGATTTGTCTGTTCGCCTCCGAGTCGGCACCCGGCGCGTTCGTGACCATCGAAGTGTGGTAGTCGCAGGCGGACCTGGACGCGCACATGGCCTCGCCGCACATCGCGCAGATGATCACTGTCGCCGGCGACCATCTCGACGGGTTCCCCGCCATCCACACCCTGCGCTCGTTGGCGTCGTAGCGGGCCCAACGGACTCCTCGGCATTGAGGCCGATGGGCCTATGAGTGCGGCGATCGCAGCGTGACGCGCAGGCGGTTGGGAGCCTGCGTCAGATGATCGAGTCCGACGATGGAGGTCGTCGTCGCGTACGTACCCAACGGGAGCGCTGGGGGACCGGCTGCAGTGCAGGCGGGGAGTGACGTCAGGGAGTGTCCTCCGGGCTGGAGGCACGTCTGATAACTCGTCGCAACGGTGACACGAAACGGGTTCTTTCCCGGCCGGAGCCGAACCGATGGCGCGCACCCGATGAGGAGACTCGTGGGTTGATACGAGAAGCCATGGCCTCGCAGTCCGACTTGCAACCACCCGTTCGCCGCACAGGTGTTGACCATGATGGTCTTGGAACTCGTGTTGGTCAGCACCACCGATCCGTCAATGGGACGACCCGCGACTGCGGTCTGCTGTGCGAGCGAGACCCGGACCTGTATGGGAGCCGGCGTTGCGCCGGCCGCGGTGGCCGGTACACCCAGCGTGAGGAGCAGGCCGACCACCAGCACCGAGCGGCGAGCCTTCATGCAGAGCATGGTGGTCCCGGTGACACCGGACGGCGGGAACCCCACCGGGCGAGGACGCGCTGCGCCTACTCCTGGACCAGCTCTATCAGCGTGCCGAACGAGGTCTTGGGATGCACGAAGGCCACGGTGGTGCCCCGCGAGCCGGGGCGCGGCGCCTCGTCGATGACGCGGCCGCCGGCGTCTTTTATCGCCTGCAGCGCCACGCCGCAGTCCTCGACCCGGTAGCCGATGTGGTGCAACCCCTCACCCTTGTTGGCCAGGTACTTGGCCACGGGAGACGTCTCGCTGATGGGGGTGAGGAGTTGGACATAGGAGTCGGCCACCTTGAGCAGCGCTTCCTCGACGCCGTCGGACTCGACCCGCTCGCGGTGGTCCACCGTGGCGCCGAAGACCTCGGCGTACCAGGCGATGGCGGCCTCGAGGTCGTTGACGGCGATGGCCACGTGGTCGATCTCGGTCAACAGGGAATCGCTCATGCCCCGTGCCTCCGGAAGAGGGTGATGCGGTCCTCGCCGATCTTGGCCCGCAGACCGGGGTCGTCGATGCCGAGACCCTCCTCGGGCGCCACGCACAGGACACCGATCTTGCCCTCGTGCAGATTGTGGTGGACCTGGTACGCCGCCTCGCCCACCTGTTCGAGCGGGTAGACGGCGGAGAGGGGTGGGAGCACCTTGCCCTCGCAGATGAGCCGGTTGGCGTCCCAGGCCTCGCGGTAGTTGGCGAAGTGCGACCCCTTGATGGTCTTGAGCTTCATCCAGAGGTGGCGGTTGTCGTATTCGATCATGTAGCCCGACGTGGCGGCGCAGGTCACGATCGTCCCGGCCCGCTTGCAGGCGAACACCGAGGCGCCCATCGTCTGCCGCCCGGGATGCTCGAAGACGATCTCGGGCTCCCCGCCGACCAGGCCGCGGATGTCCTTGCCGAAGCGTCGCCATTCCGATTCGTCCTGGGTGTGCTCATCGGACCAGAAGCGGTAGTCGGCCGCCTTGCGGTCGATCACCGCCTCCACCCCGAGGTCGTTGAGGAGCTTCACCTTCTCGGGCGAGGACACCACGCCGATCGGCGTGCCGCCGCCGTTCAGCACGTGCTGCACCGCGTAGCTGCCGAGGCCGCCGCTGGCGCCCCACACGAGCACCTTGTCGTCCTGGGTCATGCGGGCCCCGTTGGGCGAGACCAGCATGCGGTACGCGGTGGAGTTGCACAGCGCGTTGATGGCGGCCTCTTCCCAGCTGAGATGCGTCGCCTTGGGCATCAGCTGGTTGGCCTTGACGACCGTGATGTCGGCCAGCCCACCGAAGTTGGACTCGAAGCCCCAGATGCGCTGGTTCGCCCCCAGCATGGAGTCGTCGTGGGCCGACGGGTCCTGGTCGTCGACGTAGTTGCAGTGGACGGTGACCTTGTCCCCCGGCTTCCAGTTGCGCACCATGGAGCCCGTCCGCAACACGACGCCGGCGGCGTCCGAGCCGACCACGTGGTAGTCGAGGGCATGGCGGGCGGCCCACGGCCCCTCCTTGGCCAGGCGGTCGAGGAAGCCGAAGGTGGGAAGCGGCTCGAAGATGGACGTCCACACCGTGTTGAAGTTGATGGACGAGGCCATCACCGCCACATAGGCCTCGTCGGGGGCCAGTTCGGGCAGCGCCACCTCCTCGACATGGAGGGAGCGGCGGGGGTCCTTGTCCGAGGACTCCATGCCGTCGAACATGGCGGTTTCACTCCGCTTGACCAGGGCGGCCCGGTACGAGTCGGGCAGCGGGAGGGCGGCCAGCTCGTCGCCCGGGGCGCCGGCCAGGGCAGCAGTCAGGATGTCGCTCATGTGACCCGACGATAGTGGCCCAATAAGATGCGGTTTCCGACTGGTAACCAGACCGGCGGGAACCGGAGGTGCTGGAATGGCCGAGGCCGTCATTGTCGCAGGGGCTCGTACGCCCATCGGAAAGCTCTCAGGGGCTTTTGCCGGCTTCACGGCCATGGACCTGGGCGGGTTCGCCATCGCCGAGGCCCTCATCCGAGCCGGGGTATCCCCCGAGCAGGTCGACTACGTGCTGATGGGCCAGGTCATCCTGGCCGGGCAGGGCCAGATCACGGCGCGCCAGGCCGCGGTGAAGGGCGGGATCCCCATGTCGGTCCCGGCCAACACCATCAACAAGGTGTGCCTCTCGGGTCTCAACACCATCTACCTGGCCGACCAGATGATCCGGGCCGGCGACGCCGAGATTGTCGTGGCCGGCGGCATGGAGTCCATGACGCAGGCGCCGCATCTCCTGCCGGGCGCCCGCGCCGGCTTCCGCATCGGTGACGCCACCCTGGTCGACTCCATGATGTACGACGGCCTCACCGACTCCTTCGACCACATCGCCATGGGCCTCTCGACCGAGCAGCACAACGCCAAGGTGGGGATTTCGCGCGAGCGGCAGGACGCGTTCTCGGCCGCCAGCCACGAGAAGGCCGCCGCCGCCGCCAAGGAGGGCCGGCTGGCCGAGGAGATCATCGCGGTGCAGGTGCCGCAGCGGAAGGGTGACCCGCTCCTGGTGGACACCGACGAAGGTGTGCGGCCGGGTACCACGGCCGAATCCCTCGGCGCGTTGCGGCCGGCCTTCACCAAGGACGGCACCATCACCGCCGGCAACGCGTCACAGATTTCCGACGGCGGCGCGGCCGTCGTCGTGATGTCGGTGGACAAGGCCAGGGAGCTCGGGATCGCGCCGCTCGGACAGCTCGTCGGTTACGGCATGGTGGCCGGCCCGGACAACTCGCTGCTGACCCAGCCCTCGCGGGCGATCGTCAAGGCGGCCGGCAAGGCCGGCGTCGACGTCGCTTCCATCGACCTGTTCGAGATCAACGAGGCCTTCGCCGCCGTCGGCCTCGCCTCGGTGGACGACCTGGGCATCGACGAGGACAAGGTCAACGTGAACGGTGGCGCCATTGCGCTGGGTCACCCCGTGGGCATGTCGGGCACCCGGGTCGCGCTCACGGCGTTGCTCGAGCTGCGCCGGCGCGGTGCCTCCACGGCGGCCGTGGCGTTGTGCGGCGGCGGCGGCCAGGGCGACGCGGCCATTCTGCGCTCGTTGGCCTAACTCACCGGAAACGGCGGGGGGGGGGGACTGGGAGCACCCATCCCCGGGCCACGGGTCCGGTGTCGGCCGCTGGCGTGGCTCCGCGCCGCGCCCTCTCACCAATTCCCGTTCGCAGGGATGGTGCGCGCCCCCTCGGGCCTTGACTTTGTCGAACGTTGTGAGATAATCCTAACAATGTTAGGCAAAGAAGCCACCGGCGAGTCGGTGCCTGCCGAGGCGGTGCCGTCCGCCGGGAAGGATCGGCGGGCCGTCCGCCGGGCGGCGACCCGTGACGAGATCCTGCAGGCAGCCTGGTCGCTGGTCCGGGCGGAAGGACTGGCTGCGCTGTCGATGCGCGACCTGGCCGCCGCGGTCGGCATGCGGGCGCCGTCCCTCTACCAGTACTTCGACTCCAAGCTGGCTATCTACGACGCCATGTTCGGCCAGGCCATGGTCGAAGCACTGGCTGTTGTCGAGGACGGGATCGGGGCGCGGCAGGGCCGGGAGGCGCTGCGGGAGAGCGGCCGTGCTCTGCTGCTGTTCACCACCGATGATCCCGTCCGCAACCAACTGCTGTTCCAGCGCACCATCCCCGGGTTCGTGCCTTCGCCCGATTCCTATGGGCCTGCGGTCGCCATGAGTGCGCGGGTGGAGTCTCTCATCGCGGAGCTGGGCACCGCCGATGTGGCGCGGGCCATGGACCTGTGGACGGCGCTGATCAGCGGCCTGTCCAACCAGCAACTGGCCAACGAGCCCGGCGGCGACCGCTGGATCCGGCTCTTCGACCAGGCGGCCGACATGTACTTCGCCGAAGTGGATTCCGCCACGACGCCCACGACAACGACGCCCACGACAACGACGCCCACGACAACGACGCCCACGACAACGACCAAGAAAGGCAATTGACCATGGAGACGCGCATCGACGAGATTGCAGAGCGGATCTTCCGCCTGTCGACCTTCGTGCCCGACATTGGGCCGACCGGGTTCACCTTCAACCAGTTCCTGATCGACGACGACGAGCCGCTCCTCTTCCACACCGGTCCCCGGGCCATGTTCCCGCTCGTCTCGGACGCGGTGGACCGTGTCACGGGTCTCGACCGTTTGCGTTGGATCGCCTTCGGGCACCTGGAGGCGGACGAATGCGGTGCCATGAACCTCTTCCTGGCCGCCGCCCCCGGGGCCCAGGTCGCCCACGGGGCGATGGGCTGCATGGTCTCGCTCAATGACCTGGCCGACCGACCGCCCGTCCCTCTCGCCGATGGGCAGGTGCTCGAACTGGGGGCGCACCGCGTCCGCCACATCGATACGCCCCACGTCCCGCACGGCTGGGAGGCCAGGGTGCTCTTCGAGGAATCGACGGGCACCCTGTTGTGCGGCGACCTCCTCACGCAGCTGGGCGACCCGCCGCCGCTCACCACCGACGACGTGCTGGCGGGTGCCGCCGCGGCCGAGAACCTCTTCCGGGCCAGCAGCCTCACGCCGGCGTCGGGGCCCACCGTCCGCGCCCTGGCCGAGCTGGCACCGTCGACCCTGGCCGTCATGCACGGGTCGTCCTTCAGCGGCGACGGGGCCGGCGCCCTGCGCGCGCTGGCTGACGACTACGACCGACGCGTCGCCGACGCCGCCTGAACCCACCGCGACCGACCGACCGAGCCGAGCAACAACCCGAACGGAGGAGCCGAGAATGACCATGCAAGACGTCGATCACGACGAGGTGAGCCTGCACATCGCCGCACCACCCGAACAGGTCTACGAGCTGGTGGCCGACGTGACCCGGATGCCCGAGTTCAGTCCCGAGATCCTGGAGTGCCACTGGGTCGACGGCGCCGAAGGGCCGGCCGTCGGCGCCCGGTTCCGGGCGCGCAACAAGGTGCCGAACCGCCCTTCGTGGACCAACAAGCCGGTGATCACCGGGATCGACCCCGGGCGCTCCTTCACCTTCGCCCGGACCGAGAAGTTCGCCGGCACCGTGGAATGGAGCTATCGCTTCGAGCCCGACCCGGCCGGCACCGGCACGATGGTCACGGAGTCCTACACCGTCACCCGTCCGCTCACGGCCGTCGGCTGGTTCATCATCGGCACGCTGTTCGGCCGCAAGGATCGGCGCACCGACATGCGCGCCGGCATGGAACAGACCCTCGAGCGCATGCGCGCCGTGGCCGAACAGGATGTCGCCGCGCCCGGAGGCCTCAGTAGGTCGGGGCCATGATGGCCACCAGCTTGGCGCCCCGCGCCGCCACGTCGGCCCAGTGGTCGACGTCGAAGGCGTACACGGCGAGCGCGCAGGTTGGGAAGCCGGTGCGCGCGGCACGGGCCAGGCCCTTCTTGTCGCGGGGCGACAGGAGTCCCTGCGAGAGGGCGTGCGCCGTCGGGTTGTGACCCACGACCATGGCGGCCTCGACATCGTCGGGCAGGTCCCGGACGAAGGCGAGCACCTCTTCGGGCTCGGCTCCGTAGAGCGCCTCCTCCAGGCGGTACTCGGGCGGGTCCTCCACGTCGGCCAGGACCAGCTCGGCCGTGGCGGCCGTGCGCGCCGCCGGGGAGACCAGCGCAATCCGTGCTCGAGGGACGGCCAGCAGGTCCGGCCCGAGCCCAACGCCGGCTCCGGCGAACAGGCGTCCGAGAGCGGTGGCGTCGCGTCGGCCCCGGGGGGCCAGCACGCGGTCGAAGTCAGTACCGTCCGGAGGCGGATCGGTGACCGTCTTGGCGTGGCGCAACAGCCAGAGGGTGCGGCCGGCCTTGGACCCGGTTGCCATCAGCCCAGCGCGAACGCCGCATGCAGGGAGCGGACCGCCCGCTCGACGTCGTCCTCGGAGACGATGCACGACGTGCGGATGGTCGACGTCGAGATCATGTCGATGTTGATCCTCTCGTCGGCCAGCGTCTCGAACATGGTGGCGGCAATGCCGGGGTGCGACTTCATGCCCACCCCGACCAGCGAGACCCGGGCCACATCGGCATCGGCCGCCACCTCCGACGCGCCCAGCTCGTCGGCCAGGGCCTGGCAGGTCTCCACCGCGACCGGGAGGTCGGCCGTCGGGACGGTGAACGAAATGTCGGTCGTCCCGTGTGCCGAGGTGTTCTGCACAATCATGTCGACGTTGATCGACCTGTCGGCCAACGCCCGGAACAGGCGGGCCGCCACGCCGGGCCGGTCCGGGACCCCACTGACGGTGACCTTGGCCTCCGAGGTGTCGTGGGTCACTGCGGTGACGACGGCTTCTTCCATGTCTGCATCCTCCTCGACCACCCAGGTGCCGGGCTCCCAGGTGAAACTGCTCCGCACGTGCAGCGGGACATTGTGGTTCCGGGCGAACTCGACGGCGCGCAGCATCAGGACGCGCCCGCCGGTGGCCGCCATCTCGAGCATCTCCTCGAAAGAGATCCGGTTGATCCGGTGGGCCTCGGGGACGATCCGCGGGTCCGCCGTGAACACGCCGGTGACGTCGGTGTAGATCTCGCAGGCGTCGGCGTCCAGGACGGCCGCCAGCGCGACGGCCGTGGCGTCGGACCCGCCGCGCCCCAGGGTGGTGATTTCGCGGGCGGACGACACCCCCTGGAAGCCGGCCACGACGGGGACCTTCCCGGCGGCCAGCGCCTCACGCAGGCGGTCGCCCTTGACCTCCCGGATCTTGGCTCGGGTGTGGTCGTCGTCGGTGATGATCCCGACCTGGCTCCCGGTGAAGGACGAGGCGTCCACCCCGAGGTCGGCCAGGGCCATCACCAGCAGCGACATGGAGATGCGCTCCCCGGTGCTGACGAGCATGTCGTACTCCCGGGGAGGCTGGGTGGCGCTCACCGAGTTGGCCAGGTGGATGAGGTCGTCGGTCGTCTTGCCCATGGCGCTGACCACGGCCACGACGTCGGTGCCCTGGCGGCGCGTCCGGGCGATGTGGTCGGCCACGGCACGGATCCGGTCGGCGTCGCCGACCGAGGTGCCCCCGAATTTCTGGACGACCAGTGGCATCCGGACGAGGCTACAGACTGCGCACCGGCCTGTTGGCCCTCCCGGGCTCCCCGCCCCGGCCGGCCCGCCGGAACGGCCATCCCGGCGGGCGATCCGAAGCATCCCCGGGGATTGGGTAGGGTCTCGGGCCGTGCCCAGCGACAAGAGAGCCCGCCAGCGTGCGGCCAGGGAAGCGCGACTGGCGGCCGAGGCGCAGAGCCAGAAGCGCCGCAAGCAGATCCGGAACGGCATCATCGTGGTGGTGATCGCGGCGGTGATCGTCGGGATCGTCTTCCTGGTCTCGGGGAACGACACCAACAAGGCCCCGTCCCAGGCCAAGGGCGGCACGACGACCACGACGGCCGCCGGCACGGGCGCCGACGCCAAGTTGCAGGCCCAGGCGAACGAGGTGGCGGTCAAGGCGGGCTGCCCGGCCAGCACCAAGACGACGGTCAACACGCAGAAGTATTCGGCCGCACCCGCCATGAGCATCGACACATCCAAGAACTACACGGCCACCGTCGTCACGACGACGGGCACCTTCGACATCACGCTCGACGCCAAGGCGGCGCCCATCACGGTCAACAACTTCGTGTTCCTGGCCAACAAGGGCTACTACCACTGCGTGATCTTCCACCGCGTCATCCCCCAGTTCATGGACCAGACGGGCGACCCGACGGGCACAGGGCAGGGCGGTCCCGGCTACACCATCCAGGACGAGAACCCGCCCAAGGCACCCAACGCGGCGCAGCAGTATCCGCTCGGCTCCGTGGCCATGGCCAACACCGGGCAAGCCAACTCGGGGGGCAGCCAGTTCTTCATTGTCGCCGGCCCCCAGGGTGAGTCCCTCCCCAACACGTACGCCCTCTTCGGGTCCGTGACGTCGGGCATGAACGTGGTCGACACCATCAACCAGCAGGGCTCGGCCCAGGGTGTGCCGCCCAACGTGACCCAGCGCATCATCTCCATCACCATCCACGAGAGCTAGGACCGCCACCATGGCCACACCGACCCCGCCCGCAGCCGACGGCTCGAGCCCTCAGCAGCGCAAGTTCGACGAAGAGCCGCCCATGCTCATCGACACCGACAAGCGCTACGTGGCGACCATGGTGACCTCGCACGGCACCATGGTCTTCGCCCTGGACGCCCTGGCCGCCCCCAGGACGGTCAACAGCTTCGTCTTCCTGGCCCGGTACCACTACTACGACGGCATCGTGTTCCACCGCATCATTCCGGGCTTCGTGCTCCAGGGCGGCGACCCCACCGGGTCCGGTTCGGGCGGCCCCGGGTACCGTTTCGCCGACGAGCTGCCGCCGGCGGGCCGTTACAAGGTCGGCTCGCTGGCCATGGCCAACGCCGGCCCCAACACCAACGGCAGCCAGTTCTTCATCATCAGCGGTCCGGACGGGGTGGGGCTGCCGCCCCTGTACGCGCACTTCGGCGAGATCGTGACCGGGCTCGATGTCGTGGAGAAGATCAACAACGTGGGCAGCCGCTCCGGCACGCCGACCGAGCAGGTCGTGATCGAGAGCGTCACCATTGAGGAGAAGGACTGATCCACTCCGGGGGCGTCAGCCCCCGAGTGCGCCGAGCCCTTCGCTCTGCACGCCGCCGACGAAGACGGTCGGCGTCCCCACGCCCTCGGGGTGCCAGGCCCCCTGGCTGTCCCTGATCAGCGCGGTCCGGGCCGGGAGCGCCACCACCGGCAGCGCCGCCGGCGCCATCGCCACGGTCCGCTCGAGCTTCTGCCCGTGCGCATCGTCGTGCTCGTTGCCGAAGTGGGGCACCACCGTGAACGTGTCCACCAGGCCCAGCCCCAATGTCAGCGCGCCGCCGCGCGGGTCGGCCATGGGATCGGTCAGCACCATGGCGCCGGCTCCGGCCCCGGCCACGACGGCACCCGCCGCGAAGGCCCGCAGCAGCGCCTCGAAGACGGCCGACTTCTTCAGCACGGCGCGCAGGTGGAGCGGTGAGCCCCCGGAGAGGTAGATGAAGCGGGCGGTGGCCAGCTTGGCCGCCATGCCGGGATCCTCCGCCGAGGCCCGGTCCACCACCATCAGTCCCTCCACCCGGGCCCCCAGCGGCTCGAACCACTCGGCCGCCCGCAGGACGACCCGCTCGGGGTGTTGGTAGGCGGCCGCCGTCGGCAGGACGACCACGTCGGTCCCTCCCGAGGCGGCCAACAGCGAGGCGTCGAAGGTGCAGCCCTCGGTCCATTCATTGCCCCCGACCAGGGCCAGCGTGCCGGACGTGTCCATGGCGCCACTCTTGCACGCCCGGGCCCCCCCTCCGCCGCTTCGACGCCCGTGGTTACCGACCGGTAAACTCGTTCGCCATGTCGATCACACGGGTGGGAATCATCGGTTCGGGCATCATGGGCGCCGGCATTGCGGAAGTGGCGGCCGCCAGCGGGCACGACGTCGTACTGCGCAGCCGGAGCCAGGAGGGTGCCGACGCCATGGTGGCCGGCCTGGCCCGTTCGCTGGCCAAGCAGGTGGAGAAGGGCAAGCGCAGCGAGGAGGAGGCGGCCACCATTTCGGGCCGCATCAGAGCGACGACCCATTTGGGCGAGCTCGTCGATGTCGACCTGGTGATCGAGTCCGTCGTGGAAGACCTCGGCGTGAAGAAGGACCTCTTCGCCGAGCTCGACAGCATCTGCAAGCCCGACACCATGCTGGCCACCAACACCTCGACCCTTCCGGTGGTCGAGATGGCGATGGCCACGAAGCGCCCTGATCTGGTGTGCGGCATCCACTTCTTCAACCCGGCGCCCGCCATGGCGCTCGTCGAGGTGGTGCGACCGATCACCGCCAGCGACGCCACCGTCGAGGCCGCCATCGCATTCGCCGCCGCCTGCGGCAAGGACCCCGTCGAGGTGAAGGACCAGGCCGGCTTCATCGTCAACGCGCTGCTCTTCCCGTACCTCAACAACGCGGTGCGCCTCCTCGAACAAGGGGTGGCCACCAAGGAGGGCATCGACGCCGCCATGAAGGGCGGCTGCGGCTTCCCGATGGGGCCCTTCGCGCTGCTCGACCTCGTCGGCCTCGACACCTCGCTGGCCATTCTGGACGCGCTCTACGAGGAGTACCGCGACCCCAACTACGCCGCCGTCCCGTTGCTGCGCCGCCTGGTCACTTCCGGGCAGCTGGGCCGCAAGACCAAGAAGGGCTTCTACGACTACAGCCGCTAACGGCGGCGGCGCGGCCGGGTGCGGAACCCGGTCACAATGGTGGTGCGCCCCACTCGTCCGGAGGTGATGTGAATGACCAGCGACCCGCAGCGTGACGCGCCGTGGGTGATGCGCACCTACTCGGGCCATTCGACGGCGCGCGCCTCCAACGAGCTCTACCGCACCAACCTGGCCAAGGGGCAGACGGGGCTCTCCATCGCCTTCGACCTGCCCACCCAGACCGGGTATGACCCCGACGCTCCCGAGGCCGCCGGCGAGGTCGGCAAGGTGGGTGTCCCCGTGGCCCACCTGGGCCACATGAAGGAGCTCTTCGAGGGCATCCCCGTGGAGAGCATGAACACCTCCATGACGATCAACGCCACGGCGGCGTGGTTGCTCGCGCTCTACGTGGCCCACGCCCGGGACAAGGGTGTCGACCCGGCATTGCTGGCCGGCACGACGCAGAACGACATCGTCAAGGAGTACCTCAGCCGCGGGACCTACATCTTCCCGCCCGGGCCGAGCCTGCGCCTCACGGTGGACACCATCGCCCACACCGTGCGCCACGCGCCCAAATGGAACCCCATCAACGTGTGCAGCTACCACCTCCAAGAGGCGGGGGCCACGCCGGTGCAGGAGATCGCCTACGCCCTGGCCACCGCCATCGGTGTGCTCGACGGCGTGCGCGCCTCGGGCAAGATCGACGAGGACGAGCTACCCGCAGTGGTCGGCCGCATCAGCTTCTTCGTGAACGCCAGCGTCCGCTTCGTGGAGGAGACCTGCAAAATGCGGGCCTTCACCCAGCTGTGGGACCGCATCTGCCGCGAGCGCTACGGGGTCGAGGACCCCAAGCTGCGCCGCTTCCGCTACGGCGTGCAGGTGAACTCGCTCGGGCTGACCGAGCAGCAGCCCGAGAACAATGTGCAGCGCATCGTCCTCGAGTCGCTCGGCGTGACCCTGTCCAAGAGCGCCCGGGCCCGCGCCATGCAATTGCCGGCCTGGAACGAGGCGCTCGGGTTGCCGCGGCCGTGGGACCAGCAGTGGTCGCTGCGCATGCAGCAGGTCCTCGCTTTCGAGTCCGATCTGCTCGAGTACGACGACATCTTCGAGGGATCGGTGGTCATAGAGGCCAAGACGGCGGAACTGGCCGAGGCCGCCACGGCGGAGCTGGCCGACGTGGAGGAGCTGGGCGGGGCCTTCGGGGCGATCGACGAGTTGAAGCGCCGGCTCGTGCGCAGCCAGGCCGAGCGGGTGCGGCGCATCGAATCGGGAGAGCAGAAGGTGGTCGGCGTCAACTGCTACACCGAGACCGCGGCCTCACCGCTGGTGGGGGACGGTGAGATCGACAACGTCCTCAAGGTGGACCACAAGGTCGAAGCCGAGCAGATCGACGAGGTGGAGCGCTGGCGGACCGACCGCGACGGCGCCGCCGTACGCGACGCGCTCGACGAGCTGTGTCGCGTGGCCAACGACGACGGGCCCGGCGGCAACATCATGGAGGCCTCCATCGCGTTGGCGCTCGTCGGGGGCACCACGGGGGAGTGGGCCGGGGCCCTGCGCGAGGTCTTCGGTGAGTTCCGGGCGCCCACCGGCGTCAGCGGCGGCGTGGGCCGGCGCGGCGACGACCAGGGCCTCGTGCCCGTCATTCTGCGCTCCAAGGCGCTGGCCGAGCGCTCGGGCGGGCCACCGCGCCTGCTGGTGGGCAAGCCGGGCCTCGATGGCCACTCCAACGGGGCCGAGCAGATCGCCGTGGCGGCGCGCGACGCCGGGTTCGAGGTCATCTACCAAGGCATCCGGTTGACGCCGGCACAGATTGTGGCGGCCGCCGTCGACGAGGACGTCGACATTGTCGGCCTGTCCATCCTGTCGGGGTCCCACATGGAGCTGGTGCCCGACGTGCTGGACCGCTTACGCGCCGCCGGAAGCATGGCGGCGGTGGTGGTGGGCGGCATCATTCCCCCCGAGGACGCCGAGCTCCTCATCGGCAAGGGCGTGGCGTCCGTCTATACGCCCAAGGACTACTCCTTCGACCGCATCATGGAGGACCTGGTGTCGTTGGCCGAGCGTCAGCGCGCCGCCATTCCCGGGTAAGCCGCGCCATTTCGCGCCACGTCACGGCGACGGCGCCGAGCCCAATGGCCCGCTCGCGCAGTACCTCGGGCAGGTCGTAGTGGTTCAGCGCCGGCGATCGCCGGTGGCGCTGGTATCCCCGGGACGGGATCCCGAGGGCGGCGGCCATGGCGTGCAGCTCCTCGGGGTCGTCGGCCAACAGGTGCGACCAGCGATCGGTGCGGTCACGCACCGTTGCCCGTTGGCGCCAGTCGTCGACGTAGACGGTCAGCCGCGGGCCCAGGGTCGGTTGCGGCTGAGCGGCACAGGCTTGTTCCACCAGCGACCGCTGAAGCGCCACGGCGCGTGCGCCGGGTTGTGCTCGTCCGCCGGCGCCGGGCGGGGCCAGGCCAACTGCACGGCGGCCGCGATGGCCGCCAGGACGGCCGGGTCGGGCGCCGGCCGTTCCCGCAGGGTCAGCTGGTCCTCGTCGACGGGCAGCGTCACAGCGGCACGTTGCCGTGCTTGCGCCGCGGCAGCTCCTCGCGCTTGGAGGAGAGGATGTCGAGGCTCCGGTTGATGACGGCGCGGGTGTCGGCCGGGGAGATCACGTCGTCGATGTAGCCGCGTTCGGCCGCAATGTAGGGGTTGGCGTAGCGCTCGGTGTACTCGTCGATCAGCTCGGCCCGTCGCCGCGCCGGGTCGGCCGCCTCGGCCAGCTCGCGCCGGTAGACGATTTCGACCGCGCCGTTCGGGCCCATGACGGCCAGCTCCGCCGAGGGCCAGGCGAAGGCCAGATCGGCACCGATGGACTTGGAGTTCATGACGACGTAGGCACCGCCGTAGGCCTTGCGGGTGATGATCTGAATCCGCGGCACGGTCGACTCGCAGTAGGCGTACAGGAGCTTGGCACCGTGGCGGATGATGCCGCCGTACTCCTGGTCGGTGCCGGGCATGAAGCCGGGGACGTCGACGAACGTGAGCAGCGGAATGTTGAAGGCGTCACACGTCCGCACGAAGCGTGACGCCTTCTCCGACGAGTCGATGTCGAGCACGCCGGCCAGCACGGCCGGCTGGTTGCCCACAATGCCGACGACGCGGCCGTTCATGCGGGCGAAGCCGCACGTGATCGACATGGCCCAGTGGCGGTGCACCTCCATGTACTCGCCGTCGTCGACCACGGCGGTGATGATGCGCTTCATGTCGTAGGGCTGGTTGGGAGACGTCGGCAGGAAGTCGATGAGTTCGGTCACCTGGCGGTCGGGCTCGTCACCGCTCACATCGAGCGGCGGCTCCTCCAGGTTGTTGGAGGGGAGGAACGACAGCAGTTGCCGCACGTCGTCGAGACAGGCCTTCTCGTCGGGCGACACGAATGTGGCGACACCCGACTTGGTGGCGTGGCTCATGGCACCGCCGAGCTCTTCGAGGGTGACGTCCTCACCGGTGACCGTCTTCACTACATCGGGGCCGGTGATGAACATGTGCGAGGTGCCCTGCACCATGAAGATGAAGTCGGTCATGGCCGGCGAGTAGACGGCGCCGCCGGCGCAGGGCCCGAGGATCACGCTGATCTGTGGGATCACGCCCGACGCCGCCACGTTGCGGTGGAAGATGCCGCCGTAGGAGTGCAGCGAGACGACGCCCTCTTGAATGCGCGCCCCGGCCCCGTCGTTCAGGCCGATCATCGGGACGCCGGTGGAGGCGGCCAGGTCCATGACCTTGTGGATCTTCTCGGCGAAGACCTCGCCCAGGGCGCCACCGAACACCGTGAAGTCCTGGCTGAAGATGCAGACGCGGCGGCCGTCGATGGTGCCGAAGCCCGTGACCACGCCGTCGGTGTAGGGCCGGTTGTCCTCCAGCCCCATACCGTGGGCCCGGTGCCGGGCCAGCATGTCGAGCTCCTGGAAGGAGCCCTCGTCGAGCAGGTAGTCGATCCGCTCCCGGGCGGTCAGCTTCCCTTTGGCGTGGTGCTTCTCGACCGCTCTGGGGCTACCGGCGTGGAGGGCCTCGTTCTTGCGTTCGGCCAGGTCGGCCAGGCGTTCGGCCATGGAGTGTTCCATGACGGTGAGGCTAACGCTCCCGGCCCGCACCTTGAAATTTGCCCCCGTCGGTCCCCGGGGCGGGAAACGTTCTGGCCGACATCGGAAGAAACCCCGTCTGAACAGGGAGAATACTCCAGGTAAGAGCTCCGGGGTCCGCCGTCTGGGGAGCCGTCCGACCGGACGAGGGGCCGAAGAATGTTGCTCCCCCAAAGGGCAGAACGACCCCGAGGCGCCCTGTGCCACCTCGGGCCGTCCCGCACCACCACCGCACCGGCCCGTTCTCGCCCCCTCCCCCCACCGGCTCCGGTGGGGACGTGGAGCGGCCCGGATACAGTGGCCGTTGCGCCGGCGGCGTGAGGCGGGTCGGCGATCCGTCCGGCCCGGGGCAGGCCGCGATTG
>Ga0302267_10004326_pt1 | contig 15639 bp, 12 predicted proteins | sample III_Bog_E1_3_FD_194555 | JGI IMG/M metagenome (GOLD analysis project Ga0302267, IMG submission 194555) | Peat permafrost microbial communities from Stordalen Mire near Abisko, Sweden - III_Bog_E1_3 | ecosystem: Environmental > Terrestrial > Soil > Wetlands > Peat | place: Sweden: Abisko... | reverse complement strand
CGTCAGTCGTGTTCCGGCGCAGGCCGGTCATACTATAATCAATGAAAATGAAGGCGCATGTCTACGTTACGCTGAAGACATCGGTCCTGGACCCCCAGGGCCAAACGATCCAGAATGCTCTGCGCAAGATCGGCTACGCGGACGTGAAGGCAGTGCGGCAGGGCAAGTATTTTGCTCTCTCGCTGGCCGATGGGCTGACCGCCGAGGCCGCGAAGGCGCTGGTGGAGCGGATTGCGAAAGACGTGCTGACCAATCCGGTGATCGAAGAGTTTACCTACCGCATAGAGGAGTAGGGGCTGGCTTCAGGACCGGGCCGCGGGTTGTGGCCCATGAGGGTGGCCGGCCAGTTTGAGGAGAAGCACCCCCAGGGGCTAAAGCCCAGCCATTCTTCGGCCGTTTTCGGCATGACTGAAGTCATGCCCTGTTCCAAGTCATGCCCTGTTCCAGGGCCTTGGCGGAATCGGCCCTATGCGAACCTGCAAGGCCCGTGCCCTTCAGACTGAACCAATACCCCGGCGAGCGATTGCGCAGGTGAACTGCGCCTGATCGCCTAGAATCAAACTATGTGCGGCATTGTTGGGTATGTTGGTCCGAAGAAGGTTGTCCCTGTCATCATTGAGGGGTTGCGGCGGCTGGAGTATCGCGGGTACGACTCGGCGGGGATTGCGGTGGGCAGCCCGGCGAGCAAGACGCTCGATCTGCGGCGGGCCAAGGGCAAGCTGAGCAACCTGGAAGAGGTGCTGCGCGAGCATCCTCTGGAAGGCACGTTTGGCATTGGGCATACGCGCTGGGCGACGCATGGGCGGCCGACGGAAGAGAACGCGCATCCGCATCGGGACTGCTCGGGGCGCATGGTGGTGGTACACAACGGCATTGTCGAAAACTATCTCGATCTGAAGCACGAGCTGACGGCGCTGGGGCACAGGTTTGTAACCGAGACGGACACGGAAGTGATTGCGCACCTGATCGAACAGGTGCAGACGGACGCCGAGGCCGCGGGCGAGCCGATTTTGCTGGAGGTTGCGGTGCGGCGCGCGGTGAAGCGGCTGACGGGCGCGTTTGCGCTGGGCGTGCTTTCGGCCGCGGAGCCGGACAAGATTATTGCGGCGCGTTCGGGGCCGCCGGTGGTGATTGGCGTGGGCGAGGGCGAGTGTTTTGTAGCCTCGGACGTGCCGGGCATTCTGCATCACACGCGGAATATCTACTTTCTGGCTGATGGCGACATGGCGATTCTGACGCTGGCCGGCGTGGCGCTCACGGACTTTGACGGCAAGCCGGTGAAGCGGGAGATTACGCGCATCCAGTGGGACCCGATCCAGGCGGAAAAGGGCGGCTACAAGCACTTTATGCTGAAGGAAATCTGGGAGCAGCCGCGGGCGATTACCGACACGACGCTGGGGCGGGTGTCACTGGACTCGGGCAAGGTGTACCTGGGCGAGATGAAGATCTCGGACGAAGAGCTGGCGGCGGCGTCGAGCATCAACATTGCGGCGTGCGGGACGAGCTGGCATGCGGCGCAGGCGGGCAAGTACATGATCGAGCGGCTGGCGCGGCTGCCGGTGGATGTGGACTACGCGAGCGAGTACCGCTATCGCAACCCGATCCCCGACCGCAACGCGCTGGGGCTGCTGATTACGCAATCGGGCGAGACGGCGGACACGCTGGCGGCGCAGCGGGAGATGATTGCGCTGGGCTCGAAGACGGTGGCGATTTGCAACGTGGTGGATGCGATGGTGGCGCGCGAGGCGCATGGCGCGATTTATACGCATGCGGGGCCGGAGATTGGCGTGGCGTCGACCAAGGCGTTTACGTCGCAACTGACGGCGCTGTTTTTGCTGGCGCTGAAGCTGGGGCAACTGCGGGGGCGGATCGACACGGAAAAGTCGGTGGCGCTGATTGAGGAGCTGAGCCGGATTCCGGCGAAGATTGAAGAGGTGCTTCGCTCGCGCTCGGCGCAGTGCGAGCAACTGGCGGCGAGTTTTTCAACGGCGCGGGATTTTCTTTACCTGGGACGCGGGATTCACTTTCCCATTGCTCTCGAAGGCGCGCTGAAGCTGAAGGAGATTTCCTACATTCACGCGGAGGGCTATCCGGCGGGCGAGATGAAGCACGGGCCGAATGCGCTGATTGACGAGACGCTGCCGGTGGTGGTGCTGGTGACGCGCGATGAGCACGATCCGGCGTCGAAGCTGCGCTATGAGAAGACGCTGTCGAATATTCAAGAGGTGACGGCGCGGTCGGGGCGGGTGATTGCGGTGGCGACGGAGGGCGACAAGACGATTGGCGGGCTGGTGGAGCAGGTGATCTTTGTGCCGCCGGCGTTTGAGCTGCTGTCGCCGCTGATTGAGATTGTGCCGCTGCAGCTGCTGGCGTACTACATCGCCGTGCGGCGCGGGTGCGATGTGGATCAGCCGCGGAATTTGGCGAAGTCGGTGACGGTGGAGTAGCGGTCGGTGGGGAGATGCGGCTGTGCATGAGGTGCGTTGCCTCAGGGGCTAAACAGGCTGCGGAAAAAGGCCTTTGAAGAGGGGTGTTCGGCTCATGGCTTCTGCAGGGGCTGAAGCCCGACATTGGTTTGCAGGGCTTTATCGGCACGATCCGCCGCGGCGGATCATGCCCTGTTACAAAGCCATAGGGAATTGCCGTTGCGATGAGTTTTTCCGCAGCCTTTAGAGCAGTTTCGGAATTTGTGTGGTCCTCATTGACGGTGTGCGGGGTGGCTTTTTCTTGAGAAAAAAGCCACTTAAGCTCGTGCTTCCGGTCTACAGTAATTCCTAAACTGCTATAAAGCCCAAGATTCAATCTGACCTTGGGCGGCGCGGGACCCAGAGGGTGCCCCGCCGCGCCCTTTCAAAGCAGATGAATCCACCACAGCCCCGAGTTTTTATCCAGGTTCTTAGAGCACCGGCGCGCCGGTCTTCGCCTGGACTTCTTCGCGGGTTACGGCGGGGGCCAGCTCGACGAGATGAAGGCCGCCGGGTTTGACGTCGAGGACGCAGAGGTCGGTGATGATGCGGTCGACGACGCCCTTGCCGGTGAGGGGCAGGGTGCACGCGCGGAGAATTTTGGGCGTGCCGTCTTTGGCGGCGTGTTCCATGATGACGACGACGCGCTCGACGCCGGCGACCAGATCCATGGCTCCGCCCATGCCCTTGGCGAGCTTGCCGGGGATCATCCAGTTGGCCAGGTCGCCTTTTTCCGACACCTGCATGGCGCCGAGGAGGGCCAGCTGCACGTGGCCGCCGCGGATCATGGCGAAGGAGTCGGCGCTGGAAAAGAAGCTGGCTCCGGGCAGCGTGGTGACGGTCTGCTTGCCGGCGTTGATGAGGTCGGGATCGACTTCGCCTTCGCTGGGGAATGGGCCGATGCCGAGCAGGCCGTTCTCCGATTGCAGAGTGATCGTGATGCCGGCGGGAATATAGTTGGCGACCAGCGTGGGGATGCCGATGCCGAGGTTGACGTAAGTGCCGTCGCGGAGCTCCTGGGCGGCGCGCTGCGCCATTTGATCGCGGGACCAGGGCATGGGTCAGGCCTTTCTGACAGTACGTTGTTCGACACGGTTGACCGGGTGCGGATTGTGGACGACGCGCTGCACGAAGATGCCGGGCGTGTGGACGAGGTCGGGGTCGATCTCACCGGCTTCAACGACGATTTCGGCTTCAGCGACGGTGACTTTGCCGCACATGGCGGCGAGGGGGTTGAAGTTGCGCGCGGTTTTGCGATAGACGAGGTTGCCGGCGGTGTCTGCCTTCCAGGCTTTGACGAGGGCGAGGTCGGCGCGGATGCCGCGCTCGAGGATGTAGGTCTGGCCGTCGAAAGCTTTTTCTTCCTTGCCTTCGGCGACCAGCGTGCCGACGCCGCTGCGGGTGTAGAAGCCGGGGATGCCTGCGCCGCCGGCGCGCATGCGCTCGGCAAGACTGCCCTGGGGGCAGAACTCGACTTCAAGCTCGCCGGAGAGATACTGGCGCTCGAACTCGGCGTTCTCGCCGACGTAGCTGGAGATCATTTTTTTGATTTGCCGGCGCTTGAGCAGGAGGCCGAGGCCCCAGTCGTCGACGCCGGCGTTGTTGCTGGCGATGGTGAGGCCGGAGACGCCGCTCGAGCCGAGGGCGGCGATGAGCGCCTCGGGAATGCCGCAGAGGCCGAAGCCGCCGACGGCGAGCGAGAGGTTGTCGCGGAGCAGGCCGGCGAGGGCGGATTCGGCGTTGGGGTAGAGCTTGTTCATTCCCTATCCAGACCAGCCGGGACCGGAGTCACTGTTTGATTGACCATTGGAGAAGGCCTCCGTATCGAGACATTCGAGAGCAGTTGCCACGGCAGCTCGTTCGCGCAGCTCGGCAACTGGGCAAGCATACCGCAAAAGGTCAAATGTCCGGAATCTCATTTCGACAGTCGGAACATCACTACGCCGCCCTGGGGCGGGGTCACGGTGAAGGAATCCCGGATGAGCCCAACGTCCTTGTGTGTCCAAAGATCGCGAGCATGGACGGGGCCACTGAATCCAAGATCCCGGAGCCGCACCGTGACCGGCTGAGGCACGTCGTCGGTGACAAAGTTGAACACGGCCACAGCCTTGGCGCCATCGGCCAGGGTACGCGCCCAAACCTGGGGTGGGCCCAGGCGAAAGCCTTGTGCGCCGAGCTTGTCCTGATCGACGGCGATGACGTCCTTGTTCATCAGGATGCTCTTTGTGGTCTCATCCATTTTGCCGAGGTCATTGCCTGCCAGCAGCGGGGCGGCGAGGATGGCCCACAGACTCATCTGGGTGCGGTATTCATCGGCGGTCATGCCGCCGTTGCCCACTTCAAGCATGTCGGGATCATTCCAGCGGCCGGGCTTCGAGTAGCGTTCCAGACCCGCCTGGGAGAAGCCGATCAGCGCCATGCTGCGAAAGCTGTCGCTGATGTCATCGGTGGTGCGCCACAGGTTGCCGCCGACGTCTTCGCCCCACTCCCAAACTGAGTCGACGCCATACTGACAGATGCTGTAGACGATGGGACGGCCTGTTGCGATGAGTGCGCGGTGCATCTTCGCATAAGCATCGCGCATAATCGCCGAGGCCTTGCTGGGATCCTGACCGGGGTCGTAGAGATCCATGATGGAGCGGAGTCCGCACAGGTCGTACTTGAGGAAATCGACGCCCCACGCTGCGTAGGTTGCAGCGTCTTGTGCTTCGTGTCCATAGCTGCCTTCAAAGCCGGCGCATGTTTTAGGGCCGGGCGAAGAGTAGATTCCGAACTTGAGGCCCCTGGAGTGGATGTAATCGCCGAGCGCCTTCATGTCAGGAAACTTTCCGTTGGGGTGGATGTTGCCCTGCGCGTCGCGTTCGCCTTCCCAGGTGTCGTCGACATTGACGTAGACATATCCGGCGTCGCGCATTCCGCTTTCGACCATGGCATCCGCGGCGGCGCGGACATCGGCATCGGTCACCTTTTCCGCGAAGTGGTTCCAGCTGTTCCAGCCCATGGGCGGTGTGGCGGCGAGCTTCGCGGATTGCGCAAGGAGGGCAGACGAGAGTGCCGCACCGATGGCGAGCGCGGCGGCGAGGAAGGCGCAGCAGGAATTCAGAGGACGGGCGATCCGATTGGTCATTTTTCTTCCTGATGCGAGCCGGTATCGAAGCAAAGCAGGGTTTAGGTTTGCGTGGCGATCTGGGAGGCGGTGCGCTGACGCCAGAGGCCGCGGGTGAAGTCGGGGAACTTTTCAGGGGCGCTGCCGTTGGCGACCGATGCGCGGCTGAGCGGGCCGGGCGCGGACCAGGCAGCGGCGTCGTAGACATCCATATCGGGCGGGAGGCCCTCGCGGAGGCACTGGACGAGGCGATAGAGCATGATGAAGTCCATGCCGCCGTGGCCGCCGAGCTTTTGGGCGATCTCGCCCTCGGACTTCCAGAGCGGGTGCTGGTGCTCCTTCCAGGAGTCGATGCCGGCCCAGTCTTCGCCGCCGGCCTGGCCGTCGAAGTAGATGCGCGGAGGGTAGTCGGCAAAGATGCCCTTGGTGCCGGCGATCATGTTGATGCGGTCGTAGGGATGGGGATTGACGGTGTCGTGCTTGAGGGTGATGTTGAGGCCGTTGGCGGTTTTGATGAGCGAGGTGTTCATGTCGCCGTCAATATACTTCTCGGCCCAGCGGGGGTCGCTGGGGGCGAGATGGGCTTTGCGGTACTCGTCGAGGCCGCGCTGCGGGGTGCTGACGCTGACGAGATAGTCGAAGCGGTCGCGGCGCTGGATGCCCATGTAGTTGGCCACCGGGCCGAGGCCGTGGGTGGGGTAGAGATTGCCGTTGCGCTGGGTGTGGACGGTGCGACGCCAGAGGCCCTCGCCCTTGTTGGAGAACAGCTCCTCGCGCAGGTCGTGCAGGTAGGCGCCTTCGCCGTAGAGCAGGTCGCCGAACAGGCCCTGGTGGACCATGCGCAGGATGAGGGTCTCGTTGTAGCCGTAGCAGCAGTTCTCAAGCATGATGCAGTGGCGGCGGGTTTTCTCGGAGGTGTCGACGAGTTTCCAGCAGTCCTCAATGGTGGTGGCGGCGGGGACTTCGACGGCGGTGTGCTTGCCGTGGGTCATGGAGGCGACGGCCATTTCGACGTGCCAGTTCCAGGGCGTGGCGATGAGGACGAGATCAAGATCGTCGCGGGCAACGAGAGACTCAAAGGCGTGATCGCCGCTGGTGTAGAGCTGGGGCGCGGGCTGGCCGGCTTTCACGACGAGCGATTGCGCATGCTCGGCTTTGTCGCGCACGACGTCGCAGAGGGCGAGGACCTTGACGTCGGCGGCGAGCAGGTTGCCGAGCAGGCTGGTGCCGCGGCCGCCGGTGCCGATGAGGCCGATGCGCGGGGCTGCTACCGGCGCGAAGGGCACGCCGATCATGGTGGCGGCGTGCGGCTGGGCAGACTCGGCGCGCAGCTCGGGAATGGCGGCGGCTGCGGCGGTGATGCTGCCGAGGCGGAGGAACTCTCTGCGGGAAACGTCGTTGATTAAATCGGAGATGTTCTTTTCCATGGCCTTCCTGTCGTTGTGCGGGTGGCTTTGGGCTGCGTTCACCATGATATTCCAGATGGGCGTCGGCGGACAGGGTGGAGTGCCGGAGCGTGGCGGCGCGAACGCAATTCTTGAGTGGTCTGGCGCATTGGGGATGTGGTACCTTTCAGGTGACTTTCCCCAAGGCGAAAGACGGGAGCCGTACGCGCAAAGTTTACGGCGGAGGGCGACAGTGTCTGCAACAACCGTGACGGAGATTTCCAGAGGCAAGGATGCGCCGCAACTGCGGCAGGTACCGGCGCCGGCGCCGCCCAGAAACATTGCCGTGGACGCGTATCGCGGGCTGGTGATGCTGCTGATGATGGGCGAGATCATGCAGTTTGCCAAGGTGTACAAGGCGTTTCCGGGGAGCACGTTCTGGCGGATTCTGGCGTTCAACCAGTCGCATGTGCAGTGGTCGGGGATGGGATTGCACGACACGATCCAGCCGGGGTTCAGCTTTCTGGTGGGCGTGGCGCTGCCGTACTCGATCGCCAGCCGCACGGCGAAGGGGCAGAGCTTCAAGAAGCAACTGCTGCACACGATGTGGCGCAGCCTGGTGCTGATCTTGCTGGGATTCTTTTTGCGCTCGACGCAGAGCACGCAGACGTATTTCACGTTTGAAGACACGCTGACGCAGATTGGACTGGGATTTACGTTTGCGTTTCTGCTGGCGCACTGCCGGCCGAAGTGGCAGTGGACGGCGATTGGCGGGATTCTGTTTGCCTATTGGCTGGCGTGGGCGCTCTACCCGGCTCCGGGGGCGAACTTTGACTGGCAGGCGGTGGGCGTTCCCAACAACTGGCCGTATAACTTTTCGGGGTTCGCTTCGCACTGGAACAAGAACAGCAACCTGGGGCAGGCGTTCGACGTGTGGTTTCTGAACCTGCTGCCGCGCGCTTCGCGGTTTGCGTTCAACGACGGCGGGTATCTGACGCTGAGCTTCATTCCCACGCTGGGCACGATTCTGCTGGGGCTGCGGGCGGGCGAGTGGTTCCGCGCGGCGGCGCCGAAGATTCCGGTGAAGAAGTTTGCGATTGCGGCGGTGGTGCTGATTGCTGCCGGAGTGCTGCTGCACGTGACCGGCATTTGCCCGATCGTGAAGCGGATCTGGACGCCGAGCTGGACGCTGTTCAGCGGCGGCGTCTGCTTCGCGTTTCTGGCCGCGTTCTCATGGGTTATCGACGTGAAGGGCTATCGGCGCTGGGCGTTTCCGCTGATGGTGGTGGGCATGAACTCGATTGCCGCCTACCTGATTGCGCACCTGTGGGAAGACTTTATTGTTGAGAGTCTGCACATTCATCTTGGGTACAGGATCTTCCAGGTGTTCGGCACGGGGCTGGAGCCGCTGATGGTGGGCATCGCGGTGATGCTGACTTACTGGCTGATCCTTTATTGGATGTACCGGCGGAAGATTTTTCTCAGGGTGTGAGCGCGGGCCTGGGGGAAGAGGCTTGAGACCGCCTCAAGTTTGTCATTGATTGAGCCGATGAACAGTTCGGAATGGACTCTCGAGCCATGCAATCTGCGTCCGCGGCACGCACTGAGCCGGTTACGGCGGTAGCGGAGCGGTGCGTGGCGCGGCGGCCGATTCTGGATGTGCGTGGCCGCGTGCACGGCTATGAGTTGCTGTTGCGCGATGGCGGGCTGGACGGCCTGGAGCGCTATACAAACGGACTGCCCGGTTTTGTGAGCTGTACGGCGGACTCGCTTCTGGGGCAGCCGGGGCAGACGCCGCCGGCTGCGACGACGGTGCTGGTGATTGCGGCAGCCACCGAACCAACCCCGGAGCTGCTTAAAGTCTGCGTGGCACTGAGAGCCGCGGGTTTCCAACTGGCGCTTGCGGGCGAACCGCGCAACGGGCGGGGACTGGCCGAACGCGCCGATTACATTGTGGTGGATTCGAGCGGCCTGGACGACGAAGCGCGCGGCCGGCTGCGCTCGTTTGCGGCGACAAAGATCGCCAGGAATGTTGCCACGCAGGAAGACTTTCAGCAGGCCGCGGCAGCTGGCTGCACGCTGTTTGAGGGCGACTATTTTTGCCAGCCGGGGATGGCGAAGAATCGCAAGACGACAGGGAACCGGTTCTTTCATTTCGAGCTGCTGCGCCACTTGAATCGGGAGCCGATCGATCTGAAGAAGGTGGCCGAGCTGGTACTGCGCGATGCGGCGCTGACGTACAGGCTGCTGCGGCTGGTGAACTCGCCCCTGTGTGCGATTCAGCGCGAGGTGACATCGATTGAGGCGGCGCTGATCATCATTGGCGAGCAGGCATTTCGGCGCATGGCGACGCTGGCAATCCTGAGCGAACTGAACGACGGGCAGCCGCAGGAGATTCTGCAGATGGCGCTGGTGCGGGCGCGGTTCTGCGCGCTGGCGGCGGCGCAGAGCGCGCGGGACGCAGGCGAGCAGTATCTGCTGGGGTTGCTGAGCCTGCTGCCGGCGATGCTGGGGCTGCCGATGGAGGCGCTGACGCCGTCGTTGCCGCTGCGGGCTGGGATTCGCGAGGCGCTGGAAGGCACAGCGAATGCCGAGCGCGCGCTGCTGGGGTGGCTGGAGTTGCACGAGCATGGCGACTGGGCGGCGTGCGATGCGCTTGCCACGGCTGGCAGCCTGAAGGCTGGGGCGCTGACGCGCTGTTATGGTGAGGCGATCGACTGGGCCAGTGCGACGCTGCGAGCGGCGGCTTAGGAAAGGCGGCGGGCCGTCGCGGTTATCGCGCGTGATTCGATCCGGGCCTGAAGGCCGGCTGCGTGCGAAGGCATTTCAGGGGCCTGAAGGCCCCTGCTCCCTCCGCGATTGGCAGCCGGAGCCGTGAATTGAGTTGGGCTCCATCGAGCTGCTGCGCTGGGATTGGCAGGACATTTCTCGGGGCGACGAGCGAGCGATGTTCAGAGCTGCGCTGCTAGAGCAGTTCTCCAATTCATGTGCTCTGTTTAGTTGCGTGCAAGGTGGCTCTTTCTTAAGGAAAAAGCCACTTATCATCGTGCTTTCGGTGTACAGCAAGTTGGAGAACAGCTATAACTCCGCGGCGCGAATGCGCATGTTCTTTGCGAAGGCCTCATCATCCGCGGAACCTGCTTCCATGGAATCGAGATTGATGTGGACGTTTGCCAGCGCGCCCTGGATGGCGGCGGCGGCGAGGGCGATGGATGTGGTGAGGTCAGACTTCATCATGGGGCTGGAGATTGCGCCGAGGGTCGCGGCGATTTGCGCGACTTCCGCGGCGCGTTCGGCGACACGGAGGGGGACGGTTGCTGCTTCGCGCAAGGCAGCGTTGATGAGGGCTGCGCTGTCTTCTGATTCCTTTGCGGCTTTGTAGGCTTTCATGACGGCGTTGTACGAGGCGGCGTCGGCGTCGATGGCGGCTTTCAGTTCTTCACGCAAGACGGCGAGGCGGGCGACGGCTTCGCTGAGCTGCGGCTCGTATTGTGCATAGGCTTTCCTGGTGCGCGACATGGAAGCGACCATACTCGCGAGACCCGCGGCCATGGCTGCGCTGGCGGCGGCGGCGCTGCCTCCGCCAGGGGTTGCGGTGGGCGCGGCGAGCTGCTCGATGAAGGGCTCGATGCCGGCGCGCAGGCCGCCGACAGCGGTTTTGCCGGTCATGATGGCGGAGAGGCGGTTCTCAAGGATTAGCGAGGAATCGAAGTTTTCGACTTGCAGGAACCACTCGGCGGCAGACTCGAGCGCGGCCTTGGGAATGAGGCCGACAATCTCGCTGGAGAGGGGCGCAACGCCGTAGCGCGCGGCTTCGCGCTTGACCAGCTCGAAGACGCGATGCACGGGGGTTTGCTCGAAGTCGGTGAGGTTCATGGAGACCTGCGCCAGGCCGCGTACCAGGAAGCCGGCGGCTTTGACGAAGCGCAGGCCCCCGGAGGAGAAGCGCACGGCCCTGGCGATTTTCTTGGCGATCTCGATGTCGGGGGTGTTGAGAAAAACGTTGTAGGCGATGAGGGCTTTGCGCGCACCGACGACGGTTGCGCCGGCGGTGGGATGCAGGCGCGGTTCGCCGAAGTCGGGCAGGCGCGCGGGGTTGGTGGCGATGTCGTCGCGAATGCCCTCGAACTGGCCCTTGCGGATGAACTCGAGGTTCTGGCGCTCGGGGCGCGTGGCGGCGGCTTCATAAAGATAGACGGGAACGCCGAAGCGCTTCCATATCTCGGCGCCGACGCGGCGGGACATGGCCACGCAATCGGCGAGCGTGACGCCGTCGATGGGAATGAAGGGGACGACATCGGCAGCGCCCAGGCGGGGATGCGCGCCCTGATGGGCGGTGAGATCGATGAGCTCGGCGGCCTTGCCTACGCCGCGGATGGCGGCTTCTTCGATTGCCTCGCGCTGGCCGGCGAGGGTGATGACGGAGCGATTGTGGTCGGAGTCCATCTCGCGGTCGAGCAGGTAGACGCCGGGAATCTTCATGGCCTGGACGATGGCGTCGACCTTGGCGGCATCGCGGCCCTCAGAGAAGTTGGGAACGCATTCGACCAGTGAGCTGGACATGAGGAAAAGGATAGCCACCTGCAGCCGCATCCGGCAAACGCGGGGGATTGACTCTCGACTTAAGCGGCGCGTGCGGTTAAGCTCACGGGTGGAACGGATGATGATGGACGCGAAACAGAAGACGGCGGCGGGGTGCATTACGTGGCTGACCGGGCTGAGCGCTGCGGGCAAGACGACGCTGGCGATTGCGGTGGGCGCGGCGCTCGAGGCACAGGGCGTGGCGCACAGGGTGCTGGACGGCGACCGTCTGCGAGCGACGCTGTGCCGCGACCTGGGCTTTACGCGCGCGGACCGCGAGGAGAATGTGCGGCGGATCTTCAAGCTGGCTGCGGAGGAAGCGCAACAGGGCACTGTGGTACTGGTGGCGGCGATTGCGCCGTATCGCAGCGTACGCGATGAACTGCGCGCGGCATCGCCGGTCGAGTTTTTTGAGGTGTTTGTGGATGCGCCGCTGGCGGTTTGCGAAGAGCGCGATCCGAAGGGGCTCTACAGGCGGGCGCGGGCCGGGGAGCTGAAGGGATTGACGGGCGTGGACGATCCGTATGAAGCGCCGATGACGCCGGATGCGCGTTGCCGGACCGACATGGAAACGGTGGAAGAGAGCTGTGCGCGGGTGCTGGCGCTGCTGACGCCGTGGACTACGGATTGAGCGGAGAGTCGGCGGTGTGCAGCGCGGCGAGGCGGGCGGCCTCGAGCTGCGTGTAGATGGGCGTGAGGTGCTCGGCGACCACGGCGCGCAGGCGCTCGCTGGCCTGGGCCTGCTTCTGGGCATTATCCGAAGAGAAGCTGGTGGAGGGCGCCTTGGCGTTCTTCACGGAAGCGCCGCGCATGGAGGGCAGGTCTTCTGCTTGCAGGCCGAAGTGGCGGAAGAGCCGGCCGTACATGGCATCGGGCAGCTCGGTGTAGTTGACGAGCAGGCCACCGCTCGATTGCTGCACGGCACGCAGGCCGGCCTTGCAGACCTGCTGGAGGGCGCGGGCGCAGTAGACGTCAAGCTCGGCGGGGTTCCAGTCGGCGGGATCGAGCTGGAGCATGGAGGGGTGAAAGATGCCGGGGACCGACCACGCGGAGGGCATGCGCTGCTGCGAGACCATGACCTCGACGGGATCGCGATAGAGGAAGATCCAGGGGGTGTCGGGGAAGGCCTGGCGCAGCAGATCGAAGCGATGGATGTGCCAGCAGTCGGTCTTGAGGTAGAGCGCGTCTTCGCCGTTGCGCGGCTGGCCGAGCGCGGCGGCCATGGCGCGGACGAGACGGATTTCATCTGCGCGAGCCAGGTCTGGATAACGGTGCACGACGCGCAGCGCGTCGTCCATGGGCTCAGGCTCGGAGGCGACGATGGCGCGGTCCAATGCGGCGAGCTGCTGGCCGATGAGCGTGGAGCCGCAGCGGGACATGTGAAAGACGATGCCGCGCAAGGGCGCGCCGGGGTTGGCTGCGGTCCAAGCGATCATTTGGTCGATGGTTGTTTCACGCCGGAAGAGTTGATGGAAGGGCTTGATGAGCTGGCGCTGCGTGGTCTGGGTAAAGAACGGGTCGCGGAGGCGCTCGGCGCCCATGAGGATCCACTCGACACGGGGACCGTTGTCGCGCCAGGCGATGCGGGCCGGGACCCAGCCGTGGAGATTCATAGCGCCACCGTGCGCATCATCCAGTCACGATGGCCGCGGTTGCGAGCAGACTCAACATCGAGCGCGTCGAAGGCAAAGCCGAGTTCCGCACCGGCGCTCACGACGGCTTCAAGGAACCGATCGGGCTGGGTGATGGCGACGAGGCGGGCCTGCAATGCGGGGTCGTCAAAGACCAGCTCGCGAAAGGCGCGGAAGCTGGCTGCGCCGAGGGGCTCGGAGCTTTCCGAAACGATCTCCTGCGCGGCGCGATCGAGCATGGCGATGGCCCAATCGTTGATGACGGCGTCGATGACCAGGAACAGGCAATCGACAGCGCCGCGGTTGACGAAGCGGCAGGGCTGGCCGAGCGCGATGTGCCAGGCCTGGCCAGCGTGGGCTGCGAGGGTCATGTCTGCGACGATGAGCTCGACTGCGGAGGAGGTTGCGATAGGGATGTGGATGCGCAGGTCATGGTGTGTGACGCCGAGGTCGGCGGCGCGGAAGCTGCGCAGGCTGGAGCCGGCGTGGAGACGCACAAGGCGAACGGATTTCTTTTCGCACAGGAATGCGTCGATTGCGGCTTTGAGGTGCGGGCACTGCGCCAACAGGGGTGTATCGCGGAACTCGTGTGCGGTGCCCCAGGCAGCGAGATCGTCGACGGCGCCGGTTTTTGAGCGAAGGATCACGGCGGTGCACTCGCCGGTGTGGACGCGATCTGAAAGATGAGGGGACCAGGCGGCGGGCGCGATGGATGCGAGATCGGCGCGGAGGCCGGCGGCGTCAAACGAGAGAGGGAGGCGCGCGAAGGGCCGGTTGCGGGGCGGGAGACTCACAGTGGCCAGTTTATCGCGACCGGCGGGGGATGGATGAAGGGCGAGGAACGGCGAGCCTCATGGCTGCTTGCGGGGAGGGGGTAGTATGCTTTGTAGCGGCCTCGATGTGACCGGCTGAAAGCGGCAGAGGCTGGGGAGGATTTGGATGGCGACGACCACCGCTCCGATCATTCGCGCTCCACACGGCACGACGCTGCGCTGCAAGGGCTGGCAGCAGGAGGCGGCGCTGCGCTGCCTGATGAACAATCTCGATCCGGAGGTTGCGGAGCGGCCGGCCGACCTGGTGGTGTATGGCGGGATTGGGAAGGCGGCGCGCAACTGGGAGGCTTTCCACGCGATTGTGCGTGAGCTTGAGCAACTGGGCAATGAGGAGACGCTGCTGGTGCAGAGCGGCAAGCCGGTGGCGGTGTTTCCGACGCACGAGATGGCGCCGCGGGTGATCATCGCCAACAGCAACCTGGTGGGCAAGTGGGCCAACTGGGAGCATTTTCAGGAGCTCGACCGCAAGGGCCTGATGATGTATGGGCAAATGACGGCGGGGAGCTGGATTTATATCGGCACGCAGGGGATTTTGCAGGGGACATTTCAGACGTTTGCGGCGCTGGCGGACCGGCACTTTGGCGGCAGCCTGAAGGGCAGGCTGGTGGTGACGGGCGGTGTAGGCGGGATGGGCGGCGCGCAGCCGCTGAGCGTGACGCTGAACGATGGCGTGGTGCTGGCGGTCGACGTGGATCGGACGCGCATTGAACGCCGCGTGGCCACGCGTTACTGCGATGTGTTGAGCGAGGATCTGGATGAAGCGCTGCGGCTGTGCGAGACGGCGCGGCGCGAGGGGCGCGCGCTGAGCGTGGGCCTGGTGGGCAACTGTGCGGATGTGCTGCCGGAGCTGGTGCGGCGCGGCGTCGAAGTGGATGTGGTGACCGACCAGACCAGCGCGCACGATCCGCTGAACGGATATGTGCCGCAGGGGCTGACATTGAGCGAGGCAACCGAACTGCGCGGGCGCGATCCGGTGGAGTATGTGCGGCGGTCGACGGCGACGATGGTTGTGCATGTGAACGCGATGCTGGCGTTGCAGCGGGCCGGCGCGGTGACGTTTGATTACGGCAACAACATTCGGCGGTTTGCGTTCGATGCCGGCTGCACGGATGCGTTTTTGATTCCGGGATTTGTGCCGGAGTATATTCGTCCGCTGTTCTGCACGGGGCAAGGGCCGTTCCGTTGGGTTGCGCTGTCGGGCGATGCGAAAGACATTGCCCGCACGGATGAGTTGGCGCTGGAGCTGTTTCCGCAGAATGAGATTTTGACGCGATGGCTGCGGCTGGCGCGGGGGCGGTTTGCATTTCAGGGATTGCCGGCGCGCATCTGCTGGCTGGGCTACGGCGAGCGGGCGCAGATGGGAGAGGCGATCAATGAGCTGGTGAAGAAGGGCGAGATTTCTGCACCGGTGGCGATTGGGCGCGATCACCTGGACACGGGATCGGTGGCGAGCCCGTACCGCGAGACGGAGAAGATGCTGGACGGCAGCGATGCGGTCGCGGACTGGCCGATCTTGAATGCGCTGCTGAACACGGCGAGCGGGGCGACGTGGGTGAGCTTTCATCACGGCGGCGGGGTGGGGATGGGCTACAGCCTGCATGCGGGGCAGGTGACGGTGGCGGATGGAACGGAGATGGC
>Ga0302267_10004319_pt1 | contig 15659 bp, 11 predicted proteins | sample III_Bog_E1_3_FD_194555 | JGI IMG/M metagenome (GOLD analysis project Ga0302267, IMG submission 194555) | Peat permafrost microbial communities from Stordalen Mire near Abisko, Sweden - III_Bog_E1_3 | ecosystem: Environmental > Terrestrial > Soil > Wetlands > Peat | place: Sweden: Abisko... | reverse complement strand
CGACGACCGGCTGATCACGGTGGTGGCCACGCCCGCCAACGCCCACGGCACCCAGCGCTTCGTCACCCTCGACGCCTTCCGCCGCGCCGGGTTCGAGGTCATCGGCATGCTCAACGAGCCCTCGGCCGCCGGCTTCGAGTACACGCACCGCTACCGCAACACCATCACCTCGCGGCGCGAGCACATCGTGGTCTACGACCTCGGCGGCGGCACCTTCGACGCCTCGCTCGTCCACATGAGCGGCAAGAGCCACGACGCCGTCGCCACCGCCGGGTCCAACCAGATCGGCGGCGACGACTTCGACGCCGTCCTCGCCAACCTCGCCCTGGAGACGGCCAAGGTGAAGCGCACCCACCTCCCGCGCCGCGCCCTCGCCCTGCTCGCCGACCAGTGCCGGGAGGTCAAGGAGCGGCTCAACCCCAACTCGCGCCGCATCGTCATCGACCTCGAGTCCTGCCTCGACGAGCTCGCCCCCGTGCCCGAGGTCACCATCTCGGTCGCCGACTACTACGACGTCTGCGTGCCCCTGGTGCAGCGCACCCTCGACGTCATGGCCCCGATCATGGCCCGCCTCGAGCTCAAGAACGACGACCCCCTGGCCGAGCTGGCCGGTATCTACGTCGTCGGCGGCGCCAGCTCCCTCCCCGTGGTGGGCCGCCTCCTCCGCGAGCTCTTCGGCCGCCGCGTCCACCGCTCCCCGTACCCGTCGGCGTCCATCGCCATGGGCCTCGCCATCGCCGGCGACGAGGAGGCAGGCTTCTCGCTCTCCGACCGTCTGTCCAGGCACTTCGGCGTCTTCCGCGAAGGGCAGGGCGGTCAGGAGGTCATCTTCGACCCCATCTTCAGCCGCGACGCGCGCGTCCCCTCGGCGGGCGAGGCGCCCGTGGTCCACCGCCGCGTCTACCGCGCCGCTCACAACGTGGGCCGCTACCGCTTCGTCGAGTGCGCCGCGCTCGATCCCCACGGGGTGCCCCTCGGCGACATCACCGCCTACGGCGACGTCTTCTTCCCCTTCGACCGCGGCGTGCGCGGCGCCCGCGATCTCGCGGCGGTGCCGGTGCGGCGGATGATCCACGAGGGGCCGCTGATCCAGGAAGAGTATGCGATCACCCAGCACGGCATCGTGCGGGTGACCATCCGGGACCTCGAGAACGGGTACGAGCGGGCGTACGACGTCGGTGCGTAGTCACGATGGTGGGGGCCGAAGGCCCCCCCCAAACCCCCCTGGTTCGTCAGGGGCCTCTGGTTCGTCAGGGGCCGCCCAGACCCCCGCGGCTCACCAGGGGCCGGGTCTCGCCCACATCCATGATCCACAGCTCCCGCTCCTGATCTCCGGCCGCCGCGAAGGCAGCGCGAGCGCGCTCCGGCGGCTCGGCGATGGGCTCGTCGGTGAGCCGGAAGGTGCCCCAGTGCATGGCCACCAGGTGCCGGGCGTCGAGCAGGCGGGCGGCCTCGACGGCGTCCTCCGGGCCCATGTGCTGCGGCTCCATGAACCAGCGCGGGTCGTAGGCGCCGATCGGGAGCATCGCCCAGTCGATGGGGCCGAGGCGCTTGCCGATCTCGGTGAAGCCGTCGAAGAACGCGGTGTCGCCCGAGTGGTACGCGGTCCCCTCGTTCGACCGGATCACGAAGCCGCCCCAGAGCATGTCGTTGCGGTCCCAGGGGTAGCGCATCGACCAGTGGCGAGCGGGCACCAGGGTCACCTCGATCGCGCCGAGATCGGTGGCTTGCCACCAGTCGAGCTCGGTCACCTTCTCCGCCCCCAGCGAGCGCAGCAGGTCCCCGTTGCCCAGCGGCACCACGTACTGCGGCCCCGGACCGAGCTGCTTCAGGCTCCACGGGTCGAGGTGATCGCGGTGGTTGTGGGTGACCAGGACCACGTCGACGGGCGGGAGAGCATCGATGGCGAGCCCCGGTGGGGTGAGGCGCGCGACCGGGCCGAGGCGGTGGCTGAAGATGGGATCGACGAGGATGCGCGTGCCGCCCAGGGTGAGGAGGAAGCTGGCGTGCCCGATCCAGGTGAGCTGGGGCGCGGTCCCCTCGACGAGGGCGCGATCGGGCTCGCGCCGGGGGGTGACGTAGCCACCCGGATCCTTGCGCGTCCTGCCCGCGAGCCGGTCGAGCACCTTCCACCGGAAGATGTCGCGCGGGCCACGGATCGGGCGAGTGGCGAGGTGATCGAAGCGTCCCATGGTGGGCTCTCTCTCAGGGGCACTTGATCGGCTTGCAGCCGCCCTGACCCTTGCAGTCGTTGACGCCCTTGCACGCGTGCTTGGCGGTCTTGCAGTTGCCCTTGCCCTTGCAGTCGTTCGAGCCCTTGCAGCAGTTCTTGGGCTGCCCGAGCTGGAGATGGGCGGCGGACGCGCCGCCTTGCGCGTTGCTCATCAGCAGGTGAACGAGGTCGCTGGCGTACTCGTCGGGCTCCACGGGCGGCTTGGCGGAGGCGGCACGTGCGGTGGCCGTGGCGGCGGGCCGGGTGACGTCCGGCGGGTACTCGGGCATCGGCGCGGGTGTCGCCGGGTTGGAGGGGGCGCCTGCGCAGCCGCTGCCGACACCCATCGCGGAGAGGATCCCGCCCATCGCCGACAGGGCGAGCGCGCGCCCGCGAGGCATCTCCATCGGGGCACGGTAGCACGCCGGCGCTGGCGGCTCCCAGGGGCACGCAGGCGGGTTTTGCAGCGCGGCGCCGGCGGTAGTACGACCCCACCCGTGAACAAATGGGCGATCCGGGCTGTCATGGTGCTCCTCGTCGCGGGGGCGACCGCCGGCGGCGTGCTCGGCTACAAGCGGGCGACACGCCCCGCCGAGCTGACTTTCCGCACGGTGGCGGTCGACCGCGGCAACATCGTCGCGCGGGTCACCGCGACGGGCACGCTCTCGGCGCACGTCACCGTCCAGGTGGGCGCTCAGGTCTCCGGGCGGCTCGCTGACATCCTGGTCGACTTCAACTCGCCGGTGAAGAAGGGTCAGGTCATTGCCCACCTCGATCCGGAGCTGTTCAAGGCCGCGCAGGCTTCCTCGCACGCCAACACGCTCCAGATGATGGGCGTCGCCGCCAAGTCCAGGGCCACCCTCGACCGGGACACCTCGCTGGCCGAGCGCGCCAAGCTCCTCAACGCCCAGGGGATCATGGGCCAGCAGGACTACGAGAACGCGCTCGCCCTCGTCCCCATCGACAAGGGCGACCTGGCGGCCCAGGTCGGCAACCTGGAGCAGGCGCGCGCGCAGGAGCACCAGGCCGACATCAACCTCGCCTACTGCACCATCATCTCGCCCATCGACGGCACCGTGATCTCGCGCAACGTCGACGTCGGCCAGACCGTGGCCGCCTCGCTGTCGGCGCCGGTGCTCTTCACCATCGCCGAGGATCTGCACAAGATGCAGGTCGACACCAACATCACCGAGGGTGACGTGGGCAAGCTCCGCGACGGGATGCGGGCGAGCTTCGTCGTCGACGCCTACGCCAACGAGCGCTTCAGCGGCGTCATCCAGCAGATCCGCAACGCGGCGACCACCGTGCAGAACGTGGTCACCTACGACGCCGTCATCGAGGTGGAGAACACCGAGCTCAAGCTCCGCCCCGGGATGACGGCGAACGCCACCATCAACTTCGACCGCCGCGAGGCCGTGCTCCGCGTGCCCAACGCCGCGCTCCGCTTCCGCCCGCCGCCCTCGATGGCGAGCGCGCTGCCCTCGGCCTCCGCGCCCCCGCCGTCGGACTCCGCACCTGCCGGATCGCCGAGCGGGGGGCACTCCTGGGGCGGTCGGGGCTCGGGGGACGCTCGCCCCTCCGGTCCCGATGGGGGCCACCCCCATACCCCCGGCTCGGCGAGCCCGGCGGTGTCTGCGAGCGCTGCCGTCGATGGTGGCGCGCCCAGCCCCTCCGCCTCCGCCAGCGCGCGGCCGCACCGCCAGCGCGGCGGCGCCGGTGAGTCGACCCAGAAGTACCTCTGGGTGATGCGCGGCCCCAAGCCCGAGCCCGTGCCCGTGCGCACCGGCCTCACCGACGGCTCCTTCACCGAGATCGTCTCGGGCGAGGTGAACGAGGGCGACAACATCGTGCTCGAGGCCATCAGCGGCGACGAGCCTGCCGGCGCGGGCAAGCCTCCGGGCGCCTCCGGGCAGCAGCCGAGGATGCGGCTGTGAACCCGCTCTTCACCTTCCGCATCGCCGCCATCGCCATCCTCCGCAACAAGACGCGCAGCTTCCTCACGGCGCTGGGCATCATCATCGGCGTGGGCGCGGTCATCGCGATGACCGCGATCGGCGAGGGCGCCAAGAAGGTGATCGAGGACCAGTTCGCGGCGATGGGCACCAACCTGCTCATCATCCTGCCGGGCTCGGTCACCACCAGCGGCTCGCGCGGTGGCTCGGGCACCGCCGCCTCGCTCACCTGGGAGGACCTCAAGGCCATCCAGACGCAGCTCCCCACCAGCGTCCTCACCGCCGCGCCCTCGCTCTCCAGCAACGGCACCGTCGTCACCGAGGACCAGAACTGGGCGACCCGGGTCTACGGCACCACGCCCGAGTACTTCCAGGTGCGCAACTGGCCCGTCGCCAGCGGCGTCGCCATCCAGCAGTCGGACGTCGACAGCGCCGCCAAGATCGTCGTCCTCGGCCGCAGCGTCGTCGACAAGCTCTACGGGCCGAGCGCCGACCCCATCGGGCAGATGGTGCGCATCAAGAACATCCCCTACCAGGTGGTGGGCGTGGCCGCGAGCAAGGGCCAGTCGGCCCAGGGGCAGGACTACGACGACGCGGTCTTCATCCCCTCGACCACCTTCGTGACCAAGGTCCAGGGCGGGCTCCAGGCCTACATCAACGGCCAGATCATGGTCGCCGCGCTCTCCTCCCAGACCGTCGCCAAGGCCCAGCAGGAGGTCACCGACCTGCTCCGCGAGCGCCACAAGATCCGCCCCGGCGCCGACGACGACTTCAACATCCGCAACCTCGCCGAGATCGCCAGCGCCCAGCAGGAGGGCACCAAGACCATGACCACCCTGCTCGCCGCCGTGGCCGCGGTGTCGCTGGTGGTCGGCGGGATCGGGATCATGAACATCATGCTGGTGAGCGTGACCGAGCGCACCCGCGAGATCGGCATCCGCATCGCCATCGGCGCCAAGGCCAGCGACATCATGGCCCAGTTCCTCGTCGAAGCCCTCTCGCTCTCGGTCGCCGGCGGCATCCTCGGCGTCATCCTCGGCGTCGGCATCGCCGAGGGGATCGCCTTTCAGCTCAAGTGGCCGATCCTGATCCGGCCGTTCATCATCCTCGTCTCCGTGGGCGTCAGCCTGCTGGTCGGCGTGGTGTTCGGGCTCTACCCCGCGCAGAAGGCGGCGCAGATGGATCCGATCGTGGCCCTGAGGACCGAGTGACTTTCCAGATCACCGTGCTCGATGCAACGGCAGTCCGCACCGCGAAGCGTCAGCGAGCGGAGGCCATCGGTGGCACCAAGCCTGGGTGCTCTCCCGAGCCTCCGCTCCCTCACGGTCGCGGTGCGGGTGGCAATGCCCCCACTGTCCGACAATCTCGCTCGGCGATCTAACGCCGCCTGCCGATCGCCTCTCCCACCGAGGCGCTCACCCGCCGCACCAGATCGTCGACGTCGACCTCGGGTCGGGGCTGCTGCCGCGGGGTGGGGGAAGGGCTCGGTGCCCCCAGCGTGCCCGCCGGGCACGCATTGCAGCTCTCGCACGGGGACGGGGGTTTGGGGGCAGAGGTCGGCGCTGCGCCGACTGGAGCCCCCATCGTGACCGGCAGGATCTTGCGCTCCGGCAGCCCCAGCCCGCGGCCGACCGCCTGGAGGTGCGCGATCTGCGCCGGCGCGAGCGGCTTGATGGGCCCCAGCATGCGGGCGCGGAAGGTGATCTCCGCCACGTGCTCCATCCGCTCCAGCTTGTCGTAGGCGTCGAACACGCTGGCGCCGACGGTGAGGCTGCCGTGGCGATCGAGGATCATGGCGTCGAAGTCGCGCAGCCACTTGCGGATCTCCCGGGGGACCTCCTCGGTGGTGGGCGTGGTGTAGGCGGTGGTCGGGATGGACCCGAAGGTGAAGACGATCTCCGGCAGCAGGCACTGCGCCAGGCTCACCCCCGCCAGCGAGAAGGCGATGCAGTTGGTGGGGTGGGCGTGGACCACGCCGCGCACGTCGGGGCGCTCGTCGTAGGCGGCGAGGTGCATCAGGAGCTCGCTCGATGGGGCGCGCGAGCCGCTGAGGCGGCGGCCGCTCCGGTCCACGACGATGAGGTCGTCCTCGGTGATGCTGCCCTTGTGGATGCCCGTCGGGGTCGCCAGGACGCGGTCCGGGGTCAGCAGCGCCGAGACGTTGCCGTCGCTGGCGGCGATCCACCCCCGGGCATACACCCGGCGGATGACCTCGACGATGTCGCGGCGGGCCTTCTGCTCGGCGGCTTCGCCTGCGGGGGGCGGGGACATGGCGCCGTCTATACACCGGGCAGGGCCTGGGGGTTATGATCCCCGCCATGACACGCACGCTCATCCAGGGTGGAACCATCGTCACGGCCGCCGACACCTACGTGGCCGATCTCGCCATCGAGGGCGACAAGATCGCCGCGATCTTCGCCCCGGGGTCAGGCCCAGGCGGCGCCTACGACGTCGTCATCGACGCCGCTGGCAAGTACGTGATGCCGGGCGGCATCGACGCCCACACCCACATGGACATGCCCTTCGGCGGCACCAACTCGAGCGACGACTTCGAGACCGGCACGCTCGCGGCGGCGTACGGCGGGACCACGTCGATCCTCGACTTCGCCATCCAGACCAAGGGCGATCCGCTGCAGAAGGGGCTCGATCTCTGGCACCAGAAGGCCGAGGGGCAGGCGGCCATCGACTACGGCTTCCACATGATCATGACCGACGTGAACGACCGCACCACCGCCGACATGGGCCGGGTGGTCGACCAGGGGGTCACCTCGTTCAAGATGTTCATGGCCTACCCCGGGGTGCTCTTCGTCGACGACGGGCAGATCTTCCGCGGCATGCAGCGGGCGGCGGAGATCGGCGCGCTCATCTGCATGCACGCGGAGAATGGAATCCCCATCGACATCCTGGTGCAGCAGGCCCTCGCCAAGGGCCACTCCGCGCCCATCTACCACGCGCTGACCCGCCCCCAGGTGGCCGAGGCCGAGGGCACCCACCGCGCCATCTGCCTCGCCGAGATGGCGGGCGCGCCGGTGTACCTGGTGCACCTCTCCGCCGAGCGCGCCCTCACCCAGGTGGTCGAGGCGCGCGATCGCGGCCTGCCCGTCTTCGCCGAGACCTGCCCGCAGTACCTCTTCCTCTCCGAGGAGGACCTGGACCGCCCCGACTTCGAGGGCGCCAAGTTCGTCTGTACCCCGCCGCTCCGGCCCCGGCACATGCAGGAGGACCTCTGGCGCGGCCTGCGCACCCACGACCTGCAGGTGGTCTCCACCGATCACTGTCCGTTCTGCATGAAGGGGCAGAAGGAGCTGGGGCGCGACTCGTTCGCCAAGATCCCCAACGGGATGCCCGGCGTCGAGACCCGGATGTACCTGCTCTGGGACGGCGGGGTGCGCGCGGGGCGCATCTCGATGAACCGCTTCGTCGAGATCACCAGCGCCGCGCCGGCCAAGATCTTCGGCCTCTATCCGCGCAAGGGGACCATCGCCATCGGCGCCGATGCGGACCTGCTGGTCTGGGACGGCGAGAAGAAGCACACCCTCAGCCAGAAGACGCTGCACATGCGGGTCGACTACTCCCCCTACGAGGGGCGGGAGGTCACCGGCGGGCCCACCCACGTGCTCTCGCGCGGCAAGGTGGTCATCGAGAACGGGAGCTACCTCGGGCGCAAGGGCGACGGGCGCTTCATCAAGCGCAGCACCTTCAGCCTGACGTAGGCTCTTTTCCCACCAGAGGCCCCACCAGAGGCCCCACCAGAGGCCCGGCGAGAGGCCCGGCGAGAGGCGAGAGGGGGGGGAGCACCACCGTGAAGGTGCTCCCCGCGCCCACCGTCGAGGTGAGCTCGATGCGGCCGGCGAGCGCCTCCACCATCTCCTTCACGATCGACAGCCCCAGCCCCACGCCGCGGATGTGCTTGTGGGGGACGGGCTCCATCTGCTCGAACGGCTCGAAGATGCGCTCGTGGTCCTGCGCCGGGATCCCCGGGCCGGAGTCGCGCACGCGCAGCCAGTGCGCGCCTCCCGCGTGGAAGACCTCGACGACGACCTCGCCCGCGTGGGTGAACTTGACCGCGTTGCCCACCAGGTTGACCACCACCAGGCGGAGCAGGCGCGGGTCGCTGCGGAGGGGCGGGAGCGGGGGCGCGGCGCCGGCGAGGCGGAGGGCCAGGCCCTTCTGCTCGGCCTGGGGAGCGAGCTCCTCGATCACGCCCTCGCAGAGGGCGCGCGCGTCGACCTCCTCGACGTCGACGCGGATGCGGCCGCCCTCGATGCGCGCGTACTCGAGGAGCGACTCGATGAGCTCGTGGAGTCGCACGGCGGAGGCGGCGATCTTGCGGATCATCTCGTCCTGGCGCTCGGTCCGCGTCGCCTCCCGGCTGCGCACCAGGCGCTCCAGGTTGAGCTTGAGCGAGGTGAGCGGCGTCCGCAGCTCGTGCGAGACCATGCGGAGGAAGCTGGTCTTCATGGCGCTGGCGCGGTCGGCGTGATCGCGGGCCACCCGGGCCGACTCCAGCGCCGTGGTCAGCTCGCGCCGCCGCTGGGCGACCTCGCGGGCGAGCGTCTCCAGATCGCGCGCCTGGGTGGAGAGGTCGCGCTGGAGGATGTCGCGCGCCCGCTTCATCGAGACCAGGTTGCGCACGCGGGCGCGCAGCTCCTCGGCGAAGAAGGGCTTGCTCAGGTAGTCCTGGGCCCCGTCGCGGAGCAGGCGGGCGCGGAGGGCGTCGTCGGTCTTGGCGGTGAGCACCACCACGGGGGTGCCCTCGAGCTCGGGCCGGGCCCGCATCTCGCGCACCAGGGCCTCGCCCTCGAGGACGGGCATCATCACGTCGCTGATGACCAGATCGGGGCGGAGCAGGAGCGCCTTCTCCAGGCCCTTCTGGCCGTCGAGCGCGGAGGCGACGCGGAACTCGGGCGCGAGGGTGGCCGCGACGAAGCGGTTCATGTCGGGGTTGTCCTCGACCACCAGGACCAGGGGGCGCTCCAGCCGGGAGGAGGCCGGCGGCGGCTCGCTGGGGTCGCGCAGGCTGTCGAGCGCCTCGCGCACCATGGCGCGCATCATCACCGCCGAGTCCTCCTGCGAGGAGACCACCGCGCCCGGCGGCGCGTGGGCGGGCAGCTCCACCCGCAGCAGCGCGCCGCCCTCGGGGGCCTCGCCGATGGTCACCGCCCCGCGCATCAGCTCCACGAAGTCCCGCACGATGGCCAGGCCGAGGCCGGTGCCGCCGAAGCGGCGCGTCGCGCCCCCCTCGAGCTGGCGGAAGCGCTCGAAGACCGTGTGCCGCTCGGCGGAGGGGACGCCGGGCCCGCTGTCGGCGATCTCGACCACCACGCGGTTGTCGGGGAGCTCGCGCGCCGAGAAGCGCACCCGGCCGCCGACGGGCGTGAACTTGAACGCGTTGGAGAGCAGGTTGAGGAGCGCGCGCTGGAGCTTGCCCGCGTCCACCTCGGCGGGGATCGAGATCGGGGCGTCGATGGTGTAGGCGATGCGCCGGTCCGCGGCGAAGCCGTCGAAGTGGGCGGCCGTGGCCCGGCAGATCTCGGCGAGATCGACCTCGCAGTACGACGCGGCGAGCTTGCCCGCCTCGCTGGTGGCGACGTGGAGCAGATCCCCGACGTGCTTGAGCAGCGTGCGGGCGTTGCGCGCCACCACCTCGAGATCGGCGCGCTGCTCGGGCCGGAGCCCCGGACCGCCGAGGAGCCGCTCGGTGGGGCCCAGGATCAGCGCCAGCGGGGTGCGCAGCTCGTGGCTGACGTTGGCGAAGAGCTGCGTCTCCAGCTCCTTGGCCCGGGCCACGGCGGCGTCGAGCTCGCGGTGCGCGGCGGCGAGCTGCTGCCCGCGCTCGTGCGAGACGCCCGCGGCCCGCGCCAGGGCCGCCGCGCGCGGGATCAGCGCCGGGAGCAGCGCCGCCGCCAGGAGCCCCGCTGTCGCCGCGGCGGCCCGGAGCAGGTCGGCCGCGAGCGGCGCGGGGAACCAGGGCGCGCAGGCGTCGAGCAGGTGCGACGCGGCGAGGAGCGTCAGCAGCGTGCCGGCCAGGAGCGGCGCCCGCGGCGGCCCCAGCCCCCGCAGCTTGCCCGCCATCGCGGCCAGCGTCGCCCCCAGCGCCAGGCACGAGAGCGCGATCACCCCGTGGGCGAGCGCGTGCGCCAGCGCCGGCCCGGCGAAGGGGGGCGGCGCGGCGAGGAGCGGGCCTTCGTCGACAGGCCAGCGGCAGAGGAGCTCGAGCATGGCCTACCCCGATGGGATGACATGCGCGCGACGGTGAGCCCACGGGCGGCCCCGGAATACAGCGTGGGCTGATGGCCTCGTCCCGCTGCCGGGACGGACGCGGTATGGGTGCGAGCATGCGCCCGATGCTCGAGCTCACCCTTCTCTACCGGGACGAGCGGCTCGCCGCGTTCGCCAAGCCGTCCGGGTTGCTCGTCCACCGCGGCTGGGGCGACGACGCCGTCGTCGCGCTCGACCTCGCGCGCGCGGCCACCGGCGTCTACGTGTACCCGGTGCACCGGCTCGACCGCGCCACCAGCGGCGTGCTGCTGTTCGCGCTCGACGCCGGGAGCGCCGCCGCGATGGGGCGCCTCTTCGAGGCGGGCTCCGTCCACAAGACCTACTTCGCCCTGGTGCGCGGCGTGCCGCCCGAGGCGGGCCTCATCGACAGCCCCGTTCCTGGCACCGAGGATGGCCCGCGCGTGCCCGCGGTGACCGCTTTCCGCCGCCGGTACGTCGTCGACGAAGCCGCCGGCCGGAGCTGGTCCATCGTCGAGGCGCGCCCGCAGACCGGTCGGCTCCACCAGATCCGACGCCACCTCAAGCACCTCGGCCACCCCATCGTGGGCGACGTCAACTATGGCAAGGGCGACCTCAACCGGCTCTTCCGCGAGCGCTTCGGCCTCTGCCGCCTGGCGCTGCACGCGGCGGAGCTCTCCTTCGAGCACCCCTTCACCGGCCTGCCGCTGGTCGTCCGAGCCCCCCTGCCCGCCGATCTACGCGACCCGTTCGACCTGCTGGGCATCCCCGCGGAGGCGTGCGCGCTGCCCGCTCACTTGGGCGTGGCGGCGCTGTAGAGCGGTCGGGGCGGCTGCCGGACCCGCGCCCGGGCGGCGTCGGTGATCTCGGGCGGCACGCCGAAGCTGGCGAGCGCCGGCGCGCTCGCGCCGAGCCGGACCCGGAGCACCCGGGCCAGGCTGGCGAGGCGCTGGTACATGGCCCGCTCCCCTTGCCCAGCCTCGCGCACGGCGGCCTGGAAGATGTCGGCCTTGCGATCCCGGTCGGCCATGACCTCGATCAGGGTCCTCGCCTGGGTGGCGAGCAGCTCGGCGTCGGCGGAGGTGATCCCCACGGCCGCGAGCTCGCGCACCAGGCCGGCCGCGTCGTCGGAGGTCCCGGCGTCGCGGAACATCCGCGTCACGCCCTCGACGAAGGCGTGGGCCTGCTCCAGCGTCTTGCGCGCCGTGAAGTCGCGCACCGGTCGGATGGATTCGAGGGTGAACGCCAGGTCATCTTCAGGGGAATCTTGGCTGATTCTCATACCTTGGAGATAGCCGGGGGAACGCGCTGGAGGAAGCGTGCCGGGCGGATCCTCCGGACGTTGTCAGTCCGGTCGGAAGACCGCAGCGCGCCCTCGCGATCGAGTCACGGGGGGCCGTCGGCGGGACGCGGGCGTCGCGGTGGCCGGTTCCCTGGATCCTGGGGGCGAGGAGGGTCCGGGGGGCCGCCCAGCAAGGGGAAGTTGAACGGTAGGCTGGTGGGGATGATGAACGGCGGCAGGCTCGACGGGAGGATCGGCACCCGCTGCGGCGGCGGTGCGCTGCTGCTCGGCGGCGGAGCCACCGGACCGGCGCTCCCGTGCGGCGGGGGGTGGCCCGGCTGGCTCGGCTGGCCCGGCTGGGTGGGCCGCAGTGGGTGCTGGGGCGTCGAGGGCACGGGCGCTGCCGACCCGGGCGGCTCATCGTCGGGCGGCGGATCGGAGCTCACGCTGGTCGGGGCGGGGGGGACGACGGGCGGATCCTCGTGATCGTCGCTCTTGGCGCGGCTGTGCGCGAGGTAGACCCCGCCGACGACGGCCGCCGACACCGCCGCCGCGAGCAGGAGGATGGCCGGCAGGGAGCTGAACACACCGCCCCGTCGCGGCGTCGTCGCGAGGAGTTTGGGCCCGCCCAGGGAGAGCGGCGCGACGGGCGCGAAGGCCGGCATGGGCGCGGGCATCGTCCCGGCCCCGCCGGATCCACCGTGCTTCGCAGGGAAGGCGTCGCCGATGGCGGTGCCGCTCGGGCGCGGCGTGACCGAGTAGGCGGCGCTGGGCGCGCGCGCCCCGATGGCGGCCGAGCCGCCGAAGGCCGCCAGATCGGTGGGCGCGAACGGCGCCGCGCTGGCCGTCGCGCCCGGGTCGCGGCCGCGGCCCGCGCTCAGGGGCGCGACGCTGCGGGTGGGGGGGATGAACGCCGGGCCCGACGCGGGCTGGCTCACCGCGCCCTCGGCGAAGGGCACGAAGCCTCCCAGCGGGGTGGGGCCGCGCCCAGGGTGACCGGCCCCGCTCATCGCGGGAGGGGCGTCCGGCGAGGTGGTCTCGGGGTCGTGGCCGCCGTCGTCGGGGGGCAGCGTCTTGGGCACCTTGCGCTGCCCCGAGAGCGCGGCGGCGTTGGTGGCGCCCGAGCTCCGCTCGTACCCGCCGGGCATCGAGACGCGGGAGACGCCGGGCAGCGACGTGGAGGGCAGGGCGCTGGGGGCCCGCGCGGCGGCGGCGAACGGCTCGATGGCGTCGCGGAACGCGCTGACGGAGGGCCAGCGATCCCGGGGCAGCGGCGCCATCGCGTGGTGGACCGCGGCGGCGAGGTCGGGGGCCAGGTCCGGGGCCAGGTCGGTGAGCCGGGCGACCTGGCCCGACAGGTAGGCGGTGGCGATCTGGTGGGGATCGTCGCCGCCGACCGGGCGGCGGCCGGCGAGCATCTCGAAGATCATCACCCCCAGCGAGAAGATGTCGGCCCGCGCGTCGACCGCGTCCGCCGAGTACGCCTGCTCCGGCGCCATGTACTCGGGCGTCCCCATGATCACCCCGGGGCGGGTCAGCCCCCGGTCGTACTCGCCGCTCACCTTGAGCTTGGCGATGCCGAAGTCGAGCAGCTTGAGGAGGGGCCGCCCCTTGCCGTCGACCGTGATCATCACGTTGTCGGGCTTGAGATCGCGGTGGACGATCCCCGTGGTGTGCGCGGCCTCGACGCCCTCGAGCATCTGCATCGCGTACTCGAGGGCGTCCGGGTAGGAGAGCTGCTGGCCGGCCTTGTACAGATCCTCGTAGAGGGTCTGGAGGGTCTTGCCCTCGATGTACTCCATGACGATGTAGGCGCCGCCGGCGGTCTGGTCGACGTCGGTGACGCGGACCACGTGCGGGCTCTGGATCTGCGCCGAGACGCGCGCCTCCTGGAGGAAGCGCGCCACCAGGCCGTCGCGCTTGGTCAGCTCCGAGTGGAGGAACTTGAGCGCCACGCTCGTCCCCAGCACCTCGTGCCGGCTCTCGTAGACGCTGCCCATCCCGCCGTCGCCGATGAGGCGGAGCAGCCGGTACTTGTTGTTGATGACCTGACCGACCTGGGGGCGCATCGACGGGTTCCGTGAGGGGGCGGGGAGGATGGGGGAGGGTGTCACAGCCGGTCTGACGGCGGGGGTGTCAATTCGGTCCGACGCCCGGGGGCGTTCCGCGACGGTTGTAGCGCATTGCGGCGTGACCGGGGGTGTGGGCGCGCCTCCCGAATCCACTTGGACGCCGGCGGGCCCGGGAGTACTCCGCCGGAATCATGCTGCGATCGGCCATTCTCGGCGTGGGGCACTACGTCCCCACCAAGGTAGTCACCAACGACGACCTCTCCAAGCTGATGCCCACCACGGACGAGTGGATCCAGCAGCGGACGGGGATCAAGGAGCGGCGCTTCATCGAGCACGACGGCATCGGCGCCAGCGATCTGGCCGTCCCCGCCGCCAAGATGGCCGTGGAGCGGGCCGGCCGCTCGCTGCGCGACATCGACATGATCGTCTTCGCCACCCTCAGCCCCGACGTGAACTTCCCCGGCTCGGGGTGCTTCCTCGGCGACAAGCTGGGCCTGCCCGGCGTCCCCGCGCTCGACGTGAGAAATCAGTGCTCGGGCTTCCTCTATTCCCTGAGCATCGCCGACGCCTGGATCCGCGCCGGCGTGTACAAGAACGTGCTCGTGGTCGGCGCCGAGGTCCACTCCACCGGCATCGAGCTCAACGAGCGCGGCCGCGACGTGGCCGTGCTCTTCGGCGACGGAGCCGGCGCGGCGCTCGTCGGCGAGAGCCCCAGCGACTCCCGCGGCCTCCTCTCGCTCACCCTCCACGCCGACGGCTCCGGCGCCCGCGACCTCTGGCTCCCGGCCCCCGCCTCCAGCAAGATCCCTCGCCTCACCCACGAGATGCTCGACCGCGGCGAGCACTACCCGCAGATGAACGGCAAGCAGGTCTTCCGCTGGGCCACCGAGAAGATGCCCGAGGTCTCCCGCGAGGTCCTCTCCGCGGCCGGGCTCAAGGTCTCCGACGTCGACTACTTCGTGCCCCACCAGGCCAACATGCGCATCAACCAGATGGTCGCTCAGAAGCTCGGCATCCCCGCCGATCGCGTCTGCCACAACATCGAGCGCTACGGCAACACCACCGCCGCCACCATCCCCATCGGCCTCAGCGAGGCCTACGCCGAGGGCAAGCTCGCCGAGGGCACGACCGTGCTCGCGGCGGCCTTCGGCAGCGGCTACACGTGGGGCGCGGCCGTGATCCGGTTCTGATTGGTCATCCTGGGGAACGCCCGGGAGCGTTCCCCGACCGGATCCTGCGCTATAGAGTCGGCCATGATCGAGTTTGGCCTCGCGCCCCCCCTCCTCGACGCCCTCATCGACCGCACCCTCACCGAGGACCTCGCCGGCGGTGACCTCACCACCGAGGCCTGCGTGGACGCCTCGGCCCGCGCCACCGCGACCGCCGTGGCGCGCAAGCCGCTGGTCGTCTGCGGGGGCGCCGTCTTCCGCCGCGTCTTCGAGCGCCTCGACCCGGAGGTCAGCTTCGAGTCGTTCGTCGCCGAGGGCACGGCCGTGCCGGTCGGGGCCGCGATCTGGCGGGTCGCGGGCAATGCTCGCGCGCTCCTCTCGGGCGAGCGCAGCGCCCTCAACCTCAGCCAGCGCATGAGCGGGGTCGCCACCATGGCCCGCCGCTACGTCGAGGCGCTCCCGGCCGGCTCGACCACCCGCATCATCGACACCCGCAAGACCACCCCTGGCCTCCGCCCGCTGGAGCGCTACGCCGTCCGCACCGGCGGCGCGCACAACCACCGTGACAGCCTGGGCAGCGCGGTCCTCATCAAGGACAACCACCTGATCGCGGCGGGCGGCATCGCCGTCGCCGTGGCGCGGGCGCGGGCGCGGGCGCCGCACACCTCCCGGATCGAGGTCGAGGTCGCCTCCCTCGCCGAGCTGGAGCAGGCGTTCGCCGCCGGGGCCGAC
>Ga0302267_10004315_pt1 | contig 15673 bp, 13 predicted proteins | sample III_Bog_E1_3_FD_194555 | JGI IMG/M metagenome (GOLD analysis project Ga0302267, IMG submission 194555) | Peat permafrost microbial communities from Stordalen Mire near Abisko, Sweden - III_Bog_E1_3 | ecosystem: Environmental > Terrestrial > Soil > Wetlands > Peat | place: Sweden: Abisko... | reverse complement strand
CTTTGAGACTACCGGACGGAAATTCCGAAATCAGGCAGCCCTGCCGGAAACACACCAACGTCCAGCACCCGATGGAAAGGGACACGGCAACCGCTTGCAGCACGCCTGCTGCGAGCGGTAAAGGTGGGTCGGCGCCAGGAACCGGAACCCGAAATGGGTCGGCGCCATGCCAGGGACCCGGACCAACGATTCCGGAGCCCCCGGCAGGGACCGCCGGGATGGGACGGATTATCCAACCCACGGACATCTCAAGACCCCAAATGCGCCGCCATCCGCTCCAGCGTGATGGCGCTGACATGGTGCTCGATCCCCTCGGCGTCGATCACCGCGACCTCCGGCGGCACGCCCAGGCTTTCGAGAAAGGCCGCCACCAGGTGATGCCGGGCCCGGGAGGCCTCCCCCAGCGCCCGGCCCTGGGAACTCAGCCGCACTCCATGGTCCTCGTCCCGGATGATCACCCCCGTGCGGACCAGACGATCCAGGGCCCGCAGCACCGTCACGTGGGTCACGCCCAGCCCCCGGGCCAGGTCCGCGGGACGCACCTGGGCTGCCCCCCCGGCCTCAAGTTCCAGCACCAGCTCCGCATAATCCTCGGCCATTTCCAGGGCGTGGTCCTGGCGCACCCGCTCGAACCGGGCCGCCGTCCCCGTTTTTTTCCCTGAAACCGCTTTGGGTTTCGGACCTGTTTCCCCGCCCCCACTTCGATGAGTCATATTTATTTCCCTTGACCAATCCGTAGCCTTGGCTACAGTCCATTGTAGCCTAGGCTACCAAACATGTCCCCTGCCCCGCCCCTCCAGCCAGCCCCCTCTGCTCCGGACCAACCTCCGTCCGACGGGCCGCTGCTCACCCAGGGCCAGCGCCCGGTGAAGGTTCCCACCTCTGGGCCCGGATGGCGGCAGTGGCTGGCGGTGGCGGGCCCCGGGCTGCTGATCTCCGTGGGCTACATGGACCCCGGCAACTGGGCCACGGACATCGCCGGCGGCAGCCGCTATGAGTACCGGCTGGTGTGGGTCCTGCTGATGTCGAACCTCATGGCCATCCTCCTGCAGTGCCTGGCCGCCCGCCTTGGCCTGGTCCGGCGCCGGGACCTGGCCCAGGCCTCCCGGGAGACCTACCCGCCGGCGGTGAACCTGGCGCTCTACCTCATGGCCGAAGTGGCCATCGCCGCCTGTGACCTGGCCGAGGTGATCGGTTCGGCCATCGCCCTGAACCTCCTGTTCGGGCTCCCGCTCCTGGCCGGGGTCCTGGTCACCACCTTTGACGTCCTGATCCTGCTGGTTCTCACCCAGTTCGGCATCCGCAAGCTGGAAGCGGTGATCCTGAGCCTGGTCATCACCATCGGCCTGGCCTTCCTGGTGGAGCTGTTCCTGGCCCCGCCGGCCCTGGCCCCGCTGCTGCACGGGTTCATTCCGGCCCTTCCCGATTCCGGTGCCCTCTACGTCGCCATCGGCATCATCGGCGCCACGGTGATGCCACACAACCTCTACCTCCATTCCGCCCTGGTCCAGACCCGCACCTACGGCGGGGAAGGCGGAACCCGCCAGGCGATCCGCCTGAACACCCTGGATTCCGCGGTGGCGCTCAATCTGGCGTTCCTGGTCAACGTGGCGATCCTGGTGATGGCGGCGACCGTGTTCTATGCCCATGGCCACCGGGAGGTCGCCGAGATCCAGGATGCCCATCGGCTGCTGGAGCCGATCCTCGGGGCCAGGATCGCGCCGATCGCCTTTGCCGTGGGCCTGCTGGCCGCCGGCCAGAGCTCCACCATCACCGGCACCCTGGCCGGCCAGATCGTGATGGAGGGCTACCTGGACGTCCGGATCCGGCCTTGGCTGAGGCGCATGATCACCCGGATCATCGCGGTCATCCCGGCCGCCTTCACCATCCTGTACTTCGGGGAACACGCCACCGGCGCACTGCTGGTGCTCAGCCAGGTGGTGCTGTCGCTGCAGCTCCCGTTCGCCATGATCCCCCTGATCCACTTCGTCGCGGACAAGCGCAAGATGGGCGCCTTCGCCATCGGCCCCTGGCTGAAGGGCGGCGCCTGGACGGTGGCCGTGGTCATCGTCGGCCTGAACGCCGAGCTGGTGGCCGACACGGTCCGGGACTGGACCGCCCTCCCCGGGTTGGCGGGCCTTTCGGCCAAGCTGCTGCTGTACCCCCTGCTCGCCGCGGTCAGCGCGCTCCTGGCCTGGATCACCCTCGAGCCCTGGCTGGCGCGCAGGGCGGTCCGCCAGGCCAAAGCCAGCGCCGAAATCCACGGCGCCATGCCGGTCCCGGTCATCGTCCAGCCGGACCCGCAGCCGTTGCGAAAAGTCGCGCTGGCGCTCGACTTCACCGGCAACGAGCTGCACCTGATCGAGGCGGCCTTGCGCTTCCTGGCCCCGGCCAGGCCGGTGCTGACCCTGCTGCACGTGGTGGAGAGCCCCTCCGCCCGGGCCTTCGGCCTGAAGGCGGCGGATCTGGAGATGGGCACCGACCAGGCCTGGATCGAGTCCTATGCGGCGGCGCTGAAGCGTCTGGGCTACGAGGTGGAGACCTTTCTGGGCGCCGGGGATCCGGCCCCGGAACTGGCCAGGCTCGCCAACGAGACCGGGGCTGAGCTGGTGATCCTCGGCGGCCACGGCCACCGGGGCTTCTCGGACATGATCTACGGCACCACCGTGGAGGCCCTCCGGCACCGGACCCGGGCCAGCGTCCTGGTCATTCCCCTGGGTCCGGCCGGCAAGTGACGTTGCGCTGAGCGAGCCACCGGCAGATTTCCTCCCCCACCCAGGCGCCGTCGTCCAGGGGCAGGTCGTGGCCGGCGTAGGGGTGGACCACCAGGGTGCACCCCCACCGGCGGGCGATTGCCCTGGAACACCTCGGATCCACCAGCTGGTCGCCCGCCCCCACCAACACCAGGGTGGCCACCGGCGCCACCCCGGGGGCCCGGTATTTCGCCGCGGCCAGCAGCTGCCGGAGCCCATTCCCGGCACTGACCGGCCGGGACCGGCGAATGGCGGCCCAGGCCCCGACCACCTGGAACCGGGCCTGGGCCCGGCCGCTGGTGAGCTCCAGCAGACGTTTTTCCCGTCCTTCCGGCGTGGGATCCAGCAGGACCTTCAGCAGCACCGGCCAGGCCCGGGGCCGCATCCGGTGATGCAGGGGGCTGAACCCGGCGAAACTGGTGCTGATCAGCACACAGGCGTCGATTTCCCCGGGATGCCCCGCCGCCCAGGCGGTGGCCACCATGGCCCCCATGGACATCGCCAGCAGGTTATAGGGCGGCGGCACCCCGAGCCGGGCCGCTTCGTCCCGGCAATGGGCCGCCATGGCCGCGATGCTGGTGGGGCTCGGGACCGCATTGAGTTCGCCATTCCCCGGCAGTTCCATGGCGATCACCCTGGCTGCGGGCAACGCCGCCAGCAGGACCTCGGGAAAGTCACCCCAGTGCCGCTTTTCCCGGGTGAGGCCGCGCAACAGGATCCAGGTGCTCATGGCCGGGCCTCCGGTTGCCGTTCGGGATACCAGTTGGCCAGGGCCCGCAGCCGGTGCTGATCCCGTTCCGCCGCCACCGGCGCCCAGCGCAGGTGGCTGCTGGCGGCCCGCACGAAGAATTCCAGCAGCGGCAGATGCCGGCGCAGCACCCGCTGCTGGCGGTGCTCGATCAGGGGATTGAACATGCCGAGCCGGGAAAAAAACTGGCGCGGATTCTTTTTCACCCAGTTCCAGGAGCCCATTTCCAGGGTCATGGGCATGAAGGTGTGGCCCGGCTGCTGGAGGGATCGCAGGTACAGGTAGTCCCAGAGGTCGCCGTGGGCCAGATACTGGCGGCTCTGAGGCTCGAAGATGTACTGGTAGTTGCATAGGGTTTCCAGCAGCAGTTCCTTGAGCGCGTGCATCTCCGGCAGATGCTCGATGGGGACGTGGGTGTGGGCGTAGGGAAACCAGATCCGGTCGTTCACCCCGTAGCCCGAGTGGCAGTCCACAGTGAGGCTGAACGGGCGCGGCAGGAATTCCCTGGCGATGACCTCGCAGACCGCCCGGTTTTCCGCTTCCATCGGTCCGCCCAGGGGGCCGCGGAACCAGGGCAGCCGGGGACTGAGCCGCTGGCCTCCGATCAGCCAGGGCACCCGTTCCACCGAGTCCACCGGGGCATTGCGCATCAGGTCCACCCCGTTGGGGTTGGCCCGGGTGCCGCACCATAGCCCGCCGGGGTTCACCACCGGCATGAAGACCAGCCGCACCGTTTCCAGCTGCCGGTGCAGGGTGCCGTCCCACTTCAGCCGGGTCGCCAGGTTCTGCAGATAGGCCAGCACCACCTCGGCGCCGATCCGTTCCAGCCCGTGGAAGCCGCCGAAGAAGCCCACGGCGGGGACGGCAGGGTCCGGGTTGCCCATGGCCACCACCTGGACCGGCATGGGTTGTCCCTGGCAGGTCACTTCGCACAGGGTGCGGGTTTCAAAATGGGTGCCGCCGGTGTCGATGATCCTGGCCAGTTCGTCGAGGTGGGACAGAGGTTGCATTCCCAGGATTATAGGGGGGGCAGGCAGGGGGCGAAGCCTTCCATTCCAGGATGACTCAAAGCCGGTCTTTTTTTCCTTTCCGGTCACCTGGCCGTTACCTGGACGACACATCCCGACCATGGACCGGGCCTATAGTCACGGTCATGCGAACCCCGTCAGCCCGATCCTCAGCCATTTCCATCGCAGCCCTCGGCGCCGCCGTAGTCTGGGGCCTGGTGGAGCTGGTGGCCCTCCAGTGGTCCAGGTTCAACGGGCGATGCCGGAGCCGGAACGGCTTCCGGGTCTCCTGACTCCTGCCCTGGACCGTGGCAATCCGCCGCCGGGAGGGCGGCGGGTAGGAATTCCCTGGCGTTGGGGCGATCATGGGGGTGGGTGAACTGATTCACCGAACCCACCGGTGCCGATCATGGCATCTTCCCCGAGGAGGGAAAAAGTGCCACAACCCATGCCCTTGCCCGATCTGGCGCCCTTCGCTACGACCGGAGCCGTCCTGCTCGTCCTGTTCCTGCTGCTGCTGCTGGCCGCCAAGAGCAGCGTCTACATCCCCAACAACCGGGTGGGAATCGTCGAGAAGCTCATCAGTGGCCGCGGCTCCCTGAAGACCGGGTTCATCGCCCTGGCCGGGGAAGCCGGATTCCAGCCGGAGATCCTTCGCGGCGGCTGGCATTTCTTCATGCCATTCCAGTACCGAATCCACAAGATGCCCCTGGTCACCATCCCCCAGGGCAAGATCGGCTACGTGTTCGCCCGGGACGGCCAGGACCTTCCGGCCACCCAGACCATCGCCAGCAATGCCACCGCGAACAATTTCCAGGACGTCCCGGGCTTCCTGCGCAACGGGGGCCAGAAAGGCCCCCAGCGGATGATCCTCCGGGAAGGCACCTATGCCATCAACCTGGCCCAGTTCGTGGTGATCACCGAAGACCAGATGTTCTACCTGCCCCTGGACCGGAGCGAGCAGGTCACCTTCGAGAAGATGCTGTCCATCATCGCCGAGCGCAAGGGTTTCCAGCCGGTCATCATCAAGGGCAATGACGACGCCGTGGGCATCGTCACCGTCCACGACGGCCATTCCCTCTCCGACGGCGAAATCATCGCCCCCATCGTCGGCGGCGACCCCAATGTGCCCGCCACCTACCACAACAATTTCCAGGACGCCGACAAGTTCCTGCAGGCCGATGGCCAGCGCGGCCGCCAGCTCCAGGTCCTGGTGGACGGCACCTACTACATCAACCGCCTGTTCGCCACGGTGGAACTGATCCCCAAGACCGTGGTGGAAGTGGGCTACGTGGCCGTGGTGGTGAGCTACACCGGCAACAAGGGCAAGGACATCAGCGGCGACAAGTTCGCCCATGGCGAGCTGGTGGCCAAGGGCGAGCGGGGCGTCTGGGCCGAACCGCTCCTGCCCGGCAAGTACGCCTTCAACACCTACGCCGGCAAGGTGGTCCGGGTTCCCACCACCAACTTCATCCTCAAGTGGGTCAAGAACGAGAAGGGCAGCCACAGCCTGGACGAGAACCTGTCCGAAGTGAGCCTGATCACCAAGGACGCCTTCGAACCGAACCTGCCGCTCCAGGTGGTGGTCCACATCGACTACCGCAACGCCCCCCTGGTCATCCAGCGCTTCGGCGATGTCAAGCAGCTGGTGGAGCAGACCCTGGACCCCATGGTCTCGGCCTTCTTCAAGAACATCGGCCAGACCCGCACCATCATCGAACTGATCCAGCAGCGCAGCCAGATCCAGGAGCAGAGCCACGCCGAGATGCGGGACAAGTTCCTGCTCTACAACCTCGAACTGCAGGAAGTGCTGCTGGGCACCCCCACCAGCGGCGAGCCAGGCGGTCCGATCGAGACCATCCTCACCCAGCTGCGCAGCCGCCAGTTGGCCGATGAGCAGGTGACCACCTATGCCCGGCAGCAGAGTGCGGCCATCAAGCAGCGGGAACTGCGGGAAGCCGAGGCCACGGCGGAGCAGCAGACCAAACTGACCCAGTCCGCCATCGCCATCGAAGTCCAGAGCAACGAAGGCAAGGCCGCCCTGGCCCGGGCCCAGCAGGAGGCGACCCAGATCACCACCATCGCCAGCGCCGAGGCCAACAAGCTTGCCATCATGGGTGAAGGCGAGGCCAAGCGGGTCAAGGTCATGGCCGAAGCCAACGCCGACCAGACCGCCCGGGTCGGCATCGCCCAGGCCATGGTCATCGAAGAGCAGGTGCGCGCCTCCGGCGGCGCCCCGTTCCAGATGACCCGGCAAATCATGGAGCGGTTCGCCCAGGCGGTGGAAAACTCCAAAGTCGACGTGGTGCCCAAGATCAACATGGGCGGCGGCGGCAACGGTAGCGGGGGCGGCAACATCATGGTGGACCTGCTCAATCTCCTGTTGAGCGGGAAGGCTGCGGAAATGACCGGGATCCAGACCGGAGTGGAAGCCTCGGAAGAGGTCCAGGCCATGCGCAGGACCATCCTGGCCTCCATGGGCAACCCGACTGGGGACGGCAGCCAGCGCTGATCGATAAGGCCTCCGGAGACGGATGGCGCCCCACCTCCCCGGTGAGGCTCCCCCGTCCTCGGAAACCTTGGCCAGGATTGCCCAAACCATCCGATAATGCCCAGGGCTCCTGGCCCCGGCGACTCGCCAACTCCAAGCTCACGCGCTTCAGTTCCTCCCCCAAGCGCCTATCTTTTCAGGTTGTTATGTCCGTCTATGAAATCTGTGGTGGTTATCCCATCAAGGGCAGCATCCGTGCCGCCGGCAACAAGAACGCGGCTCTGCCGTGCATCGCCGCGGCCCTGCTGACCGATCAGCCGGTGATTCTCCGCAACATCCCGGAGATCGAAGACGTCCAGGTCATGTTTGATATCCTGCGATTTCTCGGCGCCACGGTGGAGCGCCTGGGAACCAATGACTGGCAGATCACCGCCCTGGACATCCGGACCTCGGAGGTGCCCCGAAGCCAGGCGTCACGGATCCGGGCGGCCATCCTGTTCGCGGGTCCTCTCCTCGCCAGGACGGGACAGACCAGCCTGGCCCCTCCCGGCGGGGATGTCATCGGTCGAAGGCGGCTTGACACCCACTTTCTGGCCCTGGCCGCGCTTGGGGCGAAGGTGGAGGTGGATGGCCATTATCGGTTCACCGCGCCCCACCTCACCGGTGCGGATATCTTCCTGGATGAAGCCTCGGTCACCGCCACCGAAAACGCCATCATGGCCGCGGCCTTGGCCCAGGGCACCACCATCCTCCGCAACGCCGCCAGTGAGCCCCATGTGCAGGATCTCTGCCGGCTGATCAACGCCATGGGCGGGAGCGTGGCCGGGATCGGGTCCAACATCCTGACCATCGAGGGGCGGACCAGCCTCCATGGTGCGGATTTCAGCATCGGTCCGGACTTCATGGAGATCGGGTCCTTCATTGGCCTGGCGGCGGTGACCCGGGGCGAACTCACCATCGAGAACGTCAATCCCGGTGACCTGCGCATGCTGCGCATCGCCTTCGCCAAACTCGGCATCCAATGGGAGATCGATGGCACCGTCCTGCACATGGGGGCGAACCAGGTCATGCGGGTGCAGCCGGATTTCGGCGGCCAGATCCCGAAGATCGACGATGCTCCCTGGCCCGGGTTTCCCGCGGATCTTACGTCCATCATGACCCTGGTCGCCACCCAGGTGGAAGGCACCGTCCTGATCCACGAGAAACTGTTCGAGTCGCGAATGTTCTTCGTCGATAAATTGGTCGGCATGGGAGCCCGGATCATTCTCTGTGATCCCCACCGCGCCGTGGTGTCCGGTCCTTCCCAGCTTCAGGCTTCAGGGATGGTTTCACCGGATGTGCGGGCCGGGATGGCGCTGGTCCTGGCCGCCCTGTGCGCCCAGGGCACCAGCACGATCCAGAACGTCTATCAGATCGAACGCGGGTACGAGAACCTGGTGACCCGGTTGACGGCCCTCGGCGCCCACATCCGAAAATTCTGAATCTCCCCACCCCCACGGAAAACCAGCCCGGCGCCTTCCCCGGTCACTGGGCCCGGGGAGATTCACCGTTGGCATTCCCGGCTGGGCGCCAGTCCTTGAGGGCCTCACGGGCCTCCTCGGGAAGCGTGAATGACTCCTGGGCTCCAGGGAAGCTGCCCGCCCGGACATCCTCGCCCCACCTGGCCAGGGCCGCCCCGATTTCCTCGAAAGCATTCATGTAGGTCCGCACGAATTTGGGCGGCCGATCCGGGGTCAATCCCACAATGTCATGGAACACCAGGACCTGCCCGGAACAACCGGCTCCGGCCCCGATGCCGATGGTGGGAACCTCCAATTCCTCGGTGACCCGGGCCGCCAGCTCAGCCGGAATGCCCTCCATCAGGACACTGAAACAGCCGGCATCCTGCAGCCGCAGGGCGTCCTCCAATAGTTCCACGGCCGCGTGTCCGCTCTTGCCTTGAACCTTGTTGCCGCCCATGCGATGGATGGACTGGGGAGTCAGCCCAAGATGCGCCATGACCGGGATCTCGGCGTCCACCAGGGCGCGGACGACCGGGACCCGCTTGGCCCCGCCTTCCAGTTTCACCCCTTGGGCCCCCCGGCGCAGGAAGTCGCCGGCATTGCGCACGGCGTCCTCCACCCCCAGGTGGTAGCTCAGGTACGGCATGTCCACCAGAAGGAGCGCCCGGGGCCGGGTCCGGGCCACGGCTTCCAGGTGGTGGGCCATCATGGCCATGGTCACCGGCAGGGAATTCTCGAAGCCCAGACAGACGTTGCTCACGCTGTCCCCCACCAGCATGATGTCCACCTTCGCTGCGTCGGCGATCCGGGCCGTAACAGCGTCATAGGCCGTGATCATCACGATTTTCTTCCCTGCGGCCGCCATTCGTTGGATGTCGGGGATGGTGACGGATGGTTGAAGATTTGACTCGTGACTCATGATCGCCTCCGGTCCAGGCCCGTGAATGGGTCCCGGCCAGTGATTAATATGCGGGTTCACTCTGCCAGCGTCCAGAAGTTCTCACGCTGAGCCGCAGATCGGCGACAATAGCCCTTTGCAAAGGGAAACCCCATGAAGAAGCGGCTGCGCAAGAAATTCCGGACCGGCGAGTTCACCGACTACGAGTTCGAGGTCGGGTTCAAAATGGCCTCCCCCGCAGGCGAGGCCGCCGTCTCCGGCATGCTGGACACCTTCCTGGACCAGATCGAGTCCCAGGGGCTCTCGGGGGGCGGCAGCTGGAGCAACGATGGCGACTTCTCCTTCTACGTCTCCTCCAGGCGCGACCGCGGGTTGGTATCCGAAAGCCACCGGCAGTCGGTGGAGGCCTGGCTGTCCGAAAATCCCGCCGTCACCAACGTCACCGTCGGCCCCCTGCTGGACGCCCACCGGGATGGGGAATAGGGAATAGGAGCCTGTCTCGGCAGGGGAGGGGGCTGGGGGCGCGGATGGCCGTGCTCACGGCCCCCTCTCCTGCCGAGACAGGCTCCCAATCAATCCGGATAGAGGTCCAGCGCGGCCCTGAGCTTTTCCCGCAGCCGCTGGCGCAGGAAATCCGGGGCCACCACCTCGGCGGATTCGCCGAACTGAAGGACCCAGCGCAGCGGCCCATTCTCATGGTTGGCCTTGAACTTCACCAGCATGCTCTGGCCACCCTTCTCCAGCTCGGTGCGGCATTCCGGCAGGGCCGGAAGCGAGTCCCGCAGGGCCTGGATCCAGTTCCGGCCCACGATCCGGACCACGACTTCGAACGGCTCCGCGTCGGTCTGCCAGCTGCCGATCTGGTATTTCAAGGCCCGCTGCAGCTGCTCGGCGTTGGCGATGACGCTCCAGCGCCGGCTCACCTTCACGTTCGAGATCCGGTTGAGCCGGAGCAGCAGCGGCTTGGCCCGCTCCAACTCCCAGGCCAGAAGGTAGGCGCCTCCGGAAAACAGATCGTGGGTCAGGGCATAGGGCACCAGCTCATACGCCTTGGACGACCGCATCCCGGCCGCCTGGTAATCCAGCAGAATCTGTTTCCGGTCGGCCAGGGCTTCAAGGATCGGTTCCAGGGTTTCGGCGGCGGGGCTCTCCACCGAGTCCTCGGCCCCCCCGTACACGTAGACGGCCTTCTCCAACTGGTTGAACAGCAGCCGATCCCGATTGGACATGTGGCTGCTGGCCACCTTCTCGATGACCTCGAGCTTCTCCTGCCAGAGCAGCGTCCCGCTCTGGCAGAGGGTGAGCGAGGCCAGCTTCAGGGCCAGCCGCGCCGCGCCGGATACGTGGTCATCCCATTTGGGGCCCTTCTCCAGGAAATAGATCCGCTCGCCATCCCGGCTGCCTTTCCTGATCCTGGCCCCGTCCTCCTCCAGTTTGCTGATGCAACGTTCCACGGTCTTGACGCTGACCTCCCTGCCGGCCCCCGATAGGCCAAGGCGCAGGCCGGGCTTGGTGAGGCCCGCCGCGCCGGCATCCCTCAGCGCAGCCAGAGCGGTCTTGAGGCGTGCGGCATTGACCGTTATCGGCATGGAACGATCCCCCGGATGTTGAAGTATTGCATCAACATTCTCTGAGTTCCCGGCTGGTGTCAATGCGGCCAATGGCCACTTCCGACTACCGGGAATATTTCCAGATGTGGTCCGGCTCCTTGCGTTCCAGTTCGGTCAGCAAGGCATAGGTCCCATCTGACCGCAGCGCCATTTCCACCATGGCGCAGTTGCCGGGGTTGGCCAGCACCTCGAATTCCTCCACGGTGTAATGAAACCAGCGCATGAGGAACAGCCGCATGGTCATGCCATGGGTGACGATCAGCACGTTGGGCGGGAAGTCCGGTTTTTCGAAGTCGCGATACAGCGTGTTGAAGAAATCGCTCACCCGGTCAAACACGTCCGCCGCCGACTCCCCGTCCGGGATCCGGAAGTAGAACGCCCCATATTCGTCCCTGAGCCGGGTCACTTCCGCGCACGCCTTGAGATCACGCAGATGGCCCCATTCCTGCTCCCGCACCCGGGGTTCCTCCAGATGGCGGAGCTGGCCGTCGGGGAAGGACTCCCGGATCTCGGCAAAGGTATCCCGGGTGCGATACAGGGGCGAGAGATAGACCTGGGCGGGCTCGTCCCCGAACATCGCCTTCAACCGGATCCCCGCGGCCCTGGCCTGGCCCCGGCCTGGCCCGGTCAGCCGGAGGGCATAGTCGGGCTTGTTCCCGTATACGGAATCGTCAATGTTCCCTTCGGACTCGCCATGACGGATGAGAATGATGCGCTTGGGCTTCATGGAAAAAGAATAGCCCGCAACGGTTCGGCTCGTCGATGGCCGGGAGCGTCTCCTTTGCTGACAACAAATCTCTCCCCCGTCCTGGACGCCGGCGGGATGACCGGTCAGATCCCGGACGCCAAGGGCTCAGGTACGGTGTAGACCGGGAGGTGGAGCCGGAAGACACTGCCCGGGCCCGGGCCGCTGGCCACCGAAACCGCCCCGCCGTGGGCCTGGACACAACCGAGGACCACACACAGGCCCAGTCCCCGGCCAGTGAACTTGGTGGAGTAGAAGGGGTCGAACAGCTTTTCGAGGTCCGCCTCGGCAATGCCACCGCCGGAGTCCGACACCTCCAGCGACGCGTAGTCGGATCCCTGGGGCTGCCAGTCGATGGGGAACCGGTGCACCGTGGGGATCTCCGCCCCCGGGCCGGTCCTCAGACGGAGACGGATGTGGCCTGGCGCCTCGCCCAGGGCCTCCCTGGCGTTGATCACCAGGTTGGCGAGAGCCTGCTGAATCTGTGCCGCGTTGGCGCTTATGACCGGGCCGGGGGCAGGGCAATCCAGATCCAGCGCGACCCCGGCGGGGAGGGTGGTCCTCAGACTAGACAGGCTGGCGCGGCAGAGCACGGAAAGCAGGCGCGGTTCCTGGTCCCCCGAGGCCTGTCCCAGGTAGACCAGCATCAGCCTGCTCACTTCCGCGGCCCGCTCTGCGGCCTGAGTGGCCCGGGCGAGATGCAGGGCGGGATCCTTCTCCCTGGGCAGCATCGCCACCATTTCCAGATTGCCCAGCACCGCCTGCAACTGGTTGTTGAAATGGTGGGCGATGGCCCCGGCCATGCGGCCCAGGCTTTCGGCTTTCTGCAGCTGCCAGTTCCTGGCCGCCAACTCCGCCCGCTCCGACTCGAGCTTTTTGCGCCCGGTAATGTCCCGGACCACGCAGACGAGGTGCGCCGAGCCGTTGATGGTGATCGTCTTGGCCGACAACACGGCATCAAACCGGCTGCCGTTCTTGCGCCGGAGGACAAACCCCATGTCCTCGCAGACCCCCCTGGCTTCCAGTTCAGCCACAAAGCGTTCCCGGTTCGACAGCTCCTGCCAGATGGACCTGCCGATGGTCGAACTGCCGATGAGTTCAGCGCGGCTGAACCCGGTCAGCGTCAGAAAGCCCAGGTTCACGTCCACGAACAAGCCATCCTCGAGCCGGGTGATCAGCGCCGGGTCGGGTCCAGTGTTGAACACCCGTTGCAGGTTCTCCTTTTCCCCAAGCATTTCCGCATGCAGGCGCTGGTTGATCATCAGGATGAAGCCGAAGGTCCATAGGGTGCTGGTGATGATGAGAATGATATAGGCGAGGGAAAGATGGGCTGGCGCATCCGCATAGGTCCGGATCGGCGGCAGGATCATCGTCAGGCAGGTTCGAAGGGCGAACAGGGCTCCATAAAGAAGAAAGGCCATGGCCGTAAACCGGGCGGAACCGGCGACGGGGTTTTCCCTTTTCAGAAGGAGCCGGTGGCAGGTCAAAAGCGAAACCGTGGCCACCGCCGCGGATACCACCACGGTACGGCCGGTGATCTGATTCTCGAAAAATATATAGAAATAGTAGGAAACGATAAACAAGGCGAACCCGAAGACCCAGGGCCACCGCTTTTCCTCTTCCCCGAAGAACGCGACGACTCCGAGATACAGGAAGATATGTCCCAGCACCACGAGGGGGTTCGCGATCATGGCCAGCGCCAGCAGCCCCTTGAATCTCAGCAGGGGCATGAAGGCGAAACCCAGGGCCATCAGGCTGGCGCCCAGCAGCCAGCACTGGATCCCGCGGTCCGCCCTGTTCTGCCGATGCTGGAAGAACAGGGCGAGGACCTGGGTGAACAGGACGAGGCTGAGGACCAGCGCCAGGGTTGCGATATCAAGCTTCATGCGGGCCTTCCTAGCCGAGACTGATCAGACCGACTCCGGTCAGAGCCAGGATGAAACCGGCCAGCCGAACCGGGGGAATCCGCTGTTTCAGAAAGATCCTGGCCAGGATGACGGTGGGGGCCGGGAACAGCGAGGTGATGATCGCCACCAGGGAAAGCAGCCCCGACTGGCTGGCCAGGAGGAACAGGATGTTCGCGCCCATGTCGGCGCCGCCAGCCAGCAGGGTGGGCGCGAGCCCGGGGCGCTCGACCCGGAAGGACTGGCGAGTTACGAGCAGGGCGACCCCGGCGGCGGTGATGGAGGCGACCCTCGCGGCCACCAGCGGCCACAATCCCGCGCTAGGACTGCAGCGGGACAGCGCGGTGAAGAACGCGCCGAAGCCCACTCCGGCCAGGACGCCGTAGACCAGGGCGCCCTTGACAGACAGGTCGCCCTGCCGTTCCAGGCCCCCCTCCCAGGAGAGCAGGACGATGGCCGGAAGACAGAGCGCCGCCCCGGCCATGGCTATGACCGGCGGCCGTTCGCCGAGCAGCAGCGCGAACAGCAAAGGGATGAGCGCGCCCACCACGGCGGAAGCAGGGGATACGATCGCGACGATGCTCTTGGGGATGCCGCCGTAGAGCATGAAGAGGCCCATGCTGCCGGTGAGACCCGCCACCAGGCCCCAGCCGAGATCCCGGGGCGCAGGCAAACCCGGCCGCAAGACGGCCAGGGCCCCGAGGGCGATGACCAGCCCGAACAGCTGCGAGCAGGCCAGCACGGACAGCAGCCGGCTCCTGGCCGCGGCAAAGCCACCGGAAAAGTCAGCGATCCCATAGAGGAGGGCCGAGAACCCGGCCAACAGAAGTGCCATAACCCGATGGTACCCGGTCGGGGATCCTTTCGGTGCAACCCCAGGCTCAGGATTGTCTGCCGTAGCGTCTGCGCAATTCCAGGTTGAGCCCCAGCACGTTGACGAATGGCTCCCCGGCGGGCTCGTCAGATAGACTGGAGACAAAGCTTTGCAACATCTGTTTGATCTCTTCCCGGATGGCAACCGGGTCGCGCTTCAGGTCGGCGGCCCACTTGGAGGCCACCCACTCCAATTGCAGTTCCGCATTCCGCAAGGAAAGCATGACGCAGGGCACGGCGCGGATCTTCCTTCTCATGCCAGACCAGCCTCGGCCGACCAGGATCCCTGGAACCTATGCTGCCATTTTGCCGGAATCATGCCGCTGCGCAGATTCAGGCTTGCTTTCGGGGACAAGAGCATCCACCCACGCCATGCCCACGATAACCAGGCTCATCGCCCCGAGCCCAAGAAAGAACAACACCGGCAACCACAATGCGAAGTTCATTCGGGTTTCCCCCTTTTCAATTATCACAAGGAACAAGTGAATTTGTTCCCACCCCAAAGGTAGGAGCGCCGAGATCAAGATGTTGAACGGAAAAGGTGGATCGGCATCAAGAAACCGTTAATTTTCCAGTCCACGGAATAGCCGATAAAGTTATCGTGTTACTCCGCCGCAACCAGAGCTTTGCGGCCGGGACCCGCGCCAGGGGCCGGATCCCATCCCTTTGGAGGCTGGACAATCGGAGTTATCTGGATGTTTTTCGAATGATCATCCGAACCCTGCCCAACCGGCATGGAGTCTAGGAGCCTGGCTAGGTAAAGGTTCGTGTTCCAAACCTTCATCAGGGTCGTCCCGGTCGGTTGCTGGCGCAACCGGCCGTGACGGGAACTGAACTAGAATCCAAATCGGCCGACAACCAACGAAAACGGATCTGGACTTCCCACTGAGGGCAAATGGGGCCAAGCGGAGCCGGTTTCCGAGCCCAAAAGGTCTGATGGGCCTGCACTCCAGTGAAGAGGAACAGGCCCGCCGGAATTCGGTTTCAGGTACCGCCGCGGCCGGTTGCGTCAGCAACCGACCGCGGCGACCCTGACGAAAGTCGGGTCCTTAGGTCCCGTGCAACGCATGCGTTGCACGGGGGACACGGTCGTTTACCGAGTCAGGCTCCTAGTCGAGCGCCTTCAGGACCTGCTCCACCGC
>Ga0302267_10004313_pt1 | contig 15681 bp, 7 predicted proteins | sample III_Bog_E1_3_FD_194555 | JGI IMG/M metagenome (GOLD analysis project Ga0302267, IMG submission 194555) | Peat permafrost microbial communities from Stordalen Mire near Abisko, Sweden - III_Bog_E1_3 | ecosystem: Environmental > Terrestrial > Soil > Wetlands > Peat | place: Sweden: Abisko... | reverse complement strand
AATGGGGTAGGGCCGGCCACCGCGCTGCCCTCGTCGATTGCCAGCGCGGCCAGTTGGGACACGAACGAAGCCACCAAATACGGCACCATCATCGGCTCCGAGCTGGCCGACTACGGAATCAATGTCAATCTGGGCGGCAACATCAATCTCGTCGGCCGCGAGCCGCGCGATGGCCGCACGTTTGAGACCAAAGGCGAAGACCCCATCCTTGCCGGCAAAATCACGGCCGCGCATATCAACGCCATCCAGGCCCAGCATATTGTGGGCGGCATCAAGCATTTTGCCTTTAACGACCAGGAGAGCGGGCGCACGACGGCCAATGTCATCATCGACGAGCGCAGCGGCCGAGAGAGCGATCTGCTGGCCTTCGAAATTGGCGTCAAGGACTCGAATGTGCAGTCGGTCATGTGCTCCTATAACCTGACCAACGGCCAATACGATTGCGAGAACAGCCACTTGCTCAACGACGTGCTCAAGACTGGCTGGAGCTTTCCGGGATTCGTCATGTCCGACTGGTGGGCCACGCACACCACTTCTACGGCTGCGGTGAACGGGCTTGACCAGGAACAGCCTAACCAGCAGTTCTTCGCCACGCTGGGCCAGGCCGTCACCAGTGGACAGGTGCCTCAGTCGCGGCTTGACAACATGGTGCACCGCATTCTGCGCGCCATGTACGAGGTCGGAATCTTCGACAATCCGCAGAAGATCCAGGCGATCCCCGCTGCCGCCGATGCCGCGGTCGCGCAGGACATCGAGGAACAGGGCGCTGTGCTGCTGAAGAACGCAGCCAGCCAACTGCCGCTGAACGGCTCCACGGTCCAATCGATCGCCGTCATCGGCTCTCATGCAGATGTTGCGGTGCTGTCCGGCGGAGGCTCGGCGCAAGTGCAGCCCATCGGCGGCACGCTGACAGGGGGCGAACCTTGCCCGCCCTGCTGGGCTACCGTGACCTGGGATCTGTCTTCGCCGCTCGCCGCCATTAAGGCCAAAGCGCCGAACGCCAAGGTGCAATTTGCCGATGGTTCCAACGCCTCGGCTGCCGCCACGCTGGCGGCTTCTTCCCAGGTGGCCATCGTCTTTGTCAGCCAGTGGGCCAGCGAGGGCATGGATCAGCCGAGCCTCAGCCTGACCGACCTTACCAGCACCACGCCAATCAACCAGGATGCGCTGGTGGAGGCAGTCGTCGCTGCCAATCCGCATACCATCGTGGTGGTTGAGAGCGGCAGCGCCATTCTCATGCCCTGGCTTGGCCAGGTGAGCGCGGTGCTCGAGGCCTGGTACCCCGGCCAGAACGGCGGGCCGGCGATTGCAGACCTCCTGTTTGGCGTGACCAATCCCTCCGGCAAGCTGCCCATCACCTTTCCCGCCAGCGAGGCGCAATTGCCGCGGCCGGTTGTCCCTCAGCCGCCGGATGGCGTCACGCCTTTTGCCGTCAACTACACCGAGGGATACAACGTCGGCTACAAATGGTACGACGTGAACGGATACACGCCGCTGTTCCCCTTTGGCTACGGCCTCTCCTACACCACGTTTACGATGACCAATGCGGCGCTGGTGAACAATCTGACTCCGTCGACCAATCCGAACTTCCAGGTCACCTTCAAACTGGCAAACACCGGCTCTGTAGCCGGTGCGGAGGTGGCGCAGGTTTACCTTGGATTGCCCGCCAGCACCAACGAGCCGCCCAAGCGGCTTGTCGGCTGGCAAAAGGTGCTGCTTCAGCCGGGAGCTTCCCAGACCGTCACCATCGAGGTGGACGAGAACGACTCTTCGCATCCCTTGTCGTATTGGAATACCAGCACAAGCAGTTGGACCGTGGCGCCGGGGAACTATACTGTCTACCTGGGTAACTCGTCGAACACAGCCGGCCTGACCACTGTGGGAACGTTCACCATGTGACATTAGTGGCCGAGAATTGAAGTCTGCCAGCAATGGGATTTGAATGAAAGCAGTAAAGCTCGTGCAAAGATTTCTAAAATCGTTTGGCTATGAGGTTGTGCCTTATCCGCCAAGCGGATGGGTTCGGTCGCGCGACACCCTGCGCAGGGTATTCAGCAAGCTTGCGATCGATTGCGTAATCGATGTTGGAGCGAATCGTGGCGGGTATGGCGACCAGCTTCGCGACATCGGGTACAAGGGCTGGATTGTCTCCTTTGAGCCGGTTCGCGCCACTTTCGTGCATCTATCAAAGCGCGCGGCTCTACGACCGCCGTGGAGAGTGTTTCCATACGCGCTAGGCTCGAAAAACGGCCAGGCGGACATCAATGTCTGCACAGGCGACGAGCTGAATTCATTTCTCTCTCCAAGGCCCAGGGAGACTCACCGGGACAATACCGTTATCTGCACAGAGACCGTTGAAGTCAGGCGCCTGGATTCCATCTTCGATGAATGCATGGCCGGCATCGCTTCGCGGCGCCTCTATCTCAAACTCGACACGCAAGGATTTGATCTGGAGGTTCTTCGCGGCGCGGATGGGGTCCTAGCCAACTTCAAGGGGGCTCAGACAGAGGTTTCTTTTGTTCCGATTTATCACGGTATGCCCGCCTGCATCGAATCCCTGAAAGAGTTTGAAAGCAGGGGTTTCGGCGTTGTGGACTTCATGCCGGTTGCGGTGGCCGCCGACGGTCTCGAAGCAATGGAAATGGATTGCATCCTGGTCCGCAAATCCGAATTGGCCTGAGATAGATCGGTGCCCGGACTCCGAAGCTCTTGCCGCTTTCAAGCTTCTCTATTCCTGGTGCGCTAAGGACCATTTTGAATTGGATGGCCGCTGGAGTTTGACCTCCAAACCGGCCCCCCGTATCATCGATGTGGGGATGTGTGCGCGAATTTCGGCTCACCGCGCCCGGCGGCGTCCAAGCTGGCCCGCTTCCTCCAGGCCCCATTCCGGCGGAGTAGCTCAGATGGTTAGAGCGACGGATTCATAACCCGTAGGTCGGCAGTTCGATCCTGCCCTCCGCCACCAGATTACATAAATTAAATCAGCAGAGCCTCTTGCAAGATTCCATTGAGACTGCAAGAAGTATCCAGGGCACGACTGAGGTCGTGTCACAAAGCCTGAGTCTCCTTCCCAGCTCCTATGCCAGCGCGCGGCGCAGCAGCGGCTCCGACTCTGCGTTGGCGGTGAGGTAGCTGTCGATGGCGGCGGCGGCCTTGCGGCCTTCGGCGATGGCCCAGACCACCAGCGATTGCCCGCGGCGCATATCGCCCGCGGCAAAGATGCCATCCACCGAGGTCATGTAATCGGCGTTGGCGGCCACATTGCCGCGGTTGTCGAGGGCCAGTCCCAACTGCTCAATCATGCCGGAACGCACCGGGCCCAGGAAGCCCATGGCGAGCAGGACGAGATCGACGTCGAGGCTGAACTCCGAATCGGGAACAGGCGTGAACGTCGGCGGCGGCCCCACGCGCACCAGGTGCAATTGTTTTACGTTGCCGTCCTCGTCGCCGGTGAAGCGAACACTGTTGACGGCCCAGTCGCGAATGCCACCCTCTTCGTGCGAGGTCTCGGTGCGCAACTGCAAGGGCCACAGCGGCCACGGAGTGGAGGGGGCGCGCAAAGGGGCGGATAGTTCCGGCGGCTTGGGCATGATCTCAAATTGGTGGACGCTCCTGGCGTGCTGGCGCAGGCTGGTGCCCAGGCAGTCGGCGCCGGTGTCGCCGCCGCCAATAATGACCACACGCTTGCCCTCGGCAAGAATCGCCAGGGACTCATCCTCTGCGTCGCCTTCGCAGCGGCGATTCTGCTGGGGCAGGTACTCCATGGCAAAGTGGATGCCCTTGAGCTCACGGCCCGGAATCTTGAGGTCGCGCGGGTGTTCGGCGCCGCCGGCCAGCAGGATAGCGTCATAGTGATCGGTCAGCGCCTCGACGGGAACGCTGACGCCCACATGTGCGTTGACGACGAAGGTGACGCCTTCGGCGCGCATCTGCTCGATGCGGCGGTCGATTACGTCCTTTTCCAGCTTGAAGTTGGGAATGCCGTAGCGCAGAAGGCCGCCGATGCGGTCTGCCTTCTCATAGACGGTGACGGAGTGGCCGGCGCGGCGCAACTGCTGGGCTGCCGCCAAACCTGCGGGCCCGCTGCCCACCACAGCTACGCGCTTGCCGGTGTTCTGCTCGGGAGGCTCGGGATGAATCCAGCCTTCTTCCCAGGCGCGCTCGACGACACTGCGCTCAATCAGCTTGATGGAAACGGCCGGCTGGTTGATTCCCAATACGCAGGCAGCCTCGCACGGAGCCGGACAGATGCGGCCGGTGAACTCGGGGAAGTTGTTGGTGGCGTGCAGGCGGCGGATGGCTGCCTCCCAGCGGCCGGTGTAAACCAGATCGTTCCAGTCGGGGATCAGGTTGTTGACCGGGCAGCCCGTGTGGCAGAATGGCACGCCGCAGTCCATGCAGCGCGCGCCCTGCTCTTTTTGCTTCTCCTCGGGGAATGGCTCGTAGATCTCGAACCAGTCCTTAAGCCGATCTTCGACCTTGCGGCGAGTGGGCTGTTCGCGTTGAATCTCAAGAAAACCACTGACCTTACCCATGGTGCACCTCGGCTGCCGCCGCCACTGGCGACAAAGTTGTTGGAGGAGTGTAGACCTCTTTGACGAGAGCGATGCCCAGCACGCGCTTGTACTCGTGCGGGAAGACCTTGGTGAACCGCGGCTGCGCCTCGGCCCAGTGCTCCAGAACCCAGGCTGCCCGCGGGCTGCCTGTCAGGTCGCGATGGCGTTCGAGCAGGCCGCGCACCAGGTCCACGTCAGCGGCTAAAACCAGCGGTTCCAGGTCAACGCCGGCCAGGTTGCAGCGCCGTGCGGAGAAGTCGCCCCTGCCGTCGTAGACGTACGCGATGCCGCCGCTCATGCCGGCGGCAAAGTTGCGCCCCGACTTGCCTAGCACAATCACCGTGCCATTGGTCATGTATTCGCAGCCGTGGTCGCCAACGCCTTCAACAACCGCCGTTGCGCCTGAGTTGCGCACGGCAAATCGTTCCCCGGCGATGCCATTCAGGAAGACCTCACCAGCGGTAGCGCCGTAAAGCACAACGTTGCCAACCAGGATGCTATCTTCGGGCAGGAAGCTCGATGTCTTGGGCGGATAGGCGATGATGCGCCCGCCGGAGAGCCCTTTGCCCAGATAATCGTTGGAATCGCCTTCGAGCTCCAGAGTGACGCCGTTGGGAACGAACGCGCCGAAGCTCTGCCCGGCCGATCCCTCAAAGCGGAAGTGGATGGTGCCGTCGGGCAGCCCAGCCGAGCCGTAGCGGCGGGCGATTTCGCCGCCCAGCATGGCGCCTACAGTGCGATGCACATTGCGTATGGCGAAGCTGCCGGTGACCGGCGTCTTCGATTCGAGCGCGGGTGCAGCCTTGGCGATGAGCGCATGATCGAGCGCCTTGGCAAGGCCGTGATCCTGGGCCTGCATCTTGCGCCGCGCCACGCGCGAGGGCAAAGTGGGCGAGTAAAGGATCGAGGAAAGATCGATCCCTTTGGCCTTCCAGTGCACATCGGCAACGGCGGCATCGATCTTGTCTACGCGGCCCACCATTTCATTCACGGTGCGGAAGCCCAGCTTGGCCATGTTTTCGCGCACCTGTTCGGCGATGAAGAAGAAGAAGTTGACCACGTGTTCGGGCTGGCCGGTGAAACGCGCGCGCAGGACCGGGTCCTGTGTGGCAATGCCCACCGCGCAGGTATTCAAATGGCATTTGCGCATCATGATGCAGCCCATGGTGATCAGCGGCATGGTGGCAAAGCCAAACTCTTCGGCGCCCAGCAGAGCGGCGATGGTGACATCGCGCCCCGTCTGCAGCTTGCCGTCGGTTTGCACCGTGATGCGGCTGCGCAGATCGTTCAGCAACAGCACTTGCTGGGTTTCGGCCAGGCCGAGTTCCCAGGGCAGCCCGGCGTGCTTGATGGAACTCAGCGGCGATGCGCCGGTGCCGCCGTTGTCGCCGGAGATGAGCACAACGTCGGCATGGGCCTTGGAGACGCCCGCGGCTACTGTTCCCACGCCTACCTCGGAGACCAGCTTGACGGCAATGCGCGCCTGCGGGTTCACATTCTTCAGGTCGTAGATCAGTTGCGCCAGGTCTTCGATCGAGTAGATGTCGTGGTGCGGCGGAGGAGAGATCAAGCCCACGCCGGGGATGGAAAAGCGCGTCTTCGCGATGATTGCATCCACCTTGTGGCCGGGCAACTGACCGCCTTCGCCGGGCTTGGCCCCCTGCGCCATCTTGATCTGGATTTCGTCCGCGTTGACCAGATAGTTGGCCGTCACACCGAAGCGGCCGCTGGCCACCTGCTTGACGGCGCTGCGGCGCGAGTCGCCATTGGCATCGGGCTTGAAGCGCTCTTCGTCTTCGCCGCCCTCGCCGGTATTCGACATTCCGCCCAGGCGGTTCATGGCGATGGCCAGCGTCTCGTGGGCCTCTTTGCTAATAGATCCGTAGCTCATGGCGCCCGTGGTGAAGCGCTTGACGATCTCCTTGGCCGGCTCCACTTCATCCAGCGGAATGGGCTCGTCGGCGAACTTCAGCTTGAGCAGGCCGCGCAGCGTACACAAGGTGCGGCTCTGTTCCTCCAGCAGATCGGTGTACTCCTGGAATGTGGCTGGGCTGTTCTGCCGTACAGCTTGCTGCAGTTTGGCGATGGTGAGCGGATTCAACGTGTGGTACTCGCCGCCTTCGCGATACTGATAGTGGCCGCCGACTGTCAGATCGGTCTCAGACTCGGTAAGCGGCTTGAAGGCATAAGCGTGCTTCAACTGCGCTTCGCGCGCAAGCACGTCGAGCCCCACCCCTTCGATGCGCGAAGCGGTGCCGGCGAAGTAGGCATCCACCAAGTGCCGATTGAGCCCCACGGCCTCAAAGACCTGCGCGCCACGATAGCTTTGCAGCGTGCTGATGCCCATCTTTGAGAATGTCTTGAGCAGGCCTTTGTTGATGGCCTTGATGAAGTTCTTCTCGGCGTATTCGGCAGTAACGTTGGCAGGCAGCAGGTTTTGCCGCTTCAGATCGTGGATGGTCTCGATGGCCAGGTAGGGATTGATGGCGCTGGCGCCGTAGCCGATGAGCAGGGCGAAGTGCATCACCTCGCGCGGCTCGCCGCTCTCGATGATGAGCGCCACCTGGGTGCGGGTCTTTTCTCGCACCAGCCGGTTATGCACCGCGGCCATGGCCAGCAGGCTGGGAATCGGGGCATAAGTAGGATCGACGCCGCGATCCGAGAGAATCAGCAGCGTGTAGCCGGAGCTCACCGCGTGTGCGGCGCGGTTGCTCAGATCGTCCAGCGAGTGCTTGAGTCCGTGTTCGCCGTCCTCGGCTCGGAAGAGCGCCGGAAGCGTGGTAGCAAGCAAATCGCCCGAAGAGACGCGGCGCAGCTTCTCGAGATCGCGATTGGTCAGGATCGGATGCGGCAGCTTGAGTGTATGACAATTGTCTGGCGCCTCTTCCAGAATGTTGCGCTCGGTACCGATGTAGCTGATGAGAGACATCACCAGCTCTTCGCGGATGGGATCGATGGGCGGATTGGTCACCTGCGCAAAAAGCTGCTTGAAGTAGTTGAACAGTGCCTGTGGACGGTCGCTGAGGCAGGCCAGCGGCACATCGGTGCCCATTGACCCGATGGGCTCCGCACCCGTGGCGCCCATGGGTCCGAGCAAGACCTTAAGGTCTTCTTCGCTGTAGCCGTAAGCGCGTTGGCGGCGCAGCAGGGTCTCGGGGTTCGACGCGATCACCCGCGAAGGCTCAGGCAGATGGTCGAGCAAAACCTGCTGTTCCTTGAGCCAGGTAGCGTAAGGCTGGCGGCCGGCCAATTGCTTCTTGATTTCAGTGTCGGAGATGATGCGCTGCTGGACCGTGTCCACCAGGAACATGCGGCCCGGCCGCAAGCGGCCCTTCTTGCGCACATCTTCCGCCGGAACGTCGAGAACGCCGGCCTCTGAGGCCAGCACCACCAGATCGTCCTTGGTGACAACGTAGCGGCCGGGGCGCAGGCCGTTGCGGTCGAGAGTAGCCCCGATCAAACGTCCATCGGTGAAGGCAATGGCCGCCGGGCCGTCCCATGGCTCCATGAGCGAGGCGTGGTACTCATAAAAGGCGCGCTTGTCCTCGTCCATGTCCGGGTTGCCGGACCAGGCTTCGGGAATGAGCATCGCCATCACATGGGGAAGCGAGCGGCCCGACTGGAAGAGGAATTCGACCGCATTGTCGAGCGAACCCGAGTCGCTGCCTCCCGGCGTGATCACCGGATACAGCTTGTCGATTTGGCCGTCGTAAAGGGGGCTCTCCAGCACAGACTGGCGCGCATTCATCCAACTGATATTGCCGCGAATGGTGTTGATTTCGCCGTTGTGCGCCACATAGCGGTACGGATGCGCCAGCTTCCAACTGGGAAACGTGTTGGTGGAAAAGCGCTGATGGACCAGGCAGAGAGCGCTGGTGACCATCGGATTCGCCAGTTCGTAGTAAAACTTCTCAATCTGCGGAGCCAGCATGAGCCCCTTGTAGACGATCGTCCGGCACGAGAACGAGGGGATGTAGAACGTGTCTTTGTCCTCAATCTCCGATGCTGCAATCTCGTTTTCCGTGCGGCGGCGGATTCTGTACAAAAGGCGCTCAAAGGCATCCTCGTCCAACCCGGCCGGACGGCCCACAAAGAGTTGCTCAATGTACGGCTGAGAGGCGCGCGCTTCACGGCCCACGGCGTCGCCGTTGATGGGTGTATCGCGCCAGCCGAGCAGCTTCAGGCCCTCCTCCTGCGCAATGCGCTCGAAGACGCCCTCGCATTGCAGGCGGTCTTGCCTGTCCACAGGAAGAAAAACCATGGCCACGCCATAGGCCCCCGGCTCCGGCAATCGGATTCCCAGATCGCCGCATTGGCTCACAAAAAACGTGTGAGGAATCTGGATGAGGATGCCAGCGCCGTCGCCCGTCTCCGGGTCGCAACCCGCCGCGCCGCGATGCGTCAGGTTGATGAGGACCTCGAGGCCCTTGCGGATAATGTCATGGCTCTTCTCGCCGCGAATGCTCGCGACGAGCCCCATTCCGCATGCATCGTGCTCATTCCGCGGATGATAGAGACCTTGCGGCTGAGGAGCGCGGAGACGACAATCCATTTTGTCCGATGTGATCATGGCAACCTCTTGATGAACTTTTTAAGTGCGAAGTGCGCTGGCTACAGCGAAAAGACACAAACCCCGTGCGATTCCCATCGAGGAAAACCGCCCTGGTCTTGAATGGAGAGGCTTGCCGGAGCAGGCCGGGCCGCGTCTGGGACTAAGCTGGACTCTTTAATATTATCGAAATTTTGCGTTTTTGCCGAACTTGCCTCTGGCGGGGAGGGTGCACCGTAGTTTCGGAAGGCTTCCTGGATAGGTCTGATCTTCATTGTCAAGGCATTCATGCCGCATGCTCACTTCGCAATCTCAACCGATGAAGGGAACCCTTTCGAGCCTGCATTTCGGGCCATTTCCCCACCTTGACGGATCGTGTAGCATTGTGGGTTCTGTTGAGGGATATCTAAAATGCACTCGAATGTCTCCCTTAGGTTGCAAAGACTGGCTGTTCATTCGCCACTCCTGGCAGGAATCGCTTCAGCGGCCTTGACGTTTGGCCAGGCCGCCCCACCGTCGCAGCCAGCTCAGTCGGCTTCCCATTTGCCGCCTGTGACAGCGAAGCTCAACGCGCTCGCTCATCGCGTTCTTAACACCGGCGTCAAATCCAACGCTCTCGACGGCGACGGCCTGAAGCCGTGGCATTTGAAGATGGACTTCCAGTTCGTAGAAGCCGGAATTCCCAGGCCCGTAAGCGGGACCATGGAAGAATGGGCCACAGGCCCTTATCAGTGGAAACGCACATACACCGGCGCTGAACCACGGCTGAATGGCTCGGAATGGAGCGTCTCGCGCACCGAGCGCTACCGCACCAAGCCCGGAGGAACCGGTTTCAACACCGCCTGGGCTAATCTGCGCGTGGCGAGACCAGTGATTGCCCCGCTCTATCAGGCAGCCAACGTCAAACCCGACTTCGAGATGGAAATCAAGAGGGTTGGGACCTCGGGAATCATGCTGAATTGTGTCTCAGTGGCGGACCCCTCCCGGTATGCGGACCAGGCCGACCCCGACTGGCTTTTCCCCACCTGGTGTTTCGACGGAGATATGCATCTGCGTCTCGTTTCTGCCGGCGCCACATCGGTACAGTTCGACGATATCCAGGCTTTCCAGAACCACGCTGTCGCCAGGGATGTGAGGGTTATCGTCGATGGCAAGCTGACCACGGAGATGAAGGTGTCTCTGCTGGAGCCATTGGCTGAGGCAGATGCTGAACGGGTGAAGCCTGACAAAGACGCGCTTTCCGAGCCATACACAATTGAGCCTGGGTTTCCCATGCCTGAATCGGTGTATGAGGCCGCAGCATCTCTCCCCATCGCGCCGAGTGGTTTTCCCTACCAAGGCGTCATAGGGGTTCCGATCCTGATTTTGAAGGATGGCAGTGTCAAGATTGAAAAAGGGATGGGCAATCCCGCAGTTCGCGTTGAGCTTCGCGATGCGGTTGAGCTGGCAGTGAACAAATGGAAGTACAAGCCATACATGGTTGACGGCCAGCCGGTCGAGGTGGCAATAACCGCTTCCTACGTGCTGAACGGCAAGCCATTTGTTCCCTCCTATGAACGCCCCAAACCGCCGCTGGTGACGACCAGTCCTGAGGACTTCTCCAGCGCCTACGACCCCAAGCGCGATCCGTTCAAGGATCTCGCGATGGCCGAAGCCCAGGCCAAGCCGGCAAACAAGCGAATTCTGATCGATGTGGGTGGCGATTGGTGCATCTGGTGCAAGACTCTCGACAAGTTCTTTGCCGATCATGCGGATCTGCGGCAGCAGCGCGATGCGAGCTTTGTGCTGATGAAGGTCAATATGAGCGCAATCAATGAGAACTACGCATTTCTGAGCCAATATCCGAAGATTCCGGGCTACCCCTGGTTGTTCGTGCTCGATTCAGACGGGAAACTGCTGAAATCGGAGGACACGAACGAACTGGAAAACGGCGCAGACGGCTATGCCGCCAAACCGATCAAGGATTTCCTGTCGAAGTGGAAGGCTGAGTGACTCAAACGCGCGAGCCGCCAGATGCTTCGCGCCAGGAGCAGAGCCGGCATTTGCCCTGGTGTCACGCCTTCTTTGCTGTGAACGATTTTGCGAGCAGATCCTTCAGCGCCGTTGGGTCCACGTCGGCGAGCTTTTTGATGTAAAGGCAGCCCTTGCCGGTGGTGTGCTTGCCGAGTTTGGCGAGCCTTGCATCGGCATCGCCAGCCCTCAAAGCCCCATAAAGGACCAGCGCAGCCTTGCGCGGAGAAAAGCCAAGAACCGGCGCATCGCCCTCGCGACCGCTTTCGTAGATGTAATGATGGCTTCCGAAGCCGATGATCGAAGGCCCCCACATCTTCGGCTCTTCGCCGGATGCTTCTTGCATGAGCTTGACCAGCGCAGTCGCGTCCGCGCGCCTGGCCGGCTCGGCGATCGCTTCAAGGAACGCCGCCACGCTTACCTCGGTAGGCCTGGTCTTGTTTTTCGCCATTGATTTTGTCCTTCGCCGCTTCGCGAAATCAGACTCTACCAACCCCGGTTTGCTTAAGACGAACAGTCGAGGCGCAACCCCTAATCCCTAGTCCCTGTTCCCAACCCTTCACGCCTGATCGCGCCAGAGCACCACGCCGCCCAGCAGGCCGCTCTCGTTGGAGACGATGCTCACGTTTGGTCCCGGCGTAAACAGGATCTTCTTGGTGTTGCCGCCGCCCAGGTAAAGGTGATCCCAGTTGAAAAGAGCTTCGGTCTGCTTGATCGCAGCCTCAATGAAGTCATTCCAGCGCGCTTTGCCGAACTTGTCCAGGCCCCGCCGCCCGAGGTAGTCCTCGTAGGTCATGCCCTTTTTGCGCCAGGGGTGGTGGCCCAACTCCAGGCCGGGGCAGAGGTGGCCGCTGGTAAAGAGCGCCGCTCCCAGGCCTGTGCCCAAAGTGAGCACCAGCTCGACTCCATGGCCCTTGATCGCGCCATAGCCTGCAACATCGGCGTCGTTGCCCACGCGGACGGGCTTCTGCCAGCGCTTTTCAAGCTCCGCTTGCAGCGGGAAGCCCGCCGCCCACAGCGGATGCAGGTTGAAGGCGCCGAAGGTAGCGCCGTGCTTGACCACGCCGGGGAAGCCGACCGAAACTCGGTCGAACTCGCCCATCAGCTTGCGCAACTCGTCAAGCCCGGCCAGCACCGCGTCCGGAGTAGGGACGACCGGAGTGAGCACGCGCTGCCGCTCGCTCACAGGTCTGCCCGCAGGGTCCAGCAGCATGGCCTTCAGCCCAGAACCGCCGATGTCGATGGACATGGTGACGGGCCCAGCGGTGGATGGCGAAGCGCTCGGTGTAGCGGCGGCGGCGGTTGCGGTCTTCGTTGTCATAACGAATGAATTGTACCCCGTACGACCGGCGTTGTAACGGGAGGAAAACCGGCCACTATTTTCCTGCCGCCGGCCCTGGTTGAAACTCCTCGTTCAGCCAGCTTTTCATCGCGTCCATATTCTGCGGCCGGCCGAGGAAGTCTTTCACCAGTTCGGCCGCAGGCTTGCTGGCTCCCGGCTCCAGCACGGCCCGCCGGTAGCGCATGGCCGTCGGCCCATCCAGCAGGTTGCGCTTGTCAAACTGGGCAAAGAAGTCGATGGCAATCACCTTATCGAGCACATAGGTGTAATAGTTCGACGCATAGCCCGTCAGGTGCGTGAACGAAGTATAGAAGCGATCGCCTTCAACCGGCGTGTAAGGAATGAACCGCTGGTCGTCGGCCTTCAAGAGAGCATCGAAATCGAGTGTGGCCGGCGCCTGGTTATGCGTCTGGAGCGAATAATACGAGGCCCAAAGCTGGCCTTGGAGCCAGCGGCCGCGCCCGTAAGCGCTGGCGGCATTCATCTTTGCAATCAGGCTTGCCGGAATGGTTTCGCCCGTCTGGTAGTGCTTGCCAAACGACTGCAGAATAGCGGTGTCGTGGAACATCTCTTCCAGCATCTGCGAGGGCGACTCGATAAAGTCTCCCTCCACATTGAAGCCTCCTTCTCCGGACCACTGGCCCTGACTGCCCAGGATGTGATGCATGAGATGGCCGAATTCGTGGAAGAACGTCACGACCTCGCTGTACTGCATCAGTCCGGGGTCCCCTGCCTTTCCACCGGAGAAGTTACACACCAGCATTCCCTCTGGAAGCTGCCGGCCGCGGATGCCCGGAATCACGGGAGAACTGGAGAACCATTTGTCCTTGCCATCGCGCGGGTGCATATCGAGATAGATGCGGCCCAGCGGCTTGCCCTGGGCGCCTTCAACGGCATCAAAGACGTCGAAGGTGTCAACTGAGGGGTCCCACACCACGGCGTCTTTGACCGGCTTGAACGACAGATGGAAGAGGCGGGCAGCTGTTTTCAGGATTCCCGCCTGCACCGCGTCATAGGGGAAGTAGGGGCGCGCGCTCTGCGCGTCAAAGCTGTACTGCGCGCGCCGGTACTGTTCGTTCCAATAGCGTGAGTCCGCGTTGCTGATGGCAGTGATGCCGGGCTGCTTCTGCTGCGCAAAGGCTAGCAACTGTGCGTACTCCAGGGCGGCAACCGGGCGCGAGGCATCGTCCACCTGCTGAATCAAGCGCTCCACGTTCGCGGCCGACCCGATCATCTGGTCGGCAGTGGCCAGGTCCGCATAGCGGGCATAGCCGAGGATGGTTGCCAGCTCCTGCCGCGCCGTGAGCAGATCCTTGAGTACCTGCACGTTTTGGGGGTAGGCGCGCTGGTCATACGCCAAATACATTCTGCGCCGCAGGTCGGCGCTCTTGGCGAACGTCAGCACTGGACCCACTTCAGGCTGTTCGGTTGTGAGGGTATACACACCGGCGGCGTCGGGCTTGTGCAGCGCAATGAAGTCGGCAGGCAGCCCGTCGAGCTCTGCCCGCGTGGCCGTGATCTTCAGCGTCCCATCGGAGACATTGCGGTTGAAGGTGAGTGAAAGCGCGGTGACCTTGTCCTGTAGCACGCGAATCCTGGCGCGCGTCGCATCATCCTTGTCAACGCCGGAAAGCCGGTACTCCAGAAGTGTGCGCTCCAGGTAGTGGCGGGTCGCCGGGTCGCTGGCGGGCAAGGGAATAGCTGCCAGCGCGCTGTAAACCTTCTGATTCAGGCTCAGATCGGTGTATGCGGAGCTGATGGTCGCCGTGAGCGCCTGCCCTTTGTCGCGCATGGCCGCGGCATCGGCCAGCGAATAGAGCAGTGCGGCATTGTTCCCGGCAATGGCCAGTTGATTCTGGGCATCGTCGTAGGGCCGCAGGGTGTTCTCCACTGTCCGCGGGCCGGTGACCGCCAGCAGCTTGGCGACGTCGGCCTGCTCTTCGGCAAGACGTTGATTTACCCACGATTCCAGCGCGGCTGGATTGCTGCTGGATACCCAGGCATGAAGGGGGTCAACGGCCGGCTGCTGGGCAGCCATCTCGACGGCGCAAGCCAATAGCGCGGTCAGCAGTAAAACAGAATAGGCGGCAAATCGACGGGGGCAACTCATAGCACAGTAGTTTAACGCGATTCGGACTCGGCAGGCATCAACCGTGTGAATCCAGTTGGTCGTCATGCGCGGCCCTGGCCTGAAGGTCAACCCCATTACACTGGTTCTTGCCTCTTATGCCCGTCTGCTGCGAAGTCGCGCTGCCCGTCCCGCTGGACCGCACCTTCACCTACGCGGTGCGCGAGGGCCAGGCTCCGCTCCGTGGGGCTCGGGTCATTGCGCCCTTTCGCAACCAGAAGCTGATCGGTGTGGTGACCGCTGTCAACTCCCGTGTGCCGGCTGATTTTGAGCTTCGCTTTCTTGAGGCGGTGCTGGACGACGAGCCGCTCTTGAGCGACGATCTGCTCGCCTTGGCCGAGTGGATGGCCCAATACTATCTGGCCCCGCTTGGAGAGGTGTTGCGCGGCATGTTGCCCCTGATGGCCGAGGTCCGGCGAACCGTCTATTACCGCATCACCGACCTGGGGCGGGATGTGCTGGCTGCCTGCTTGGACGGGGAGTCGGCTAAATCCCCGGTCTCAAAGGCGAGACCAGGTGCGGCTGGCGAGTTCCCAGGTCTCAAAAGCGAGACCTGGGGCACCCCACACAGCGCCAAGCGGCGGGGCAAGCTTTCCGCCGAAGAGCAGGACCTGGAGCATCGTGTGCTGACCCGCCTGGCTGCCGGCGAGCCGGTCAAAGTCTCCACGCTGCGCACGGCGACCGCGGCCACGCTTCCGGTGCTCGCCGGCATGGTTCGCAAGAAGTGGATTGCCCGCGAAACAGCAGCCGCCGAGCGCGATGCGCGCCGCATGGAACGCTTTGCAGTGCTGATTCCCGAGGCGCGGCTGCCCGCGCTCACGCAGAAGCAGCAAGCGATTCTGGCCGAACTCGCAGCCAACGGTAACGAGTTGCCGCTGACCGAACTGCGCAACAAAGACCTGCCTTCTTCTACATTGCAAACCCTGGTGCGCCGAGGATTGGTTCGCATCGACGAGCGCCCCGCGGCCTTTCGCCTTGGTGGCCTTTCCCCCGCTGCCGAGCCTTTCAAACTCAACGAGCCGCAGACAGTAGCGCTGGCCAGCCTGGCAACAGCCTTGGGGGGATTCCATCCTTTTTTGCTTCACGGCGTGACGGG
>Ga0302267_10004303_pt1 | contig 15698 bp, 18 predicted proteins | sample III_Bog_E1_3_FD_194555 | JGI IMG/M metagenome (GOLD analysis project Ga0302267, IMG submission 194555) | Peat permafrost microbial communities from Stordalen Mire near Abisko, Sweden - III_Bog_E1_3 | ecosystem: Environmental > Terrestrial > Soil > Wetlands > Peat | place: Sweden: Abisko... | reverse complement strand
GCTCAACGTCCCCGGCATCGTCGGCCTCGGCGCAGCCTGCGAAATCTGCCAGAGCGAAATGGCCGCCGAAGCCGTCCGCGAAGCAGAACTTCGCGACTACCTCAAGAACAAGCTCGAAGCCGCCCTCGACTACACCCAGGTCAACGGCAACATGGAGCACCACCTGCCCGGCAACCTCAACATGTCCTTCGTCTACGTCGAAGGCGAATCGCTGCTGATGGGCATCAACGACATCGCCGTCAGCTCCGGCTCGGCCTGCACCTCGGCCACGCTGGAACCCAGCTACGTCCTCAAAGCCCTCGGCCTCGGTGATGAGATCGCCCACAGCTCGATCCGCTTCGGCCTCGGCCGCTTCAACACCAAAGCCGAAGTCGACTACGTCGCCGACAAGATCATCGACGTTGTCCTCAAGCTCCGCGAGCTCAGCCCGCTCTACGAGATGGTCAAGGAAGGCATCGACCTTACCAAGATCGAATGGGCCGCCCACTGATTTCCTTCGCTCGTCATTCGTACCAGGCTCGTCATTCTGAGCCGCAGGCTCAGAATCTCGGTATTTAGCTTTGTTAGCTGAATGAAACCTCCAGGAATGCCAACGCACCAAGCGCCAACGGCGCGCAACATACCAGCCTAGGCCGCAGGCCTAGGTTGGGCCAGAAGAAAGAACCAGAGGGCTGAAGGCCCGACACATGCTCTTCTGAAGGAAATGGTGCTTTATGCCGAATGCGCTCAACAACGAACCAACGCTAAAGCTACTTGCACTGCGGGCGAAAATCGAGGCGGGAATTGCAAGCGGAATCGCGACCGGTGACATCTTCGCCGGGGTTCGACGCAAAGCAGGATTGCCACCCCGCGAAAGACGATTTGTTATAACGAACGACCCCACAGAATCATCCAATAAATAGCCACGTCTTAGGAGAAAACATCATGGCATACAGCGACAAGGTAGTAGACCACTACGAACATCCCCGCAACGTCGGTACCCTCGACAAGAGCTCGTCCGAAGTCGGCACCGGCCTGGTCGGCGCGCCCGAATGCGGCGACGTCATGCGCCTCCAGATCCGCGTCAACCCCGAAACCCAGGTCATCGAGGACGCCAAGTTCAAGACCTTCGGCTGCGGCTCGGCCATCGCCTCCAGCTCGCTCGCCACCGAGTGGGTCAAGGGCAAGACCGTCGCCGAGGCCCTGACGATCACCAACACCGACATCGTCAAAGAACTCGCGCTCCCGCCGGTCAAAATCCACTGCTCGGTCCTCGCCGAAGACGCCATCCGCGCCGCCATCGGCGACTGGAAGAAGAAGAACCACGTCGCCGAAGAAGCCGGTGTCGCAGCCGCCGCCGGGGCCCACTAAGCATCCTGCGGGATTCTCGCTAACTCCAGACGCGCAATTCGTTTCGAGGATTGTCATTCCCTCTTTAGGGTTGTCATTCTGACCCTGAGCGCGCTCAGGGTCAGAATCCCCGCATTTTGCCCGCGCCACCGCTGCGTTCCGTCGCAACCACTGAGAGCACGCCCTATGTCCATGGTCACCCTCCAAACCGATACCCCCAAAGGCGCCGTAGCCGCACCCACGGTCGCGGCCGCCCCGCCGTCCCCCATCCTCACCGCCGAAGGCGAAGCAGGCGCGGTCAAAGGCATCCAGGTCACCCTCCGCGCCCTCAAACGCATCCGCGTCGCCATGGCCAAGGAGGGCATCACCCCCGCGTCCGGCGGCCTCCGCGTCGGCATCACCGGAGGCGGCTGCTCCGGCCTCAGCTACTCCATCAAGTTCGACACCCAGCCCCGCGAGCGCGACCGCGTCTACGCCTTCCCCCAAACTCATCTCGATCCCACGCTCACCGACGCACCCACGATCCGCCTCTTCGTCGACCCCAAGAGCTTCATCTACCTCTCCGGCATGATCCTCGACTACGAAGAGACCCTCATGCGCCAGGGCTTCAACTTCATCAACCCGCACTCCACCAAATCCTGCGGCTGCGGCTCCAGCTTCTCCACCTAAAGGCTGTTGTCTCTGAGATAGGTCCGGGCTTCAGCCCCGACATCTAGGCTCACCGTGATTTGGGCTTCAGCCCCCGGGACTTTATCTTTCCTTCACGGGTCACGGGCCGCCGCGCTTTCGGCTGATCCGCAATCATCCCCATCAACTCCACCGCATTCCCAAACGCCTCCCCCGCCGCCGTATTATCAAACACCACCCACGTCTCCACCCCCTCCGGCAACTCCTCCACTGCCCGCGCCACCCCCGCCAAAAACTCCACCTGATACGCCGAGTAGTACATCCGCGGCGACCCATGCAGCCGGAAGTAAGCCAACCTCTCCCACCCGCCAGTCTGCAGCGCGACCGCGCCCTTCCGCACCGGATCAGTGTAAGCGACCGAGCAACACACCTGTTGGTGGGATGGTGTTTGTGATGAACTCTGGTCATGAGTGTGGATGCTGGCGTGTTGGTTGGTCGTCGTAGCCGTTCGGAGATCGAGCGGCTGGTGGCCCTGTACGGGTCGAGTGGGATGGGGCGGCTGGAGTTTTGCCGCAGTCAAGGTTTGGCGCTAAGCACGCTGGGCCGCCATTTGCGAAAACAACGGATCAAGCACAGCGAGTCGCGAAGCAAGGGAGTCGAGCGGGTTCGACTTATGCCGGTGGAAGTAGCCGCAACGGTGGTATCCGGCGAGGCGTCCGCCACTCCGATCGTCTTATCGATCAATCGTCGCCGCGTGGAAGTCAGTCGCGGCTTCGATGCGGCGACGCTGGCTGAACTGGTGACTGTGCTGGAGAGGTTGTAAGCCGGTGTTCGGGGTAGGCGCGGCCACGCGTATCTATCTTGCGCTCGGGGCGACCGACATGCGCAAGGGGTTCAACGGTCTGTATGGTCTGGTGCGCGATCAACTTTTGTGCGATCCCTTGAGCGGCCACCTCTTCTTGTTTTCAAATGCGCAACGCAATCGTTTGAAGATTCTTGTCTGGGATACGACCGGCCTCTGGGTGTGCGCGAAAAAGCTCGAGAGAGGCCGCTTTCAGTGGCCGAAGCCGGGCGACGCGCAAGCGAAGATAGTGCTCAGTCACGAAGAGTTTGCGATGCTGTTGGGCGGCATCGATCTTGCTCAGACACAACCTCGGAAGTGGTATCGCAGGCCGGTCGCGGAGGAATCAAGCGACACACGGATATCCGCATAAACACTCGATAAAATGCTTGTGCTTCAACAGGCATGTCTGTTAATCAATAGACATCGTGAGCGCGAAATCCCACCCTGCAACGCCGTCGGAAGCGACGACTTCTTTCGCCGCTTCCGACGCAGAGATCATCAAACAACTGAAGCAGCAGCTGGATGCCACAACGCAGCGGCTGCAACTCTCTGAGCTGCGAGTTCAGTTGCTGGAAGAGAAGCTGCGCCTACAGCGGATCGCGAAGTACGGGCCGGGCAGCGAGAAGCTGACCAGCCTGCAGCTGGAACTGTTAGAACTGGAGCCCGGAGTCAGCAACCTGGAAGTCGCCGCCGAGGGCGAACGCGATGCGTTGCCAGCAACGCCGGACAAGCAGAAGCGCAAGCGGCACCCTGGCCGCCAGACGTTGCCTGCCAATCTTCCGCGCGTGGAGCGCGTGATAGCGTGCACGTCCGAACAGTGCGTCTGCGGCGGCTGCGGCCAAGCGACAACGTTGATCGGCTACGAAGAGAGCGAGCAGTTGGATGTTGAGCCGGTGAAGTATTTCGTGCTCGTGACCAGGCGCGAGAAGCGTGCGTGCAAGCGGTGCGAAGAACGTGGCGTGATGGCCGCGCCGCTGCCGCCTCGGATCATCGAGAAGAGCCTGGTCAGCGATCAGGTGATCGTCGATGCGATTATCAGCAAATACTCCAATCACTGTCCACTCTATCGTCAGAGCGTGATCCTGCTGCGCGACGCAGGCATCAACATCAGCCGCGCAACCATCGATGGCTGGGTGATGCGCGTCGGCGACTTACTAACTCCTCTCGTTGGAGTTATGCGCAACCAGTTACTCGAAGGCACTTACATCCAGGCCGATGAAACACCGGTCGACGTGCAGACACGCGATGGCCGGTCGCGAAACCATCCCGGCTATCTATGGCAGTACGGAACCCCGCGCGGAGCAACCATCTTCGAGTTCCGCATGGGCCGCGGGCGCGAAGGCCCTACGCGTTTCCTGCAACACTTCGAGGGCATCTTGCAGACCGACGCATATGCAGCTTACGACCGTGTCGGCGGACCGAAGATGGTGCACGCCGCATGTTGGGCGCACTCCAGAAGACGCTTCGTCGAGGCGACCAAACTCAATCCGCAGGACGTTGCCTCGGCGCGTATCGTGGCGCAGATGGCGAAGCTGTTTGCCATCGATGCCGAGGCGCGTGACGAGAACCTGGACCATGCCGCGCGTCACATGCTGCGCATCGAACGGGCTCCGTTGGTGCTCGCGGAACTCAAGGCGCAGATCGAGGCTGCCAACCGAACCGCACTTCCATCGAGTCCACTCGGCAAGGCAGCTGCCTACACCCTTCGGCTGTGGGACAAGCTCACTCGCTTCCTCGACTATCCAGAGTTGGAACTGAGTAACAACCTTGCGGAAAACTCTATGCGCCCGGTAGCTCTTGGCCGTCGTAACTGGACCCACATCGGTCACAAGAAAGCCGGACCACGAGTAGCAGCAATCCTCTCCATCGTCGAAACCTGTTGCCGACTCAAGATCCCCGTGCGCGACTACCTCGCCGCTGTCCTGCCAGGGCTCGCCAACTCATCCATCCAGAAACTTCCAGAACTCACGCCCACCGCATGGGCCGCTAATAATCTGTAGCTGTCAACATGCGTTCGTCTGACGGATACGTTCCACAACGTGTGGGTTAAGAAACAAACCACCAGCAACTGACCTGCTCGACAGGATCTGAATGCTGAGATCCTTCCGGGGTATCGCTACACGGAGTAGGTTCCGAATCGGCTCGCTGAAATCGATTTCACCAGCCGATCACAGCTTGTAAGCGTTGTGAATGCAAGCGCGTTAGAAAGTAACAAATCCGTGGCCGGCACCTATGTCACTAGAAGGTGACCAATGAAGTGCAACTCGCTCCGTTTTGACTTGTCGACCCTTCCTGAAAGCAGGCATAGCGCATTTGAGGCTTGTCTGTACCGCAGGCCCACATTCCGCTCAACTCGCCGCCGACACTTTCTCCTGGGCGAACGAGCATCCCGCCTCCATCCGTCCAGATCCCGCCCTTGAGAAATGCGAAGACACAATCGGCCGATCCCGTGGAATGGTTGCTCAAATGGCCGACGGCCTCGCCCACACAGTTGCCTGCTCCAACTGGATGATCGACGGTTAGCGAGACCACTGGATTGATTTGGATGCAGCCGCTGCCACTTTTGGGTTGCGAGTTCGGCGCGGGAGCACCGGTGCCGTTGTACCCGTTATATCCACCGGTGGAAGTATAGGGATTGGAAGATGTGCTGGTGGCCGTTTGGGCAACCGCCTGCGTTGATTGGGTTGATGTTGACGGGACGGTCGCACTTGCCGATTGCCTGGTTGTCGGAAGCCGACTCTGCAGCGTGGAACCCTGTGCCTGACGGGCCGTAGACGCGCGGTCAAGACTTGCCTGTGCGACAGCAGCCTGACGCTGCTGTGCTGCGACCGCAAGGGCATTGAACTGGGATTGCTGCTGCGCAAGGGTGTCCTGAATGGTGGGGCCCGGATGTTCGTTCATGGTCTGGGCGAGATTGCCCATGTACGAGGTGTCGCGGTGATCTCGCTGCTGCACTGCTAGGCCCTGAAGGCGTTCGATCTGGGAGCGGTCATCGTTGGCCTGGTTGTGTGCCTGATTCGCTTTTTGGCGTTCCTTGGCGGCGCCGGCGTCGCTCAGTGCCTGGCAGATAGCCGCGGCGGCCCCCGAGCAATTATTGGTATTCGCTAAGTCGTTAGCTGAGCTCTCGTACGACTTCGCAGTTTCTTCCTGCCTTTCGATGTCGTCGCGAAGATCGGCGATTTTTTGTTGTCGCTCCTCTTGGTCTTGCTGAGCCTTCTGAGCGGCCGCCTGAGCTTCGGCCACATGGCGTTGCTGTTCCAGAATTGCCGTGAGTTGCTGGGCATTCCCTCGAGCGGCGCTGTCGCCGTGGGTGGAGGCGGACTGATAAAGCTGGAGGGCGCGTTGCTGATCCTGATTGACGCCAAGTCCCTTTTCGTACATCATGCCCAAATTGTTCTCGGCAGCGGCGAAGTTCTGATTGGCCGCAGCTTGATAGTACCGCGCGGCGTCCGCGTTATTCTGGGCGACGCCCTGGCCGTGCTCCAGCAAATAGCCATAAGAAAACTGCGCACGAGCGATGCCGTGATCTGCTGCTTTGCGGTACCACGCGGCAGCCTGCGCCGCGTCGGAACCTGCATTGGCGATGTCGCCCAGGTTTAGTTGGGCCTCGGCGTTGTCGGCTGCGGCTGCTTTTTCATAGAGTGACGTTGCGGTGGCGAAGTCCTGCGCGGTTGCCACGCCATCCCGATACATCGCCGCAAGTTCGACCTCGGCCTGAACGTCACCCCTGGATGCCGCCTTTTGATACCAGTTCAACGCCGCTGAGAGGTCCTGCGGCGCCCCCAGGCCGTTCTTATACAAGTAGCCGACAGCATATTCGCCTCGCGGATCGCCTGCGTCGGCAGCCTTCCTAAACAAGTTAAATGCTTGGGTCAGGTCCTTCGGAACACTGTCTCCCGCGTAGTACAGGTTCGCGAGTTGGATGCAAGCGATCACATTTCCTGCCGCCACCGCTTTCTGATAGAGCGCAACCGCCTTGACGGGATCGCGGCCCACCCCATAGCCGTTTTGATACATCCCGGCTAGACCTACGGTGGCGTCGGCATTTCCCAGAGCATCGCTCTTTTGCGCCCACTTCGCCGATTCCGAGAGGTCCCTCGGCAAATATTTACCCACATAGAGGATGCTCGCTAGCTGATATTGGGCCTTTGCATTCCCTGCGTCAGCCGATGCACGATAGAGTTGAACGGCTTGAGTGGCGTTCCCCGCAGTGGGAGATCCGGCCATGTATTTGGAGGCAAGGTTGAACTCTCCCCAGGAATTCTTGTGGGCTGCCGATTTTCGGTACCAATCCGTCGCTGCGGCAGAATCTTTTGGAACGCCTTGACCCGCATCGTAGAGCATGCCGATGCTGTTTTCTGCGTGGCCATTATTATAGGATTCGTTCTCTGCGAGTCCGGGGTTGGTACTAATAGACTCTGCCTTCTGAAACCAGGTCATCGCATCGGGATAACTCTGTTTGACGAGTTTCCCGTCAAGAAACAGTTGGCCCAGAGCAACAGCAGCGTTGTATTGCATCATGATGATTTCCGCACCGTTAAAGGGGGGGCCATTCGATGCCATATTCTTCAGCACTATTACAGCTGCCGGACCTTTAGGTAAAGGGTAATCGGGCGCCATCTCGGGAAACTCGCCCGAATACGCGCGAGCCCAGTTCGATGCAAGCCACCCCAATATTTGGCGTGCCTCTAAATCCGCAGACGAAGCCGAATTGAAGTCGCGCAGGAAAAGCTGCTCATTTACGGGAAGGCATTTACCATCGAGGTGTATTTCTGCAAGCGAGGTAATGAGCACCGCTTTGGTTTTACCGCTAGCTCGGCTGATCGCCTCCTGCAAGAGTCCAAGAGCTACTGCGCCGTTCTTGGGAACTCCATCTCCGGCGCAATACGCATCGGCCAAGTAAAACGCTGGAAACATGTCGCCGTGCTCAATCGCCTGCTCCCATAACTCGATCGCCTCCGCCTGGGTGAGATGCTTTGACCAACCGTCAGGAAAGCCGAACCCGTCCCCCTCCATCGCCAGCTTGTGATATATCTCGATAGCGCGTGGCGGGTCGAGCTGAGCACCGTCGGCGCCCATCAAATAATCCTTTGCGAGTGTTCCACCGCATTCGGCCACATGACCGTCATCGACACACTTTTGAAGGAGTTGGATCTTTTCGATACCCGTCGGGAAGTTATTCATTACGATAGAGCCCTCAAAATTGCCGAGCTCAAACCCGCCCGCCCTACCGCTTGCAAGCCTGTAGGTATTCTCATCTGAGGCACTCCGGCCGTTGTAAAACAAGGTGGCTTGTGCAAGCTTTTCGGCATCTTTCTGTTCCAATGCCCGCTTCATATATGGAAGCGCTTTATTCGTCCATTGTTCATCAAGCTGGGCGTTCTTTTCGACTCCGTGGGATCCTTCGCGATACGCATCCGCAACTGTCAACATGGCGCCCATGTTGCCGCCTTCGGCAGCCTTCAAATACCACGGAAAATCCTTGGGAGAGGGTAGAAGGTCGCCAAGCTGCACCATAGCGTCCACATCACCCTTGTTCGCACGGGCGAGTAGCACTGCTTCAGAGGACTTTGGTGGTCCCTTCTTCTCGCCTGGAGGGAAGACGACCGGCAGCTTGACCACAGACGGCGACGCTGCGCGTCCGTTCGCGCTGTGTGCGGGGCCGGCGGCTTGAGCAACGGGTCGGGGGGATGTCTGCGCCGGGACAGTGGTGGAAACGACGCAGGCAGCAACGAGGCAGAGTAAGCCGGAACGGGAGAAAGGTGTCATAAGGAGTCAGGTTTTTGAAATGAGTTGACGGAGGATAGCACTTAGTCGTGCTGTCAGCAAGTTTTTTCTAATCGCTTCGAGATCCATGCATTGCGATCTGAGAAACTTGATGATTGCGGTCGGTCCGCCTTGAACCCTTCAATCCTTATCGCGTGATGCGAAGTCGGTCAGTGTTTCGGATATTGCAGTGTATTTGGATCAGAACCCACATTTGAGATTCGTGATACGGAACTGCTACCGTTGCAAACGTACACCCGCGCCTTTTGACCAGGCTTCAATAGATCTGTTCCCTCATAGTCCTTGCGGCCGGGGACGTCGAAGATAACCCAACCTCGCAGATATAGATCGGAATCGTTACGTACGTCCACTTCGACGCTTGACTCCGAACCGCATCGCGTACCAGTTCTCACAGTGAGAATCGTCAAACAGTCTGAACCTCCGCAATTGCTTCCCGAAGACTCTTCCTGCGCTTGATTCAACTGACCTGGGCCGTGTTCTACGGTGAACGATGGGTGGTTCGGATCTGATTGCTTTTGTCCCCACTTAGTTGGCGCATTGAGCTGATCCTCCCCTGTAACGGGCGGAGGAGGGCTCTGCTGCCCTTCGACGTAGATATTTTTGATCTGGACTGAAATCATCTGCCTGCAGATGGAGTAAGCGCCGGAGAGATCGCTTTTCTCCCCGGGCTGTATGACAAAATCTACCGTTTCACGCACCGGCCCTTTCTCGCTCAACTCTTGAAATTCTGCCTCAAGATGGACAGGCGCCGAGTAGCCGTTTCGAAACTGATAGGCGATCTGATAACTGCCTTGCTCATATTTGAAGTCACCGGACTTGAATCTGACTTGAAGACGGTCTTCTTGATTGTCCTTCACCGTGAAATAGGGACCCCAATCAATTGGATTCACACGCGATGGTCCACAGGGCATATTAAGGGGAGTAGCTACGTAATTGAAGCTCAACTCTCCCGGCGGTTGGGCCAATGCAACCCCAAGCCCGAGAAGCCAGGTTAGGAGGGCCGATAAGCGTAGCCACATCCGCATCTTGATTCCCACCGATTGATTCCGCACTTGTGCCCTTTCAAAGAATCCGGGCGTCGGCCAACTACGAATGAGCAAAGGAGCAAAGCCGCAGACTGAGTGCATCACACAGATGGCTTTCTCTCGAGGATGTCGGAACCCAGGACAATCCGTCATGTTTTGCCTGCCCCAACGCATCTACCAATTTTTGAGATAACTCTCAACCTTGATGCCATACTCTTGGGACACGAATGAGTTCTCCGAAGGAGAGTCTGATTGTGCCACAGATATATCTCCCTTGCGAGATAGAGTGAACCTCGAGGATAAAGACGTCCTGTCGAGCAGGTCAGTTGCTGGTGGTTTGTTTCTTAACCCACCCCTTCTGGAACAGCGCAGCACATCAATTTCGCCCTCCTATTTTCAGCAGATTGCAGGATCCGGCAGCGGTCGGCTTTTTGGAACAATCTTGCGCAGGGTCTGGAGGTCGGCCCGAAGCCGGAGTGTCGGATTGGCGGGAGCTTAGAGCGAAGGGAGAAGCGAAGCTCCCTAAATGCGGCATTTGACCAGTTCGAGTTTCCCGCGCACACCTTCGGCGGATGAGACTCTGGACAGCCGGACAGCCTAGGCGGCGGTCACCTCGCCGGTGAAGGAGCTATCAGCGTTGTGACCGGGTCCTGGGAATGTCCATCCCAAACATGGACCCGCAACTGGCCTTCGTAAACTTCGATAAAGACCTGGCTGGGTTGATCCTCTGCATCGGTCGGGTTTGACTCGAAACTACTGATACCGATTTCAATGCCGTCGCAGCCGTAGCCGAGACGCTTTCCATCCAATTCAATGCGCATAGTGTCCCTTCAAGAATTGAGCAGGAGCGGATCGGGGGTCCGGCTGATTTACTTCGTGGGCGTCGTCTTCTCGGCGGTTGCGAATTCGCGGTTGAGTTTGGCCGCCTCACGGCGGAAGCGCGAGATGCCGCTCTCGGAAACGTAGAGGCTGGAACCGTCCGGTGTTGGCAGGTTCCCGACGTATCCACGCATGTTGTAGAACAACTGATCGACTTTGACGCCCCTGAGCATGACGTTGTAACGTGGGGTCGACTCCAACATTTCACAGCCTTGCCGGGTCTCAATCAACTCAATCGCTGGTTTCGCCATAAAACTCCTTCTATAACTAAAAGGACGGCCCGCGATGGGCCGTCCTTGGTGTGAGATCAGCGAGGATGTTCGTCTATGGAGGCTTTTGTTTACCGTGGAGGAAGCGAAATATTTCGATTCGATTGCCGCGAATCCTATAGGACACAATGAAACGCGTTCGATTGATCACCAGGCGATAAGTATCAGTCTTCAGGTTGTACGTGCCGAGTTCGGGAAACTGAGCCAGCAACCGTACTCGAGCTTCGATTAGGCTATTTTGCTTGAGAGCGGCACTGGGTTTATCTTGAGCGATGAAGAGAATTTGTTCTCGTCTATTTCTTGAGGCTGAGGGGAGCCAGAGGATTTTCAACTAGCCTTGGCCTTTCGTTCTGCCTCGACGCGCGCCAATAGGTCCGCGTTTAGCATATGGGACTCCGCTTCGACGACATCGTTTGGTATCCACACAGTGTCGGGGTCGTCGGCTTCGCGCAGCCCTTCCGCCTCCTCAGCGAGGAGCCAGGCTTCAAAATCCGGATCATTCGGATCCATTGAAAGACTGCTCCCCTGAATCAACACCGGGCCACCCGTCTCGGATTCCACGAGAATGTCCGCTCCGCCGGCAGCCTGATCCAACAGTCTTTCAATGTCTCGGACAGCTTCTGCTCTCGTGATGTGAATGGTCGCCATGCTTGACATAATACCTCTGTTTTCCATTTTTCATTCCTTGATGGATGTCCCCGATGCGGGATGCTTTGCCTCCGGGTGTGCTTCCTCCAGCCCGCAGTCAAAAGCAGAAGCCGTTACCCGCTAGATCGTTGTACGAATGGCTTGCGACACCGAGCGCCGCCATTTCCTTGCGAACATCGAGCGCGTGCAGGGCGGGATGATGGACGGTTTTGGATCCGCTGGCAAGACCAGTAACAGGGCTGAGCTGGTTTACATGCTGAAATAGCGTCATTGAACCTCCGGAAATGGCCTCGCTAGGCGGCCTGATTGAGCTAATGGGAGGCAAGAGCGCCTGTCCAAATTAGGACAGAGCGGGCCGCAAGTTGCTGATAAATAGAGATACTTACAACTTTTGGGGGATCATTAACAGACGGTAAATGGCCGTAAGCTATCTGAGGTTGTGCACGCCGCTCGGGAGACGGATCATCAAAGACAAGCGAATCGTCCTTGCAGGTCCTCAGACGACCTTCCGCGCCGGAGTAGCGCGCGTTCTCTCGCTAGAGCACGACATGCAGATTGTTGCCCAGTGCGAGGAACATACAGAAATTCGCGTTGCAGTCGAGACGCTTAAGCCATCGGCCCTGATTGTTTCACTACCAATACTCTGCGACCATCCAGACTTGCTTCACCCGCTCAAACGGGCCGCCATCGGAGTAATTGTCGTTGCACCCACACCTGAACACATACCCACTGAGATGGCAAAGCATCTGCATGGGACAATCTCCCGCGACATCTCCGTAGACGATCTCGTACATTCCGTTCGGCACGTGGCTCGCGGACACCGGGATAGCCAGAGCCTCGTACACGGTGCCATTGCCCCTGTTGAATCGGACCTGATTGGTAGATGCGTCCGCAATCGCCTTACTCGACGGGAGCTACAAGTCGTCGGCTTGATCGCCAAGGCGTACAAGAACAAAGAAATTGCTGATTGCCTCGGAACCAAAGAGCAGGTCGTCAAGAATTACTTGAGCAACCTCTTCGCCAAGTGTGGTGTCTCTGATCGCCTCGAATTGGCGCTCTTCACGCGGAATCACCCTATCCTTGCCGAAGCCGGTGAGAGCGCAAGCGCTCTCCTACCTCTGAGAAGCGCCCGCCTCCTCGTTGCCGGCTAGAAACAGTCCAGAAAAGCCCCGAGCCGATTCGTAGGCCGGCTGCGCACAAGCTGCGCTGCATAGCTTCCCGGGTACCTGGGCACACCGTCAACCATGATGGCCGCTGGATCGCTCCACTGTTCGGGGTACATGCAGGTTGGCTGCGACGGGGGTTGGACCGCGGAGCAAAGGGTGCTGATCACTTTCAAAAGGTCCATATCTATCCTCTCCTCTTTAAGCCTGGCTCATGCTGTCGCTCCTAGCGGCAAGTTTGTCGGGGTTGAATTGCTAAACGCCGCGAGAGGAAATCCGCACAGCTTCCACCATGCCAGGGCCACGAACCACGGGTGAAGAAAGAAACAGCGAGCCCCAACTAAGACGCTTTCGTGCCGATTTTCATGGAATCCCTTCTCAGGCTTTATCGGCATGAGGGCAATCCCATGCCGATTTAGGCTGTTGTATGTTGAAACGTCTGCTGAATTGCTGCTGTGCGGACGTTGGCGTCGATGACTTGGCCGACATATTTCCGCCAAGCGCGATCCAGAGCAAAGTCCACAAGCGGGTGTTCCCAGTAGCAGACATCAGAGCTCGGCATCGTTCGGGCGATGAAGGTGTTTGGATCGGCAAAGAACGCGTGCATTTCGCTCAAGCTGAAGCCCGATGAAATGGCAATCTCGCGGAGCATGTCGCGGGTTGCCCAATCTCCGGGGGAGTAGATGCAATCGGTGTAGTCGAGCCGAACCTGCGTAGCATCGAGCACAGGCGAGCTTACCTCGCTGTAGAGGTCTTCAGGTGTTCCGCTCCGGAAGTCGCGCTCCAAGACCGTCATGGTGCGCTTCTTGCCGGTGACGGCCCGCAAACGGTTTGAGTCCATCGATATTTCCGTAAGCGGTGAGCATCGACCAATCATCTCTACTACGCGGGGCGCGCGAGAGTTTTGAGGGCCCATCCCCAAGAGGTGGATCCGTTCTGGCCGAACATTCAGGAGGAAGCGGGCTGCATCATCTTCTGACGTGACGGCTTTCTTCATCGTGAAGGCGGGAACCAAGGGAACACCGGCAACGGCCGTGGCTTCCGCATAGAATTCCTCGTGGCTGAGAGCGCCGACCTGGAGGGGAATGAGAACCCTGGCTCCCAGTCCCGCGAGCTGCTGCAGCTCCGGTCGGTAGAGTGCAAGTCGCTTGAGCGTCTCAGCTTGGTCACCAACACAATCGGGGGCGACGACGCTGAGGCGGTCTCCCAATCCCCGGGCCGCGCGAAGGTAGATATCGAGGCGGTGGCGCCACTCGCGCGGAGCGATGCGATTCACTATCTCCATACGTTGGGACTGCGGGGAGAATTTGACCTCGCTGAAGGCTCCAGAATCTAGAAAGACCGGGCCTGCCGCGCGAAGTATTGCTTGGATGGCATCTTCGCGCAGGTCCGACGCGGAAGCTCCAATAGGGACGCTGGCGAGAGCAAACCCGGCAACTTCACGCGCTTCGTTTACTCCGGAGGCGTACGCGATAATTTCCTTCATAGCGAGGCCTCCTCTTGATCCTGCTGTAATATCCGGTCACGTCCGGATGGCGTTTTTCTCTGTCGGGCAACTCGACCGACTGAACGAGTATGGGCGGCGGTTCGGGTCGCCTATCGATCAGAACAAGTGGGCGACCGTCCAAAGCACGGCTCAAGACGCCAGCAGCGGCACGCAACATAATCACAGTTGTCACGGGGTAAGCTCCACAGTTGGCAGACGTGAACGCCAGACTCGTAGATACGCAACGAGTCTGGCTATATTCCCTTCCTTCCGCTTCTCAAAAAGGGACTCTAGCCGCGCTTCCTCTCAGCCAACCTTTGCAGACCACTTCAGCGAGGCGAAGAATTCCGCCCCCGGAGACAGTTTGATCTTGGGAGCGGCCACACTATGCGTGCGAAGTGTGACCTTTCCCTCGCGATGGGCCTTCATCGTAAGCACGCCGTCCACCAGTTCGGCGAACAGCTTCCGTTTGGTTGCATTCTGCTTCTTCATTTTTTGCTTCCGGTCTTTCGCGCGACCCGTTCGGCTTCGAGTGCTCGTCTCAGTTGGTCTCTCTCGTCCTTGGTCAGGTCAGCGCCTCGTCTTTGTGATCCATCGACCCAGGCACCGTGGATATCCGGCCCTTGGGCGCCTCAGATGTCAGTCGCCCAATTCACTGTGGCGTGCAGGTCGTCCACCCGCGCAAAGATTTTATCTCCAGTAACAAGGACGGCTCCGGCAGCAATTGCCTGGGCAGCAATCAGCATATCCATTAGAGCAACCGTGGTTCCGTGAGTTTCCAGTTTGGTTCTGGCATGGGCATAGGCCGCCGCCTCATCGGAACCCCAAGGAAGGATTTGAAGGTTGGCAAACAACCCTTCTATGGCCGAACATCGGGCGCGAGATAGAGATCGCTTCGCCATCCCGTAGCGTACCTCTGCCTCAGTAACTACCGAAATACAAAGAATAGTGCTCTTGTCCTGACAAAGTCTTTGGAACTCGGCCCGGGCCGCTGGAGAGGTGCCTTTGGCGATATAGCTAAATGTATTGGTATCGAGCAGGTAGGTGAAAGTCATTCCTATTCCTTACTAGCATCGTCAAAAAGCTGATCGAGTGCCGGGCGGTCTTCTGCCGGCCGGCGATCCCGGTTGGTATCGCTCATGAAATCATCAGGAAGTTTTGCGGCATCAAGCGCAGCAAAGACCTCCGTGAGACTCGGAATTTCCGAAAGAATGATGCTGCCGTCAGGGTCACGGCGAATCGAAACCTCTGCAGAACGAAAACGAAATCCCACAGGAATCGTTACATGCTGACTCCTGCCGCTCATGAAAACACGCGCTTTTGCAGTGTTGGGCATAATCTCTCCTCCTGCTATATATCATAGCTATATAGCTAAATGCGGTCAATGTGGTATGGCGCTATTTGGGATCGCCGGGCCGCCATCAGCGCGATCTGTGCATTCGCATCCGCCCACCCCGCTTGTCCATCGCTTGGGCCCCTTTTCTTTGCTCTGCTCTACTCATGAAGCGGCTAACTCACGTACTCTATGCCGGAAAGACCGTATCCGTCAGACGAACGCACCTTGACAGTTACAGATTGCGAGCGGCCCATGCGGTGGGTGTGAGTTCTGGAAGTCTCTGGATGGATAAATTGGCGAGCCCT
>Ga0302267_10004295_pt1 | contig 15715 bp, 13 predicted proteins | sample III_Bog_E1_3_FD_194555 | JGI IMG/M metagenome (GOLD analysis project Ga0302267, IMG submission 194555) | Peat permafrost microbial communities from Stordalen Mire near Abisko, Sweden - III_Bog_E1_3 | ecosystem: Environmental > Terrestrial > Soil > Wetlands > Peat | place: Sweden: Abisko... | reverse complement strand
ATTGTATCAAGCGGGGCATAACTACTATGCCAACTTTTTAAAAGAATTATTTCGTTTGCTTGGAATAGTTTAGGTTGATTTTGGGGCATCGAGGGTCTTGACAAGGGGATTTGCTGGGGTTTTTGAGGGTGGGGGAGCGAAAAAAATGGCCCGGGGCTAAAGCCCCTTGATTCTATGTGGGTTATTCAGGGGGCTGAAGCCCCCTGCTCCCTCCGGCAAAGCGGAGAACAGGCAACGGCAAGGGCAACAGCCAATACGGAGATTCTGGCTGCGCCAAAATGACGAGCTAATGCAGGCAACGGTAAGGATGACTTACTTGCGGGTGGAGGCGAGGCGCTTTTGGTGGTCGAGGAAGCGGCGGAGGCGGTCGAGGGAGCGGGCCTTGCCGAATACGATGAGGGATTCCAGCAGGGGTGGGGAGGCGGTCTTGCCGGTGAGGATGGCGCGCAGGAGCATGAAGTTGTCCTTGACTGACCACTCCTTATCGGTGCCGAGTTTTTTGAGCGCGGGGTCGAGCTCCTCCTCGGTGAAGGGGGTGGCTTCGAGGAGGGCGAGCTGCTCGGCGGCGAAGGCGAGGGTCTCCTCCAGCGTGTGCTTCTTGGGGAGGAAGACCTCGGGCGGGGGCATGACGTCGTCCTTGAAGAAGAAGTCTGTCATCTCGCCGAACTGGGCGAGGGTTTCGATGCGGGTCTGGACGAGAGGTGCGATGCGGCGGAGGTGGTCGTCGGAGAAGAGGGTGGCGCGCAGGGCGGCGAAGAAGGCGTCGGGGGTAAGGGCGCGGAGGTACTCTCCGTTGAGCCATTTGAGCTTGGTGAGGTCGAAGACAGGGCCGCCAAGGGAGATGCGCTGGAAGTCGAACTTGTCGAGCATCTCTGGGAGAGAGAAGATGTCACCCTGCTTGATGTTAATGCCCTTGGAGACGATCTCCTCTTCGGTGGGCTGGGCCATGCCGCCGCCCATGAGACCGAGGAAGTTGAGCAGCGCCTGGGGCAGGAAGCCGGATTCGCGGTAGTAGATGAGGGAGACGGGATTCTTGCGCTTGGAGATTTTGGACTTGTCGAGGTTGCGCAGGAGCGGCATGTGCCAGAAGCGCGGCAGCTCCCAGCCGAAGGCCTTGTAGAGCAGGACGTGTTTGGGGGTGGAGGAGATCCACTCCTCGGCTCGGATGACGTCGGTGATCTGCATGAGGTGGTCGTCGACGACGTTGGCGAGGTGATAGGTGGGGAAGCCGTCGGACTTGAGCAGGACCTGGTCGTCGACGTTGTTGTGGGAGAAGGTGATGGCTCCGCGCAGCTCGTCGCGAAAGGCTGTCTCTCCCTCGACGGGGACCTTGAGGCGGATGACAGACGGGCGGCCTTCGGCCTCGAATGCGGCGATTTGCGCGGGGGTTAGTTCGCGGTGGGCACCGTTGTAACGCGGGGGAAGCTTGGCGGCGAGCTGCGACTTGCGCATGGCGTCCAGCTCTTCGGGGGTCTCGAAGCTGCGGTAGGCGTGGCCGGATTGCAGAAGCAGATCGACGTGGGTGCGGTAGATGTCGGTGCGTTCGGACTGACGGTAAGGGCCGAAGGGGCCACCGACGTCGGGGCCTTCGTCCCACTCCAGGCCGAGCCAGCGGAGAGCGTCGAAGATCATCTGCTCGGAGGTGGCGACGAAGCGGGCGCGGTCGGTGTCCTCGATGCGCAGGACAAACTTGCCGCCGCGCTGGCGCGCGTAGAGGAAGTTGAGCAGGCCAATGTAGGCCGTGCCAACGTGCGGGTCGCCGGTGGGCGAGGGCGCGATGCGGACGCGGATGGGGGCGGTGTCGGGATTCGTGGGGATGGTCATAGTTGAGTCAACGGTTAATGGTAGCAGGGCTGAGGGCGGAAGTTGGACGCAGCAGGTGCTCGCCCGGATTTCGCGGACGAGGGCCACATCTCAGGAGCGAGAGGTGGGGCAGCAGGCAAGTTGCGCTAAAGCTCCATGGCGAATTGGTGGGTGGAGGAGTGGGGGGTGGGGGGGGTCTCGGCGGCGAGGGCGAGGATGAGGCGCTCGAGGACGAGGAGTTTATTGGCGGGGGAGCTGCGGAGTTCGAGGTCGGCCTTGGCGACGAGGCGAAGGGCGCGGGTGAGGTCGCGGCGGGATTTGTAGCGGCGTGCCTGGCGGATGAGGTCTTCGGCGGCGAAGGGCGGCATGCGGAAGCCCTGCCAGAGGACGGCCCAGATGGCGCGCGAGTCGCGCACGTTCTTTTCCAGGATGATGAGCATCTGGCGGAAGGTGCGGGCCAGCATGTAGAGGTGACCGATGGCCGCGTCTTCTCCGCCGTCGGAGGCGTTGAGCAGGCCGTGCAGGAGCAGCAGGGCGCGGGTGCGGTCGTGCTGGCTGATGGCGTCGGTGAGCTCGTAGAGGGAGCGCTGCTTGGCGGCGAGGACGAGGGTCTCCACGTCGCCGAGGGTGATGTGGTTGCGGGCGATGGGGGCGGTGGGCGGCTGTGAATCCCACCCATCGCGATGAGACTGCGATGGATGGGGCACCCGAATTTGTAGTGTATCAACCGGCGCGGAGACGTAGAGGCAGAGCTTTTCGAGTTCACTGGCGACGAGCATCATGTCCGCGCCGAGGGCGTCTACGAGCTCGCGGGCGGCGTCGGGATCGAAGCGTATGCCGCGGGCTTCGGCCTCGGAGGTGACCCAGCGGATGGCGTCGACTTCAGCCACTCGGGCAAGTTCGACGAAGCCGCAGTGGTCGCCGAGGGTCTCGCGGATGCGGTCGTAGCGATCTTTATCCTGGTAGTCCATGCGGCGGAGGTCGGTGGGGATGCGGAGATGGTCGGCGACAAAGAGCAGGACGGCCTGGGGGTTGGGGCTGCGGAAGTAGGCGTCGATGGCGGCGAACTCGGCTTTTTTGGAGCCGCGGCCGTAGAGGAGCTTTAGGTTGCGGACGAAGATCACCTGAAAAGGCGCCATCAGCGATGGAGTCTGCGCGCAGTCGAGTATCTCGAAGATGGGAGTGTCGGCGAGGTCGAAGTCGTGAAGGGAGAAGTCGCGGGCCTCGATGGGCGCGAGCGCTGCGAGGATGCCGCGGCGGCAGCGCTGGTAGAGGAATGCCTCGTCGCCGATGAGGACGTAGCCGGGGCGGAGGGTTGCGGGCGAGGCGATCTCCGTGAGAAAGCGGTCCGTGGAAGCGAAGCTGCGGAGAGGTTGAGGAGACATTCCTGTGTGCGACCGCGATGCTGGGCCACATCTATATTGTGCGGCCTTGGCGGGCTTTCGCCAAGTAGCAAATAATGTTTGTTCCTAGTTGAACCGGCGTGGGCGGTTGGTTCGCAATGGGCGTGACTGGACCCGCGTCTGGGCTGGAGTGGCTCCGAGTCCTGACTGCTATACTCCTGCCATGATGAAGCATGAGGATATGGGCGTAAGCAGACCGGCGGAGACGCGTAGCTTCGGGGCGCGCGACTGGTTTATCGTCTTCCTGCTGGTTATGGCGTCCATACAGTGCATTCGCGGCTGCTATTGTGTGAATTCGTCGTCGCTCGACTGGAGGACCTATGCTCATGGGACGGCGAAGCTGCCATACCAGGGACGCGTTGGGATGATCGGCGTACTGCGCTGGGCGGAGGGTTCTCCGCTGATGATTCGCGGCGCGGCGAAGCTGGACCGAATGGACGTGGGGCGGTATCCGGAGCCGATGACGGTGGAGAAGTTCACGTCACTGCTGGCGGCGATTTTATCGATGCTGCTGATGCTCGCGTTCATGATCCGCTTCAGCTTGCGGCATGGGTATCGGCCATGGTGGCTTCCGAGCGTGCTGATGCTTGCGATTTCATTCATCACGCTGTCGGTGCGCTGCGAGAGTATGGAGTGGACGCCGTACGATGTGCCTCAGGCGTTGCTCTTTGGAGTCGCGGTGTTGTGTGCGCTTGACCGGCAGTGGTACTTCGTTCTGCCACTGTTCATGGTCGACGTTCCGTGGCGCGAGACCTCGATATTCCTGATCGCCGTCTGCGTACCGCTGTTCTACACTTCGGAGGCAGTGGCCTGGAGGCAGTCCAGGGTGCGAACGATCCAGACTGCGCTGCTGGCGGTTGGGATGGGGACCTACTGGGCGCTGGTACGCCATGCGATTCAGGTACGGTACGCCCACAATGGGAATGATGCGTATATTCACTACTCGAATAACATTCATGCCCTGATGCTGCCACACCACTGGCCGCAGATGCTCGGCGCGGGCGGCTATTTTCTGGTCTTCATCGTTCTGGAGCGAAGTTTGGCGAGCCCGCGGCAACGATTAATTTTGTATAGCTTTCTGGTGTGCTTGCCGGTCATTCTGCTCTACGGCGTATGGGTGGAGTTGCGCATCTGGATCGAGTGGACCCTGCCATGGTCGGCGATTGCCGCCTCCGAGCTACAGAGTCATCTCCGCGCGGGGCCGGAGACTCCAAAGGGGTACGTTCTTTCGTAGTTGAACTAGAAGGACTCCAGCATATCGTCTACGAGGGCGTGGGCGAAGCTGCGGGCGAGACGGTTGACGGCAGCGGGGTCCTCGCGCAGAAAGCCGTTGAGGTCCTGCGTGGATTGATACTGCTCGCGGTAGCTGAGCGCGTCGTTCTGGTAGAGAACGCGGCCGTCGCGCGCGGTGAGGACGACCTTGACAGTGAGGGTAACCAGGTAACTGGAGGTCTCGCCGCTGGTGGAGTCGTAGGTGAGCGGGACCGAAGTCTGGGTGAGGATGGTGCCGCTGAGGACGGCATCGGCATCGGTCGAGTTGCTGGTGAGTACGCGGTAGCGGGTGCGCGTGTCCAACTCGCGGACGACGGCCTGGGTGAGCGCCATCTCGCTGTGGTAGGCCTGGGAATGAGTGGCGAAGACAGGCACAGCGATGGTGCGGACGCTGGCCGGAATGTGCGTGGCCGAGCCGGCGGTGTGGTAGCCGCAGCCGGAGAGCAAAAGCGCAAAGATCAGGGGGATCAGGCAGTAGAGACGGCGCGCCGTGGTGGGGGACAGGATGCGCATTCGAGGTGTTTCTATTGTCGCACCTGGAGGAGATTTAAAAACATGAGGCGGCGCGAAGGCCGCCTCATGTAATTTCGGAGATGGAATGGATCTATGCGGGGCTGGGTCGGCCTTCTCCGTAGCCTGGCTTGCGGCCTGCCTCGGGCTTGATGACCTTTTGTCCTTCGCCTGGGCCGGGGTCGGCATAGGCCAGCGGCGACTTGAAAGGCGGCAGATCCTTGCCCTCGATGATGAGGTCGATCTCGGAGCGGTCGAGGGTCTCGCGTTCCAGCAGCGCGGCGGCCATGCGGTGCATGATGTCGGCGTTCTCCTCGAGTATCTGGTAGGCCGAGCGGTAGCCCTCGTCGACGAAGGCGCGCACGGCCACGTCAATCTGCTTTGCGGTGTCGTCGGAGTAGTCGCGCATCTGTGCGATGTCGCGGCCCAGGAAGACCTCCTGCTCCTTCTTGCCGTAGGTGAGCGGGCCGAGGTCGCTCATGCCGTACTCGCAGACCATCTTGCGGGCAAGCTCGGTGGCACGAACGATGTCGTTGCCCGCGCCGGTGGTCTTGCGGTTCATGAATATCTCTTCGGCGCAGCGGCCACCCATCAGGATGGCGAGCTGGGTGTCCAGATAGTCCTTGGAGACGGTGTGCTTGTCCTCTTCGGGCAGGTGCATGGTGACGCCGAGGGCCATACCGCGCGGTATGATTGTGACCTTATGCAGCGGGTCGGAGTTCCCGCGCTTGGCGGCAACCAGGACGTGGCCGGATTCGTGGTAGGCGGTGTCCTTCTTGTCGTCGTCTGAGAGCAGCATGGACTTGCGCTCCGCGCCCATCAGGACCTTGTCCTTGGCGACCTCGAAGTCGAACATGTGGACGGACTTGCGGTTGTAGCGAGCTGCGGTGAGAGCGGCCTCGTTGACCATGTTGGCCAGATCCGCGCCAGAGAAGCCCGGTGTACCGCGGGCGAGGATGTTCAGGTTGACGTCCTCGGCCATGGGGACCTTCTTGCAGTGGACGACGAGAACCTCTTCGCGGCCACGGATGTCCGGGCGATCCACGACCACGCGGCGATCAAAGCGACCGGGACGGAGCAAGGCTGGATCGAGAACGTCGGGGCGGTTGGTGGCGGCAATCAGGATGACGCCGTCGTTGGACTCGAAGCCGTCCATCTCGACAAGCAACTGGTTGAGGGTCTGCTCGCGTTCGTCGTGTCCACCGCCGAGGCCTGCGCCTCGGTGCCGGCCGACGGCGTCGATCTCGTCGATGAAGATGATGCAGGGCGCGTTCTTCTTGCCCTGCTCGAAGAGGTCGCGTACGCGCGATGCGCCGACGCCGACAAACATTTCGACGAAGTCCGAGCCGGAGATGGAGAAGAACGGGACATTCGCCTCGCCTGCGACAGCGCGGGCGAGCAGCGTCTTGCCGGTTCCCGGAGGGCCGACAAGGAGAACGCCCTTGGGGATGCGACCGCCCAGGCGCTGGAACTTCTGCGCCTCGCGCAGAAACTCGATGATCTCCTTCAGCTCTTCCTTGGCCTCATCCACGCCGGCCACGTCCTTGAAGGTGATCTTCTTCTGTTGCATGGAGAGCAGGCGCGCGCGGGACTTTCCGAAGCTCATGGCCTTGTTGCCGCCGGACTGCATCTGGCGCAGGAGGAAGAACCAGAGGCCGAAGAGCAGGGCGAAGGGCGCGATGTTGATCAGCGCGGAGAGCCAGGCGTTGGAGTTCGGGTCCTTGATGGAGATGGCTACGTGGTTGTCGTTCAGAATCTTGTATAGGTCCGGGTAGTTGGCCGGAATGACGGTGCGGAACTGGTCCTTATTGGTGTAGTGGCCCACCAACGTCGTGCCGTCGATGGTGGCTTCGGCCACCTTGCCCGCGCTCGCATTGGCCAGCAGGTCGCTGAAAGTGACAGCCTGTTCCTTGGGAGCGCCCATGCCGCCCTTGCCCACAAACTGCCATAGCAGAATGCAGCAGGCACCCGCCATCAATACCCAAAGAAACTGCTTGACCATCGAGTTCAATCGCGTTTCCTCTATTTCCGGCCTGAAGCGCCCGGTTTCAGCAGCGCTACGGTGCGGCCATCGACCTGTCAGGCAAGCGCTTGCTCACCAACCTGCTCTTTGTTAGACGCTGCCATGAGCTGTAAGGTTCCAGGTCTTCGGCGGGAGTTGCCCTCCCGGCCCGGCGTCTGCGAGCGTCAGATAAAGAGATTCTACTCTGAGCGGGCCACAAAGTGCAGAGAAACGGAACAACCAATCGGGAACCCACCACGGATCTGTCCCAATTTGGCCACTTCATGGCGTTCTGGACGCTACGCGCCACTTCGTGGGGTTCTCGACGCTACGCGTAAAAGCGCATCCCCAAGAGGTCAGAGTGGTTCGCTGTTCTTCGGGCTCTTTGGCGGCGCTTCGCGGAAGAGGCGAAGCTCTCGCGCAGAGCGCTCGGCGCGCAACAACCCCGGCAGATGGAGCTTGGCACCGCTGCGCGCGGAGATGGCGGGCTGCACGGGGTTCGGGTCTGGAGAGATCCCAGCCAACGTGAGCAGGCGGGCGGTCTCGTCGAAGGTGAGGCGCGCGCCCAGAGTCCGAGCGGCAGCGCGCACCACGCGGCGGCGCAGGGCCGGGTCGAGCTGGCGCAGGCGGTCGATCTCTAGGGCGACGGAGCTGGATTCTCCGGGCACGGTGCTGACCGCGCGCCCCCCTCCGCGGACTGGTTTGCCAGGGAGGAGCAACTGCGGCAGGATGCGGCTGAGCTCGGAGTTCCATCGCGCCTCGTCTTCGCGGGCCAGTTCGGCCAGGTTGGCCAGCGCCTGGTCGATGGCAGGATTCTCTGCACGCAGCACGGGCAGGACGGTGTGGCGAATGCGGTTGCGGGTGAAGGTTTCGTCGGCGTTGGAGAAGTCGGTGCGCCAGGGCTGGTGGCGGGATTCGAGGAAGGAGATGAGTTCGGCGCGGCGGACAGCGAGCAGCGGGCGGAGGATTTTGCCGGTGTGGGTGGCGCTGGGGACGAGGACGACCGGATGAATGCCGCTGAGGCCCTCGGTCCATGCGCCGCGGAGGAGCTTCATCAGGACGGTCTCTGCCTGGTCGTTCAGGGTGTGCGCGGTGAGGATGGAGTCGGCGCGGCCATCGGCGATGAGCTGACGGAAGAGGCCATAGCGGAGGTTGCGCGCGGCCTCCTCGACGGTCTCTGGCTGGCCGGCGGCGCGCGAGTGAATGATGCGGTCTGGAACGCTGGCGCGGCAGATGTGCAGCGGAACTTCGAGGCGCAGGCAGAGTGCCTCGACGAACGCAAGGTCTGCGTCGGCCTCGTCACCGCGCAGGCCGTGGTGGACATGGACGGCGGAGAGTCCGACGCCGAGGGCGTTGCACGGCTGGGCGTTGGCGGCGTGCAGCAGAAGCAGCAGCGCCACCGAGTCCGCGCCTCCGGAGACGGCGGCGCAGACGCGGTCTCCGGGGCGAATGTGGGTGCGGTCCAGCGCGGGCTTGGGGTTTGCCATGGAGACTTTATGGTAGCGCGCGACACCGGGGTGGGGGCGGTTGGCGACTTATTTGCGGTTTAAGTCGCGGCACTCTTGTTATACTTCGTGGGCTATGCGAGTCTTTGTGATTCTTCCGGCGGCTGGGATTGGGACGAGGATGTCCGTGGGTAGTGCGGTGGGCGGCGGCGCGTCCACTCCGAAGCAGTTTCTAACCATTGCCGGCGTGCCCGTGCTGGTGCATTGCCTGCGCGCGTTCCTTGCGGTGGAACGCGTTGCGTCTGTCTACGTCGCGGTGCGCGGAACGGAGATGGAGCGCGTGCGAGCGCAGGTGACGGAGTTCGGACTGGGCAAACAAGTCCATGTTGTCGAGGGGGGCGACCAGCGGCAACAGTCGGTCGCGAATGCGCTGGCGCTGCTGGTCGCAGAGAACGGCTGCGGCGACGACGATGTGGTGCTGGTGCACGATGCGGCGCGGCCCCTGATCGACGCAGCCACCATAGAGCGCACCATCGATGCCGTCGCCGAGCACGGCGCGGCGATCGTCGCACTGCCGGCGGTGGACACCATCAAGCAGGTGGAGCGCACGGCGCACGGCGCCATCGTGACCGCGACCATTCCGCGGGAGAGGATCGTGCAGGCGCAGACGCCGCAGGGAGCGCGCTGCGGGCTGCTGCGGCGGGTCTTCGCCGAGGCTGCTGCGGATGAGTTCGTGGGTACCGACGAATCCAGCCTGCTGGAGCGCGCAGGCATCGAGGTCGCCGTCGTTGCGGGCTCGGCCAAGAACTTCAAGATCACGCAGCACGGAGACCTGGATCTGGCCGAGTTCTACCTGGGACAGCAGGGACGAAAACTTAACACCGATTGACACCGATGAACACCGATCAAAGACCAATGCGGGGTAAGAACGACGAGCTGACCGAAAGGATCATCGGGGTATTCTATGAGGTCTATAACGAGTTAGGGTCTGGATTTGTGGAGTCAGTGTACCGTGAGGCGATGCGGTTGGCGTTGGGGCAAGCCAATTTGAAAGTAGAGGCGGAAGTCCCGATACAGGTACGATTTCGCGGCGAGGTGGTCGGAGTATTTAGGGCGGATTTAGTTGTGAATGATACCGTTTTGATTGAGTTGAAGGCTTCAGAAGGTATTATCCGCGAGCATGAGGCTCAAACCCTGCACTACTTGAGGGCGACGAGTATCGAGGTCGCACTCCTGATGAACTTCGGACCGATGCCCCGGTTCAAACGGTTGGTGATGGATAACAAACTCAAGAAACTTAAAGAAAAATCGGTTTCATCGGTGGCGATCGGTGTTAAGCCTTTTGTTGACGCTGAGGTGCTCTCGTGAGTATGCGGATCGGCTATGGCTTTGACTCGCACGTCTTCCAGGCGGGCATTCCGCTCATCATCGGCGGGCTGGCGATCGAGCACGCCGAGGGTCTTGCCGGCCACTCGGACGGCGACGTGCTGCTGCACGCCATCACCGACGCGCTGCTGGGCGCGGTCTCGGCGGGAGACATCGGCAGCTTCTTTCCGCCCAACGATCCACGCTGGAAGGGCGCGGCCTCCAGCGTCTTCCTGCAGACGGCGCTGGAAGAGGTTGCGACGGCGGGCTACCGCATCGTCAACGTCGACACGGTGCTCGTCATGGCGCGGCCGAAGATCGCGCCCATCGCCGGAGAACTGCGCGAGCGCGTCGCGCAGTTGCTGGGAGTCAAGCCGGGCGAAGTGGGCATCAAGGCCAAGACGCCCGAGGGCCTGGGGTTGGACAACACGGCGGTGGCGCATTGCACCGTGCTGCTGGAGAGCCTGCCCGCGCCCGATGCGCTGGCACACATGGTCGCGGCGGAGGAGGCTGGCTCGGAAGAGGAGCTGAACGCCGTGGTCGAGGGGCTGATCGGCGGGCGGCACGACATGACCGCGCTGGGCCGCAAGAAGCCGTTCGATACGGACGATCTGACATGACGGTGAGCGAATTTTCCGCCGTGGTGACGGACATCCGTCTGGAGTCGCGCGATGGCGCGTCGGTGCGCTGGCGGATGACGCTGGACCGCACGGAATTTGCCGTGGGCGACGTGGGCGTGCTTCATGCCGTCTCGCGCGGCGGAACGCGCATCGAGGTGCCGGTGCTTGCGGTCGTCGCGGACGAGGCGGGCGATCTGTGGCATGTGGTGGAGAAGCCGCTGGCCGCGGGAACGGACGTGGTGGGCCAGGTCACGAGGTAAAAACTGCCTCGGTGTAGTGTTAACCAATTCGTTATTAACCACCACCCCGTACCCCCCTCCCCCCCCCATCGGTAAAATAGCCAAAATCATGCATTTACAGCGTTTTACCGCTATAATCGTCGAACCAAACGGGTTAGTCCTCAAATGTAAGATTCTGTTGAGCTTATTCGCGGCGAGTTAGGCGGCGAAGTTACGCATATTTCCCCCTACTTTAATTGTACGCGGTTGGGGATAACTACTATGCCAAGTATTTTTGGGGGCTAAGTTGCTGTTGCTGCATGGGTTGGAGGCGCGGAGGAGGCTCGAGGGGCTTGACACGCGATTTTGCTGGGGTTTTTGGGGGTTCCGCAGAGAAATAAATTGCGGAGATTCGCGGCGGGTGGGGGATTGGGCTACTGCATGGCGGAGGCGGACCTTCGGGAGCGGGGCGTGGGGCGGACGGAGCGGGCGGCGATCTTCTTGAGGCCACGCAGAGCTTCGTTGACGGACTCGGAATCGGGGAAGGTGTCGAGCAGGTCGGGCGCGATGAGGACGATGTTGGTACCGGCCTTCATGCGGTCGTAGTACTTGCCGCGCACGCCTTTGCTGAAGTCGAGGTTGGGGCGCGGAACGAGCGAATCGAGTTTTTTAGCTTTACTCATCAGGGACATTCTAGCGCGGGCGGGATCGGCCCTTCCGGGGGTTGGCGGTTGACGCAGGTGTCCGAGGTTGCGCGGAAGTTCGATCCCACATCTCAGAAGCGAGATGTGGGGCACCCGGTTCGTGGTTCAGCAGGTTACCTGACTGCGACGTATTGTCCGTGGTTTTATTGTCAGCATCGGTTTGGAATGGGTGAGATGCTGGACATCCTAATCTTGCTGGGGAAAGCTATACGCATTCGCCGTGAAGCGCTCGGATTCTCACAGGAGCGACTCGCGGAGCTGTGTGGGTTCGATCGGACCTACATCAGCCTGCTTGAGCGTGGCAAGAGAAATCCGTCGCTGCTGAACCTTAGCAGGTTGTCTGACGGGCTCGGGACTTCGGTGTCGGAACTCACTGAGGTGCTCAATGGCTCTAAAGCCAATCGACGAAGCGCACGCGCTTCAGATCCAAGCCGGAACGCTGGGAAGAAGAACGGGGCATGATTTCGAGGCCCAGGTAACCGACGATGCCAATAAACTTACCTGTCCGCGGGTAATCCCGACGAATGAAAAGAAACAGCACATCTTTCAAGGTGCGGTCGCCCAGCACCTCGTCGACTATGTCTGTGCGCGAGAGGGTGTTGAGACTCTCGCCAAAATTGAGGCGCTATCTACGGGAGCGCTTGCTACAAGTGAGGAGGGGAAAAAGTGGTTGACCGTGAACGGGGCGGACATTCAACGATGCAAGAGCGACATTATTCTTACCCTCCATGCTGAAGGTGGGCAACCTGTGACTGTCGGCGTGTCTATCAAGCAATGTAACAATTCAAGTCCCACCAACGCCCAGCTTTATTTCACGACTGCAAGCGGTTTTGTCTCCCTGTTGCGAAAGAATGATATCCAAGTGTCGGATAAATCCGAACTGGCGTTGAAGCAATTTTGTGGCGAGCCCGGACATCAGCCTTTAGATGCAAAAAATCACTCAAATGCTCGCAAAACCGATCCCCGGAGATTTTTCTGGGAGGAAGTCGATTCGAAAGGACGAAAGGAGATCGAAAAGCTCTTGCAGGATCGGCATGATGACATATTCCGGTTGCTCTTGCAGAAGGCCTATCATGACGACCCCTTCGTTCCAAGCTATGTAGTTCACAAAACAAAGAAGGCGGATGATCCGGCGCTGACAGAGGTTGCAATCTATTCCATTGAGGAACTGATAGCACTGAGCAAGCAATACAAAGGCTTCGAGACCAAGACGTACAGTGTAAGAAAGGGCTCCTATAAGGACCCTGACGGAGTGAGTCATCTCGCCCCTCGCTTTGGTGTGATTCAAATGCAACGGGGAGGTCAAAAGCAACACCCGACCCAGTTGCAGTTCAATCTTGAGGCGGGCTACTTTTACAATCTACGCGATCACCTTGATAAGGTGACGGCCAATAGCAGCGGCAAGTAATGGGGGCACAGCATTGCCGATGCCTGTTCGAATTGTGCTAAGGCTTCCACTGAACCTGAAGGAGTCAGGGAATGATTGCAGACGCGTTGCTTCACGTATAGTCAACGACCGTGTTGCGATAGGATGCACATTTCGGCATCCCGAGATCATACCGAATGTTGTCTGGACCGCCCCTCCGGGTTCATGCCACACTTGACGCTTGTATGTTGTGTTGTAGCCGGATGGCGGGCGATCATCGGGGCTGCTGTTGTCATGCGCGCTTTTCCCCTGAGGGACATCCCAGAGCCAGCGTATGACGTGTTCCGGGTGGGCCACTGCGAAATGAAGAGCATCGTCGCTGGTTCCGCCGGATTCGATATATGGCAGATCGGAACACGCGTCTGCAAAGGTTACATAGGGTTGTAGATTATTAAAAAGGTCGCTTTCGCATCCGTGGGTCTTATGGGGAAATGTTGGACTCTGATCAACATCCGTCCGCAACGCGACGAAGACCACTCGTTCGCGGTGCTGCGGAACCCCGTAGTCCTTAGCATTTATCTCGAATGCTTCTACTCGATAGCCTAGGCTCCTGAAGCCATCGATGATCAAATCCTTGACCAACTGTCCATCTTTGTTTTTCATCGAGGTCAACAGCCGTACATTCTCAAGAATCGCAGCTCTTGGCTGAATAATCTCTACGGTACGTAGATAATCTTGAAATAGATTGTTTCGGGCATCGTTGACGTGTCTTTTTCCTGCCAAACTGAATCCTTGACAGGGTGGGCCTCCGGCGATGAGATCAACGCTCCCAGTCCTCTCCTTCCACTTGCGGATATTTTCTGCGGTTAGTGCAGAGATGTCCTGTCCGACGCAATCGACCCCTTGAAAATTCTCCCGATAAATAGCTCGTAGCAACGGATCTTTCTCTACATATCCCTTGATCTGAAATCCAGCGGACTTAAGTCCAAGGCTAAGGCCCCCACAGCCGGCGAATAGGCTCAGAGCGCCCGGGCTGTCTGTCCTGTTAGCTTGGGCGTTCGACATTAAGCCTGCCAGAATTGCCAAGTACTCTAGATTTCGCGGTGTTTGTTTGGCTTGCTCCGAACGATCAGCCCGCCGCACAGTTGTGTGACTATGAGTTCTATAGCGTTTTGCCCGGTTCCTGATTCTGGAGATCGACTCGTCGTCGTTCAACGTGTCCGTAATCACCTTTAGGTGAAGATCGGAAAGTGTGATCTTTCCCAGTTCGAATGCCGAAATCAACTGTTGAGGAATGTCACACAGTTCGGAAAAACGAGCTTGAGACAAGCCCCTCTGCGTTCTCTCAATTCGAACAATTTCTCCGTCCATGCACAGAGTTTACTCGACAGTAACGCTCTTTGCGAGGTTGCGGGGCTGGTCTACGTCGCAGCCGCGGCGGACGGCGATGTGGTAGGCGAGGAGTTGCAGGGGGACGACCTCGAGGATGGGGAGGAGCAGCTCCGGGGCGGGGGGGATGTGGATGGTGTGTTCGACGAGCTGGCCGATCTGGCGGTCGCCCTCGATGGCGATGGCGATGACGCGGCCCGAGCGCGCGGTGACCTCCTGAATGTTGCTGAGGGTCTTCTCGTACTTTAGAACGCTGGTCGGGTCCGCCGGGTCTTTTGTCGCGATGCAGACGACGGGCAGCGTCTCGTCGATGAGGGCGTTGGGGCCGTGCTTCATCTCACCGGCGGGGTAGCCTTCGGCGTGGATGTAGCTGATCTCCTTGAGCTTGAGCGCGCCCTCGAGGGCGATGGGGTAGTGGATGCCGCGGCCCAGGAAGAGGAAGTCGTTGGAGGCGTGGAAGACGCGGGCAAGCTGCTCGCACTGGGCATCTACCGAACGCAAAACCTCCTCAAGCTTGCCGGGGATTTTGGATAGCTCGTCGACGAGGGCGAGGGATTGGGCGTCCGTAACGGTGCCGCGGACCTGGGCGAGGTGGAGCGCGAGGAGGAAGAGCGCGGTGAGCTGGGCGGTGAAGGCCTTGGTGCTGGCGACGCCGATCTCCGGGCCGGCGTTGGTGGTGATGGTTCCCTGGGCCTCGCGGGAGACGGCGGCACCGACGACGTTGCAGATGGCGATGGTGCGGGAGCCGAGGGCGTGCAGCTCGCGCTGGGCGGCGATGGTATCGGCCGTCTCGCCGGACTGGGTGATGAGGAGGCCGATGGAGAGCGGGTCGGCGATGGGGTCGCGGTAGCGGTACTCGCTGGCGTAATCGACTTCGGTGCGCAGGCGGGCGAGGCGCTCGATCATGAACTTGCCGGCGAGGCCCGCGTGCCAACTGGTGCCGCAAGCCGCGATGGTGATCTGGGTGCAGGCGCGGAGGTCGGCGTCGGTGAGCTTCATCTCGGAGAGGAAGACGCGGCCCGTGTCTGCGGAGACGCGGCCGAGGATGGTGTCGCGGACGGCGCGGGGCTGCTCGTTAATCTCCTTGAGCATGAAGTGCTTGTAGCCGGACTTTTCAGCCTGGATGGGGTCCCATGCGATGCGCTGGATCTTTAGGGGGATGGGCGCGCCGTCGAAGTCGGTGAGGGCGATGCCGGAGGGAGTGAGGATGGCGAGTTCGCCGTCGGCGAGGAAGTGGATGTTGCGCGTGTGATGCAGGATGCCAGGGACGTCGGATGCGAGGAAGAATTCGCCCTCGCCGATGCCGAGGACGGCGGGCGGGCCAAAACGCGCGGCGACCAGCTTGTTGGGCTCGTTGGCCGAGAGGACGCCGATGGCGAAGGCCCCGGTGAGGCGCTTGACGGCGCGGCGGACGGCTTCCTCCAGTGGGAGTGCGGGCTTGCGGCGGGGGAGGGTGAGGACGGCCTCGGAGGGGTTGGCGTCTGCGGCGGAGGCGGCGAGGCTGAGCTCGTTCTCGATGGTCACTTCCTCTTCATCTTCGGCGGCGAGGTTGAGTTCGTTCTCGATGAGGTGGGCGATGATCTCGGTGTCGGTTTCGGAGACGAAGTGGTGGCCCTTG
>Ga0302267_10004292_pt1 | contig 15728 bp, 12 predicted proteins | sample III_Bog_E1_3_FD_194555 | JGI IMG/M metagenome (GOLD analysis project Ga0302267, IMG submission 194555) | Peat permafrost microbial communities from Stordalen Mire near Abisko, Sweden - III_Bog_E1_3 | ecosystem: Environmental > Terrestrial > Soil > Wetlands > Peat | place: Sweden: Abisko... | reverse complement strand
GCCACGGGCCTGGATGTCATACCGCATCTGGTCGATCTTCTGGATCAGTTCCGGGGCGAAGGTGTGGGGGCCGGGATTGCCGCCCGCGGTAAGCGAGGGGGCAGCCGTAAGGGCCAGCAGCAAGGTGAAGGAAAGGGATGGAGTTTTCATTTCCAATTTCCTATGAATGGGGGGGTGGGGTCCGATACCCGTTCCGGAAGATGCCGGAAGCGCGTCGGGGCCAAGGGCTGGGCGGACGCCGGGCGGTCCCGGCGGCGTGGGGTGGAGGAACCCGGGGGCGTTCCCCGGGATTGGAAAAAAGGTGGCGTCACATCCGTTTAAAACCGCTGTGATATGCTCTAAGTAACCTTTTTTCTGCTCTTCCTCACAACTACAAGGATCGGTCCTGCCGCTCTGCAGCGCAAGCTGCCAAGGCCCTATCGTGACTTTCATCATCTAGTTGAGAGTCGGTCTCAAACCTGGACGGCGGCCGCTGGCCCGCGCGGGGAATGGATGGCCTGGGGGAAATCCATTCGAATAGGCTCTGGCCATGGATTTAATCGTTAAGGTTATAGTGGTCAATTGGCCGTCCGACAGCTGGTTCCCGGCTTCATCGGCGGTCCAACCTTTATGATGCGTTTTCTTGCCGTCACGGGAGCAGTCCATGCCGATCTGGAGTCTTGAACCTGCGCAAAAGCAGGCATTGCTGGAGCGTTTCCTGCGCTACGTCGCCATGGACACTCAGAGCGACGACAACGCCACCTGCTTTCCCTCCACGGAAAAGCAGAAGGATCTGTCCCGGATCCTGGTGGCGGAACTGAAAGCCTTGGGTTGTGAAGACGCGGAGATGGACGAATGGGGCTACGTCATGGCCACCGTTCCCGGCAACCTGCCCGCCGGCCATCCTCAGGCGGGCAAGCTGCCTGTGCTGGGCTTCCTGGCCCATCTGGACACCTACCACGCCACCCCGGGAGCCGGGGTCAAGGCCCAGGTCATCACGGGCTACCAGGGCGGCGCGATCGCCCTCCCAGGCGCTCCTGATCAGATACTCACGCCCAGGGCCTGTCCTGCCCTGTCCCAGTGTCTGGGGCACACCCTGGTCACCACCGATGGCACCACCCTGCTGGGGGCCGACGACAAGGCCGGCATCGCCGAGATCATGACCCTGGTTGCCTGGCTGGCGTGCAACCCCGGCTTCCGCCACGGGGCCCTGCGGGTGGGTTTCACCCCCGACGAAGAGGTGGGGCGCGGCACGGAGCATTTCGACGTGCAGCGGTTCGGAGCCCGCTATGCCTACACCCTGGACGGCTCGAGCCTCGGCGAGGTGGAGGACGAAAACTTCTGCGCGGATGCGGTGACCATCACCATCCAGGGGCATGATGTGCATCCCGGCCAGGCCAAGGGGGTCATGGTCAACGCCCTGCGGGCGGCCTCCGCCATCATCGGCCGCCTGCCCCCGGGCAGCCTGCCCGAAACCACCGAAGGCCGGGAGCCTTTCCTGCACCCCATCTCCCTCTCAGGCGATGTGTCCCGCGCGGACCTGAAGCTGCTGGTCCGCGCCTTCACCGAAGCGGAACTGGCCGGACTCGAGGCGACCCTCCGGGCCATCCAGGCCGAGGTGGCGGGCTGCTTCCCCGGGGCGCGCATCACGATGGCGGTGAAGGAGTCCTACCGGAACATGGGCGCCAAGATCGCCGAGGATCCCAAGGTCCTGGACTTCGCCCTGGAAGCCGTGCGCCGGCAGGGCATCCAGCCCATTCGCCGGGCCATCCGGGGCGGCACGGACGGAGCCAGGCTGTCCTTCATGGGCCTGCCGACGCCGAACCTGTTCGCCGGCGGGCAGAGTTTCCATTCGGTCCAGGAATGGGTATCCCTGGAATGGATGACCGCGGCGGTGGAAGTCTGCATCCAACTGCTCGCGGTCTGGATGGAACCGGCTCCTGGGAGTCCGTCCAAGTAATCATTCGGGTTCCTACCCTGCGCCAGGGTCGTCGCTGGTCAGTTCGCTGGCGCGAACCGCCAGCGACGGAAGGGATTACGGCAGGGATGCTGGGCCCTTGTTCTACCCATTCGAGAAGGGCAAACCAGGACCAAATTTTAGGGTCGGCACGCATCAGCAGGATTCAGGACCCACTCGTAGCGAGCCTTCGGGACCATAGGCCCGGCTGGAGAGCCCGGAAGAACAAGGTTGCTGCCAGGATGGGCGGAGCGGGAGGGTGAGAACACAGCCCACCGTCCAGCGTCGTAATCTTTCCGTCGGCGCCGGCCCCGCCGGCGGCGACGAACCAGGGCGCTCTGGGGGGACCTGGACCTATACCTTGGACAGCCTCCTAGATCCAGATTTCCGTTGGAACGGGATGGGAGAGGAACGGGGTCATGGCCTCGGTGAAGCCGTAGGCCCCCACGGTGCCAAAGGCGAGCAGGGAGCCGGGCTGGAGTTCCGGCAGTTCCACCTCCCCGAGCCGGTCCAGGCTGGTGCATAGCGGGCCGGCCAGGGTGGCCGGGCGCAGGGGCCCCTGGCCTCCCACCGCCTTGACCGGAAACGGCTGGCCGGTGAGCAGGGGGCGCAGCAGGTGGTTCACCCCGGCCTCCAGAATGGCGAACCGCACCCCGCGGCTCTCCTTCACCCGCACCACCCGGGACAGATAGACCCCGCACTGGGCGGCCAGGAACCGGCCGGGCTCCAGCACCAGGGTGCCGGTGAACCAGGGGTGGGCGACCAGAAGTTCGGCGAGGCCTCGGCCAAGGGCCTTCAGGTCCAGCGGCGTCTCCTCGGCCGTGTAGGGCACGCCCAGGCCGCCGCCCAGGTCGATCTGCTCCAGGGTCAGGCCGTATTTCTCGTGCAGGCCCTTGGCCATTTCCAGGACGTAGCCATGGGTGGCCAGGAGGCTCGACGCGTCGCGCTCGTTGCTGGCGGCGAACACGTGCAGGCCGCGGATGGTCACCTTGCGCAGGGTCGCGGCCCGTTCCAGGAACGCCGGCAACTGCTCCTCGTCCACCCCGAAAGCGGACGGACCGGTGCCACCGATGATGCGGGATCGCTCCTTGATCCCGGCCATGGGGTGGACCCGCAGGTTCACCGAAACCGGGCTCTGGGCCAGGGCCTCAAGCCGCTCCAGGTCCTCCCAGCCGTCGGCCTGGACCCGGACCCCCTGCACCAGGGCCAAGGCCAGTTCCTCGGTGCGCTTGCCCGGGCCGGTGTAGAACACCCGTCCGGGCCCGACCCCCAGGGCCTTCACCCGGGTGAGCTCCCCGCCGGAAGCGCAATCGAAGGCGGAACCCAGGGCGGCAAAGGCCTTCAGCAGGGCGGGGTGGGGGTTCGCCTTCACCGCGAAGGCCAGCTTCACCCGGGCCGGAAGGGCCTCCCGCAGCCGCTGCCACTGGCCCTGGGCCACGGCCAGGCTGTAGACGAAGACGGGGGTGCCATGGCTGGCGGCCAGATCGGCGCAGGCGGCATCCTCAAAGGCGAACAGGCTCATATTTCTCTCCAGAAGGGGGCGAGGCGGCGGACGCCTTCACGGATTTGGGCCGGATCTCCGGCGTAGCTGAGCCGGATGTGGCCGCGGCCGCCTTCGCCGAAGGCCATGCCCGGGACCACCACCACCCCGCCCTGGTCGCGCAGGCGCAGGCAGAAGGCCATGGGATCGGCCAGGGCCGCGGCCGGCAGCGGCATCCAGTGGTAGAAGCCGCCGGCCGAGGGCCTCGGGCTTTGGCCGAAGGCCTCGGTGAAGGCGGCGGAGAAGGCCTCCCAGCGCAGCTTCAGATGTTGCCTGGCCTCGGCCAGGACCTCCGCCGAGGCTTCCAGCAGGGCCTGGGCGGCCAGCTGGGCCGGCCTGGCGGGGGCGGTCACCATGTAGGCATGCACCAGGCGCGCGGGCGCCAGCATGGCCGGGTCGCCTATGGCCCACCCCACCCGCAGGCCGGGGGCGCCCCAGGCCTTGCTGACCGAACCGAGCACCAGCCCGGTGTTGGTCACTTCCCGTAGACTCGGGCCGCGCTCGCCCAGGCACAGCTCCCGGTAGACCTCGTCCGACAGCAGCAGCACGCCGGCCGCGGCGCAGGCCTCGGCCACTTCCGCCAGCGCCTGGCGGGAGGCCCCGCTTCCGGTTGGATTGCCTGGGTGGTTCACCACCGCCATCTTGGCCGCGGGGGTCCGGTCCAGAACGGCCCGGAAGGCGGCCGGATCCAGCGAGAAATCCGCCGCCATGGGGTAGCCCACCGGGTCGGCCCCGGACAAGCGGGCCAGGGCGGGGTAGGCCAGGAAACCCGGGTCCGGCACCAGCACCGCGTCGCCCGGCTCCAGCCAGGCCTGGAACAGGGCGTAGATCGCCCCTTCGCTGCCGCAGGCCACCATCACCTCTTCTTCCTTGGCGCCATGGAAAGCGGCCACCGCCGACCTCAACCCCGGCAGCCCGGCGTTGGGACCATAGGCGCAGGGGCCGTGCTGGTCGGCCAGGGCAAGGCGGGCCGGCAGCGGCAGGTCCCAGCCGGGCTCGCCCAGCCCCATGGGCACGGCGCCGGCGGGGGCCCCTTCACTGAGGGCCCGGATCGGGCTGGGGCGGAGCTGGGCTAGCCTTTGGGCAGGCTTCATCGCGCACCTCCTGTGCGCGACCCCTTCGGGGCGGGCCTGCGGCCCGTGGTGCTCCGCTCCTGCTTCGCGCTCATCGCGCACCTCCTGTCATGCAACGCATGCGTTGCATCCCCTTCGGGGCGGGCCTGCGGCCCGTGGCGCTCCGCTCCTGCTTCGCGCTCATCGCAGGGCCTCCTCCAGGGTGGTGGCGGCGTCGGTGCTGCCGTCCCGGTACTTGACGATGCAGGGCGCGGCCAGGGAAAGGCCGCCGGCCTTGGCGAAGGCGCCGGAGGCGGGCCGGGAGCCGGGGACCACCACCGCGCCCTCGGGCACTTCCCGGGTGAGCTCGCGGCCGTGGACCAGGTCGTAGATCCGGGTGGAGGCGGTGAGCAGCACCCCCGGAGCGAGCACCGCCCGCTTGCGCACGATCACCCCTTCGAACAGGCCGCAGAGCCCGCCCACGAAGGCGTCGTCCTCCACCACCACCGGCAGCGCGCCGGCGGGCTCCAGCACGCCGCCCACCTGGGCCGCGGCGGAAAGGTGGACCCGCTTGCCGATCTGGGCGCAGCTGCCTACCAGGGCGTGGCTGTCCACCATGGTGCCCTCGTCCACGAACGCGCCCACGTTGACGTAGGCCGGAGGCATGATTACCACGCCGGGAGCCATGAAGGCGCCCCGGCGCACGGCGCTGCCGCCGGGCACCATCCGCACGCCGTCCGCCAGTTGGAAGCTCCGGGGCGGAAAGGCCAAGCGGTCGAACGACGGGCTCGGCCAGCCGGGCACCAACGCGGTGGCGGTGGAGCGGAAGCCCGCCAGGATGGCGGTCTTGACCCAGAGGTTGGCGTGCCAGGCGCCGGCCGCATCCCGCTGGGCGGCCCTTGCCTGTCCGCTTTCCAGGGCCAGGAGCAGGGCTTCGTGGGCATCACGCAGGGCCGGGTCGGCCAGGATCTCGGCCATGTCGCGCTGGTAGAAGGCTTGAAGGTCCTGGTTCAGCATCACGCCACCCCCGCGCCGGATTTGAGCAGTTCCGCAAGGCGGGCCCGGGTGCCAGCGCTGGCGGCCAACAGCGGCAGGCGCAAGGCGTCGCCGCAGATGCCCTGCAAGGCCAGGGCGGCCTTGGTGGGGATGGGATTGCTCTCCAGGAACAGGGCGTCCATGAGCGGAAGCATGGCCTGGTGCAGGGTCAGGGCCTCCCGGCGCGAGCCGGCCAGGGCCAGGTCCACCAGTCGCTTGGTCTCACGGGGCAGGACATTGCCGATGACGCTGATCAGGCCGGCCGCGCCCACGGCGATGGCGGCCAGGGCCAGGTTGTCGTCCCCGGACAGGATGGTCCGGCCCGGCGGCAGGCTGCGCACTTCCTCGGCGATCTGGGCCAGGTTGCCGCTGGACTCCTTCAACCCCACCAGCTGCGGGTTCTGCCAGAGCAGGGCCAGGGTGGCCGGCTGCAGATTGAGGCCGGTGCGGCCGGGCACGTTGTAGATGATCACCGGCAGGCCGGGGGCGGCGTCGGTGACCGCCTGGTAGTGGGCCACCAGCCCGGCGGGGGTGGGCTTATTGTAGTAGGGGGTCACCACCAGGGCGCCGTGGGCGCCCAGATCCTGGGCCCGGCGGGTCCAGGCGGCGGCCTGGGCGGTGGCGTTGCTGCCGGTGCCGGCGATCACCGTGAGGGTGCCGGCTTCCTCCAGGGTCGCTTCGATCAGGGCGTCCCGCTCGGCGTCGAGCAGGGTCGCGGCCTCCCCGGTGGAGCCCAGCACGACCACACCGTCGGCGCCGCCGGCGGCCACGTGCCGGACCAGCCGGCGGAAGGCCGGAAAGTCCACGGCCAGGTCCGGGGTGAAAGGGGTGGCCAGGGCCACGAACATTCCGGTGAGCGGGATCATGAAGGGTCTCCAAATTGGAACAGGGGATCGAGGGTTTCCTGGGCGTACTGGTCGAAGCTGAACAGGCCCTTGCGGCCGCGCACCCAGCGTGCGGAGAGCAGCGCGCCTCGGGCGAACACGCCCCGGGAGCGGGCCCGGTGGGTCAATTCCAGGACTTCGGATGGACCGTCCAGGCCCACGGTGTGGGCGCCGAATTCGGATCCGGCCCGCAGCACCGCCACGTTCAGTTCGTTCGGGGCCGGGTTGCCCAGGGTCCAGGCGGTCTTGCGCGGGCATCCGGCCATGACCGCCGCGGCCAGCCGCTTGGCGGTCCCGCTGGGGGCGTCGGCCTTGGCCCGGTGGTGGTGGTCGGTGAGGTACGGGTCCAGGTCCGGATCCAGGGCGGCGAACCGGCCCATCACCAGGGACAGCCTGGCCATGAGCGCCACCGCCAGGCTGAAGTTGGGCGAGGTCAGCACCGCGATGCGCCCCTGGATCCGGGCCTCCAGGTCCGGGATGACCCAGCCGGTGGCGCCGATCACCAGGTCGGTGCCGGTGGCCAGGGCCCACTCCAGGTGGCCGGGCACGGCCTGGGCGATGCTGGCGTCGAACGCCAGTTCCGCCCCGGCGTTAGGCGGCGGCGGGCCGTCTTCCAGGTCCACGTGCCAGACCAGCTCCAGGTCCTTGGACCCGGCGATCTCCTGGGCGATGGCGGAACCGAGCCGGCCCCGGCCGAAGATCCCGACCTTCATCGGCCACCCCCTTCCGGCATCGGACTCTCGATGAGCGCCGCGTGCAGGGCCCGGAGCGCCTGGGTGGCGTCCGAGCGTCGGACCACGAAGCTGAGGTTGATCTCGTTGGCGCCCATGCTGATCATTTCGATGTTGATGTCGCGCAGGGCGCCGAAACAGCGGCCGGTGACCCCGGGGGTGAGCTTGAGCCGCTCGCCGACGATGGCGACGATGGCCCGGTCCCTGGCGATTCCCACCGTGGCGAAGGCGGACAGGTCCTCCAGCAGGGCCTCCAGGGGCGCGTCGGCGTCCACGGTGAGGGACACGCTCACCTCGGCGGTGGCGATCAGGTCGACGCTGATCTTGTGCCGTGAGAACACCTGGAACAGGCTGGCCAGGAAGCCGCTCTGGTTGAGCATGTGGGCGGAGGTGACCGTCAGCACGGTGATCGGGCCACGCTGGGCCAGGGCGGTGATGGGCCGGCCGGTGACCACCTCGGCGGTGATGGTGGTGAAGCGGCCGTGGGGCCGCCTTGTATGTCGCACGGTGACCGGGATCCCCGCTTCCACCGCCGGCTGGATGGTGGCCGGATGCAGCACCTTGGCGCCGAACGCGGCCAGTTCCGCGGCTTCGGCGAAGCTCAGCTCGGCGATCGGCTGGGCCTCGGGCACGACCCGGGGATCACAGGTGAGCACGCCTTCCACATCGGTCCAGATCTGGATGTCCGTGGCGCCCAGGACGGCGCCGAACAGGGCGGCGCTGAAATCGCTGCCACCCCGGCCCAGGGTGGTGGTGAAGCCCCTGGCGGTGGCGCCGATGTAGCCCTGGGTCACCACCGCGCGGCCGGGCCCCAGCAGGGGCGCCAGAAGCTCCTTGGCCAGGGCGGCCAGTTCCTTGGTCTGGGGCAGGGCCGAGCCGTGGGTGTCGTCGGTGCGCACCACGGTGCGGGCGTCGACCCAGGTGGCGCCCATGTGCGCGGCCAGGATCCGGGTGGACAGGCGCTCGCCGACGCTGGCGATGGCGTCCATGCTCCTGGGGCTGAGTTCGCGCAGCAGGGCCACGCCCCGCAGCAGCAGGTCCAGTTCCCCGGTCAGCTCCACCAGGGCGTTGTCCAGGGCTTCGGGCAGGCCTTCGGGGAACAGGTCCTGGGCGATGCCACGGTGGCGCAGCATGAGATTCCGGTGGATCTCCATGGCGGCGCCCAGGTCGCCGTCCTCGGCCTTTCGGGCCGCCTCGAACAGGGCGTCGGTGGTCTTGGCGGTGGCGGAGAGCACCACCAGGGGGGCGTTGGCCAGGGCATCGGCCGCCAGGGCTGCGACCTCGCGCATGCAGGCGGCATCCGCCACGGAACTTCCACCGAATTTCATGACGATCATTACAGCACCCCCTGGGCGACAGCCAGTTCCGCATTGAGCACCGAGCCGCCCGCGGCGCCCCGCTCGGTGTTGTGACCCAGCAAAGTGAATTTGATGCCCAGGACCGGGCAGCGGCGGATGCGGCCCACATGGACGCTCATGCCGCCATCCTGTTCCACGTCCCGGCGCACCTGGGGCCGGTTGTCGGCCGCGTGCAGACGGATCGGCGAGGGCGGCGCGCTGGCCAGCTTCAGCCGCTGGGGCAGCGGGTTCCAGGCGGCCAAAGCCTCCCGCACCTGCTCGGGGGATGGATCCCCCTTGAGCCTCACGCTCACCGATTCGGTGTGGCCTTCCAGCACCGGCACCCGGTAGCAGAGCGCGGAGACGTTCACCAGCGCCGGCACGGCCAGACCGCCCATGAGCGGACCCAGCAGCTTGTTGACCTCGCGCTCCACCTTTTCTTCCTCCCCGCCGATATAGGGCACGACATTGCCCAGGATATCCATGCTGGGCACCCCGGGGTAGCCGGCGCCGCTGATGGCCTGCATGGAGGTCATCAGCACCGCTTCCACTCCGAACGCTTCGTGCAGCGGGGCCAACGCCATGACCAGGACGGTGGTGGTGCAGTTGGGATTGGTGAGGATGGCGCCCGGCCACCCGCGCCGGGCCCGCTGGCCGGCCAGCAGGCCAAGGTGGGCCGGGTTCACTTCGGGCACCAGCAGGGGCACGTCCTCCTCCATGCGGAAGGAGGCGGCGTTGCTGAACACCATCGCCCCCGCCTTGGCGAACAAGGGCTCGATCTCGCTGGCGGCGCCGTTGTCCAGGGCGCTGAAGACGATGGGCGCCATGGCCTCCCGGGGGTCCGAGGGCAGCAGCACCCGGTCCCCGAGCCCTGCGTAGGGCTCCCCGTCCAGACGCCACTCGCAGGCGTCCCGGTAGCTCTTGCCCGCGCTGCGGTCGCTGGCGGCGATGCGGGTGACTTCGAACAGGGGGTGGCCGGCCAGCCGGCGGACGAAGCGCTGACCGACCACCCCTGTGGCGCCCAGGACGGTTACCGGAATTCGGGACATGAACGTTCTCCTGAAAGGAAATGCAAGGCCAGCTTATGGTTGAGTTCGATCCCAGTGCGCAGGTCGGCCAGGCTGAGGTGCTCCTGGGCGGTGTGGGCCACCCGGATGCTGCCGGGTCCGGCCAGCACCACCGTGCCGTCGGGGATGAGGCCGCGCAGTTGGGGCACGTCCGAACCGAAGGGCATGGGCGCCCGGTCGAAGCCGGGCAGGTCCGGATAGGCGCAGGGGGCTTCCGCCAGCAGCACCCGCAGTTCGGCCGAGGCCGGCTTCAGCGCCTCCAGGGAGCGGCGGAAGGTCGATCCGGGGACCGTGCGCAGGTTCAGCAGGGCCTGGGCCTGGTCCGGGACGATGTTCACCGCCTTGCCGCCCTGGATGGTGCCCAGGTTCCACACCTCGCTGCCCAGTTCCGGATCCTGGCCCAGGGGCAGGCGGCGCATGCCGTCCAGCCAGTCCAGCAGATCCAGGATGGCGCTGTGGCCCAGTTCGGGGCTGCCGCCATGGGCGGCCCGGCCGGTGCACGCCAGCACCAGGTTCTCGATGCCCCGCTGGCCCGCGGCCAGCTTGAGCTCCGTGGGCTCGCCATTGATGAGCGCCAGGCAGCGGCTGAAGCGGTCTTTCCAGGCCAGGGCCGACTCGGCGCCCAGACTGTCGGTCTCCTCGCCGGCTACCCCCAGCCAGGCGAAACCGGAGTGGCCTTCGGCCCTCAGCCGATCCACCGCCAGCCACTGGGCGACCATCTGCCCCTTGGCGTCGCAGGCGCCCCGGGCGAACAAGGTGTCCCCCTCCAGCCGGACCGGCAGGAACGGGGGCACCGTGTCCAGGTGGGTGGAGAACAGAAGGCGCGGTTCGCCCCAGGTGGCGAGCACATTGCAGCGCCCGGGGGCCAATTCGCGCACTTCCACCCGGGCGCCCCGGGATTCCAGGGCCGGCACCAAGGCGGGCAGCAGCGCCGCCTCCCGGCCGGAGGTGGAATCCAGGGCGCAAAGCTCGGCCAGAAGGCGCAGGGCGGGGTCGGCGGGTAACGATTCAGATGGGGTGGGCAACACGAAGACCTCCAGAAACGAGGGAAGCCTTTGAACCCACCATGAGCCCCGCGGGGTCAGGATTTCGTCTACAGGCACTTCGCGGCGATTGGGCGCCACGACAGCCGCAGGGTATTCTCCCTGGCGTCCAAGGCGCGCGCTGATGAAACGCTTGCCCTTCGGCGATCCGCCCCTTTCACCCGACTTCATCGGGCTCATCGCCCTCGTTCGGGATACTGATGGGAACCGCTCCTCCTTCGATTCCCTTAACGTGGCACAGGAGGAGGCTGCTGGCAAGCCCTTTCGGAATCCGGACCTGTGCCCCCATGACTGGAGGCGCCCAGGAACAAGGGCGCCCGGGTGGCGCACCTCAGCATGGGGGGGACTGACCATGCTCTGGCCCAATCATGTGCTGTTCGGCAACACGGCGCTGCGGTGGCTGATCGCCTTGGGCGCCGCCGCGGGCCTGATGGCCGTGGCCCGGCTGCTGAAACGCTGGCTGGTTCCGCGCCTGGCCGCGAGAGCCGGCCGCACCGGGACGCTCCTGGACGAGTGCCTGGCCGATGGCCTGGCCCGCACCCAGGCCCTGTTCTTTCCGGCGCTGGCCATCACCCTGGGCGCCCAGTTCCTGGACCTTCCGCTGAGGGCCATCCGTCTTCTGGACTTTCTTCCGGCGATCGCGCTGCTCCTGCAGGGGGCGGTCTGGGGTCACCGGGCGATCGGGATCTGGATCGACCGCCATTTCCGGCGCCAGCCGGTCATGGATGGGACCTTGGCGACCCGGGCGGCCATCGCCGGCTTCCTCCTTCGCCTGGGGCTATGGTCGGTGGTGCTGCTGTTGGGCCTGGACCTGATCGGTTTCAGCCTCACCGCGCTGCTGGCCAGCCTGGGGATCGGGGGCATCGCCGTGGCCTTGGCGGTGCAGAGCATCCTGGGCGACCTGTTCGCCTCCCTTTCCATCACCCTGGACCAGCCGTTCGTCATAGGGGATTTCATCATTGTTGACGAATGCCTGGGTTCGGTGGAGTTCATCGGGCTCAAGACCACCCGGATCCGCAGCCTTTCCGGCGAGCAGATCGTGATCTCCAACGGGGATCTGCTCAAGAGCCGGATCCGGAACTTCAAACGGATGGTGGAGCGGCGGGTGGTGTTCGGGTTCTGCATCGCCTATCGTACCCCGGCGGACCTGGTGGCGAGCATTCCGGGCGAGGTGAAGCGGATCGCCGGGCAGCAGCCCAAGGTCCGTTTTGACCGGGCCCATCTGATGGAATTCAGCGACCTGGGCTTGAAGTTCGAGGTCGTCTACTACGTCCTGGACCCGGACTACACCCTGCACATGGACATCCTCCAGGCCATCCATCTGGGGCTGCTCGAGACCTTCCGGCAGCGCGGCATCTGCTTCTCGGTCCCGTCCCGGACAATGCAGGTCCCGGGCGGGGAGACCTAGGCCTGATGCGCCAATGTTCCGGTGCCGGACGGGATGGCCGCGAGCCGGTGGCCGAGCATGGCGGGATCGACCGGCTTGGTCAGGTGGCTGTCGAAACCGGCCTGGATCGCCCGTTCCTTGTCCTCGGCCGTGCCGAAACCGCTCAGTGCCACCAGGTGGATGTCCCGCAGCCCGGGCGTGCTCCGGATGATCCGCGCCACATCATGCCCGCTGAGCTCCCCGGGCAGGCCGATGTCGCACAGGATGATCTCGGGCGCGAAGCTGCGGGCCAGGTCCAGGCCGGTCCGCCCGTCGTGGGCGACCGCCACCCGGTGGCCCAGGGCCTCCAGCAGCAGCCGCATGGTCAGCGCGCCATCGACGTGGTCCTCCACCACCAGGATGTGGCGCGGGAGGACGCTTGCCCCGGACTGGGACACCGGAACGGACGCTGGCGCGCCGGTCTGGAGCACCGGCAGCAGGATGGTGAAGGTCGAGCCAAGGCCGGGGCCCTCGCTCCAGGCCTCGACCCGACCCCCGTGCAAAGCGGCCATGCCTTTGACCAGGGCCAGCCCCAGCCCCAGCCCGCCCCGGGAGCGGCCGATGGTCTCCTTTCCCTGCATGAATGGTTCAAAAATTGAACCGAGCAGCTCCGGCCGGATCCCCAATCCGTTGTCCTGGACCCGGACGAAGCCCCAACCAGGCCGGTCCAGCCCCACCGTGACCGCGACCTGGCCGCCGGGATCGGTGAACTTGCTGGCGTTGTGCACCAGGTTGCTGACCGCCTGGACGATGCGGGTGCGGTCCGCCTCGATCCGGATCGGCTCGGCGGGGATGTCCGCCTCCAGGGTATGGCCGTTTTCCTGGAGCACGGGCTGGTAGTCGGCGAGGACCCCGCGCGCCGCCGCCCCCAGGTCGAACACCTCCCGCTTCAGGTTGATCTTGCCGCGGCTGATGCGGGAAACGTCGAGCAGGTCATCCACCAGCCGGGACAGATGGCCGACCTGGCGCTGGATGATGGTGGAGACCCGCTCCGAGAGCTCCGGATTCGGTCCGCTGATCCGAAGCAGGTGCACGGCATTGCCGATGGGCGCCAGCGGGTTGCGCAGTTCGTGCCCCAGCAGGGCGAGGAAATCATCCTTGCGGCGGGCCTCCTCCTTCAGGGTCGCTTCCATCTGCTTGCGTTCAGTGACATCCAGGACCAGCGAAAGGATCGAGCGCAGCCTGCCCCGGCCGTCCAGCAGAGACGAGTTGTACCATTCGCAGTGGACGACCGAGCCGTCCTTCCGGTAGTTGCGGTTGGTGGAGAACCGGCTCGGGCTGACGCCGCTCTGCAGTTCACCGCTGACCTGTTCGACCTTGGCTTCGTCCTCCGGGTAGATCCAGCGGAAGTCCTCCATCCGCTTGCCCAGCACCTCCTCCGCCTTCCAGCCGAAGATCCGTTCGGCTTCAACGGACCAGCGGGTCAAGTGCATGTCCGGGCCCCATTCGATCACCGCCAGCGGCGAATGGTCCACGTGGTAGGAGAGTCGCTGGGACAATTCACCCAGCTGCTCCTCCGTCTGGTCCCGGATGGTTTGCACGGCGGCCTCGCGCTCATAGCGCGCGGCCTTGGCCTGGATCCGGCGGTAGCGTTCGGCAAGCATGCTCACGACCCCGCCCATGCCGATGAAGATCACCAGGCCCAGGCGGTCCATGGGGTTGGCCACGGAGAACTGGCCGACCGGCTCCAGCACCCAGTATTCCACCACCATCGCCGAGCAGACCGTGGCCAGGAGCCCGGGCCCGAAGCCGGCGACCAGCGCCACCGCCATCACCGCTGGATTGAAGAGGATGTAGGGAGAAATCCCGGGACCGAACAAGTCCGCAAACCCCAGGCGGAGCAGGAAGGCCGCCGCCACGGCCGCCACGGCCGATCCGTAGCGCAGCCCCCATCCCAGCAGGGTGTTCCGGCGCAGCCGCGTCAGGAACCCGCGTTCCCGCCAAGTTTGCCCCAGGGCGGCCAGGGTGCTCTCCCGCCCGTTGGACCTCCGCTGGACCAGCATCGCCACGCACAGGTAGAGGGTGCCCCAGGCCCGGGCGGTGCGGGTGGTCCATTGCAAGGGCGAATCGGGCGCGGCGATCAGCATGGAACCGGCCAGCCCGGCCGCGATGAGACCCAGCCCCAGCCCGTACCAGTATAGGAACGGCGCCGGCAAGCGCCGGTGAGTCTGCCAGAGCAGGCCGGCGGTCATGGCAAAGCAGGCCACCGTCAAACCCACCACCAGGCTATGCAGCGGGGTCCCGCCCTGGCCGGCGATATGGAAGGCCGGCATCCGGCCGGTGAAGGCGCCCCAACCGGCCAGCGCCACCGCCGCCAGGCCGCCGCCGTAGGCGGCCGCCAGCCAGGCGCCGGCATGCCCGGCCTTCCAGGCCCTGGAGGCGGTGGCCGCGCCGGCCAGATGGCACAGGCCTGAGATCAGGTAGGCCGTGTTGTAGATGGCCCAGTTCTGGTCCAGGCTGCGCGAGGCGGCGATGGCGCCGCCGACGACGCCCAGCGAACTCACCCACATGCCGCATCCCAGCATGAGGACGCTATGGCTGCGGTTGGCCAGGAAGCTCCGGGCCGCCGGAATGACGATGAAGCCGACCGCCAGGGCCGATGGACCATAGGCGAGCAGCTGGAACACCGGTGGAAAGTGCCAGGCGGCGCGCACATCGGCGACCCAGATGGCCACCATGGCGGTCGTAAGCAGCGGGATCGGCAACCAGGCAAACCGCACCCACCGGCTTGCCGGCTGGGGCTGCTGCTCGTTCCGCCCGGAGGTTGACATTGCCACACCGTTTATTGCTGGTGCAACAGTATGCCAAGCAAAGCCAAGTCCGGGGAGCGTTTTTTCCGCCACCCGACCTACCGGAGTTCCAGGAAGCGCGGTGGATGGAACAATAGTCGCTCTGGAATTACTTGATTTCCGCCAGGCCCGCGGTCACCAGGGTGGGGTGGAGCACCCGCACCAGGTCGGGGGGAGCCAGGCCGACCAGGAAGCCCCGGCTGCCGCCGTTTATGAAGATCCGGTCCAGGTCCAGGATGCTGCGCTCCAGGTACACCGGCATGGCCTTGCGGGTGCCGAACGGGCTGGTTCCGCCCACCTGGTAGCCGGAATGGCGGTTGGCCACCTCGGGCTTGCAGATGTGCACGGCTTTCACCCCTATCTGCCGGGCCAGGGCCTTGGTGCTCACTTCCTGGTCGCCGTGCATGAGCACCACCAGCGGCTTGCCGGCCTCGTCCTCCATGATGAGGGTCTTCACCACGGCGTGTTCCGGCACCTGCAGTTCCCGGGCCGAGACCTTGGTTCCGCCATGTTCCTCATACCGATACAAGTGCTCGGTGAAAGGCGCCTGGGATTCCTTCAGGAGCCGGGTGGCCGGGGTGGAGGGAAAGGAGACGTGAGCCATGCTAGACCTTGACCTTGAAGCTGAACCGGGGGGAGAAACTGTCGGGGGGTGGGGCCTCGTCCCCGCCCTGGGCCGGGGCAGGAGCCTCGGAGAAGATTCCACGATAGCCCTCCGTTCCCCTTTTCACGTTCCAGCGGGTGCGAACCCAGGTCCCGTCACCTCGGCGCAGGGTCAGTTCGAAGGGGGCGGTTCGGGGCTGCTCCAGGGCCTGGCGGAACCGGTCCAGATCCGCCGGTCGGATCAACGCCTCCAGGGCGGCCAGATCCCTGGGCAGGGCCTCCGGT
>Ga0302267_10004285_pt1 | contig 15736 bp, 14 predicted proteins | sample III_Bog_E1_3_FD_194555 | JGI IMG/M metagenome (GOLD analysis project Ga0302267, IMG submission 194555) | Peat permafrost microbial communities from Stordalen Mire near Abisko, Sweden - III_Bog_E1_3 | ecosystem: Environmental > Terrestrial > Soil > Wetlands > Peat | place: Sweden: Abisko... | reverse complement strand
ATACTGCGGCGGGATGTGCGGCGGGCAGAAGAAGCCCGCCTTGCCACGGCTTCGCCTCGTGCCGCAGGGCGGCACATTTTCCATTCGAGCAAGGGGTTAATTTTCTTTTGGTTTCAGGGCTTCCACTTGCTCGTTTAGTTTGTCGAGTTGCTCCAAAATCGCACGAAGCAATCCATCAGTTACAGAGGGCGGGTTTCCGTTCTTGCATGCTTTCGCATATGCCTCTACAGCGGCTTCTTTGAACGAGTCGCAAAGGTCCATAAGTCTTCCCCCTTAAAGTTTACGCCACCAAGGCCCCGCGATACAAAAAGGAACGGAAACGTCATGCGCCTCAGCCTTGCTCAATCAGCGGAAATGTATTTTAGGATGAGTTTCAATCCACCTCTGAGCGCGCTCCCGAATTTCGGCTAAGGAGTCAGGGCCAAACTTGGTTGTCAAGACTTCCTGCACAGTGCTCTCCTGCGCTTGCGGCAATGAGCATTTTGAACAAAGGTAGAACCAAAAACCTAGCTCATGCTTGTCCAGCGGAACGCCTTCGCTGCGAACGTACATCATTCCGATATTGAACATTGCGCCAGCGTTTCCCGCTTCGGCGGCCAATTGATACCAACGCATCGCCTCTGCATAATCCTGCAATACGCCATCGCCAGTCTCATAAATATGCCCCAGAGCGAACATGGCATTGTCGTTCCCTCTATCGGCTGCCATGCGGTACCAGCGCAAGGCTTCCGCATTGTCCTGAGGCACTCCCGCTCCTGTACCGTAGAGGTTTGCGACGTTCAGCAGCACATCACCGTCGCCGATCTCGGCAACACTCAGGAACCACCGCAACTCTTCCGCGTATTTCTCTGCCAGTGAGCAGGTCAGAGACTCGGCTTTGAAAGCGGATGAATACCATACGACCGCTTCGGCAGTGTCGCTCGGGACAAATTCGCTACCCGCGTATATTCCCCCGAGCATGATCTTTGCCGCTATATCGCCATTCTCCGCTGCCTTTCGATACCACCCAAGGCCGGTTGGGATGTCCCTTTCAACGCCATTGCCGAGAAGATAGCTTACCGCCAGAGCGCTTTGGGCCGTCGCATCCCCTTGATCCGCAGCTAGACGATACCAGCGGACGGCCTCAACGCTGTCTTTTTCTACTCCCTTGCCGTCGTCGTAGGCGTATCCAAGAAAAAATTGGGCATCTGGAAAACCCAGTTCAGCAGCTTTGCGGAACCAGCGGTTCGCCTCGCCGAAGTTTTGCGAATCCCTGTGGCGGACTGCTAGGCATGTCATGGCCTCAACGTTCCCGCGTTCTGCCTGACGCCTTAGTAGACGCATTATTACCATGTTCCAGAGCTTCAAGGGCTTCACCTCAGAGCGTTGATAATATTTTACGTCCCGAAAAGGAATAGTTCTGCACCACCGGGGATGCTCCTCCCCGCACCGATAGAGGCCTCTGTGCCCTGCTTTTACGCTTTCCGCCCCAAATCGTTCCCCCACGCGCAACCATCCTTCTCCAGCAAGTGGTCGGAACACTCGGGCCCCCTGGGTCCCTTAATCGATCGGCATCTTCACTAAAGCCTCCCGGAATTCTTTACTTCTGCTAAAATGTAAAGAGGGGTATCTCACCATGGAAGCCAAACTCAGCAGCAAGGGGCAGGCCACGATTCCCAAGGCTGTTCGGGAACGGCTACAGATCAAGGCGGGAGACCGGTTCAAGTTCTTCTTCCATCCGGACGGCGTCATGATTCTGCCCAGGATTCCGACCAAGCGCCTGAAAGGCAGCATTCCCAGGCCGCCGCGTCCGGTATCTGCCGAGGAAATTGACAAAGCAATCGCGGCAGGAGCCACGGAGAGATTTCGGCGGAAGAAATGATCGGGCTTAAAAATGATCGGACCTGAAAATGTTGGGACTTGATACCAACGTCCTGCTGCGCTACCTGGCGCAAGACGATCCCGCGCAGGCCCGCCAAGCGACGGAGATTATCGAACGCCGTCTGACCAGGCAGAATCCCGGTTTCGTCAGCCTGGTCTCGATCCTCGAAATTGTCTGGGTTCTTGGAAGCTTGTACAAGCGCACGCGCGAGGAGATTGCGCAACACATCGAAATGATCCTGGCGGCCGATACCCTGGAGGTGCAGAACGAGCAGGAAGTCTATCAGGCTGTCGTCGCACTCAGAAATGGAACTGGGACGTTTGAGGACGCATTGATCGGCGGCATCGGCATTTGGAGAGGTTGCGCCGCTACTCTGACGTTCGATCAAAACGCCGCTAAACGCCTGCACGGATTTCGGCTTATCTGATCACAGCCCCACTGCGGCCGCCGACACGTCCTGGTCCCTGTTACTTCCGCCCCAAATCGTTCCGCCACGCACAACCATCCTTTTCCAGCAGATGATCGGCGCACTCCGGACCCCACGATCCAGCCACGTAGTTCGGAAACTTCTCCGGCTTTTTGGCCGCCCAGGCCTCGAGAACGGGCGTGTAAAGCGCCCAGTTGATTTCCACGCCGTCGCGGTGCGAGAACAGGGTCTGGTCGCCCAGCATGGCGTCGAGCAGCAGGCGCTCGTAGCCGTTGGCGCTGGATTTGCCGAAGGCGGCCTCGTAGTCGAAGTCCATGTTCACCGGGCACACGGCCATCTGCGAGGTAGTGGGAACCTTGGCGCCGAAGCGCAGCGCAATGCCTTCGTCGGGCTGGATGCGGATGGTGAGCAGGTTGGGCTGAATCTCGCTGCACGGCCCGGTAGAAGCGATGCGATTGAAGATCAGGAGCGGCGGCTGCTTGAACTGGATGGAGATTTCAGTGGCGCGCTTCTTCATGCGCTTGCCGGCGCGGAGAAAGAACGGAACCCCCGCCCAACGCCAATTCTCGATGGTGAGGCGGAGCGCGGCGTAGGTCTCGGTGCCGGACTCGGGATTGACGCGATCCTCGTCGCGGTAGCCGATCACGTGCTCACCGTTCACGATGCCGGGGCCGTATTGCCCGCGCACCGCGTTGAGAATCGGAATAGACGGAATCGCCTGCCACACCTTGAGCTTTTCCCGGCGCACTGCCTCCGCTTCGAAGCTTGACGGCGGCTCGAGAGCGACGAGGGCGAGCAGCTCCATCATGTGATTCTGGACCACGTCACGAAGGGCGCCGGCCTTTTCGTAAAACGGCCCGCGTCCCTCGACGCCGAGGGTTTCCGCCACGGTGATCTGCACGTGGTCGATGTAGTTGCGTTTCCAGATGGGCTCGAAGATGCCGTTGGCGAAGCGAAAAACCAGCAGATTCTGCACCGTCTCCTTGCCCAGGTAGTGGTCGATGCGGAAGACCTGGGTTTCCTGGAACACTGCGTTGACCTGGTGGTTGAGCTCACGCGCGGAATTGAGATCGTGGCCGAAGGGCTTTTCGATGACGACGGCCACGCGGCCTTTTTCCGGCTGCGCCATGCCCTGCGCGCCCAGGTTCTCCACGATGCCGGCAAAGAACTCTGGCGCGGTGGCGAGATAGAAGAGGCGGTCTGGACCGATTCCCTTCTCCGCGGCAATGCGATCGAGCTCCGCCTTCAGCTTCGCGTAATGGGTCGGGTCATCGAAGTTGAGCGGGAAATAGCTGATGCGGCTGACAAAGCCGTCGAGTTCGGCATCGGACACGTCCACGCCGCCAAACTCCACGATGCCTGCCCGCATGTCGGCCGCGAACTCGTCGCCCAGCGGGCGGCGCGCCACGCCAACAATGGCAAACTGATCGGGCAAAAGCTTTGCCAGGTAAAGATGAAACAGCGCCGGAAGCAGCTTGCGCTTGGTGAGGTCGCCTGAGGCGCCAAAGATGACAAGGACTCCCGGCTCGGGAATGCGCTCGGCCCCCCTCGGCAGATGCGAAAGATCCTCGGGGCGGACGCTCATTTGCATGGTGGCCATCAGAAAAACCTCCGGAAAGCAGCTCCTAGCTACTAGCTTCTAGCCTCTAGCTCATTGTGCGAGCGCGCAGGCTATCAACTTCCCACAAACAGGCTAGAAGCTAGTGGCTAGAAGCTAGAAGCTGCTGTTAGCTTTTCGCTTTGGCAAAGCGCTTGTTGACTTCGGCCCAGTTCACTACGTTCCACCACGCGGCCAGGTAGTCGGGGCGCTTGTTCTGGTACTTGAGGTAGTAGGCGTGCTCCCACACATCGTTGCCGAGAATGGGATAGAGACCCTGCGAAAGCGGCGAATCCTGATTGGCCGTGGTGATGATCTTGAGCTTGCCGCCCGTGAACACCAGCCAGCCCCAGCCGGAGCCGAATTGCTTGGCCGTGGTTTCGTTGAAGGTCTTTTTGAAGGCGTCAAAGTCGCCGAAGTCGGCCGTGATCTGCTTGGCGATGTCGCCTGTGGGGTGGCCGCCGGACGAATTCGCGGGGCCCATGATGGTCCAGAACATCGAGTGGTTGGAGTGGCCGCCGCCGTTGTTGCGCACCACGCCGCGAATGTCTTCGGGAACCGCGTTTAGATCGCTGATGAGGTCGTCCACGGTCTTGGCGGCGAGCGCCGGATGGTTGGCCAGAGCTGCACTCACGTTGGTGATGTAGGCCTGGTGATGCTTGTCGTGATGCAGGTGCATGGTTTCGGTGTCGATGAAGGGTTCAAGCGCGTTGTAGTCGTAGGGAAGCGCTGGTAATTCGTATGCCATTGGGGAAAATCTCCTTGGTTCGGATTGTACTGGGTGGGGCCTGACCGCAGGCCCAGGGTCGGTTCAGCGTATATAGGGATGGATGCGGAAACGGGTGGTGAGGGTGCGGGAAAGTTCGCAGATTGAAGTGAATAGGGGGTGAAAGGCGGTGCATTGCTGCGCCTGCGTAGTTCCCCGGTCCCCAAATGCGAGGGACCGGGGGCACCCGTGTTGGGGTGGGCTAGAACCAAGATGGCGAAGCTAACGATAGGCGGGTTGGCGGGCCGAGCGGGGGCCGGGCCTCGAAGATCTCGAGTTCCCCTGCGGCAGCGGCTTCAACGGCCAGCGCAATACGGTGCCCGGCATGGTCGAACCGGCAAAATCGCCAACGGCCGGGATCGTCATCGACGCCCTGGGCAACTTGAAATCGGATCGTGTCAGGCCCGTCCGCGTTGGGACCGTCGAAGAGGAACGAAATCTGCTGCAAGGGGAGCGAGAGGCCCATGCCGCGCGCCTTGATGTAGGCCTCCTTGAGCGTCCAGAGCGACAGGGCGCGATCGGGGCGGGCGGCGGCGGGCAGGGCGTCGAGTTGTGTGCGCTCGGCCGCGGAGAAGACCCGGGCAGCGAGGGGAACAATTTCTTCGGCGCGCGCGAAGGACTCGACGTCGACACCGACATCGACACCGGCGTCTGGGGCAGCAGCGCCGGGTTGCGCGGCGGGGCGGGAGATGAGGCACACCGCCAATTCCACACTGTTCGATTGGTTGAAGCGCAGGCCGCATTCCGGAACTCCACCCCACGAAATTGGAGACGGCTTGCCGTTCTGGTTGACCGAGAAACTCCAGGCATGCGGAGGCAACGGGTGTGCGTGCGAGAGCGCCACACGGGTTAATGCATGGGTCGCGAGGTATTCGCGGCGGTGCCGGTCAAAACGGAAGCGTGCCGCGCGGGCGCGTTCGGCGTCATCGAGCAGTGCGGCGCACGCCTCATCGACCGCGGGCTCGGCAAGGTCGCCGGGGAAGGCAAGCCATAGCTGAAGCGCGGGGCTTCCCGTCGGGTTTTGGCCGGCCTCTGGTTTCATGCGGTCGCTTGCCCTCAAGGATAATGCTCTTCGACAACAGGGCGGAAGATGAACTACAATCCGCGCGGAACTGCTCGCGTGCGCGGGCGATCGCATATCGGTATCGCGGCTCGCGCACTGCCGGAGCGGTGGGAGAACGAAATGCCCATGGTATCGCCGCACGTGCGACACAACTATCTGGCCATCGCCGTAGCTGCGCTGGCAAGTTTGCTGTTACTGGCAACGTGGTACACGATGTTTCTCGATGCGTGGCTCGAGGGCATCGGGCGCGATCGCGTGTGGATGGCGGGCGCCGGCGTCAGCCAGGTTCTGCAATGCTGTACGATGCTGCTGGCCGCGGGGCTGCTCGCCACCTGCATCTCGAGTTTTGTCCAACTCACGGGACCGCAGACGGCAGTACGCGGCATCAAGGTCGCCGCGGGGCTTTGGCTGGGATGTGTGCTGCCCATCCGGGCCATCGAGTCCGTTTTCGAGATACGCAGTTATACCTGGTTCGCCATTAATATGGGCTTCTGGCTGCTGACGATGGCGGTGATGGGAGCGATCGTCGGCGGGTGGAAAAAGGCAGGGAGTAGGGAGTAGTCGGCAGCCAGTAGTGTTCTACTCCCTATTGGCTACTCCCTATTCAGGCGGCGGATAGAACGGCAGCTTCTCGTTCTTCGCGTTGGCGCGCCGCACGGTTGCGTCGTCGAAAAGCAGTGCGGGAGCCATCACCGTCGTGGGCACGTCTCCGTAGTAATTGGCGATGAAGAGGTCTTTGCCGGCGGCCTCGACGCTGGAGCGCAGGGCGCGCTCGTCAACGTCGTCGAGGACGGCGCCACGCACCAACTGGCGATTGCCGTCGGGGCTGATGCGATAGAGCAGGCGCGGCGTGCGCGGGCCGCCCATGGTCTGCACGAAGTACACACTCTTCAGGCCGCGGTCCTTGGCCAATTCGAGTAACTTCTGGTTGAGTTCGCCGTCGGTCAGGCCGCTGTCCGCGCCGATTTTGAGCACGCCGATCGAGGGACGCGCGGGGCCGGCTACGCCGGCGCGGGCGTGGCCGTTCGACTGCGGAAAGTCGCGCACCGGCTGGCGGCCGATGAGATAGTTGTCGAGCCGCCCGGCGTCGACTAGCTTCACAGCCTGCGCCGTCACGCCTTCGTCGTCGACGTCGTAGGCTCCGATGAGGCCTTTGCCTTCGAACGTCTTCACTCCGGGATCGTCGATCACGCTCATGAAATCGGGCAGGACGCGGGCGTGATAGCTCGACGCAAAAGATCCATTGGTGCGTGCCTCCGTTCCCAGAGCGGGCCGCGTGGCCGTTACCGCCCCGGCCAGCAGGGAGCGCAGGGTGTCGGTTGCCGCGTCGGCGCTCATCAGCAGCGGGCCGTGATACTCTTCCTCGACCAGCGGCGCCTTGCGCAGCTCGGCCAGCGATTGAATCTCATCCACAGCGTGCTTGTTGAAGACGGCTTCCGCGTCGAGATCGGCGACCGAGGTTCCCGTCGACGAGTAGGAGCGGTCGATACTCATGCCGTCGGCGGCCTGCGTACCTGCGGCAAAGGTCTCCTCGTATTGCGCCCCCGACTTGCGGACGATGGCGCCTTCGCTGGTCGCGATCCACGTGGTGGTGGCGCGGGCGCGAAAGCTCGCCTCAGCGTACTCTACATCGCGCTGAGTTGCGCTCACCGTGGGGTCGGTGCGATAGAGGCCGCTCAGCCCCGCCACGCGCGTGGTCCATGCGCCCTCGTCAAGCTGCAACGCAACAGGCGCCGCGAGAGATACGATGGGTTTTTCCTGGCTGAAGTCGTCGGCTTGCGGCGGCGTCTGCACCTGTTTTAGCTCGGCCTGCTTTTGCGCGTACGCGGAGAGCGCATTCTTGTAAGCCAGGTCCGTGGCCTGCCACAGCGCAGAGCGGAGCGCGATGGGATCGTCGTCCTGAGGCGCGAGTTCGATGGAACCGTCGCCGCGGCCGCCGGAGCTGTCGGTCTTGTAGTCGCCTACGTGCACGGTTACGCGCGCCACGCGCTGGCGCACGCGTCCGGCGCCTTCGCTGGCGCCGAACTCCGCTTTGGTTTGGAAATCGTCTACTTGCTCGATGCGGTACTGGATGAAGAACGGCTTGGCAAAGCCCGGCAACTGGAGCTGGCTCATGCTGCGGTCGAGCTCGGTGAGCATGGCTTTCAGCACGGGATCCTTTTCGGCGTCGGCGCGGGTGGGCTGGGCCTGGGCAGCAAGCAGCGCACAAGAGCACACGGCCAGGAATCCGAAAACGGCAGGCAAGATGCAGCGAAGTCGGTTCATTTCGCCTCCTTCGATGCATCTGCTCCGGGGATGGGCAGGATCGGCGGGCGCGCTGTGCCCTGCGCCTGGCGCTGGGTTTCGATTTCGCTCAGCAGCATGGCGGGAGCCACGGCGCTCACGGGAATCGATCCCGATTCTGCGCCGCACACGCCGTCAAACACTTCCCTCTTGTCGCCGGTGACGAGAATTTTTTTCATCGACGCCAGCGGAGTGCCGACAATGCTGACGCCGCGCACCAGCTCGTCGGGCCGGCCGTCGACATACACGCGCCACACCACGAGCGGGATGACTTGAAACGCCTGCGGCGAGCTGCGCTGCGTGACCGCGAAGCCGGAAGAGATGTCTTCAAAGTAGAGACCGTAGGGCTTGCCCTGCTTCTTCGCCTCCTCGATGAGTTGCTTCCGCAGCTCGGCGTCGGGGAGGGTCTTTGTCGAAGTCACAATCAGGTTGCCCTGGCGGCCGGTGGGCACAAATCCCGATTGCGCGCGGCCGTGGCCGTTGGACGCGCCAAAGCTCGCGATGGGCAGCCGCGACATGAGGAAGGTTTTGAGCACGCCGTCCTGAATCAGCTCCACTCGCTGCGCCTTCTCGCCCTCGCTGTCATATTCATAGTGGCCGCCGAGAGAAATGCCGTCGAAGTTCGTCAGCGTGGGATCGTCGGCCACGGAAAGAAACGGCGGCAGCACTTCTTTGCCGAGTTCTTTGGTAAAAGTCTGGCCCTCCTCGTCGCCGCGCTGGCGCTGGCCCTCGAGCCGGTGGCCGAGCACCTCGTGGAAGAACACGGCGGCGGCGCGGCCGGAGAGAATCGCCGGCCCATCGAAAGGCTCAGTCACCGGCGCTTTGCGCAGAGCTTCAAGCTGCGCGCCTACTTCGCGCACCGCTTTTTCCAGGTCGGCTTGCGCGGGCAGCCCTTCGGGCGTATCGGCCTGGAAGGTTCGGGCAAGAAACAGATCCATTCCGTCGTCGGCGCGCGTTACGGCTACGATCACGAATCCCGACGACACGTAAGGTGTCACGATCTCCGCGCCCTCCGACGAAACAAAGTAGCGTGTCGAACTTTGCGCCGCGAAGCCCACCTCGTTCTGGTAGACATCGGGAAATTCGCGAAAGATTCGCGAGAGCGCCCGTACGCGCTGCTCCCATTCCGCCTTGTGGATAGCCAGCGGCGGCGCGGGCTTCTCGACATGCACTTGCGGAGATTCCAGGCTGAAATCCGGAGAAGTGTCTTCTTCCTTGGCGCGCACCTGGGCTTCGGTCTTCACGCGCAGGTAGTTGTCGAGCGCGCTTCCGTAGCCCGTGTTGGTAGCCAGCCACAGGGTGCGGGCGATGGCTTCGCGATCATCGCCGAGCGGCAGAGCCATGCTGTTCACCGCCGAGCCGCGGTGCTGGCCGTGCGTGTTATCGAGCCCGGGGCCGCCCACGCGCACCTGCACGTCGGCCGTGCGCTCCTCGGAACCGCCGCTGGTGGTGAGCGCGCCAAACTGTGCGCTGATGGTGAGCATGCTCGTGTCGTGTACCGAGTAGCTGATGAAATACGGCGGCGGCTGTTTGTCGTCGGGCGCAGTTGCGGAATTCGCACTCCCACCCTTGGGATCTGCCGGCGCAGACCCCAAGGATGGGGCAACGGATTTTCCGAGCAACGTGAAGGCGCGACGCAACTCGGCGTTCATGGCGTCGAGGAGCAGCGGCGTTTGCGATGGCGCATGAGCCGAAGCCGCCTGCTGGGCGCGGGCCGTGGACGGCAACGCCAACAGGGTAAACACTGCGACTACGGGTGCGAAGAGGAAGAGACGGGCCGGCCGGCGCTCGACAGAGGCTGAAGATTTGTGTGGCGTTGGGGTGAGGATTTCGGGTAAGAGCATCTCTATATATGATTGTCGCAGAGCGGGCTCGATCGTCGCAGAGTCACCGGAACGAAGAAGACCTCTTATGACACTTTGCCGTCCTTTGCCTTGGATGTTTTGCCTGCCGGTATTGCTTGCCGGGATGGCTTCTGTTCCCGTTGCCGCTCAGAATTCCGCATTCCCGGCGGCTCCCGCGGCAACCGCGTCCGCCGCTCCCGTGCAGGCCGCCCCGCAGCAGGCTTATACGCTGCCGCCCGATAAGCTGGCCAGGGCGATCGCGCTCAGCCGCATCCGCAACATCCTTAATCTTGGCAGCTCCATCTGGGGCGTCGGGTTTTTGTGGCTGCTGCTCGCCTGCCGCGCGTGGCACGGCATCGAGAAATGGGCACAGCTTGTCTCGAGCCGGCGCTGGGTGCAGGGGCTGGTGTTTTTTGTTGCTTATTTTGTGATTACCGCCCTGGCTGGCGGGGTGATCGACGCGATCAGCAATCACTATGAGCGCGCCTACGGGATCAGCGTGCAGGGCTGGGGCAGTTGGATGGGCGACGAGGCGAAGGCGCTGGGATTGACGGTCCTGTTCGGCGTACCGGTTCTGCTGCTCTTTAACTGGATGGTGCGCCGCTGGCGGCGCTACTGGCTGGGCATCTGGGTGGTCACTCTGCCGATTCTGGTCTTTTCGCTGTTGATTCTTCCGCTGCTGGTTCCTCTCTTCTACACGCAGGAGCCGCTCCAAAAGAATCATGCCGCTCTGGTAGCGAAGATCGAGACCGTGGTGGCACGCAGCGGAATCGATATTCCGCCCAGTCGCATGTACCTGATCAAGGCCAGCGAGAAATCGACGGGGATCAATGCGTTTGTGGCCGGGATTGGACCGACCAAGCGGTACGTGATGTGGGATACGGCGACGGATCAGATGCCGGATGACCAGGTTTTGTTCGTCTTCGGCCACGAAAGCGGGCATTATGTGTTGCACCACATTCCCAAAGAACTTGCGGGCGATGCCGCCGGGCTGTTCTTTGTGCTTTGGGCGTGCGCGGGTTTTGCGGCATGGATGGTGAGGCGCTATGGAGCCAGATGGGGCGCCGTGGATCTGGCGTCGCGCACCGGTTTCGTGATGCTGCTCTTCGCCCTTTCCGTTGCGGGCTTTATCACCCAGCCCGTGAGCAGCGCCTTCAGCCGCTATTTTGAGCACCAGGCCGATGTCTATGGGCAGGAGGCGATTCATGGGATCGTGGCCGATCCCGAAAAAACCGCGGTCGCCGCATTCAGTAAGCTGGGCGAGTCCTGGCTCGAAGATCCCAATCCCAGTCCGCTGATCGAGTTCTGGCTCTACGACCACCCCAGCGTGGAACATCGCGCTGAATTCGCCGCGCACTACGATCCGTGGGCGAATGGAGGGCACGGGGAGTTCTTCAAAAAATAGGGAGCGAGGGAGCAAGGGAGCAAAAAAACTCTTAGGGATCGCGGTGCGCGCGCATCAGTCAATCCCGCTCGAAGATGCCCGCAGCGCCCATGCCGCCGCCTACGCACATCGTCACCATGCCGTAACGCGCGCTCCGCACTTTCATTTCTTGGAGGAGTGTCGCGGTGAGTTTGGCGCCGGTGCAACCCAGCGGATGGCCGAGCGCGATGGCTCCGCCATTGACGTTGACGCGCGCCGGGTCCAGATCGAGCACGCGGATGATGGCCAGAACCTGCGCCGCGAAGGCCTCGTTCAATTCGATGAGTTCGATGTCGTTGAGGGTGAGGCCGGCCAGCTTGAGTGCTTTGGGAATCGCGGTGATGGGGCCGATGCCCATCTCCTCCGGCAGGCAGCCTGTGACGGCGTACGACACAAACCGCGCCAAAGGTTGAATACCGAGTTCGCGCGCGCGGTGCGCTTCCATCAGCACTGTAGCGGCTGCGCCGTCGGAGGTTTGCGAGGAGTTGCCCGCGGTGACTGTGCCCTGCGCGTGAAACACCGGTTTGAGCTGTGCCAATGCGGCGGCGGAAGTGTCGGCGCGGGGGCCTTCGTCGGCGGAAAATTCCTTTTCTGCGCTCTCAGGCTTTCCCGGCTTGGCTCCGGGAGCACTCGTCGTCACGCGCACAGGAACTATCTCATCGTTGAAGCGCCCCGCGGCCTGCGCGGCCACTGCCTTCTGGTGGCTCGCGAGGGCAAAAGCGTCCTGATCGTCGCGCGAAATTCCGTAATGGCGGGCGACGCGCTCGGCCGTGAGGCCCATGGTGAGCAGCGACGCGGGGTAGTTGGCCGCGAGCCATGGATTGGGGCTGGGCTTGTTGCCGCCCATGGGAATCAGGCTCATGGATTCGGCTCCGCCGGCGACTATTACCTGTGCTGCGCCGGAGCGGATGCGCTGACTTGCGAGCGCAATGGCTTCGAGCCCGGAAGCGCAAAGCCGGTTCACGGTGACGCCGGGAATTTCCACCGGCAACCCGGCGCGCAAGGCGGCCATGCGGGCGATGTTCCAGCCCTGCTCGCCTTCGGGTTGCGCGCAGCCCAGAATCACGTCGTCGATTTCAGCCTTGTCGAGGTTCGGAACCCTGTCCAAAGCTCCGCTCAAGGCAGTTGCGGCGAGGTCGTCCGGGCGGGTGGTCGAGAGTGCACCTTTGGGCGCGCGCCCCACGGGCGTGCGCACCGCGGCGACGAGGACGGCTTTCGGCATGGAGGACTCCAAAAGACAGTGGTCAGTGATCAGTGGTTAGTGGTCAGAAAAAAAGCGCTTCCCAATTGAAAACGCGGAGTCTTTCACTGATCACTGAACACTGATCACTGCCTCTGAAGCCGATGCTAATCCCGCGTATCGATGACCGTCCAGGCGCCTTTTGCGAATACGCGATAAATCGTTCGCCGGTCGATGACGGAATCGGCCAGGGCGTCGTGGTCGAGGCGCGGCGGAGGATGGCTCATGCCGAACTGCGCTTCATGGACGGTTTCTGGGTGTGCGGGATCGATGCCCCAGTTGAAGCCGAGCACATTGGTCGCTCCGTGCGCCTGGAGGCGATCGGTCTCAGGCTCCGAGGCAACTACCATCGGATCGCCGCCGCTGGCAAAGAAGACCAGCAGCGAGACCGTGCCGTCGACCGAGCAAAGGACTGCCCAGTCAGACGAGCCATGGCGCTCAAGGCTGGCGTTGACTACGTTTTCCGGTTGGCGCGCCTCGTAGGTTTGCGGAATCTTGCAGTTGCGGCGGACCAGCGCATCCTCGACGGCTGCGGGTAATTGGGGAAAGGCGTTGATGGGAAGATGGCGGATGAGGTAAGGGGTGGGGCGGCCGTCAACGGTCACCTGGCCGGAGGAGTTGAGATCGCTGGCTGGAGATTTCACTTCCTGGCTAGCCGAGTTAAGGAGTGCGAGTCCGGCCCCGGCCATCCAAATGCACGCGCTCTTCCACCCGACTTGCATGCTACCTACTTCAGATTCGCGTCGCGCCGAACCTCAGGTTCTGCGTCGTCCGCCGAAAAGCAATCAGAAATTAATGCCTCGCACCAGTCGAAGGCCTCTCGTTCGGTCTGCGCATTTTCAGCCATTTCACGGTAGCCCGCGACCATTGTCTCATGCGATTGTTTGTCGGCGAGGGACACTCTACACCTCCGGATCGCTCCATTCACTTGTCGAATCCATGCTACCGCAATTGGAGCCACGCGACTTAGGACCTCTCGTGAAAATCATGGCCACGCTACAAATTGACGTGCCCATTCCACATCGAAAAGGCAACCGCAGATTCTTCGACTCCCTCGCACCTTCCCTCACCTCGTTGAGGGAAAGCGCTCGGTCGCTCAGGATGATGGCGCGTTGATGTGAAGGGACGGATAGACGTCAATTGCGCAGCGGCTTGCCGGTTTTGAGGGTGTGCGCAATGCGCTCCTGCGTTTTGCGTTCGCCGCAGAGGGAGAGGAAAGCTTCGCGCTCGAGGTCCAGCAAATACTGTTCGCTGACCAGCGTGCCGGCCGTGACGCGGCCCCCGGCGAGAATGTACGCCGTCCACCGGGCGACTTTCTGGTCGTGCTCCGATGCGTAGCCGGCCTCGCCCATCAGATAGATGCCGGCTTCGAGCGTCGCCAGCGCAGCCGTGCCGGGAGCGGGGATTTGCGTGCGCGGTTGCGGCGCCGTGTAGCCCGTTTCGGCCAGCACTGCGGCTTGCGCCTTGGCGTCAAGCAGCAGGCGTTCGCGGTTCATGGTGATGCGATCGGCAGGCGCAAGCAGGCCGATCAAGCGGGCCTCCGCGGCCGAAGTGGAGACCTTGGCCATGGCGACGGTTTCAAGCGCGCGCTTGAGTGCCGTTGCGAATTCGGCGGATTGCGCGAAGCGCGAAGGCGGGTCTTTTGGATCCGGCGGCGCCAGGGCCGCGGCCGCGTCGTATGCGCGCAGCAACATCTCTTTCGTCCCGCCACCGGCCGGGATCAATCCCACGCCGGCTTCAACCAAACCCATGTAAGTCTCGGCGTGCGGCTGGCGGCGTGTGGCGTGCAGACAAATCTCCGCGCCGCCGCCGAGCGTGAGGCCGAAGGGCGCGGCTACCACTGGCCGCGGGCAGAATCTGATGGCCGCGGTCATCTGCTGGAAGCTGGCTATCACCTGGGCCAGTTCGTCCCACTCGCCTTCCTGCGCCGCAAGCAGAAGTTGCAAGAGATTCGCGCCGACGGAAAAGTTCTCGCGGTCGCCGGTGATCACAAAGCCGGCAAAATCGCGCACCGTATCTGAAGCGGGGTTGAGCACCGCGGCAATCAACGAGAGCACGTCGCCGCCAATGGCGTTCTTGAGCGAATGCAGCTCGATGCAGCCGATGCCGTCGCCAAGATCGACGAGCGACGCGCCGGAATTCGAGCGCACCACCGCGTGGGTGCGGCGAAAATCGGCAACGCGCGCGTGACCGGGGATCGCCGGAATTGCAACAGTCTGCCCCGTCGACGGCTGGAAGCAGGCATCTTTGCCGGGTGCGTACCAACTGGTGCGCGAAGCCGCCAGCAGCGCCTGCGCGGCGGCGCTCACGGGAAGACCCAGCGCCCTCATGCGGCTTACGGTCTCGGCCACGCCCGCGGCATCCCACATCTCAAAGGGGCCCATCTCCCAGTTGAAGCCGTCGCGCATCGCGGCATCGATCGCGTGTGCGTCGTCGGCTACCTCGCCGATGCGCTCGGCGGCGAAGTTCCACAGCGATGAAAGAAACGGCCACAGAAACGCCGCAGCTTTATCTTTGGCTGGATCGTTCTTGAGCAGCAGTTGCAGGCGCTCGGGCAACGTCGCGGCGTTCTTCGCCATTTCCAGAGCGGGCAGTGCCGCTTTCACCAGCGGGCGATACTCGAAGGTCGCAAGATCCAGAACCAGGCGCTCGTCTTTGCCGTCTGCGCCGCGCACCTTCTTGTAGAATCCCTGGCCGGACTTGTCGCCGAGCCAACCGCGTTTCAGCAGTTCTTCGAGTACAGCCGCGAACTTTCCTCCGCTCACACCCGCGGGGAAGTTGGCGGCAACGTGCGCCAGGATATCGATGCCGACGAGGTCGGCAAGGCGAAAGGTTCCGGTGCGCGGCCAGCCGACGGCGGGACCGGTGAGCGCATCAACCTCTTCAATGGTGAGCCCCTGTTCCAGCATCAGATTCGCAGCGTTGAACAGCACCGCGATGCCGATGCGGTTGGCGATGAAGTTTGGCGTGTCATGCGCAAAGACGACTTCCTTGCCGAGCATGCGGTCGGCAAAAGCGGAAAAAGCAGCGACCAACTCGGGATCGCTTTCCTGCGTGGGGATTACTTCAAGGAGGCGCATGTAGCGCGGCGGATTGAAAAAGTGGGTCCCGAAGAACTTTTTCTGGACTTGGACTGGCAATGTCGCGGCGATTTGCGATATGGGCAGGCCGGAAGTGTTGGTCGTAAGGATGGCCCGAGCGCCGAGATGAGGCAGAACGCGTGTGAGCAGCG